>Ga0187827_10000004_pt1 | contig 343891 bp, 330 predicted proteins | sample ETNtaG_39_FD_167969 | JGI IMG/M metagenome (GOLD analysis project Ga0187827, IMG submission 167969) | Marine microbial and viral communities from oxygen minimum zone, Eastern Pacific Ocean - ETNP2014_SV_150_PacBio MetaG (Illumina Assembly) | ecosystem: Environmental > Aquatic > Marine >...
CGGTGGCGCCCGCCGCTTGTAGTACCTCTGTGCCCTTGGCGATGGCATGGTCCATCATTTTCAGGCTGTTTTCGCTCAAGGTGTAATCGATCTTGGGGGCTGGTATGCCGTCGCCATCCTTTAGGTTGGGATGAAGGGTGACGCGATTATGCTCTTCGGGCAGGTCTTCGCAGGCCGCAACCATGCCGGCGGTGTGTTTGAACAGTTCGCGGAAAGCTTTGTGGTGGCCGGCGCCCCAGGGGATTCTGCCGCGCTGCAGGCCCACCAACGCCGACGCCACGGGCGCCTGGCCGCGAAAGATTTCAAAGGTATAGCCGCGTATGAAGTCCCGCCCTGGATCAGTTTCGTAAAATTCCTGGCTGCGAAAGATCTTGGTCGGGCCCTTGTAGCCGTCCAGTTCCTCTTCGAAGACGCCCATGATGGAAGCGTAGGGATGGAACATCAGGTTCTTGCCGACTAGGCCGCTGCTGTTGGCCAGGCCATCGGGATGGGCGGCGGACTTTGAGTTCAACAGAATGCGCGGTGTGCCGACGCCGTTGCAAGCCAGCACCACGACGTGGGCCCGTAGTTCATGCTCGGTCCCATCGCCGTCGTAATAGATGACGCCCGTGGCCATGCCGTCGTCACCGACGGTGATCTCGCGCACCCGGCAGCGTGTCCGCAGTTCAACCCCCGCCCGGATCGCATGCGGCCAATAGGTAATGTCGGTGCTGGCCTTGGCGCCTTGCGCGCAGCCGGCGGCGCAGGCGCCCAGGTTGATGCATTTGTCCCGGCCATCATGGGGTTGGGTGGCAATCGCCACGTCCGAGGGCCACCAATGCCAGTTCAATTTATTGAAGCCCTTGGCCAGGGTCTCACCGGATTTGCCTAGGGGCAGCGGCGGCATGCGTTCGGCATTGTCACTGGGATAGGCGGGATCGCCGGCAAGGCCGGAAGTGCCCATCATGCGGTCGTTTTCGGAGTAGTAAGGCGCCAGGGTGTTGTAGTCGATGGGCCAGTCATCGGCCACGCCGTCGAGGCTTCTAACGCAGAAGTCGGATGGGTGAAACCGAGGGAAATGTGCGGCATAGAGGACTGTGCCGCCGCCGACGCCGTTAAAATTGACAACTTTGATGGGGGAGTCCGACTCGACGATCGGATAGTCAGAGGGCCGTTGTCGTTGATTCGGGCTACCGGAGAAATCGCCTTGCCGTCGCGCCTCCCAATCCCGTCCGGTGGCGGGGTAACTCAGCGGGTTAGGCATCGCGCCCTGTTCCAGACAGACGATCCTCATGCGCGTATCGGCCAGGCTCCAGGCCATCGCGGCACCGGAGGCGCCGGCGCCGATGATCAATACATCGGCGGGTGCATCGCTGGTTTCAGCTGTTGCTTGGCTGTTCATGTCTGCTCCGGACGCTTCATATGCTGGGAAATCTTGCCGAACGAAGCGGCGTTATCAACGAAGGTGTAGCTGCCGGCCTGGATTTCCTCCGCCGCCGCTATGAAGGCACCCAACGCGGCCCGTGCCAGGACGCCGCCCAGGGAAATACGGCGGACACCGGCATCGGCCAGTTGCGCCGTGCTCATCGTGCCGCCAGTCAGGCCCATGACGACGTTGACCGGCCTGCCAACTGATTGACAGATCGTACGGATTGCCTCCAGGCTGGGCAGACCGGGGGCGTAGAGCACGTCGGCGCCCGCCGCCTCGAACGCCTGCAGCCGCCGGATGGTATCGTCCAGATCGGGATTGCCGCGAATGAAGTTTTCCGACCTAGCCGTCAGGGCGAATGGAAAATCCTGGGCCTGCGCCGCCGCCGCCGCCGCCTCGACCTTCTCCACCGCCAAATTGAAGTCGATGATGGCGCCGTCCGTACAATCTTCGATGGATGCGCCCACCAGACCCGTGCCGGCAGCTAGCCGGATGGTCTCCGCCGCCTCTTCCGGTATATTCCCGTAACAATCCTCCAGATCAGCGGAAATGGGCAAGTGGGTCGCGGCCACGATCTCGGCGGCATGGGCTAGCATCTCGTCCCGGCCGATGATGCCGTCCGTGCAGCCCCGGCTAAAGGCATAACCGGCAGAGGTCGTGGCAAGTGCCTTGAAACCCATGCCGGTCAATATTTGCGTCGTCCCTATGTCCCATGGATTGGGAATAACGAAGGTCTCCGGCCCGGCATGTAGCGAGGCAAATGTTTTCGCCTTGTCCAACTGTTCCTGGCTCATGCCGTGCTCCCCTGTTTCAGGCTGTCGATTTGGGCTTAGGTTATGCGGGTTTCGACGAGAATTCCATTCAATCAAGCGCGGTACGGCTGACCAAAGTTCTCAGGGGCGAGGCTGACGACCGCATCCTATCCTTTGTTGTCTTCCCTTTTTAATCCTGCTTATCGGTTTTAAAATTCGAGGCATCGTAACGCGCGCCATTGGCCAGCATATCCGACGTGCCGATCAGAGTGTTCATCTCGTCAAAGTCGATCATCTGACCGCGAAACGGTGCGGTATCTCCGTGGGCGCGCAGGGAGGCTAAATAGCGGTCCATCATATGGCCCACCGCGCGGGCCAGGCCGCCGGGGAAAATCACCAGGGAATAGCCGAATTCCTGTAACTCCGCCGCTGGCAGGATCGGTGTCTTGCCCCCCTCCACCATATTGGCCAGCAATGGTGTTTGATCGCCCAGGCGGGCGGTGACGGCGCGCATCTCCTCCACGTCGCGGGGCGCTTCTACGAACAGAATATCGGCGCCGGCCTCGCGGTAGCGCTCCGCCCGTGCCAGGGCGGCATCCAGACCTTCAACGGCAATGGCGTCCGTGCGTGCCATGATCAGGGTGTCGACACTGGTCCTGGCATCACGGGCGGCCTTGATCTTGCCCATCATCTCAGCCGCCGAGACCAGGGTTTTGCCGGCCAGATGGCCGCAGCGTTTGGGTAGGCTTTGGTCCTCCAACTGGATCACATTGGCGCCATTACGTTCGAACAGTTTTACTGTACGGATCACATTGAGGGCATTGCCATAGCCCGTATCCGCATCGACGATCAGGGGCACATCGACCCGCTCACCGATGGCCGAGAGTACATTGGCGACTTCATCCATTCCGACCAAGCCCAGGTCCGGCCGGCCAAACCTGGTATAGGCGATGGAGGCGCCGGAGATATAGGCGGCTGGAAAGCCCGCCCGCTCCACCATCAGGGCACCGAAAGCATCATAGATACCCGGCGCGATCAGGATTTCAGGGCGCCGTAGCAAATTACGAAGTGCGGTATTGTTGGTCATGGTCGTGGGCCTCCCAGGCAGGATCAATGTGGCACGCATTACGATAGGGAGGAATCCGATCAACACCATCGAAAAATGTCGCCTGCCAGCAACGTGGTGGTTGCTGTGCATTATTCGAAGTGAGCCGGGGTGTAATTGTCTTGATTTCTGGGAACCAGACTAGGGCTGGCTTAGGTCTGCTGGGCCCTGCAATCGGAGCGTCGAGTCGAAGATTTCCGTGACGGCGTATACAAAGTCGTTGCTTGACACTAGTCGCCATAGTCATGTTTGATGAAATGGTCTGATTAGGTTTAGCCTGAATTTAGCGTTGGATAACCGGTATTCATGCACTGCAAGGATAATGCAGTCGAAAATCCGGGCTCCGGGAGGTCGTTAAGGGAGGTGGTTCGGATGAGGCGATTAGAGAAGAATACCAGTGTCTCTTTGTCGTGTTTCGTAATCCCCGAACAAGGTCCATCGTGTACAATTATCTGATCCGCCGCCTGCTGGCCATGGTACCGACGCTGTTTTTTGCCAGTATTATATGTTTTTCGGTCGTCCGTATGGTGCCAGGCGACATTCTTGATCTGATGCTGACAGAGAACGATTTCGGCTCCGGAGATCCGAAAACGAGGGCCGACTTGCAGGTCGCTCTTGGCATCGACAAACCGATTTACGTACAGTACGGCGTCTGGATCACCGGCATTGTCACCCGCTTCGATTTCGGCAACTCGCTGTGGCAGAACACACCCGTCATCGATGACATTGTCGAACGTCTGCCGACGACTTTTGAACTTGGGCTGCTGTCGTTGATCATTGCCCTGATCGTTGCTATCCCCATCGGTATCTATTCCGCCGTCCGTCAGGAGACATTGTGGGATTACGTGGGCCGCACTGTTTCTATCCTCGGCTTGGCAGTACCTAGCTTCTGGCTTGGCACCATGGTCGTGCTCCTACCGGCAATCTGGTGGGGCTGGTCACCACCGGTCGAAATGGTGCCCTTCTTCGAGGATCCGGTCGGCAATCTTCAGGTCTTCATTATTCCCAGCATGATCCTGGGCTTCTCCCTCTCGGCAGTAACTATGCGCATGACCCGAACGATGATGCTGGAGGTACTGCGTCAGGACTATGTCCGGACTGCCTGGGCCAAGGGCCTGAAAGAACGTGTCGTGGTCATGCGGCATGCCCTGAAGAACGCACTGATCCCGGTGGTTACTCTGATCGGCCTCCTAGTGCCAATCTTGATCGGCGGCACCGTGATTATCGAACAAATCTTTATCCTGCCCGGAATGGGACAACTACTACTGGATGCGGTCTCGTCGCGTGATTACCCGATCATTACCGGCGTCTTCCTGATCATTGGTATCGCTGTGGTTTTCATCAACCTGGCGATCGATATTTGTTACGGTTTCCTCGACCCAAAGGTGCGATATGATCAATAGCGGTCGCGCAAAACGATATGGCTGATACAGCAATCGGTGGCGCTAAACCCGTTAACGCAAGGAAGTCGCGCGGCTTTTGGCTCGATTTGCTGATCCGCCTGGTGCGTGAAAAGCCGCTAGGCGCATTGGGTGGCCTAATTTTTTTGATCTTACTATTCGTCGGCGTTTTCGCCGATTTTATCGCCTATGAGGGCGAGAATGTTATTCACCCAATCGACAGGCTACAGGCTGCCAGCGCGAAATACTGGTTCGGCACTGACCAGATAGGCAGGGACCTGTTTTCCCGCATGGTTTTTGGTGCCCAACTTTCCGTCATCGTTGCCTTTTCGGCGACGACCCTGTCGATCATCGTCTCCATCGTGATCGGTCTGTCGACGGGTTATATTGGCGGTAAGTTCGATTTAGTGGTGCAGCGGTTCGTCGATGCCTGGATGAGCTTTCCTGACTTGATTATCCTCATTGTCGCAGTCTCGGTGCTAGGTCCCGGCGTTTGGCAGGTGGTCCTGGTACTGGGCTTGCTTTTCGGTATTGCAGGCAGCCGAATAATCCGGGGCGCGGTGCTGTCAGTGAAGGAAAATGTCTATGTCCAGGCCGGCCAGTCGATCGGCACGCCACCGCACATGGTGGTGTTCAAACATATCTTGCCCAACGTAATGGCGCCGATTATCGTCTTGTTTACAACACGCCTGGCTGCCGTAATCTTGGCAGAATCAGGCCTGAGTTTTCTCGGCCTCGGCATTCCGCCGCCGGCGCCGAGCTGGGGCGGCATGCTGAGCCTCGACGGTCGCACCTATATGTTCCAGGCGCCGTGGCTGGCGATCGCGCCGGGCGTGGCGATTACCGTCGTGGTTTATGGCATCAATGTATTCGGAGACGCCCTACGCGATCTGTTGGATCCGCGCATGCGCGGTGGCGGGACGTCGTATAGCGGCGGCGCTGTACGTCATTAACTTACCTACGTGTTGCAAATTTGCGGTCGTGGCCGTGAGAACCAAAACAGGAGAATGTCAAATGTTAGATAGATTTCTGAAGGTAGGCGCATTGGGTGCCTTTGCCCTGTCATTGGGCCTTACGTCCATGACATTGGGGATCAACAGCCCCTCGGCTTGGGCCGAAGAACCCCAAACCGACAGCGTGGTCAAGATGATCACCCGCTATCGTACCCTTAACCCACTCAGTTGGGATTTTCACCGTTGGGTTTGGAAAACTAGTTTCGACGGGCTGCACACCACGCAGTTAATGGCCGGTGATCTTGACAGGGGCCCAGTCAACAACGGCGCCAATAAGTTCATCGCGCCGGGCTGGATCCCACCAGAGGATACCAAAGGCGAAATTGCCGAAAGCTGGGAAACGAAACAAGATCCGCTTCGGATCGAGTTCACGATCCGTAAGGGCGTGATGTGGATGGCCAAGGAAGGCATCATGAAGTCGCGCGAAGTCGTTGCCAAGGATGTCGCCCATCATTTCAACTTGATGAGAAGCCAGAAACGCTACATCCCGACCTACTGGGATTTTGTCAAGGAATGGAAAGCGGAAGGCAAATACAAGGCTACTGCCTACCTCAATTCCTATAACGGAAATTGGCCTTATCGTTTTGGATGGGGCTATTTCTCGCCGTTGTTGCCGCCCGAGTGGCATGCGTTGAGCGATGAGAAAAGGGCCGACTGGAAGAACGCCGTTGGCGCCGGTCCATACATGGTCACCGATGTCAAAAAGAGCAGCAAGGTCACCTATAAGCGCAACGACAACTACTGGGATAGCCAAGTCATTAACGGCAAGAAATATCAACTGCCGTTGAACGCCGGCCTTAACTACATGTTTATCAAGGACGAAGCGACGGCGATCGCGGCAATACGCACGGCCAAAGCCGATCTCATGGAGAATATTCGCTGGCAGTTTGTTGATGAACTAAAAAAGAGCGCGCCTGATCTCATCATCAAGGGCGACATGGAGGCCAACTTCCAGCTTTTGGCCTTGCGCAACGACAAGAAGCCATTCAGCGATGTACGCGTGCGCCGAGCGATGAATATGGCGGTCAACCAGTTGGAGATCAAGCAGGCATTGATTAACGGTAAAGGTGAAGTCCTGAATTCCCCGTTGTCAATGGGCTGGACCAGCGTCTACACGCCTCTGCAGGAACTGTCACCGCAAGCACAGGAAATGTTCGGCTACCATCCTGATAAGGCGAAGAAGCTGTTGAAGGAAGCCGGCTATCCGAACGGTTTCAAGTTCGAAATGATGTATTGTACCTGTTCGCCATACCATGTCGATATAGTGCCGATGCTGCAGGCATATTTCCAGGTGGTTGGCGTCACGCTTATTCCGAAACCACTGGAGTATGCGGCTTTCCGTTCACAAATGCGTAAAGACACGCAAGCTGCCGGCTATCTGTACCAGGTAGCGGATAACAATCCGTTCACTTCCCTACGCGCCTACCATAAGGGCGGCCAGACCTGGAACGCCTCCATGATGGACGATCCCAAACACAACAAGGCCTGGGACACTGCCTTGGCGGAAACTGATCAGGCCAAGCAGGACAAGATGGTCAAGGCCATGGGCCGCTACATCATCGAGGAGGCAGCGCCCTATGTCTGGCTGCCGACCCCGTTCAGTTACCGCGCATGGTGGCCGTGGGTGAAGAACTACCATGGTGAAATGTCGGTCGGCGCCATCCGCCCGGCCCCGATCTATGCCCGGATGTGGATCGACAAGGACCTGAAGAAGAAAATGGGCCACTAGTACACACCTGCGACGAAACTGGGAAACGTGGGACCGCCCGCCTTGGGCGGTCCCATATTTCCCCCGTTCCGTTTCCTTCCTATTTTTGTTGGCCGCTAGCACCGGTGGTCACGCTTTTTGGAGACCGGCCTTGGCTCCCTTGTTGCAAGTCAATAACCTAAAAACCTTCTTTTATGGTGACAACTCCATCGTCAAGGCGGTCAATGACGTCAGTTTCGATGTCCGCCACGGCGAAACTCTGGCGATCGTTGGTGAAAGCGGCTCAGGCAAAAGTGTCACTGCGATGTCAATCCTGCGCCTGATCCCCAGCCCGCCGGGTGAAATTGTAGGCGGTGAAATCTTCCTCGAGGGCGAAAACATATTAGCGATGGACGAGGACCGAGTCCGCGACATTCGCGGGAACAAGATCGCGATGATCTTCCAGGAGCCGATGACCTCGCTGAACCCAGTACTGACGATTGGCCGGCAGATCGCTGAGCCGATCGAAATTCACCAGAATGTTGATAGGAAAAGCATCATTGCACGCTGCGTCGAACTCCTGCGCAAGGTGCAAATTCCAGATCCCGAAAACCGGACCGAAGCTTATCCCCATCAGTTTTCCGGCGGCATGCGTCAACGCGCCATGATCGCTATGAGCCTGGCCTGCGAGCCCAAGTTGATCATCGCCGACGAGCCGACCACGGCGCTCGATGTCACGGTGCAGGCGCAAATTCTCGAATTGTTGCAGGATTTAATCAAATCGGGTCGTTCATCGATGATCCTGATCACCCATGACTTGGGCGTAGTTGCCAGATATGCCGACCGCATCAACGTGATGTACGCTGGCCGCATCGTTGAACAGGGCACCGCCCGTAACATCTACAACACCCCGAAACATCCCTACTCCATCGGCTTGATGCAATCGGTGCCCCGCCTCGACCAGGATACTAAGGAAAAACTACGACCGATTGAGGGGCAACCACCGGACCTGGGCGATCCGCCGCCTGGTTGTTCGTTCCATCCCCGCTGCGGTTTCGCCACCGACCGCTGTAGTCGGGAAAGTCCACCGCTGGAACATAGCGGTGGCGAACATTGGAAGGCATGTTGGGTTGATGTTGATTCCGCGAACTGAAAATCTACTGGAGGTCAGGGACCTCAAGGTTCACTTCCCCGTCCGTGGTGGCATTATGGGTCAGAGGGACCTGGGCTCAATCAAGGCCGTCGATAGTGTGAGCTTCACTGTGCGCAGGGGCGAGACGTTGGGCATGGTTGGAGAATCGGGCTGCGGCAAATCGACTACGGGTCTGGCCATTCTGCGCATGGTCGATATCACCGGCGGCAGCATTATTCTCGATGGCCAGGACATCACGAACCTGAGCAGCGCGGAGCTGCGCCCAATGCGGCGCCAGATGCAGATGGTGTTCCAGGATCCTTATGGCGCGCTTAATCCACGCTTGCGGGTCCTCGACATCGTTGGCGAGCCTCTAGTTGCGCACGGCATGGCCCCATCCCGACCACAATTGCGCCTACGGGTCGCCGAACTGTTGGAGTTGGTCGGCCTCGCCGGCAACATGATAGAACGCTATGCGCATGAATTTTCCGGCGGTCAACGCCAACGCATCGGCATCGCCCGGGCCTTGGCAGTCAATCCAAACTTAGTGGTCTGCGATGAGCCGGTTTCCGCGCTTGATGTCTCGATCCAAGCCCAGATCATCAACTTGATGGAAGATTTGCAGAAAGAACTGGGCCTGACCTACCTGTTTATCGCCCATGACCTGGCGGTGGTGCGCCATATTTCCGACCGTATCATCGTTATGTACCTGGGTAAAATCGTCGAAATTGCCTCCCGTGATGATCTTTACAGCGATCCAAAGCATCCCTATACCCAGGCGCTGTTGTCGGCGATCCCCGTGGCCAGTCCCGACGCTGAGGCGGAACGGCAACTCAACCTGTTGGAGGGTGAGGTGCCGAGCGCGCTGAATCCGCCGTCGGGCTGCCATTTCAATCCACGCTGTCCGATGGCCCATGATGACTGTACCGCCCGGGAGCCGGATCTGGAGCAACAAGGAAATGACCATTTCGTCGCCTGCCACCTTCATGATTAGGTGAATTTGCCGATAGGAGGCCAGACCATGAAGATCGCCATTCCGGAGAATAACCCTTATACCGTGCCGGCGTCCCCGAGCCTCGGTGGGCCGGTTGGAACCCCTGCTTTCGTAACAGGTCGTACCGGATAGTGTGCGAAAGGGCATATTGCCTGATCTGGTTTGATAGACGGTAATCTGCTATGCCCCTATTTGTGAGAGTTGCATCCCCATGAAATTGCCATTTTCCGGTATCCGTATTCTCGATCTGACCCGTGTTCTGGCGGGCCCTTACTGTACTTACCAACTTGGCCTGTTGGGGGCTGAGGTGACCCGAGTGGAACAGCCTGGACGGTCCGATTTCGTTCGTTTCGGCGGCCCCGACCCCGAGTTGGCGGCGGCGGGCCTGGGACCGGGGTTTCTCGCCCAGAATGCCAACAAACGCTCCATTGCCGTCGATCTGAAGACGCCGGAGGGTAAGGAAATTGTCCGCCGCCTGGCAGTGCAGGCGGATGTCTTGACGGAGAACTTCCGCCCGGGCGTTATGGACCGGCTGGAGTTGGGCGCCGAGCAATTGAAAAGGGCCAATCCGGCGCTGATTTATTGTGCCATTTCGGGCTATGGCCAGGACGGTCCCATGTCCGAACGTCCCGCATACGATCACGTGGTGCAGGCCGTATCAGGCATGATGATGAGCAACAGTGATGACAGCGGCAGGCCGTGGCGGGTGGGCTTTCCCGTGATCGATTATGTAGCGGGTCAGTCGGCGGCATTTGCAATTTCCACCGCCTTGTTTCAGCGGGAGCGCACCGGTGTCGGGCAAGTCGTTGATGTTGCCATGCTGGACGCCGCTGTGGCTATCATGGCTCCGGCGTTGGCGCCGCAGCTGCAAGGGATAACGCCGCCAGCGCGCAAGGGCGACCGGGCCGCCAGCGGCAGTCCTTATTCGGGCATGTTCGAAACCACGGATGGTTTGCTAGCCCTGGCCGCCAACGCACCGCATCAGGCCGCCGCCCTGGCGCGGCAAATCGGCCGACCGGAGTTGTTGGAGGATCCACGGCTCAAGGACTGGGGCAACAACGCAGATTATGTCGATTTGGTTCAGGATGCCTTGGCGGCGGCCTTTAAGACCGCATCGGCAATTGAATGGGAAACGCGTCTAAGCAATCTGGGTGTACCGGCGGGCAAGGTGCGAAGCCTCGGCGACATTGCCGACAGTGTCCAACTGGCGACGCGCGGCATGGTGCAGACCATAGCTGATGGCATCACCGGGCGAGATTATAAGGTGCCAGGCGTTGGTTTCAAGCTGGCCGGTGATAGTATGGCGGCAACCGCACCACCGCCGCGGCTAGGCCAGGACACCGAGGCAGTTCTTTCCGATCTGGGCTATGATGAAGCCCATATCGCCCGGCTGCTGACCGACGGTGTTGTCGCCAACAAATAGAGGCTGTGTGGGAGAGCGCCAGTGAATGATTGCTACGACTATATCGTGATCGGGGCCGGTTCCGCCGGCTGCGCTCTGGCCAATCGCCTATCCGCCGATCCCGCTAACAAGGTACTTTTGCTGGAGGCGGGCGGCCCGGACCGCAATCCCTGGATACACATCCCCGTGGGCTACTACCGCACGATTTATAATCCGAAACTGGGTTGGGGTTATAAGACCCAGGGCAGCCCGGGCTTGGATGGCCGCAGCATCGTTTATCCCCGCGGCAAAGTGTTGGGTGGTTGCAGCTCCATCAACGGCCTGGCTTATGTACGTGGCCAGAAGGAGGACTATGAACAATGGCGCCAATTGGGCAATACGGGTTGGTCCTATGAGGATGTGCTGCCCTATTTCAAACGCTCGGAAAGCAACGAGCGTGGCGCTAGCCATTTTCATGGCGCCGATGGCCCGCTGAAAGTCTCCGACATCCCCGACAGACGGGCGATCTGCGAGGCCTTCATTGAGGGCGCGGTACAATACGGCCTGTCCCACAACGACGACTACAATGGCGCCGAACAGGAAGGTGTCGGCTATTTTCAGACTACGACATACAAAGGGCGCCGTTGTTCAGCCGCCGTGGGCTATTTAAAGCCGATCCGGAACAGGGCCAATTTGCGTGTGGAAACCCATGCCCTGAGTACACGGATTATCTTGCAGGACGGCCGTGCCAGCGGCGTGCTCTATCGACAGGGTGGCGAGGAGAAAGAGGTTATTGTGGGTGGAGAGATCGTGCTGGCGGGCGGTGCCGTCAACTCACCGCAACTGTTGCAACTTTCCGGTATAGGGCCGGGCGAACATTTGCGCAAACTGGGTATTGAGGTAGCCGTCGAATCGCGCGGCGTGGGTGCCAATTTACAGGATCATTTTCAGGTCCGCACGGTGCAAAAACTGAATGCGCCGATGTCCTTGAACAGCGATGTCGACAACCCCCTGCGCAAGTTGAAGGTAGGCCTGCAATATCTGCTAACCCGCACGGGCCCCCTAACCATCAGCGCCGGCCAAGTGGCGGCCTTTGCCCGCACTCGGCCGGAGTTAGCCAGCCCGGATATCCAGTTTCACTTTATTCCCTTCTCTGCCGATGGCCATGGCCGCAACCTGCACGAATTTCCCGGCGTGACCTTTTCGGTCTGTCAGTTACGTCCCGAAAGTCGGGGCAGCGTGATGATCCAATCCGCCGATCCCAAAGATCATCCACTGATCCAGCCAAACTACCTGGGCGAGGAGCTCGACCGCCAGACCCTGATCGCTGGTTTCCGCGTCTCCCGAGGCATCGCCAATACACCCGCTTTCGCCCAGCATGTGGTCGAGGAGCATATTCCTGGCCCGGAGGTGCAAAGCGATGATGAAATAGTGAGCTTCGCCAAGGCCACGGGCACCACTATTTTCCATCCCGCTGGTACCTGCCGCATGGGCGTGGACGAATATGCGGTGGTGGATGAGCGTCTGCGCGTTAAGGGCTTGCGGGGCTTGCGGGTGGCAGATTGCGCCATCATGCCTACCCTGATTTCTGGAAACACCAACGCGCCTGCGATTATGATTGGTGAGAAAGCCTCGGATATGATCCTGCAGGACAATGTTAACTAGGAGCAACGGCGCCATGCGCGAACTTCTTCGAAACAGCGGTGATGCCAGGGCGCTGGAACAGACGCCGATCGAGGATTTGCTAACCGCGACCAACGCCTTTGATGCAATCCGCCAGCGGGCGGAACAAGATCCGGATAATATTGCCTTGAAGTTTCTGGTGCCGGGCGATGTAGAGGCGCCGCCATGGGATATCAGATACGGTCATTTCATAGCCGGCTGCTATCAAACGGCAAACATGTTGCACGATCATGGTCTGCGGCCCGGTGAGGTCGTGTCGTTCCTGTTACCTCTGTGCGAGGAGGCATATTGCACCATCGTTGGTGGTGAGGCGGCGGGTATCGTCAATGCAGTCAATCCAATGTTGGAAGATTGGCAGATAGTAAAGATCTTGAAGGCGGCCAATACCAAGATTCTGATTGCCGCCGGGCCGGAGTTGAGTGCTGAAATCTGGGACAAGGTCGCGGCCTTGCGGGCGGAATTACCGGAACTGGCGGTCACCTTCCGGGTTGGCGACGGCCCGGTTGTCTACGGCGTCAAGCCTTTCACGGAAACCCGCGCAGGCTATCCGGACGACCATCTGGTCAGCGGTAGGCAAATTCAGCCTGGAGAGACCGCATCCTATTTCCATACCGGTGGCACCACGGGTACGCCAAAGCTGGCCCAGCACACCCACTATATGCAGGCGACGCAGATTTGGAGCACCGGCGAGGCCATAGATTACGGCCCCGGCGACAGTCTGACCACGGGTCTGCCATTGTTCCACATTGGCGGCTCCATCGTTTGCGGTCTGGTGCCCTTGGCCCATGGCACGACCTTGGTAGTGGTCAGCCCAGCCGGCTTTCGCGATCCCTCCACCGTACGCGATATGTGGCGACTGGTGGAGCGGCACCGGATCACCATTCTTGGCACGGTGCCGACGGTCTTTGGCGCATTGTTGAACAGTCCCGTGGGCGAGACGGATATTTCTTCCCTCCGACACGGCTTTACGGGTGGTGCGCCTTTACCCACCGAAGTGGGCCGCGCCCTGATCAAGACCATGGGCAAGCCGCTGCTGGAAGGCTACGGCATGACCGAGACCACATCGTTTGTCACAATGTTGCCCCGAAACGGTCCGGCCGCCGTGGGTAGTGCCGGCATGGTGATACCTCATTGCAAGGCCAAAACTGCCGTGCTTGATGATGATGGCAATATCCTGCGCGATTGTGCCGTGGACGAGATCGGCGTTGTCCTCATGGGTGGTCCCGGCGTGACGCCGGGCTATGTGCAGGAACAATATAATGCCGGCGCCCTGTTGGCGGATGGCTGGTTGAATTCCGGTGATCTTGGCCGCTTCGATGGCGATGGTCTGTTGTGGCTCACCGGGCGGGCCAAGGACCTGATCATTCGCGGCGGTCATAACATTGATCCGGCGGTGATCGAGGAAACCCTGCACCAGCACCCGGCGGTAGAATTGGCAGCGGCCATTGGCAAGCCAGATTCTTATGCTGGCGAACTGCCCATCGCCTATGTGCAACTGAAGCCCGGCGCCGAAGCCAGCGCCGAGGAACTGCAGGCCTTCGCGCGTGAGCATATTCCGGAGCGGGCGGCTAACCCTGTGAACCTGTTCCTGATTGACGTCATGCCGCAAACGGCTGTTGGCAAAATCTTCAAGCCGGCCCTGCGCTGGGATGCCACCGAACGCGTTTTCTCGGAACTGCTTGCCCCGGTGGCCGAGGCCGCCGGTGCCGAAATTAACGTTTCCGCCGGTGTTAGCGATGCGCACGGCACTTTGGTCACCGTCAGCGTGAACAGTGCGCGCGATCGTGAAGCTTTGGCCGAAGACATTAATCGAGTATTGTCGCCGTTTACGACTAAGTATCAGATATCTTAGCTATCGCACTGTTTGTGCCGCTGATCACCGAATAGAGAAATATTTTCGATGCAAAGTCTTGATGTTGATGTATCCGCGTTGGTCGAGGAGATCTATGGCCTGATCCTGGCCTATGGCTTGGATATTCTGGGCGCCATTGTCATTCTTTTTGCCGGCTGGTGGATTGCTGGAAGGGTGGAGCGCGCCGTGGGTCGAGCCCTGGGGCGGGTGCCGCGTATGGACGAGACCCTGCGGCCGTTTTTGAGCTCTCTTGCTCGCTACGCCATTCTCGCGGTGACACTTGTCGCGGTGCTGTCCCAATTTGGCGTTGAAACCACATCGATCATTGCGGTGTTGGGTGCCGCCGGCCTGGCCATCGGCCTTGCCTTGCAAGGCACCCTGCAGAATATCGCGGCTGGCGTAATGCTATTGTTTCTGCGGCCCTTCAAGGTGGGTGATTATATCGATGCCGGCGGCATTTCGGGTACTGTCAACAGCATTGGCCTGTTTACCTCCGAGATGACGACCTACGACGGGGTCTATCTTTACGTGCCGAATGGACAGCTGTGGAATACGGCGATCACCAATTTTTCCCGCAATGCGACGCGGCGCATGGATATTGTTATTGGCATCGGCTATGGCGACGATATTGACCAGGGCTTGGCCGTTTTGCTGACCTTGATGACGGAGGATCCGCGTGCCCTGGATGACCCCGCCCCGCAAACCATGGTCAAGGCCTTGGGCGCGTCATCGGTTGATCTCAATATGCGTTGCTGGAGTGACTCCAGCGATTTTTGGGCTCTGCAATTCGATCTGCACAAAGCCGCCAAGGAAGCCCTGGATAGAGCCGGCATTTCCATTCCCTATCCGCAACGGGATGTGCACATGCACCATGTTGGGCCTAGTCCTGATTGAGGCGCTGTTCGAAATCCAGCTGTATCAGGCGTAGTTCCTCGATCGCGGCGCGGATGTCGGAGCTGTCGATAATATTCACTTCCACGTGGTCGCTGGCCAGATATAGACGCTTGCGCTGGGAGATATGTTCGTCGGAACGAAAATCCTCAACCTGATAGACCTTTACCGCGCGGGCAAAGCCCTTGGGCTTGATCTGGTCGATCTCGTGGCAATCGATATATTCGCTGACCAGGCTGTGGGTGGTTTCATCGATCAGGATATGATCAGGTTTGGCCATTGCTTGCAGGCGGGCGGCCAAGTTAACCGGACTGCCAAGGACGGTGTAATCCAGGCGCTGCTCCGAACCGAAATTCCCTACTGTGCAGTAACCGTTGGTCACCCCCATGCGCACATGCAGGCCACGGGAGACACCTTGCTTTTGCCAATAATTCTGTAATTCCTTGACCCGTATTTGCATGCGGATCGCCATTTCCAGGCACTTTAGGGCGTCTTCTGTATCGCCTTCGCTTTCTGGATCCCCAAAGAAGACGAGAATGGCGTCACCGATGAATTTGTCGATGGTTCCACCGCATTCAAGGGCGATGGAGGCCATTTCCGAGAGATAGGAATTGATCACCAGGGCCAGGCGTTCGGGCTCCAGGGCGTCGCTCAGATCGGTGAACTGAACGATGTCGGAAAAAAAGACGGTCAGGTTTTTCCGCGCATGGGTGGTGACCTGTCCCGGCGATTCCGAGAAAATGCTCTGATAAATTTGTGGTGAAAGATACTTTGCCAGCTTGGTCGCTAGATCTTCCAATTGGCGACTTTTTTCCTCGATGATTTCCCGGTCGTGCAGTTTTTGCTCCAATAGCTGCTCGCGTTCCTTTTTCAGGTTCCACTCCTCGGTACGGTCCACGAACTGGCCCTGCACGCCATTGAGATAGGAAAACGCGTCGTCATGGGTGCGGGTGGAGAGCAGGGAAAAGACCCGATTCTCTCCATCTATGGTGATGTGGACCTCGGGGATCAGAACGAAGCCCTTGCGGGAAATATTCTCCACGAACTCCTCGATTTGCGCACCGGGGAGGCCGAGTTGTTCGAGAATATGGGGGAAATAGATATTAGTGACATTGCCCAGGATTGGAAAAAAGCTCTCGAAATTCCCGTTGACCTTTTGCACTTCCAACGCCTCATTGGCGAAATAGGCCGCTGTGATGGCATTCCTGAAATTAAAGAAGCTCAGATCAACAATATTGGGCCGATTGAAGAAATCTTCGATCTTCATGCGACGTTGTTCCGGTTTGGGTTTCTTAGTTGTTTTGATCCCGCAGCCACTGTGCTCGTTTCCCCATGATTGCACCCCACGTGGTAACACAATACGGTACGCAATAGGTCAGCACCACTTTCAATAGTGGCGGTGCCCCGCCGGCGAGAAATACATCTCCATGATTAATCATTGTCAGAATAGTCCCGACGACTAGTGCCGTGAGGAATGCCTTCTTCGGCGTCTTGTCAGCAAATATCATCTGCGACAATGGTGGTGCGGACATCTGATTTAAGGTTCGTGACATGGTTGAGCTCATTTTTACGCCGATTGGTATCTTGGATTCGGGATAATGGCCTATTTTCACTTTCTAATCCATCAACCATGGATCACGATTTAGCGGGCGGCACATGGCAGCTAGCCCACGGGAATACCGAAAGCAGTAGTTAGAAAATTCAGATCGCTCTCAAACATTGGAGCGCATAGTGTCCAGGCTACTCTCTGCAAGATAAGGGATTTTTGCTATAAGCTTCGCATGCAGGACTAACAGGAGCGAAGCATGAGTGGCGATAGGGCTGGCGGCGGTGGGAAAAAACTGTCGCCCGAAACATTAAGCGCCCAAGCCCTGGGCCGGGTCGATCCCGTCTCCAAGGCCTTGACCCCATCTCTGCATCCGTCAACCACGTTTGAGCGGGATACAGATGGCGGCTACAGCTCCGGTCGCGGCTATGCCCGGCCGCACAATCCCACCTATGACGAGGCCGAGGATTTGCTGCAGGCCCTTGAGGGCGGGAACGATTGTCTGTTGTTTGCCTCCGGCATGGCGGCGGCCAACGCGGTTTTCCAATCCCTGCTGCCCGGTGATCATGTGGTCGCGCCCAAGGTTATGTATTGGGCCCTGCGCAAATGGCTGGTGGATTTCGCCGTCTCTTGGGGCTTGGAAGTTGAATTCGTCGAGACCCAGGATATGGATGCCCTGCGCGCCGCCATGCGGCCGGGCAAGACCCAATTAGTCTGGCTGGAAACGCCGGCGAACCCCATGTGGACGATCACCGATATCAAGGCGGCGGCGGAGATAGCGCACGCGGCGGGCGCCCGTCTGGTAGTGGACAGTACCATTGCCTCGCCGGTACTGACCCGGCCTATCGAGCACGGCGCTGATCTGGTGGTGCATTCCGCCTCGAAATATCTGAACGGTCACAGCGATGTTCTGGCCGGCGCCATTGTGGGCGCCAGGGATGATGGTTTCTGGCAGCGCATCCGGGCCTGGCGCCGGGATGGCGGCGCGATCCTGGGTACGTTGGAGGCGTGGTTGCTGCAACGGGGCATGCGGACCTTGTTTGTCCGTGTTGGCCGCGCCTCGGAAAGCGCGATGACCATCGCCAGGCATTTCGAGGGGCATCCGCGTATCTCGCACGTGCTCTATCCCGGTCTGCCGGCCCATCCCGGCCATGATATTGCCGCACGTCAGATGCAGGGGGGCTACAGCGGTATGATGTCTCTGCGCATTAGGGGTGGGGAGGCGGCGGCCATGGCCGTGGCGGCGGCGGTCGGTATCTTCAAGCGCGCCACCTCACTGGGTGGCGTGGAAAGCCTGATTGAACATCGCGCCAGTATTGAAGGGCCAACCACGCCGGTACCCAGTGACCTGTTGCGGCTGTCCATTGGCTTGGAACATGTGGCTGACCTGATCGCGGATTTGGAACAGGCACTCGACGCGGTACCAGGTGATATTACCAACGATCCACCAGAAGAGGCCCCGGAGGCCGCTGAAGCCTCCGCAGGCTCACCTATTGAGGCGGTTCTGGAAAATCATGTCGCCGCGATGGTGCGCGAGCGCGGCGGTGATTTGGAAGTGCGTGATTTCACCGATGGTGTCTTGACCCTGGCCATGTTGGGATCCCCCGGTGCCTCGGTGCCGTTGGGCACCACGATTGGCAATACCGTCCGCCACTACCTGCCCGAGGTTCGCGAGGTTCGCATTGCCGCCGGGCCGGACAAGGCGGTGTCGGCTGATGCGCAAGGCGTGCTGGATGATGTTATCAACCCCGCCATTGCGGCCCATGGCGGCAAGGCGATTATCGACAAGTTGGCAGGCGGCACATTGTTTCTACGTTTCGAAGGCGGCTGTCAGGGCTGCGCCATGGTCGAATTGACCCTGCGCCAGGGGATAGAGCCGATCCTGACAAAACAAATCCCGGAGATCACTGCGGTGGTGGATGAGACCGACCATGGTGCCGGCACCGTGCCCTATTTTAAGACCAAGAAATCCTGACCCTGTTTCAGATTAGTTACCCGCGTGCCAGATAGTCGCGCCAGATGTTGAAGTTCAGGCTGTCGCCCGCCGGCGCGTCCGGGCCCCAGACCTCCCGTGCCGCGAAGCGGACGCTATAGACCGCTTGCGGGCCGCGTGCCTTGGCTTCTCCATCCGCGCCAGCGACCTCGGGAAAAGTGAAATCTCCCATACGGCGGATGACAACGCCTTGTTTACCGCGCAGAAACAAAGGCAGATGGGCATGGCCGACGGGTTCGACGTCACGCACCAGCACCTGATCGCCGACCGTGATATCTTCGTCAGCAGTTTCGCTTACCTGCATCTCAGCCAGCTTGGCATCTAGCTCGTCACGGCTTAACAGGCCCTTTTCCACCAGAAGGTTTTCACAGGCTGTTTGCCACAGCACGGCGTAGTTCCTGTTGATGCCTTTGCCGTCACCACTCAGCATGGCCTCTGCCGCGTCCGCCTCCGCTGCTGTTTGCGTGTAATGTCCCGGCGGCGCGATTTGCACACTGAACTTGTCGACCCATTCGGGCCAGTCATAATGTCCTTGTTCGTGTAGTTTCATCACTATGGCGATGCTGCGGGCGGCTGCCTGATGAGCGTACTTCTCGCCATCATCGTCCCGGATCAATTGCGCCAGATCCACCTCGTCCCGTGCTTCACTCATCACTTGTCTCCTAGGCCGATTGCAACTGGTAATCCCAAAGATTGAAGTGAACGTTGTGGCTTCCCTCTCCCCAAATATCGGAAGCCGCGAAACGTATGCAGTAGACGTGCTGTAGGGTATCGATGTCCGCGTGATCATGAACGTGACCATGAGAATGCCCGTGGCTGATCATTTCAGGGAACATGAACAGACCCTTGTCACTGTCCACCTCGCCCGTTACGCCTTTCAGGTAGAGGGGCAGATGAGTATGGCCTTCCCGTTTGATGTCGCGCACCGTCACGCGCTGCCCAGGCTCGAAACGCGACCCTTCGTATTCTGCCTTAGCGAAATCGGCCACCCGTGCCTCAAGTTCGTCCTTGGTTACCAGGTCCATGGCGTCCAGCAACTGTTCGGCGGCAGCCTGCCAGAGATGATAATAGCTGGCGCCGTCGCTTTCGCATTCGGCCAGAAAGCGGCTGTAGTTGGCGCCTGGGGTATCCGTTTCCGCTGGATCGTTTGCCGACGTCTCCTTTTCGCCGAAATGTCCCGGCGCCTGGATGTGATAACCCAGATAATCGTCCCATTCGGCCCAGCTATAGTGGCCGTCATTGTAAAGGGACATCACCATGGCGAAGGTATGGGCCTGCCAAGGTTCCTCGAAGACGGGATCGCCACGATCACGCGGCAAGGCGGCGCCGGCTTGTTGCGCGGGCACGGTCAGTTTCGGCACCGCCAGCATCTTACGCATCGTCGATGGGCCCTAGATAATCTTCCCAAAGATCGATATTCAGGCTGTCTGTCGTCGGCGCCCCCGTGCCCCAAAGTTCCTGGGCATTGAAACGCACCGAGTAATTATGTTGCGGCTGATCACCGTCGCCGGCGACCCTGGCATCGGGCAGATGAAAAACACCGTTATCGCGTTCAACGACACCTTCCTTTCCCCGCACATAACGGGGCAGGCGGGTATGGCCGGCGGGATTGATGTTGCGCGCCCTGACCCGATCGCCGGGCTTGAAGCTAGGCTCTATGTCCATTTTCAAGCGCACCGCGCCGGCCTTCTGGTACAGGCGGCTCACAACCTCGAGATCAACTTTTCGTGCCATTATGTCTCTCCACGCAGATCAGCCAGCCGGGCATTAAATTCTTCCTGTGTGACCACGCCTTTTTCCACCATCAGGGTGATGCTGCCCTCCAGCCAGCGTTCGTAATAGCTCGAGGTTAGATAGTAGGATGGCTCGATCCGTTCCATTGCATGACGGAATTCGTCAAGGTTGAAATGCATGCCGGCCAGCAAAACACGAGCAAGTGCCAGGGTACGTCCTTCCCATTCTTCGTGAAAGACGACATCGTCTGATTCCGTCTTGATCGGGCCCAGGCCATGCATGCCGCCCATGTCGTGTACGCCGTTCATGCTTGGCCTCCTTCGTGTTTCGTGCGTAGATCAGCAATCTGGGCGTCGAATTCAGCCTGGCTGAACACGCCTTTTTCAATCAATAATGTCAGGGTGCCTTCCAGCCAGTGTTCGTAGTAGCTTGAATCCAGATAATGGGCCGGTGCCATGCGTTCGATGGCGTAGCGGAATTCATCGACGCTAAACTGAAAGCCGGCCATCGCCGCATTGACCATGCCCATGGTGCGCCGCTCCCACGCTTCATGAAACTGCGGCGCATCCACGGTTTTCATGATCGAGCCGAAGCCATGCATGCCGCCCATGTCATGTATGCCATTCATGCTGAAGTCTTTCTATCCAGGCGGCGCTACATTCGTGACGCCGATCATGGAATCACGGGTCACCAGCTTGGCCAGGGCCTCCGTGTCCAGGCCGTCCGTGCCGGCGGGCCGTTCGGGCAGGACCATGTACCGCAGCTCGGCATTGCTGTCCCAGACTCGGACTTCCGTATCGGCAGCGATCTCTGTTCCGAATTCCGCCAACACACCGCGTGGGTCGGATGCGGCGCGGGAACGGAAGGGCGCTGATTTATACCAGACGGGGGGCAATCCCAAGGTCGCCCAGGGGAAACAGGAACATAGTGTACAGACTACCATGTTGTGGACCTGGGGGGTATTTTCGACCACCACCATATCCTCGCCCTGGACCGCCTCAAAGCCCATGTCGGCAATTGCGTCGGTGCCGTCCTTCAACAGCCAAGCCTTGTATTTGGGATCGCTCCAAGCCCGCGCTACCACCTGCGCGCCGTTCCAGGGGCCGAGGCGGTTTTCGAACATGTCGATCAGCGCATCAATGGCGTTGCTTTCGACTAAGCCTTTTTCCAAAAGCAGGGATTCCATGGCCTTGACCCGCAAGGCGACTTCTGAATCCGGTCCAGGTATGCCGTTTGAGCTCATGCCATTTCCCCAGGGTTGTTTGTTGTTGCGTGCGAAGGAAGAAACCATGCCATAGGCATAATATCATATCAATGTTTGGGGCAATGTCCTGTGGCCTTACGCCAAGCTTGGTATAGTATCGATGCAATCAAAGCGGGGGAACAAGCATGACTTTGTCGAGTGTGAAAGAAATGACCGAGCCTTTGCAATGGCCTGAACCTGGGGTGACGCGGATACCGTATCGGGTCTATTCAGACCCGGAAATCTATGCTCTGGAGCAACAGCGGATCTTTCGCGGCCCGGTCTGGAATTTCCTCTGTCTCGAAATTGATATTCCCAACCCCGGTGATTACAAGACATCCACGGTCGGCGAGATTCCGGTCATCGTGACCCGGGACGAAGACGGCGACATCCACGCCATGGTCAACCGCTGCACCCACAAGGGCGCCTTGGTTTGTCTGAAGGAAAAGGGCAACGCCAAGATGCTGACCTGCATCTATCATTCCTGGTCCTTTGATATGGCCGGCAAACTAAAGGGCATCGCCTTTCGTAATGGTTTGCAGGGTAAGGGCGGTTTGCCCAAGGATTTCGATCCCGATAAGCATGCTCTGGAACTATTGCGGGTCGAAGTATTCTGCGGCCTGGTCTTCGGTACCTTTTCGGAGGCGACGCCGTCGGTTGAGAGTTTCCTGGGCCAGCCCATGTCCAAGTTCATCCGCCGCAATCTGGGCAAGCCATTGAAGCCCCTGGGCATGCACAGCCAGATCATCCACAATAACTGGAAGCTGTATGCCGAGAATGTTCGGGATTCCTACCACGCCACCTTGCTGCATACCTTCTATACCACCTTCAAAATCAACCGCTTGGATATGGATGGCGGCATTGTTCTGGCCGAGGACAAGTGGCATCATATCAGCTATGCCAAGCGCGAGACGTTCGAAGAGGCCGAGGAGTATCAGCGCGATAAAATCCATGCAGCGCAATACGATTCTCATCTTGAAGGACCGCATCTGTTGAATGCCTGGAATGAATTCGACGATGGCATCACCCATTCCATTCAGGCAATCTTCCCGAACCTGGCGATCCAGTTCACCTTGAATTCCTTGGCGGTGCGCTTTTTTGTGCCCCGTGGCGTGGACAAGACGGAGCTGTTCTGGTTCTACGTCGGTTATGAAGACGACGACGAAGCACAGACGGCGATGCGGGTGATGCAGGGCAATCTGACCGGCGCCGCCGGTTTGGTGTCGTTGGAAGACGGTTGCATCAACGAGTTCGTCCAGCGCGGCACCCATGGCAGCGAGATGGAAATGGGCCTGGCCGAAATGGGAGGGTGGGAGGTTGAATCCTCCGATGCCTCCCGCGCCACCGAGACGGCGATCCGTGGTTTCTGGACCGGCTACCGCAAGATCATGGAGTTCAATTGATATGGAGGAAATAGAGGAACTGATCATCGCCTACGCTCATGATATCGATGATAGCAAGCTGGTCGGCTGGCCGGAATATTTCACCGAGGACGGTACCTATACGGTTCTGACCCGGGAAAATCTGGCCCAAGGCCTGCCCATGGGCATCATGTATTGCCAGGGCCGTGGCATGATGGCCGACCGTATCAAGGCCATGCAGACTGCTAATATTTTCGAGGCCCATACCTATTGCCATCTGTTGGGCCGCAGTCAAATCAGCGCCGGGTCCGACGGCCGCTATTCCGCACGAACCAATTTCAATATCACCCGCACCATGCAGGATGGTGCCTCTGAGATGTTCGCGGTGGGTAAGTATCTTGACGTGATCGAAATTCAGAACGGCAGGCCGCTGTTCAAGGATCGCAAGGTCGTGTTGGAATCCCGCCGCGTGGATATTCTTTTGGTTTATCCGCTGTAAGGAACGAAAGATGTCCAAAGACACCTATTACAAGGACCATTGGGTTGATATCGAGCCTGAGCGATTGGAGCGTTACGAGGCGCAATTCATCCTTGGCAAACGTGGTGATAAACTGTTGGCGACGGCGGAAATTGCCGTGGGGCAGATCGTGGCCGATTACGGCTGCGGGCCCGGCTATCTATCGGTGGAACTGGCGAACCGGGTGGGCCCGGAGGGCCATGTGCACGCCTTTGATATCAACGCTGACTTCGTCGAACGCACCAGGAAACGCGTGGCCGATGAAGGCCTGGTCGACCGGGTGACGGTGACCCATTTGACCACCGATATGGTGCCACTCGACGACGACAGCCTGGACCGTTTAGTGATCAAGAATGTGCTGGTCTATGTGGATGATCCTCTGTCCAGCCTGCGCGAATTTCGCCGCGTGGTCATGCCGGGCGGAAAGGTGCATGCAATCGACAGTGATTTTTACATGGCGGCGTTTGATCCCATCGACGTGGACGATTGGCGCCATGTTCTCGATGCAGGCATCCATGCATTCCGCACCCCGGCGATTGGCCGCAAGATGTATGGCATGGCTTTGGGCGCTGGTTTTACGGAGGTTGCCGTGGAGGTGGTTTCCGTGCCGGACTCCACCGGCCGCATGCTCAGCTTCATCATCAATACCGCCGGCTACGCACGCGAGGGCGGCAGGCATGACGAGGAGGTGGTCAGCCGTGTTGTCGAGGTGGCGTCCAAGGCGGTGGAGGACGGCACCTTTTTCGCCCTGAACCCGCAGTTTCTGGTTACGGCGACCGTATAGAATATGGCGGTGACGGAACAATGCGCGGAAGACGGACTGATGATCACATTATGACCGGAGCGGTGTGGAAAAATGGCGGATTTTGAAAAAGCGGCCCTGGCGGTACTGGATGACTATTTCGCGGCTCTGAACGCCCGGATAGCGCGGGCATGCGGGATAGTTTTCATTTTCCCCACTACCGCATCGCGGGCGGTCGCATGCAGGTGTTCGAGACCGCCGCGGACTACAGCATGAAGGATTTCCATGGCCGCACCGATACGGGTGGCTGGGCCTATACCAAATGGGATTATCGCCACCTGGTGCACGGCGACGAGACCAAGGTGCACTTCGACGTTCAGTTCACCCGCTACCGTGCCGATGACAGCGTCCTGGGCCAGTTCAAATCCCTCTGGATCGTCACCAATCAGGACGGTAAATGGGGCGTTATGGCACGCTCAAGCTATGCGGCTTAGCTATCAACGCCATAAATCCGTTTGGCCGCATCCGCGCTGACATAGCCGTTCTTCAAATCGTCGGCCAGGGCGGCAGGGTCGCGGGCCGAGGCCGGGCCGAAACCGCCCGAGCCGGGAACCTCAAAGATAATCCGGCCCTCCGCCGCGACCGTGAAGGCGCCTTTGCTGAGCGGATGGCGGATGCCGCCGTCGGGATCTTCCAGGGTGATGCGCATGGGGGAACCTGACTGCCCGCCGGCCAAACCGAACGGCGCTGATTTGCTGCGTTCGCAACAGACCGCGCCCCGGGTCTGATTGCCCAATACGCGCCAGATCCGCCGGGCGCCGCAACCGCCCCGGTATTGCCCCGCGCCACCGCTGTCAGCCAGGACGGAATATTCTTCTACCCGCACGGGGAAGCTCATTTCCAGCACCTCTATGGGCGTGTTCATCATGTTCGAGATGCCGGCGGCGACGCAATTGATGCCGTCCTTCGTGGGCCGGGCGCCGAAACCACCTTTGATACTCTCGTAGCTGACATATGACTCGCCGGTACGGTAATCCACCCCGCCCAGGGTCAATACGCTGGAGGTGCCCTGTGAACAGGCCATGACCCGCTCTGGCAGAAAGGCGTACAAGGCGCCGAACAACATGTCCGAGACCCGGTGTGACATTTCATGATTGGCATAGACCACCGGTGCCGGGAACGATGCATTTACAACAGAGGCTTCTGGCGCGGTCACGTTTATGGCGCGCCAACAGCCGGAGTTGGGCGGTATCATGCCGTTGGGGTCGACCACCATCTTGACCGCCGTGTAGATCCCCGAGGTGGAGACTGACAGCGGCGCATTCATGGGCCCGGCGACCTGAGGGTCGGAGCCGGCGAAATCCACCGTTAGACGATCGCCTGATTTAACCGCGTGCATGCGAATGGTGAAGGTTTCGTCCTCGGTCTCGCCCGGTTCCAGAACCCCATCGCCATCGCAGAAATCCTCAAAACGGCCTTCGCCATCGGGCAGTTCGGAGAGGAACTTGCGCATCATGGTCTCGGAATAATCCATCACCTCAGCCATGATCCGGCGCAGGGTCTCCACGCCATATTTCTCCGCCAGTTCCGATAATCGGGCACTGCCACGGCGGTTGGCCGCGATTTGCGCATTCATGTCGCCTCGGCGTTCATCAGGCGTACGTACATTGGTGAAAATGATCGCATCCACATCCCGGTTCAGCACACCGGCGGCATACAGGCGCACTGGCGGCAGGCGCAAACCCTCGCCAAAGACATCCGTGACCGCGCCGTAGCTGCCCGGCGTGGCGCTGCCAACATCCGGCCAATGGGCCCGCACGCAAGCGAAACCAAGCAGCTCGCCCTTGTGAAAGGACGGCGAGACGATATTCACATCCGGCAGGTGCGAACCACCGAAATAGGGGTCGTTATGGATGAAGACATCGCCGTCCTCGAACGCGCCAAAGGCCTGGATTACCGCCTTCACCGCATCGGGCATGGAGCCCAGATGGATCGGCAGATCGGGACCTTGCGCGATCATCTCGCCGTCCGCATCGAACAGGCCGCAGGAATAATCGCCGGCGACTTTCAACAGAGGCGAATAAGCGGTCTTGGCCAGGACGATCTTCATTTCCTCGGCCGCCGCGTACAGGCTGTTTTTGACCACTTCGAAGGTGGCGGCGTCAGTCCTAATTGGGGTTCTCATGGAGGGATCCTGGGAGGCTCTATTATCCATTGTTGTTCTCCATGAGTATATGGCCTGTGCCATTCATACGTGCCTGCCAGCCGGGCGGGATAACGATGGTGGTGTCCACAGCTTCGATCACCGCCGGTCCGGAAATCTCGGATCCGACCGCTAATTTGGCGCAGTCATAGATGGCGCAGTCCTGACGCCCGCCCTGGTGGAACCATACCGAGCGGTTACCCTTTTGCGCATCCGCCGCCGCGCTCGCGCCGTAGCTGAGTTCAATATCGTCGAAACGGCCAATCGCGGTCAGGCGCAGATTGACCATCTGGATCATTTCGTCCGGATTGTCATGGCCGTAGGTCAAGCGGTGTTTCTCGTGAAACAATTGGGCCAACTCGGCCAAGGTATCCACGTTAACATCGCCGGCCCGGGCCGGCACGGTCAGCTCATAGGCCTGCCGGCCATATCGTAGATCGGCTGAACGTTCCATAACCCAGTCTTTCTTGGGTATCTTGGCTGCCCGCAGCATCTCCTTGGCGGATGCTTCCATCTCTTCATAGGCCGCATTGACGGCTGCAGGGTCTGCCTGATCAAGAGGAATGAAGTGGGTTTTCACATAGTCCCGCTTTAGATCCGTAGCGATCAGACCAAGGGCAGAAAAGCCGCCTGGAATGGGCGGAATTATAACCTCGATGATACCCAGTTCGGTGGCGAGTTCGGCGGCGTGCATGGGCCCGGCACCGCCAAACGCCACCAGGCTGAATTCGCGGGCGTCATGTCCCCGTTCGACGGAGACGATGCGCAAAGCTTCTGCCATGGATGCGTTGACTACGTTTAGGACGCCCGCGGCGGCGTCATCGCTGCCGATACCCAGCGGGTTGGCCAGGTTCTTGTCAATGGCCGCTTTGGCCTTGTCGGAGCGGATGGCCAGCCTGCCCGCTAGCAGAGCGCTAGAATCCAGATAGCCGAGGGTCAGATTACAATCGGTCACGGTAGGTTCCGTACCACCCGCGTCATAGCAAACTGGACCTGGTTCGGCGCCGGCGCTTTTCGGGCCGACCTTGAGCGATCCGCCCGGATCGATCCAGGCAATGGAGCCGCCGCCCGCGCTGACCTCCGCCATATCGATCACCGGCACCCGGATGGGATGACCTGTGCCGTTCATCCAGCGGTTGACGTTGCCGTCGCCGCCGACCTCGTACTCGGAGGTAGTTTCGACGATGCCGTCCTTGATCAGGCTGGCTTTCGCCGTGGTCCCGCCCATATCGAATGACAGCAGGTTCGGTTTGTCCAATTGCTGACCGATCAGAGCGGCAGCGATAACACCGGCGGCGGGGCCGGATTCAATCGCCATCGCGGGCATTTTTAAGCCTTCCGCCACGTCGAAAACGCCGCCCGATGAACCCATGACATAAAGATCGGGCAAGCCCATCTCTCCCGTCGCACCGGCGAGGCGCTGTAGATAACTTTCCAGGATCGGGCCCACGTAGGCGCAGACGGCAGTGGTGGAGGCGCGCTCGAACTCGCGGATCTCCGGCAATACCTCAGACGAGAGAAAGACTGGAATATCGGGTAGCGCGGCGCGCAGTTTTTCGCCGATGCGGCGTTCATGCACATCGTTCAGGAAGGAAAACATCAGCGAGACGGCGATGGCTTCGATCTTGTTTTCCTTGGCAAACGAAATGACCGCGTCAATGTCGTCTTCATCCAGCGGCGTGACGATCTGGCCGGCGGCATCCAGGCGTTCGCTAACCTCGACCCGGCAGTAGCGGGGGATCAGCAGTCCCGGCGCATCCTGGAACATATCGTACAGGCTGGAGCGGGACGAACGCCGCAGTTCCAGCACATCGCGGAAGCCCTTGGTGGAAACCAGCATGGCATGGGCGCCCTTGCCCTCCAGTATGGCGTTGGTCACCACCGTGGTGGCGTGGGAGAGCAGGGACACATTGCCGCCGGCGATGCCATGTTCCTCAAGTGCGATGGAAAGTCCATGAACCACGCCCTGACCGAAATCGTGCGGCGTCGTGGGAACCTTGGCGATGCCGATTTGTCCCGTTTCCTCGTCCACCAGGGCGACATCTGTAAAAGTGCCGCCAATATCCACGCCTACCCGCCAACTCATTCGTACTGTCTCCTGACTATGCGTGCGTCCGCTATAGACTAGGGTATAGCAATGGTGCGACCCCATCAAAGCTTTCAATCAGCGTGCAATTTGCTTGCGCCGGTCTTTGTGTTATTTGTAAGTGCAAATTCTCAGAATCTCGACGTTAGGGTCCATCACATGTTGTTTCGCGAAATGGCCCAGCAGGGTAGTGTTCTCTTCCGTTGGCGAGGGTATTTACCCCTTTTTCTGCTTCCATTGACGATTTACGCCATGACCCAATCGGGCTATTTCGAAGCACAATTCGGCGACGCGGCGGAAGAGGGCTTGATGCTGCTGTCAGGCCTGGTATCAATTCTAGGACTGGTGGTCAGGGTGGTGACCATCGGGTATACGCCAGCGGGGACGTCAGGGCGCAACGCGCGAGAACAACGGGCCGAAGTGCTGAACACTGTTGGTATTTACAGTATTGTGCGGAACCCGCTGTATCTGGGTAACTATTTCATGTTGCTTGGGGTCTCCCTGGCCACCATGGTCTGGTGGCTGCCGGTAATCGTGACGCTGACATTCATTCTTTACTATGAACGGATCATCTTTGCCGAGGAAGCGTTCCTGGCGGCGAAATTTCGCTCGCGGTACAGTGACTGGGCGGCTCGCACACCGCTAATCATACCCCGCTTTAGGCAGTGGAAAAACACTGAGCTTTCGTTTTCCCCGCGCACCGTTCTTCGACGGGAATACAATGGTTTCTATGCCCTGGTGGTTTGCTTCACCCTGGTTGAACTGGGGACGGATCTCTTGGGTGAAGGCATGAGCATAGCCGAATGGCTTGCCGATGATTTCTATTGGGTCTGGATATTTGCCGGCGGTACTGCCGTTTTTCTGATCCTGCGGACCCTAAAGCGGCATACTGGTCTATTGACTGTATCGGGCCGCTGAAGCCAACAACCGTTTTCCATCGGCGGTACACGGTGGCGAGGCCAGGGTTGTTCATTTCACCGTTGCCGGGACCTTCACCTAACATACCTTCTCGAAGAATCTGTTGGTGCTCACAAAACCTTTTGTGTGCATGCTAAACTCCGCACCCAGGGCTGCTTGAAGCATGGTTCTTGCTTCAAGCTATTTTTGGAATGGGTCAGGAATATCATGTTGGTGAATGGGGCAGCATTGATCGCGCACCACTCCGGCGCCTTGTTTTGGCCGGAGCAGTCATTGTTGATCGTCGCTGATCTGCATCTGGAAAAGGGCTCGGCGCGGGCGGATAAGGGGCATTTCCTGCCCCCCTACGATACGGCGGCAACCCTTCGTCAGTTAGCTTCTGTTGTCGCGAAATTCACACCGGCGGCGGTCGCATGTTTGGGCGATAGTTTTCATGATGCGCGTGCCGAAGGGCGCCTGAATACGGCTGACGCGGAAGCGATCCGGGCTTTGACCCAAGGCCGGGAATGGTTCTGGATCGATGGTAACCATGACCCTTGTCCGCCAGCCCATTTGGGTGGCGTTGGCATCGCGTCGCTGGTGCGCGGTCCGTTGATCCTGAAACATCAAGCCGTGGGCCGGGAAGCGGGGGAGATCGCCGGTCATCTGCATCCTAAGGCTAGCGTCCGCCTGGCTGGGCGACGTCTGACCCGGCGCTGTTTCGTCACGGATGATCTTCGTTTGGTGCTGCCGGCGTTCGGTGCCTACGCAGGCGGGCTCGATGTCGGCGATCCCGCATTCAGCACGATCTTTCCAGGCCCCTTTCGAGTCTATCTGTTAGGGCAGAACAAGGTGCATGCCTTCCCCTCAACCCGCCCGACGGCGCGATTACCCCTCAAGAGAGTCTAGTCGCCGAACAAACGTGACAGCAGGCTGCGCCGGGGTGGCCGCGACGGCCGTGACGATTGCGACGCGCTTAAATCCTGCTCATGGCGTTGTTCCAGCTGTTGCGAAAGGCGCATAACCTTGCGTTCCAAAGGCGCCATCGCAAGATTAGCTAGTTCCGCCTTTTCCTCCGCCTTCCGCACGCGGTCCTGCATCGGCCCCACATTCTTGCCTAGTTGCAGAGTCTCGAATTTAGCGTCGATGTTTTCTTCCAGCTGACGCACGCTTTCCTTTTCCAGCGCAACGCAGACCGGCACGGGTTTAATACCCTAAATACGGGCATTGGTATAATTCAGCCGATTACAGCCAATTATCCCCACATCTGCTCTTGCGCCATGCCGAGAATTTTGTCTGGTGTGATCCGCAAAAGGTCTTCCAGGGGCTTGGCGTAGGAAATCGGTGCGCGGGGCGCGCCCAGACGGCGGATGGGCGCCACCAGTACATGTGCCATGTGTTCGGCCACGGTGGCGGCGATCTCGGCTCCGAAACCGCCGACCTGCACGGCTTCGTGAACAACCATCAGCCGCTTGGTCCTCGCCACCGAGGCAAAGACCATTTCCTGATCCCATGGCCACAACGTACGCAGATCGACAATCTCTATCTCGATGCCTTTTGCTGCGGCCTGCTCGGCGGCCTGTTCCGCTACACCGACCATTTTCGACCAGGTCACCACGGTCAGATCCGCGCCCTCCCGTGCCAAGCGGGCCGGCCCCAGGGGCATCAGGTAGTCATCGTCATCGGGCACTTCGCCTTCCAGGGTCCAGTTATCTTTGTGTTCAATATAGATTACTGGGTCATCACAACGGATGGCGGATTTCAAAAGGCCCTTGTTGTCTGCCGGCGTATAGGGCGCGGCCACGACAAGACCTGGAATATGGGTGTACCAGGCCTCCAGCGATTGAGAATGCTGTGCGGCGGAGCTGCGCCACATGCCGCTGGGCTGGCGGATCACCATGGGCACTCGGGCCTGGCCGCCGAACATGAAGCGCGCCTTGGCCGCCTGATTGACCATCTCATCTACGGCACACAAGGCGAAATCGGCAAAACGCATCTCCACAATCGGGCGGGTGCCCACTAGTGCCGCGCCGACCGATGCACCCATGATGGTGGCTTCCGAGATCGGAGTGTCGGCGATGCGCTCAGGCCCGAACTCGTCCACCAAACCGCGATACTGGCCGAACACGCCGCCCCGGCCCAGATCTTCGCCCAGAGCCCAGACGCGTTCATCGCGGCGCATTTCCTCCGCAACGGCCTGCAGACCGGCTTCCTGATAACTGATGACGCTCATGACCGCGACCCCCAAACCGGCGCACCGACATCCTGAATATCCGCGAAGGCATGTTCCAATGCCGGGGTATCGGCGGCCTCCGCCGTCTCGGCGACCCGGCCCATTTCACCCACCGCCGCGCTGTCGATGTCGCTCAGGTCGCTATCGCCGAGGCCCAGTCGATGCAGTTCGTTCGCGGCGCGCACCAGGGGGTCGACGTTCCATTGCGCCGCCGCATAGTCCTGATCCCGGTACAAAGCCGGATCGACCGAGGTGTGACCCTTCAACCGATAAGTACGGGCGCTGAGGAACATCGGTCCAGCCCCGCCCCGGATGCGCGGGATCAGGTCGCCGACCAGACCGTCCACGGCGGCAACGTCGTTGCCATCGACATCGAAGGCTTCCAGACCCAGGCTCTCGGCCCGCGCATTGGCACCGCCACCGCCCGTGACCGCGTCGGAATGGGTGGTGGATGCAAAACCATTGTGTTCGCAGACGAACAAGACCGGCAATTTGAACACCGTGGCCCAATTTAGCCCCTCCATGAAGGGGCCGCGGTTGATCGCTCCGTCGCCAAAAAAACAGACCACGACCTTGTCCTCGCCCATTAACTTGGCGCCATGGGCCGCGCCAACCGCGATAGGGATGCCGGCGGCGACCACGCCGTTGGCGCCCAGCATGCCGACCTCGAAATCCGCGATGTGCATGGAGCCGCCCTTGCCGCCGCAGGTGCCGCCCTCCTTGCCGAACAGTTCCAGCATCATGGCGCCCGGGTCCGTGCCCTTGGCGATGCAGTGACCGTGTCCGCGATGGGTCGTGGTGATCTGATCCGTCCGGCGCAGATTAGCACAGACGCCAGCGGCGACCGCTTCCTGACCGATAGACAGATGCACCGCGCCACCGACCTGTCCGTTGAGGGAGGCCTTTTCGGCGGCCTCTTCAAAGGCGCGGATACGGCGCATGGTACGATAGAGGTCGACCAGGCGGTCCCGGTCGATATTATGGCTGGAATAAACGGCGTCGTTGGGCACTATCTTTCTCCACTAAGCGAACTCACGACGCACTTGTATCGGGTTTTTTGCTTCTATAGAAGGGCGGCTGATGGATATTCAAATTGTTACCGCGCCGACGGTCACCAAATTGGGCCAGGAACATGTGGACCAGGTTCTGATCGCGGGTAGTCACGGCGGCGTCTATGCGGGCTATCTTGCCGCCAAGGCAGGCGCCAGGGCGATTATATTGAACGATGCCGGCGGCGGTCTGGACGGTGCCGGTTTTGCCTCGCTGTCGTACCTGGACGATTTGCGCCGGCCCGGAGCCACAGTGGCCCATGACAGCGCCCGCATCGGTGACGGCGACGATATGGCGGTCCGTGGCATTATCAGCCATGTCAACGAGACGGCCGCCGCTCTGGGTTGCGCCGTGGGTCAGACGGCCATGGCCTGCGCCGAGGCCATGCGTGGGGCGCCCAGCCCCTCCGGCGAGGCGCCGGCCTACGAAGAGGCGCGTTTTCTGTTTTCCAACCAGGGTGAGAGCCCGGCCATCTGGGGCATCGATTCCGCTTCGTTGCTAAATACCGATGATGTGGGTCAGATCGTTTTGACGGCCTCGCACGGTGCCCTGCTGGGGGGTGAGGCGGCATCCGCCATCAAATATGATGTTCTGGCCTGCGCCTTTAATGATGCCGGTGTCGGGATCGAAAATATTGGCGTTTCCCGTCTGCCGGCCCTGGATCAACGCAAGATCGCCGCTGTAACGGTTGATTGCCAAACCGCGCGCATCGGTGATGCCCGCTCCATGTGGCTGACCGGCATGGTATCTCATGTAAACGAAACCGCTGCCGCCCTTGGCGTGGCCGTCGGTGGAAGCCTGCAAGAATTCGCAAAGAAAGCCCAATCGGGAGAGAGTTAAAGAGCATGTCCGAAGAAAAACTGAGTAACCAACCCCCCCGCACCATGACTGGTGGCCGCGCCCTGGCTGAGATGTTAAAGCTGCACGACGCCGCGCCCATGTTCGGCATGGGCGGCTTCCAGTTGCTGCCGTTCTACGATGCGGTACGCGATGTGGGTCTGACCCATACCCTGATTAATGATGAACGTTGCGGCACCTTCGCCGCTGACGCCTTCGCCAGGGTTTCTGGCCGGCCAGGCGTCTGCGATGCCACCTTGGGGCCGGGGGCGACCAACCTGACCACGGGCCTGGTGGAAAGCCTGAATGCAGGTGTTCCCTTGGTTGCCATTACCGGCGACAGCAACCGGGATTATTCCTGGAAGAACATGACCCAAGAATCGAAACAACTAGAAATTTTGGCTCCGGCGGTCAAGGAAGTGATCCGTGTCGAAGCCATCCAGCGGGTGCCCGAACTGGTGCGCCGGGCCTATGGCGTCGCGACCTCCGGGCGGGCTGGCCCCGTGTTGCTGGATGTGCCCGAGGATATCGCGCACGGCGAATATGATTTCGACGAAAACGATTTTTATGCCGATACCTCGGCCATCAGTTCGCCGGCCTATCGCAGCCGGCCTGCCCGCGACTATCTGGCGCGTGCCGCTGCTCTGCTGGCCAAGGCCAAGCGTCCGGTGATTTTGGCGGGCGGCGGCGTGCATCTGTCCGGTGCGCAGCAGGCCCTGACCGCATTCGCCGAAAGCCTGAACATTCCCGTTGCCCACACATTGAGCGGCAAGGGTTCCATTCCTTGCACCCATGCCTTGGCCCTGGGGCTGTTTGGCCGCTATAGCCGGATCGCCAATGACATCATCGAGAGTTCCGATTGCATATTGGTGATCGGCTGCAAGATGGGCGAGGTTGCGACCAAGCGCTATACCCTGCCGCCTCGGCATATTCCGCTGATCCATCTGGAGGTCCTGGCGGAGGAAATTGGCCGCTGCGTACCCGCCGATATCCCCTTGTGGGGTGATGCCCTGGCAGGTATCGAGGATTTTGTGGCGGAGCTCTCCGACAGTGCCGCCAGTCAGCATGCCGCTCGGGGTGAATACGCTGCGGAAGTTGCCCAACGCATGACCACGTGGCGCATGGAAGTACAGGAACGCCTGACATCTAACGAGCAGCCGGTGAACATGGCGCGGATGTGCCAGGAGCTGAATAATACCCTGCCCGAGGATGGTATCCTGGTCGCAGATGGCGGCTTTGCGGCTCATTGGACGGGGCTGTTGTGCGAGACCAAGACCGCTGGCCGTACCTATATTGCAAACCGTGGTTTTGCCTCCATTGGCTATGGCCTGCCGGGCAGCATGGGCGCGCAATTGGCGGCAGGCGAGCGGCCCGTGGTCGGCGTGACCGGCGATGGCGGTTTCAACATGGTGATTGGTGAGTTGGAGACGGCGGGGCGGTTGCAGCTTGGCCTAACCATCCTGATCGTCAACAACGCGGCATCGGGCTACGTCAAGGCCCTGCAGCAGGCGCAGTTCGGTGGACGCTTCCAGTCATCCGATCTAAACGAAATGAACTATGCTAATTTGGCGGAAAATTTTGGCTGTCAGGGTATCCGGGTGGAAGACCCCAACGATCTTGCCGGTGCTATCCAAACCGGTATGGCGGAGCGGGACCGCCCCACGGTGGTAGATGTGGTTGTCACCCGTGATCCGACCAAGATGCTCCCCGGTGTTGATAACCGCACGGCACCGATCAAAAAAGGCGATCGTATAGCCTAGAATGTTGGTTGATCACGGCCATCGGCCTGGTGGCCGTGATACCAAGATTCTGCCTAATTCGCGGTTGCTGTCGCCGTGCTGCTCGAAGCATCGGCCGTGCTGACGGAATCGCTGTCGGAAGTCGCGGCATGCTCACGCCTAGCCTGTTGGCCTGTCGCCTCGCCCGGCTCTGGCCCCCGGCGCCGTCTGAATGTTCTGTACTCCAACTGGAGACGGCGGGCTGGCGGATGGCCGCAACTGCGGCCACGACCACTGGCTCGTGAATAAGCCGTATCACGCCTATCCCCCAAGTCTTAATTATGGTCAATATTACTGACGGGGAATGTGATGATGATGTTTAATAACAGAGTCAACCTGAGCCTAGTCCGGCCAGAAAGGTGATTATCGATACATCCTGCTGTTATCGAAGTTCCGCCAACCCGAGTATCTGGCTGCCGTCGCTGCGAAAGTTTTCATCCGCCAACCAGGCTTCGAACGCTGATTTGACGGCGGGCCAATCCTGATCGGTAATGGCGAACCAGGCGGTATCCCGGTTGCGGCCCTTGTAAATCATGTGCTGGCGGAACAGGCCTTCGTAGCTGAAGCCCAGACGCGCGGCGGCGCGGCGGGAGGCGGCGTTATGGCTGTCGCATTTCCATTCATAACGGCGATAGCCCAGATCTTCGAATACATGCCGGGCCATCAGATACATCGCTTCGGTCGCCGCCCGGCTGCGCTTTAATGAAGGCGCGTACCAGATAGAGCCGATCTCGCATGTTGCCCATTGCGGCGTGATACGCATATAGCTGGCCATGCCACAGGCCCTGCCGGAGGCGACGTCGATCAAGGCAAAGACCAATGGATCCGTGCTTGCCCCTTGGGGCGCTAACCATTCGTCAAAATCGTCCTTGTCCGCAAATGGCCCAAAGCTCATGTAGGTCCACATATCGTTGCTGGGGTCGCCGCCGGGCCCGCAGGCGGCTGAATAGAGATCGTCGCCATGACGGGGCGGATCAACGGGTTCTACGATTACTGAACGGCCGGCGAATTTTTGCCGTGCGGGTTTTCTGCCGTCGGGCAGGGTGGGTAACGTTTCGCCGACGGGTAAAGTCATGCCGGTTTCCACGCCTCAATTAGGCCCAGGCGGTTGTCGAGTAGCCAATCATATTTAGCATCCGTAAAGCCGACCTCTTCCAGGTATGAGACGTACTCCGGGCCGGATGGCACATGTCCCGTATAGTGGCCTTCGCTGATCGCTTGCAGATGATAGAAAGCAGGATCGACCGGGCCCGACCGCTCATCATTCAGCATATAACCGACGATCAGAATGCCGCCGCCGGCGGGCAGGGCGGTGTGGGCCCGGCGCAGGGTAGCCAGAACATCGTCGCGCAGATACCAATGCAGAGGTGTGATGAAGGAAATCAGATCACAGTCATCGGGAAAATCGGCTGCCTTCAGAAAATCGCCGGGCTGGGCGGTGATGCGGTCCTCCAAGCCATGCTTGACGATGAACTCCTTGGTTACCGGGATCACATTGGGGTGATCCTTGACCGTTACCTTGAAACCGTCCTGGCGTTCACAGGCCGCGATGGCATAGCAACCAGAGCCGCCGGCAAAGTCTAGCCAGTGGTTGAAGCGGGAAAAGTCAAAACGCTTGGCCAGACGATGCGCCAGGGCGATGGCGGAGTTATAGCCCGCGGTGGTGAACTTGCGGGCCCGCTCCGGGTCGTCCAGGTCGCCTTCGTAGAGTTTGGAATAGGGTTTGTCGGCACTGACGCCGGCCAGGGTTTTGGCGAAACCAGACCATTCGTCATATTCCACGCCAATGGTAAAGCGCAGATAATCGCCGAAGAACGTCGGCGCCTCGCGCACCAGGAAACGCTCCACATCTTCGTGATTGACATTGCGGCCATCCACCTCGGCCACCAGATCCATAGCCTTGCAGATGATCAGTAGGCGGTCAGCGGTTTCAGCATCTATGCCGCAATGGCTGGCGATCTCAATTGGCGTGCTGGCGCCCTTTGACAATGAGGTGAATAGGTCGCACTCCAGGGCAGCGGCCAGAGCCTGGCTTTTCTTGAATGAGAATGCCAACTCGTTCAGGCGCTCGGAATTCTTGCCGACCGTGGGATCATTTGGGATCTTGCTCATTTGGCCGTCCTTGTTGTGAGTTCTTGTTGATTGGCGCCGGGTTCGGGCGCGGGTTCAAGATTAGGTGTCGCCCGTGGGGTTGCTGGAAAGCCGATTTGGCGTAGGACATTTCCAGCCTGGTCCTGGGTATCTAGAACCATGTTACGGGCCATGAGCTGGCGATTATCGAAGGCCTCCTCGGGGGTTTTCACCATGCCGATTTCGATCTCCAACGGCGTCAGGGTATCGACCCAATGTTGCGCGTCGTTGCCGGCGAATTGCGCTTGCAGAAAATCCTTGGCCTGATTTTTCGGGTTGCCGGTTTCCAGGCCTTGTTGCCATAGCTCCTCGTCGCCGAAATAGCCAAATAGCGCCCGGCTGGATTTTTCACTCATGGCGGTGATGACAATGTGGCGGCCGTCCCGCGTGCGGTAGATGTTGTTGGCCGGCCGCAGAGAGCGGTCGGCGGCATCCTTGCCGCTGACGGCTTCGCCATCCCGCATGGTGCCGTGCGAGACCGAAAGCAGGGAGAATGCCGTCTCCTGCATGGACAGATCGATATGACGGCCTTCCCCGGTTTGATTGCGCCCCTGCAGGGCGGCGCAAATGGCGAAGGCGGCCATCAAACCATTGGCAGCATCGGCCATATATGTCTGCGGCGCGGTCATTTCCGCTGCGTTGGCATTCAGAGCGTGCAGCAGGCCTGTTTCTGCCTGGAACAGCATGTCATAGGCGGCGCGCCCGGCTTCGGGCCCGGTTTGCCCAAAGCCGGATTGGGAGCAATAGATGATCCCAGGGTTGATGGCGCGAATGGCGTCATAATCGATGCCCAGGCGGGTGGTGACGCCGGGGCGGTAGCTCTCGATTAGGACGTCCGCCGTCCGTGTCAGTTCCAGAAATGTTGCGTGATCATCCGGTGCGCGCAGGTTCAGGACAATGGACCGCTTGCCTCGGTTTAACAACAGGTCTTCATTGGTGATCCCGCTGGCTGCATGCTCCCGTTCGATACGGATAGAGGCCGCACCCCATCCCGTCATCAAAAAGCCGCAATACTGGCCCGGCGTCATGACGCCGACTTCCAGGATCGTTATGCCTTTGAGGGCGCCATGCATACTCTACTCCATCAGACGGCCCGGGCTCAGCCGGTGGCGGCTTCTTCCTCGCTGAATGTTAGTTCCAGCTTCAGGCCATCGGGGCTCTGGATAAACAATTGGGTCAGATTGAATTTTGGCACCACCCTTTCGTCGTATTCCACGCCGGCGGCTTCCAGCCTGTTCTTGATCTCACCATAGCCGGTGCAGCGAAAAGCCACGTGATCGACCCGGCCCGTGCCCTCGGGTATCTCGTCGCGCTCGATCAAATGCAACACTGGTTTGTCGGCGGCATAGACCCAGGCGCCGGGAAATGCAAAGGGTGGCCGATCGCCGATGCGCATGCCTAGTACATCAACATAGAACTTGGCCGAGGCCGCCGCGTCCGTGGTGACGACATTGTAGTGATCGATATATTCCAACGGCATGTGAAATCCCCTACTGGCATTCCGCGTAAAATTTGAAGGCTAGTATGAAGGCTATGACCGTTCCGGGCAATGCATCCAGCCGCTATTGCCTTTGGCGCCCATTAGCAATTATTTAGCCAGGTGGCATAATAATGGCGACCTGATCGTCGACGTACTTTAGGAGCGAGACCATGAGCGATACCGCCGAAGGCACGGCGCGGCAGGCGGACCTTCCCTTGCTGTTTCAGCCCATCACCATAAAATCCGTTACCGCGCGCAACGGCATCGTGGTGCCGCCGCTGTGCCAGTATTCCGCCGTTGATGGCATTCCCAATGACTGGCATCTGGTACATTACGGCAGTTACGCCCGTGGTGGTGTCGGCACCATATTTATCGAGGCCACGGGGGTTGAGCCACGAGGGCGCATCAGCCATGGCTGTCTGGGTATTTGGGATGATGAACATGGCGCGGCGTTGCAGCCCTTAGTCAATATCATGAAGCGCCATGGCGCCGTGCCGGGTATCCAGATTGCACACGCCGGGCGCAAGGCTTCAACCCAGCGCCCCTGGAATGGCCTAGGCGCCCTGAACGATGACGATATCGCCCGTGGCGATGTGCCTTGGGAGGTGGTTGGGCCATCGCCTATTCCTGCCGATGATGGCTGGCTGGTGCCCAAGCAATTGGATGAGGCGGAGATTGGCGAGATCGTCAAAGCTTTTGGCCAGGCCGCCCGGCGCTCACATGAGGCTGGCTTCGAGGCCTTGGAGATCCATGGCGCGCACGGTTATCTGATCCAATCGTTCCTCTCGCCATTGTCCAATAAACGCAACGATGGCTATGGCGGCGATTTGGCCGGCCGTATGCGCCTGGCCCTGGAAGTAACCAACGAAGTGCGCGGCCAGTGGCCCGATGACAAGCCGCTGTTTTTCCGCGTTTCCTCGGTCGATGGTTCGGACGGTGGCTGGCAGATCGAAGATTCCATTGCCTTGGCCAAGGAACTGAAGGCCCTGGGCGTCGATTGCATTGATTGCTCTTCAGGCGGCAATGCGGCCTCCGCCACGCTGACCCTGGTGCCCCGTGGCCTAGGCTTTCAGGTGCCGTTTTCTTCCGCCATTCGGGCCGGGGCGGATATCATGACTATGGCAGTGGGTCTAATTCTGGATGGCGAGCAGTCGGAGGCGATCCTGCAGGCGGGCGATGCGGATCTGATCGCCGTGGGCCGAGAAATCATGTATAATCCGTTCTGGGCCGTACAGGCCGCCCAGGATCTGGGCATTGATGCCAATTTCGAGATGTGGCCGGCCCAATATGGCTGGTGGCTGGATAAACGGGAACGTACATTCCAGCGCATGGGACACAAGAGGTAGATATGAAGGACGCAACGGCAAGCGAAGTGGTCAGGGTTTTCTGGCAACCTGGATGAAGCAGCTGTCTCCGCCTGAAGGAGCATTTGTCGGCCCGTGCGGTTGACTTCCAATCGATCAATGTCGCTGCCGATCCTGACGGTTTGGCACAATTGCAGAAACTTGGCGTCCGTACCGTGCCCGTGGTGGCCAGGGGCGAACGTTATGTCATGGGGCTGTCCCTGCGCGACGTGGGCGAATTTCTGGGCCTGGATGATCAGGGCCCCGGCATGCTGCCGCCGGCGCAATTGGTGCAGCGCCTGGACCGGGTCCTAAATGCCGCGCAACGCTACCTGCGGCAATTGCCTGACGATCTGATGACGGCGGAACTACCGGGCCGGGCCCGCAGTTACCGTGATTTGACCTATCACATCTTTCAGATCGCCCGCGCCTTTCTGGGCGTCGCCTCGGGTGAGGAACTGACTTATCAGAAACTTGGTGAGCAACCGGGCGATGATCTGGTTACTTTTGCCGATATTGCCGACGATGGCGACGCCACGCGCCGGGATATCCTGGCCTGGTGGGCGGAACAGGGCGCCGATAGAGACTTCGATGCCACCGTCGCGACCTATTACGGGCCGCAGTCCCTGCACGAAACGTTGGAGCGCACGACCTGGCATACGGCACAGCATGTGCGGCAAATGCTGATGATCCTCGACGGACTTGATATAGTGCCCGACGGCGGCGCTATCGGCGAACGGGAACTGGCCGGACTGCCCCTGCCAAAGGAAGTTTGGGACGGCTAAAATTGCCTTGGTTCACATGGTGATTACCCTATTCGAACCTTTCCGTGCCTTGTTCTATACGCCGTTTTACGCTGCCCATACGCTTGACGCTTATGGGGCGGAAGGCATCGACGTTCGGCTGGTGACTTCCGGCGCCGAGGCCACGGTAACCGGCCCGATTTTCTGATGCCGGATCTGATGAATGTCAGACTTGGTGCGGTGTCCGAGGTCAATACGCCGTGGCTATGCCTGCAGGAGGATTTGCGCCGCGCCGGATTGGACCCGGCCCAGGTCCATCGGGTGGAGGGCAATGCAATGGCGGAAAACGACGCCGCCTTGCGGGTGGGCGATCTGGAAGCCATCCAGATTTTCCAGCCCTTCGTGGAACAACTAGTAGCCGATGGCGCGGGTCATATCTGGTACGCCGCCGCGTCCAGGGGGCCAACCAGCTACACTACGTTGAGCGCACTAAGCGAAACCTTGCAAGCCAAGCGCGATCAATTGGGCCGGATGACACGGGCATTGTACCGTACCCAGAAATGGCTGCAGGGTGCGGACGCCTCGGCTATTGCCGCCGCCGTCGTGGAATTCTTTCCTGACTTGCGCCGGGAAACCTTGGCCGCCTGCATCAAGCGCTATAAGGCGCTCGGCCTGTGGGGCGTGAACCCAATTCTGCCCAGGGATGGCTTTGACCGTTTGCAAGCCAGCGGCCTGTCCGGCGGACTCTACGAATCCGGCTCACCCTACGATACGTGCGTCGACACTAGTCTGGCACGTGAAGCAATAGAGGCTGACCCGCCGTCGATGTGATCAAGGCGCCTGTTTTGGACTGCAAACGCGGTCTATTCCGGAACGATGATTGGCTCTATCGCCGCCTTGCCCAGTAACATGTCGGAACCCTTTTCGCCGATCATCATGGTTGCGGCGTTGAGGTTGGCCGAGACCATGGTGGGCATGACGGAAGCGTCGATCACGCGCAAACATTCCATGCCGCGGACGCGAAGCTGATCATCGACCACCGACGTGGGGTCTGTCTCTGGTCCCATGCGGCAGGTGCCCATCAGATGGAAGGTGGTGCCGCCCCAATGGCGTGCGGCCTCCAGATACTCATCATCGCTTTGCACATCCTCGCCCGGATAAGCCTCTGACTCGATATAAGGCATCATCGGCTCAGTATACATCAGACGACGCGCCAGTTTCATGGCGCAGACCACGATCCTGCGGTCCTCTTCGTCGTCGAGATAATTCGGCTGGATCAGTGGTTTCTCGAATGGATCGGACGAGCGGGCACGCAGCCAGCCCTTGCTCTCCGGGCGGTGCTGCCAGGCCGCGATGGTGAAACCCGGAACGTCGTCGAGCAGCCCATGCACCCCTAACTTGTAACTAGCGGGCGTGAAGATAAATTGCAGATCATTGCTCCGCGCCGCTTCGTCGGAATGCCAGAAACCGTAGACCATGGAGGGGCTGAGATTGACGACGCTTTTGCCGCCGGCGAAATACTTGATCACCTCGCCCACCAGGCTCAGGCCACGGGCCCGTTCGTTGAGGGTTTCTATATTCTTAACCCGGGCGCTGAGACGGGGGGCGTAATGGTCGCGCAGATTCTCGCCTACGCCGGCGATTTCGTGCTCCACCTGGATACCGAGCGATTGCAGCAAGCTCCCGGGCCCAATGCCCGAGAGTTGTAGCAATTGCGGTGAATTGACCACGCCGCCACTAAGGATCACTTCCCGGTTGGCGCGGACCTCGACCATTTTGCCGCCGCGTCCGCCCTTGGAATATGCCACGCCGACCGCCTTCTTGCCCTCAAGCAGAATTTGCGTGGCAAAGGCATTTGTCCGCACGGTCAGATTGGTGCGCGATTTCGCTGGGTTCAGGAATGCCCGTGCTGTGCTGACCCGGCGCCGTTTATGGGCCGTGCGCTGGACGTAAGAGATGCCCTCCTGCACAGCGCCGTTATAATCTTTGTTGTGCGGAATGCCGATGCTATGGGCGCCGGCCATGAAGATATCGCAAAAGGGATGCTGGTAATTCAGGTCGGTGACCTGAAGGTTGCCCTCCCGGCCCCGAAACGTATCATCGCCGCTGCCTATGCGTTGCTCACAGCGTTTGAAATACGGCAACACGTCGGCATAGCCCCAATTGCGGTTGCCGCGTTGGGACCAGCCATCAAAATCCATGCGCTGGCCACGATTATAGATATGGCCGTTGATGGAGGAGGAGCCACCCAGGGTCTTGCCGCGTGGCACATCGATGGAACGGCCGCCCGTCCAATGGCTTGGTTCGGCCTGATACATCCAGTTCAGGTTTGGGTTATTCAGGGTCTTGATGAAGCCTGCCGGGATATGAATGAAAGGATGCCAATCCGGCGGCCCGGCCTCTAGCAGGCAGACGCTATGTTTGCCGTCGGCGGTTAGGCGGTTGGCCAGGATGCACCCGGCTGAGCCCGCGCCAACGATCACATAGTCAAAAGTATCAGCCAAATTTCCGTCTCCTGTTCCCCTCGGTGCACCCTAGTTTAGGCCGCTTAGCGACTTCTTGGTATAGGGTTCAATTTCCTGATAACGGCCTTCGCGGATTTTGTTGGCCCATTCGGCTTCCGACAGTAACTGCCGGCCCACCGCGGCTAGATCGAATTCGCCCTTCTCCATGCGTTTGACCAATACATCCACGTCGGTGGAATTGGCGCCGGCCCAGGAAGGATCATCTAGGCCGATACTGCCCACGGTGATGGCTGGCTTGCCCGTGAGTTTCTTGCACCAACCAGCGAGGTTCAGGTCCGAGCCCTCGAATTCGGGCTCCCAGAATCGCCTTGTGCTGGCGTGAAAGACATCGACTCCGGCATCGGTCAAGGTTTTCAGGAAGCGTTCCAGTTCCTCCGGAGTCTTGGCGATCTTGGCCTCGTAGTCATCGCTTTTCCATTGCGAGAAACGGTAGACGATCAGGAAATCCGGGCCCACCGCCGCACGGATCGACTCGACTATTTCCTTGCCAAAACGGTTGCGGTTTTCGAAACTGCCGCCGTATTCATCGGTCCGCTGGTTTGAGCGTTCCCAATAAAACTGATCAATCAAATAGCCGTGGGCGCCGTGTACCTCGATACCGTCAAAGCCGACCTCCCTGGCATTGACCGCGGCTTCGGTGAAGGCGGTAATACAATCCTTGATGTCATCCTTGCTCATGGCGATCGGAACATCCCGCTCGCCGGTGGCGACGGCGGATGGGGCATAGCCAGGTACCTCTCGATCAGGCTCGGTGCCTTTGACCCGCTGCGCGCCCACATGCCAAAGTTGCGGAATGATCTTGGCGCCACCGGCATGGGCCTCTTCGATGACATGCTTCCAGCCGTCCAGGGCGGCTGGATTGTAGATGTCGGGTACGCTGTCATAGCCGTTGGCGGCCTTGTGATTGATGAAGGTTCCTTCGGTGATGATCAGCCCGACGCCACCTTCGGCGCGGCGGCGGTAGTAGGCCGCGACATCCGCACCGGGTACGTTGCCGGGGCTTTTGCGCCGGGTCATGGGCGCCATGACGATACGGTTTGGCAGGGTTACGCCTTTTACGGTAAAGGGCTCGAACAAAATTTCGACGTTCGCTGACATGATATTTCCTCGTTTGTTGCGACGGTTTTCTACCGTTTTTCCGATTTGTCCCTGTTATGGCATAGACTGGTCCCCACGTCAGCTTAAAGAGGTAGCTTCCATGAACGATATTCCAGACCAGCGCGCGGTGTTTCAGGGCCAGCCCGGTGGACCGCAGGATCTTTTCTTTGCCCAATCCGATACGGTGCCGCGCCCAACTTTCATTCGCGGCGAGGGGGTTTGGCTGTATGACGATGCCGGGCGCGGTTTCATGGATATGTCGTCGGGGCCGGTGACGGCGAATATTGGTCATGGCGATAAGGATATTGCCGCCGCGATGGCGGAGCAGGCGGGGCGCTTGGCCTTTGTCAGCGCGCGTCAGGGCCGCCATCAGGCCAATATGGATCTTTCCAAACGGGTCGCGGAGCTGGCCGGTCCTGGATTTGAGCGGGTGTTGTTCGCTTCCGGTGGCTCGGAAGCGGTGGAATTCGCTATCAAGCTGCTGCGCCAGAGGGCGTTGGCCAACGAACAGCCGGAGAGGTACCACGTCATCACCTGCATGCCGTCCTATCACGGCAGCACCATCGGCGCCTTGGGTTTGTCAGGCGACCCGGCGAACCAGCTATTTTTGAACGGTTTCGGCCATGACCACCCGAAGGTTCCGGCCCCGCTCAGCTATCGTTTGCCGGACAATCATACGGTGGAGACTCACGCACTGGCCTGCGCGCAGGCGCTGGACGAGAAAATTCAGAGCCTTGGCCCCGAAACAGTGCTGGCGTTTCTGGTCGAGCCGGTGGGCGGCTTGGCCTCGGGCGCAGTGGAGCCGCCCGAGAGTTATCTGCGGTCGGTGCGCGAAATCTGCGACCGCCATGGCGTCGCCCTGGTGTTTGACGAAGTCCTTTGCGGCGCCGGGCGTACAGGGCGATTTCTGGCCAGCCATCATTATGATGGCATTAGACCCGACCTGACAGTGTTGGCCAAGGGCCTATCCGCCGGCTATGCGCCGTTGGGCGCCGTCCTGGCACCGGCGGATATGGTTGACAGGCTCTCTGAACGGCTTGGTTTTGGCTACACCCATACCTACAGCGCCCATCCGGTCTCCGCCGCTGCCGCCCTGGCGGTGCTGGATCGGTTCGAGCGTGAGGATCTGGCTGGGCGCGCGGAACGGGTTGGGGCCTATTTGCGGCAAAAGCTCGAAACCCTGGCGCAGCGTTCCGCCATAATCGGCGATGTACGCGGCAAGGGGTTGTTATTCGGTATCGAGCTGGTGGCGGATAAAACGACAAAGGCCACCATTTCCTGCACGCCTGGCCCGACGGACACGATCCGGCGGCGGGGTTTGGAGCAGGGGCTGTTGATCTATGCCCGGCGCACCGCCGGCAGCCGCTATGGTGACTGGATCATGGCGACGCCGCCGTTGATCATTACCGAGGCGGAATGCGACGAATTGGTCGAGAAATTGGCAACGACCCTTGCGGCGGCGGAAGCTGACTTCCGTGCCGCCGGGGCCATCGCCTGAGGCAATAACTTAGGTGCCGGGTTGGTCTTGACCGTTCCCAAATGGTTCCTGGGGTGGTTCGGAAGGCCGGCTATGACGTTCGTCCATGAACTGGTCGAATTCGGCCTTGTCTTTGGCGTGGCGCAGCTGTTCCAGGAAATTCCCGAATTCGTTCCGTTCGTCTTCCAGGCGCTTCAAGGTTTTCTCGTGGTAGGCGTCAAATGCCGATACGGCGCCGCCGGTGAGACACCAACCGCGCGGGTCACTTCGGCGGAGGTTAAGCCGGCAGGATCGAATTTTTCGATTAGTTCGAACGCGGCCCGCACCAGCGCTTCACTTAGGTTCCCATGGTGATAGCCGCGCCGGACACTTCTCTGACGTTTCGATTTGATCATGTAAAAGGGTTTTGCATCATGCTGCGGTCAAGTGCACGTGCCGAAGAAGCGGTGGATCATGAAGGTAAAAGATAGGCAACGCCAACCTACTCCTTGGGCCATCCAGGATCGGTTAGAACGAACAGTTTCGGATCCAGCTTTTGGTTGACACGGATATCGGTCAAGGACAGCGCTGTGATACCGCCCTGGGCATCCTTAATTTTCCATTGCCGCAATAACAAAGGCGGTTCGGTAAAGGTGACGCCCATCCAGCCCTCGTCAGGCAATTCCCGGTCAATGATCTTCAGGCGTAGGACGCCAAGGCCTTCTTCCACTTCCACCACCTCGACCCGTTCACGCAGGTTTACCGGGTCGTCAACCAGTACGCTCAGGGGGTTTTCATATAGCGGAAAGCGGTTGATCTGCTCTAACTCCCGGTCGTGGAGCACCAGCCAGACACCATCGGCGACCAGGAGTAGGGGCGAGGGGGCATCATACTCGAAACGCAGGCGCCCAGGCCGCCGCATGTAAAGTTGGCCCTGCACCACATTACCCGCGCTATCGACCTGCAGGAACCGTGCCGAGAAGCTCTTGACCCCATTCAGGTACGCTTCCACCCGGGCGACGACCGCGGCATGGGTCGTACTGGTTTCGGTGCCTTCGGCGGCCAGAGGCGAGCGCAGCACCATGGGCATTGTTGCCATGGTTAGGGTGCTGGTCAAAAGCTGGCGCCGGTCTAAGGTTTTATTCATCCCGGGCGTCTTGGCCAAGTCAGTTATCCTCATCGGGGTTTCGCACCAGGATCTCGCGCTTGCCCACATGGTTGGCGCGGCCGATCACGCCTTCCTGTTCCATCCGGTCGATCAGGTCGGCGGCGCGGTTATAGCCGATTTTCAACTGCCGCTGCAAAAACGAAGTTGAGGCCTTCTGGTTCCGCGCGACCACATCCACCGCCGCATCGAACAGGGCATTGCCGCTGATGCCGCCAGATCCGCTGTTGGCGCCATCGTCGGGCTGGGCGAAGCCTGTTTCGCCGCTGCCTTCCGCATCCTCGGTTACCGCGTTGAGATATTCCGGACGGCCCTGGCTTTTCAAATGCTTGACCACGGCCTCTACTTCGTCGTCACCGACAAACGGGCCATGCACCCGGCTGATGCGACCACCGCCGGCCATGTACAGCATATCACCCATGCCCAACAATTGTTCTGCGCCCTGCTCGCCCAGAATAGTCCGGCTATCAACCTTGGCTGTGACCTGAAAGCTGACCCGGGTCGGGAAATTCGCCTTGATGGTGCCGGTAATGACATCTACCGAGGGCCGCTGCGTCGCCATCATGACATGAATGCCCGCGGCCCGAGCCATTTGGGCTAGGCGTTGTACGGCGGCATCAATTTCCTTGCCCGCGACCATCATCAGGTCAGCCATTTCGTCGACGATAACGACGATAAAGGGCATCGGTTTGGTATCAAGCAATTGATCCTCGAATACCGGCTGGCCTGTGTCGGCGTCAAAGCCAGTCTGTACCGTGCGCTTTAGTTCCTCGCCGCGCTTCGCCGCCTCGGCTATACGCTGGTTATAGCCATCGATATTACGCACGCCGAGGCTAGCCATGGCGCGGTAACGGTTCTCCATTTCGCGGACGGCCCATTTCAGGGCCATGATCGCCTTGCCCGGATCGGTGACCACGGGAGTGAGCAGATGGGGGATGTCGTCATAGACGCTTAATTCCAGCATCTTCGGATCGATCATGATCATGCGGCAGCGTTCGGGCGGCAGGCAGTACAGCAGCGATAGGATCATGGTGTTGATGGCCACGGACTTGCCTGAACCCGTGGTGCCTGCGATCAGCAGATGCGGCATCTTCGCCAGATCAACCAGTACCGGCGCGCCGGAGATGTCCTTGCCCAGGGCAAGCGGCAGCATCAGTTTGGATTTCTCATAGTCGGCGGTCGAAAGCAACTCGCGCAAATAGACGGTTTCGCGGTCCTGGTTCGGCAGCTCTATGCCGATGGCATTGCGCCCCGGCACCACCGCGATGCGGACGCTACGGGCGGACATGGAACGGGCGATATCGTCAGAAAGGCCCACCACGCGGGAAGTCTTGGTCCCTGGTGCCGGCTCCAGTTCGTATAAGGTGACCACTGGGCCGGGACGGACCTGTACGATACAGCCGTGCACGCCATAGTCATCCAGGACGGTTTCCAGCATGCGGGCGTTCTGTTCCAGGGCGCTTTCGTTGATAGCCTGGCCATTTCGGCCCTGCTGTTGACGTACCGGCGTAGCGAGTAGAAGCAGGGCGGGAAGTTGATAGTCTTCACGCTCGGACAGGGCCAGGGCGGGTTGTTGTTCCTTTTGCGCCCGGCGGCTTTTGCGGACCTTGCGCTTGGGTTTGCTGACCCGGCCAGCGGATTGTTCGGGTGCAGTTCTGTCACCGACCTGGATAGATGGGGCGGTTGTTTCCGCCATTTCATCAGCAGCCAGCATGGGCGGTTCACGGCGAAAAATCGGATGCGTGGCAGCCTGGCGGCCCAGGCGCTCGGCGGTGGCCGCGGCGAAATGGGCCGCGCCCATGGTGCGCATTAGGCCGGCGGCACCTGCTTTCGCCAGGGCCAGCCATTCGGTGAGTTGAATGCCCAACAGATATAACAGCATTAGTACGGCGGCGAGGTGCAGCGCTGCGATGACCGCGGGTGACTGTGGTGTCAGGCCCAACAGGGCCAGTGGCGGCGCCCCTATCCGCAACAGCCAATCGCCGCCATAGCCGCCCAGGCCAGCGGCCTGCGGCCATTGTTCCGGCACCGTCACCGAGGCCGCGCAGGCGGCCACTAGGAACAGGCAGGGGGGGCTGAGGAATAGGCGCAGGCCGTACCAGGGCAAGCCCCGGTGCGAGGCGATCCGCCAGGCCCAACGAGCCATAAGGCCGACCACGGCGATGCTGGCCAGGCCCAGGCTTTGCAACAACAGATCTGCCGCATAGGCGCCCGGCGTGCCCAGCCAATTGGCCGGCGGCTGGCCGGTTGCAACGTTCAAGGCGCCATCGTCGGGATGATAGCTGGCAAGCGCCAACGCCAAGGCCGTTGCCAGGGCGAGCAGCGCCTTACCGGCGGCTTCCACCGCGCGCCGTTGCATGAATGCTACCGCACCCGGCGGTAGCAAGGCGATCTTGCGCGGCGTTCCGCTATGCTGTGACATCTCGATCTTCCCTCAAAAGTCTCGTCATACTCTGTCTCGTGCCGTCTTTTACAGTGTCTCGGCCATACGGCCTAGGACGTCCGCCATCACCACCTTGTCATGGACCATCGCAACCCGAATATAGCGGTTGCCAGGGTTTTCTCCGCTGCCGCTATCAGCCGATAAATAGGCGCCGGGCAGGACGCGGAGCCCGGCGCGCCGCCACAATTCCACCGTCGCCGCCTCGCCATCGCCCACATCCAGCCATAGGAAAAAGCCGCCCTCGGGGCGGTAAAAGCCAAAGCGGTTGGATAGTATTCGTTCGGCAAGATCGAATTTCTCCACATATAGTGCCCGGTTGGCGGACACGTGTCCTTCATCGCGCCACAACGCCGCAGCCGCGGCGTAAACGGGCAGGGGAGATGGGTTGCCGCCATATTCGCTCAGCTGCCGGAACAGCGTCAGCATATCCGGATCGCCGGCCACGAAGCCGGATCGCAAGCCGGCCACGTTGGAACGTTTGGACAGGGAATGAAAAACCAATACGCCTGACATTATCCCATCTTGCGCACAGACCTGCAGGGTGCCAGCAGGAGGGGTGGCGCCGTTATAGATCTCGGCATAGCATTCATCCACCACCAGGGTGAAATCGTATTGCCGCGACAGCGCGACCAGATTTTCCAGATATTCCAGACTAGCCACCGCACCTTGCGGATTGCCCGGCGTGCAGAAATAAACCAAGGCGGTGCGGGCCAGGACATCCTCGTCCAAGGCAGCGAAGTCAGGCAGAAAGCCATTTTCCACCAGGGCCGAGACGAAGACCGGTTCGGCCCCCGCCGCGATCGCCGCGCCGGCATAGCATTGATAGAACGGGTTTGGCATCAGCACGGCGGGCTGCCGTCCGGCCTTGGTTGGCGGCACGGCCATGAATGCGGTGCGAAACAACGCCTCCCGCGTACCCGCGCAAGGTGCGACATGACGCTCCGCCTCGACCATGCCCTGGGGCAGTGCATAGCGGCGGGTAAGCCAATCAGCGACGGCGCGGCAAAAATCCGGGGTGCCGGCCACCGGGGGATATTTGCCATATAAGTGGCGATTGGCGTGCAAAATCTCGCCCACGAAATCGGGATAGGGATGCTGCGGTTCTCCCAGGCTCAGGGCGACCGGGTCCAAATTCTTGGGTGCTGACAGGGGATCAAGCAGGCCGCGCAGGCGTTCAAACGGGTAATCGGGAAGTTCGTCCAGGCGCGGATTTACAATTCGGTCATGGGGCCGGCGATGGGCGTCGTTGGTCTGGGTTGTCACGATCCGTACGCCTGCCTTCAAATGTTATCCACAGCTGCCGTGGAAATGCTGTGGATGATTCGCAAGGTGATTTGCGAATCGAGAACATAATATAAACGAATAATAGATAATGTAGCTACCTTTCATTGTGTATACAAGGACTTGCGTTGAGAACTTCTCATTTGATCACAACTTATAACAGGCCACGAATCGGCTTTCGCTTTTTGTTCTTATTGGCCGCGGATGTGCGGCCAAAACGCTAGGGCCCGGAGGTTGCAACCTCCGAGCCCATGATTTGCGGCCCATATTCTATCGTTGTTCGTGCTTAGGCAATGCTTTCGCCATGCAGGCTGGTGTCCAGGCCCTCGCGTTCCTCGTCTTCCTCGACGCGCAGGCCCATGACCGCACCGACCAGCTTGACCAGGATAAAGGTGACGACGGCGCTGTAGGCGACCGTCACGCCGATGCCATATAGCTGCAGACCAACCTGGTCCACGTTGCCTTCCAGCATGCCTGGCGTACCGCTGACCGCTTCGGCGGCGAAGACACCGGTCAGGACGGCACCAATAATGCCGCCGATGCCATGCACGCCAAAGACGTCCAAGGCATCGTCATAGCCCAATTTTCGTTTCAGCCACATCACGGCATAGAAGCAGCCGAGGCCTGCGAGCAGGCCGAGGATCAAGGCGCCGCCAGGCAGGACAAAGCCCGCCGCTGGGGTAATGGCGACCAGGCCCGCGACGGCGCCCGAGGCGATGCCCAGGACCGAGGGTTTGCCACGGGTCAGCCATTCTGCAAACATCCAGGACAGGGCGGCGGCCGCGGCCGCGATTTGCGTGACCGCCATGGCCATGCCCGCTCTGTTGTCGGCGGCCAATTCCGAACCGGCGTTGAAGCCGAACCAGCCGACCCATAGCAATGAGGCGCCGATAATGGTGAGTACCAGGTTATGAGGTGCCAGATTCTCGCGTCCGTAGCCAACCCGCTTACCCAGCACCAGACACAGTACAAGAGCCGCGACACCGCTGTTGATGTGAACCACGGTGCCGCCAGCGAAATCCAACACGCCCGCGCCGCCCAGGAAACCGCCGCCGCCCCAGACCCAATGGCAGACCGGGGCATAGACCACGATCAGCCAGAGGCCGAGGAAAACCATCAACGAGGAAAATTTGATCCGCTCGGCCACCGCGCCCGTGATCAGGGCCGGCGTGATAATGGCGAAAGTCATCTGAAACATCATGAAGACGGATTCGGGGATTGTGCCGCTCATGGAATCGACGCCGATCCCCATCAGGAACAACTGGTCCAGGTCGCCGACAAACGGCCCCTCGCCGGAAAATGCCAGGCTATAGCCGACCGCCATCCAGATAACGGTGGCCATGCAGCAAACCGCAAAACTTTGCATCAAGGTCGCCAGCACATTCTTCTTGCGCACCATGCCGCCGTAAAACAGGGCGACGCCGGGCACGGTCATCAACAGCACCAACAGCGACGAGGTCAACATCCAGGCGGTATCACCCGAATTCAGTTCGTCTGCGGCCAGGGCCGGTTCGGAAAATCCGAGAAGAAGAGTGGCGGCAATGAAGCCAGTGGCACTGGCACGCCCGAGTGGATTAGACATGAAAATTCTCCTGATTGGATCAATATTAACAATATTAGAGGGCATCGGAGCCGCTCTCGCCGGTGCGGATACGGACCGCCGTGGCCAGGTCCCAGACGAACAATTTGCCGTCACCGATTTGTCCTGTTTGCGCCGTGGCGGCGATGGTTTCCATCACCCGGTCCACCATCTCGTCCGAAACCGCCAATTCCAGCTTCAGCTTGGGTAGATAATTCACTTCATATTCGGCGCCCCGGTAAATTTCCGTATGGCCCTTCTGCCGCCCAAAGCCGCGGACCTCCGTGACCGTCACGCCCTGGACGCCCAGTTCGGTCAGGGAATCTCGAACTTCGTCCAATTTGAACGGTTTGATCACCGCCATCACCATCTTCATCGGGTATGCTCCTGTTAGATTTCAAAGCCGTGCAAGGCGAGTACGTGCCTTGATGCATGACTCCTATTCAAGAATCGTGCCGATTTTTGATGAATCTTCATAACCTTTTGAATTATATGAGAAAGAAAATTTCAGCATGGTGTTTTGCTTCCGATTCGACTGATTTAGTCATATATGTTTGATCAAGAATTAGGCAAAATAGGTGATGTGCCGATTAATTGGGCGTAGGGTTTCTGGCATGGTGAAAGATGATCTTTAGTTGTGAATACCTAAATTATTAATCTTATAAATTGTGTATCGTAAATTACGGCAATCGATGAGTAAGAGATTTGGGTGGCAAACTATGGGTCGCAATTAATGGGGAGCGGCGAGCTAACGGCGGCGACGGTTTGGATTGGTTGCGGTTGATCCGCAGCGGGAATGTCGCCCCCATAATTTTTTGCCAATTGCTGGCGCCTTGGTTCCGCAGGGGCGGTGCTGCAGGCCTTGCCGGAATTGGCGCGACGTGGCGGCGGGCGCTGCATCAAGCTGTGACTGGTCGCGGCGGTGGAAGCCGAGTTGGCTGCCGCCGAGGCTATCGGCGCCAGGCCCTTGGCCAGTTGCGAGGCTGCTTATCCGCCTCGCCTTGGTGCGTTGGACGACCTGCTGCCCTTGATTTATGTGCTGGGCGATGTGGCACGGCTGGCAGAGCCTGCGGTGGCCATCGTTGGCGCGCGCAACGCCTTGGCCTCGGCCATTCGCTATACCCAGCGCCTGGCGCGTGATTTGGGCGCTGGGGGCCTGCTGGTCGCCTCCGGTCTGGCCCGGGGGAACGATACCGCGGCCCTTGGTGGAGCTCTGAAGTTCAGTGCCGTTAGTGGAACTGCGGCAGTATTGGCGGTGGCGTCGATGTAGTCTATCCGGCCGAAAACAAAGCTTTATACGGAGATATAATTGCCCAGGGCGTGATCATATCGGAGTTACCGCCGGGTACCCGGCCGCAGACCCGGCATTTTCCCTGCCGCAACCGTCTGGTCTCCGGCCTTGCCCTGGGCGTGGTGGTGATCGAAGCGGCGGAACGTTCGGGCTCCTTGATCACGGCACGCTTTGCCCTGGAGCAGGGGCGGGAGGTTTTCGCGGTGCCCGATTCGCCCATGGATTCGCACTGCCGTGGCTTGAACCGGTTGATCCGCCAGGGTGCCACATTGATCCAGAATGCCGACGAGGTGTTGGAGGTCGTCGGTCCCATGCTGCCGCAACCGGCACTTTGGGAAGGCTCGGCCGAAGGGAGGCAGGGCTATGCGGCGCCGAGCGCGGATCCAGTCGATTCTGGCGCCGAGCAACAACGTTTAACGGCTCTTTTGGGGGTCACGCCGGTTGGTGTGGATGATCTAATCCGCCTGTCCGAGTTGACACCGGCCCTTGTCATCACCATTTTGCTTGAACTTGAGCTAGCAGGTCGTATAGACCGTCATGCCGGTAATCGAGTACCGATATCTTAACCATCTGCGGTCCGTATTAGTGGGATATCGATATTTTTTTGTCGTGTAGCCATCCCGAGTGTCAGCAAAGGCGAGTCTTTCCATCATGGACGTAGTGGTCGTCGAATCCCCGGCCAAGGCCAAAACGATAAACAAATATCTGGGCGATGATTACATCGTGCTGGCTTCGTACGGTCATGTGCGCGATCTGCCGTCCAAGGACGGCTCGGTCGTGCCCGACGACGATTTCGCCATGACGTATGTCACGGACGACAAATCAGCCAAGCATGTGAAAGCCATAGCCGACGCCATGCGGGGCAGCGATAAGCTGTTCCTGGCCACTGACCCCGACCGCGAGGGCGAAGCAATTTCCTGGCATGTGATGAAGGCGTTGGCCGACGACTATGGCATGCGGGATATTCCGGCAAAGCGCGTGGTCTTTAACGAGATCACCAAGAAGGCGGTGGTCGATGGCATCAATAACCCCCGCGACCTGGACATGGATCTGATCAATGCCCAGCAGGCGCGCCGTGCCTTGGACTACCTCGTTGGCTTTACCCTATCGCCTGTTTTGTGGCGCAAATTGCCGGGCGCCAAGTCGGCTGGACGGGTGCAATCGGTGGCCTTGCGGCTGATCTGCGAGCGCGAGATCGAAATTGAGGCGTTCAGGCCACGGGAATATTGGTCGGTCGAGGTCGATTTCAAGACCGCCGCCGATGCCCTGCTGATTGGCCGTCTGACTCACCTGAACGGCGTCAAGCTGGCCCGTTTTTCAATTGCCGATGGCGAGGCGGCCGAGGCGGCCAAGCGTACGCTGGAGGTGGGTAAATTCTCCATCGCCAAGGTCGAAACCAAGCCGACCAAGCGTAATCCCGCGCCACCCTTCACGACCGCGACCCTGCAGCAGGAAGCCTCGCGCAAGCTTGGCTTCGGCGCCAAGCGCACCATGCAGATTGCCCAGCGCCTGTATGAAGGCTTTGATATCGGCGGCGAAACTGTCGGCCTGATCACCTATATGCGGACCGATGGCGTGCAGATGGCCAACGAGGCCATATCCGCTTCCCGCGATGTGATCGACCAGGAATTCGGCGCCGATTACGTGCCGGGGCAGGCGCGGGTCTACCGCAGCAAGGCGAAAAACGCCCAGGAAGCCCATGAAGCCATCCGGCCGACGGATTTCTCCCGCCTGCCGCGGGATATGGAGGTTTATCTCGATAGCGAACAGCAGCGCCTGTACGATCTGATCTGGAAGCGGGCCATGGCCTCGCAGATGGAATCGGCCCGTCTCTCGCGCACTACGGTTGAGATCGCCGCCCATGACGGCTCCTCAGATTTGCGCACCACGGGCACGGTAGTGGATTTCCCCGGCTTTCTGAAATTGTATGAAGAAGGCCGGGACGAGAAAAAAGCCGGCGATGATGATGAACGCCGCTTACCGAAAGTCGCCGAGGGTGAAGCCCTGAGTAACGAAAAAGTCCGGCCCGAACAGCATTTCACCGAGCCGCCACCCCGCTATTCCGAAGCCACCCTGGTCAAGAAGCTCGAAGAGCTGGGTATTGGCCGCCCTTCCACCTATGCCTCGATCCTGACCGTGTTACAGGACCGCAATTATGTGGTGCTGGACCGCAAACGCTTCATGCCCGAAGATAGCGGGCGGTTGGTGACGGCATTTCTGGAAAGTTATTTCCACCGCTATGTGGAGTATGACTTTACAGCCGATCTGGAAGGCCGCCTGGATTCCGTGTCCGCCGGCGATGTGGATTGGAAGGTTGTGCTGCGTGATTTTTGGCGCGATTTCTCCAACGCTGTCGAAGATACGTCGGAATTGCGCGTGCGCGAGGTTCTGGACAAGGTCAACGACATGTTGGCGCCCCATCTTTATCCCGATGGCGGGGTCGACCGGATCTGCCCGGCCTGCAAAAAAGGCTCGCTCAATCTGCGCGGCGGACGCAACGGTTTCTTTCTGGGCTGTGACGCTTATCCCGAATGCCATTACACCCGCGCCATGAAGCAGGCGGAAGAGGGCGATGCGGATGAAATGTTCGCTGCCGGTCCTATTCCCCTGGGCGATGATCCTGAAAGCGGCATGCACCTGACCCTGCGCAAGGGGCCTTATGGGCTGTATATCCAACTGGGCGAAGCGGTCGAAGGGGATAAGAAAAAGAAGAGGCCGAAACGTGCCGGCATGCCGGCAGACGTCACGATAGAACAGCTCGACCTGGAACTGGCCCAGAAGATCATTCAATTGCCCCGGCTTGTGGGCGAGCATCCCGATACCGGCAAATCGATTTTTGCCGGTATCGGCCGCTTCGGCCCCTACGTGATGAGCGAGGCGCGCTATTTCAAACTGGAGAGCACGGCGGACGCCCTTAGCATTGGCCTGAACCATGCGGTTGCCGTCATTGCCGACGGCTTGGCCAAGGGCGGGGGACGGCGCGGCGCCAATACCATCCGCACCATCGGCGAACATCCAGATGGCGGCGACGTGAAGATCTTGGATGGCCGCTTTGGCGCCTATATTAAATACAAGAAGCTGAACGCCACTCTGCCTAAAACCACCGACCCGATGGAAATGTCTATGCAGGACGCCCTGGAATTGTTGCAAGCGAAAGCTGAAAAAGCGGGGCAAAAGCCGACAAAGGCCAAGGCCAAACCAAAGGCGAAAGCCAAAGCCAAGGCCAAGCCAAAAGCCAAGAAGGCGGCGCCTGCATCGAGTGAAGCGGTGGCCGGGTCCTCGGATTGAGTGCCCCGCGCGGCCTGCCCGACAAGGCGGCGATCAGGAAATTCATCATCAATGCGCCCGGTCCCGTGGGCCGGCGTGAAATCGCGCGCGCCTTTGGCATCAAGGGCGCGGAGCGCGCTGAACTGCGCACGATCCTCCGGGAATTGGCTGAGGAAGGCGTGATCGGGCGAGGCAAGGGCAAACGCTACAACGAAGCCGGGGCGTTGCCGCCCGTGGCGGTACTGCGGATTTCCAGCGTCGATGACAATGCCATGCTGCTGGCCGAGCCCATGCGCAAGGCAGAGGACGATACAAAAACCGATATTCCGCTACCGCGCATCCGGGTCAATTCGGACAGGCGCGAGGCTGCTAGCCTGGGTGTTGGCGATCGGATTTTGGCGCGTCTGCAACGCAAAGGCGCAGGCTATGAAGCCAGTATCATCCGGGTTCTACCCAAGGGTCCCGATCGGGTTATCGGGGTCTATGCGGAGGTGCCTGGCCAGGGCGCGCGGATCAGGCCGACGGACCGGCGGCAAAAATCTGATTATGCAGTGGAAAAAAGCCAGAACAGTAGTGCCAAGCAGGGTGATCTGGTGCTTGCCGATGTATTGATCGGCCGCCGCCATGGCCTGCGTGAAGCCAGGGTGGTTGAAGTCCTGGGCGGTATGGATGACCGCCGGGCAATCTCGCTGATCGCCATTCATTCCGGCGATATTCCGGATGTCTTTCCCGCCGAGGCCGTGGCCCAGGCGGAGGCGGCGCAACCCATGGTCATGAGTGCGGCCAGTGAGCGCGAGGATCTGCGCCATCTGCCCCTAATTACTGTTGATGGCGCCGATGCCCGTGATTTTGATGACGCCATTTGGGCTGCCCCCGACGACGATGTCAAGAACAAGGGCGGCTGGCAGATCATTGTCGCCATCGCCGATGTCTCCCATTACGTCACTTTCAACAGCGCCCTGGACCGGGAGGCCCGGCGGCGGGGCAATTCGGTCTATTTTCCTGACCGTGTCGTGCCCATGCTGCCCGAGGCACTGTCGAACAATCTCTGTTCCCTGCGCCCGGGCGAGGACCGGCCCGTGCTGGCGGTCGCCATGCGCCTGGATGCCAAGGGCAAGCGCATCGAGCATCAATTCCACCGCGCTATGATCCGCTCCGCCGCGCGGGTCATATACGAAGATCTGCAGGCGGCCCACGATCGCGAGCCGAACGAACAGACGGCGCCTCTTCTAGAATCGGTGATAGAGCCGCTGTATGGCGCCTGGGGCGCCCTGATGAAGGCGCGGGAAGGCCGCCAGCCCCTGGATCTGGATTTGCCAGAGATGAAGATCTCACTGGGCGAGGATGGCCATGTGGATGATGTGCGCCAGCGTGAGCGGCTGGACGCCCATCGGGTAATCGAGGAATTCATGATCGAGGCCAACGTAGCGGCGGCGGATACTTTAGAGGCGCAGAAAATGCCCTGCGTCTATCGGGTGCACGATCAGCCAGACCGGGAAAAGCTGCTGGGGCTGAAGGATTTTCTCTCCAGCCTCGGCCTATCTTTTGCCATGGGCGAACGTCTGCGCCCTGAGCTGTTCAACCGGATTCTGGCGAAGGCTAGGGGTTCCGATCATTGGGAAGCGGTCAACCAATCAATCCTACGCTCGCAGTCCCAGGCCCGTTATGATCCCGATAACATCGGCCATTTTGGCCTCTCCCGTGCCCGATATGCGCATTTTACCTCGCCCATCCGCCGTTATTCCGATCTGCTGGTGCACCGTGCCCTGATCCGAGGCGGCAGCTTTGGCATGGACGGCCTGCGCGATGAGGAGGCGGTGCATCTGGCGGAGACGGCGGAGCATATTTCCAACACTGAACGCCGCGCCATGGTGGCCGAACGGGACGCCAACGACCGCTATATGGCTGCCTTCATGACGGAGCAAACCGGTGCCGAATTCATCGCCCGCATCAATGGCGTGACCCGGGCTGGGTTGTTTCTGACCCTCGTCGATACGGGTGCTGACGGTCTGTTGCCCATGCGCTATCTGCACAACGATTACTATCAGGTGGATGAGGCGCAAAAGGCGTTGATCGGCGAACGATCGGGGGGTCGTTACCGCCTGGGCGACAGCGTTACCGTACGGTTGGTGGAAGTGAACACCCTGACCGGCGGCCTGATCTTTGAATTACCCTCGATGAGCGCGGAAACGACGGAAGGCGCCTATGGCCATCCCCGCATCGGCAAACCGCGCAAGGAGCGCGTCAAACGCGGCAGCGACCGGAAACATAGCAAGCACGGCAAACGAAAAGGCCGCCGGCGGTCTGGAGCATGAAGGGCGTATCCCGGCTGATGGCATGACATGCAAGGATGGTATCGTAATCAGGATTAGGCGCGAAACCCGATTCTGATGCTGCGTGACCTGTGTTGGCATTTCCCATATAAGCAACGTTATTGGAGAAGCGTAATCTTTCGATTTATTTTGGCGCCGTCATTTGTGAGCGCGGGTAGCCGGATGGGGAATAAGCATGAGTACCGCACCAACCATTGAATATTCGCAAAGGCGGCTGGTCCAGGCCATGGGACGTGGCGCACTGGCCCGTTGCCCGGCCTGCGGTCAGGGGGCGGTATTTGGCCGTTGTCTAAAAGTGAACAGTGATTGTACCGCCTGTGGCCTGGCTTTACATCACCACCGCGCCGATGATGCGCCACCCTATTTCACCATGCTTATTCTAGGTCATGTTCTGGTGCCGTTGACCTTGATTTTGGAGCGTGCTGTTTCGCCGCCATTATGGCTGCATTTTTCCCTGTGGCTGCCCCTGACCTTGATCCTGTCCGTACTCATTTTGCCGCGCATCAAGGGCGCCTTGATCGGCTTTCAATGGGCCCACCGCATGCATGGTTTCGCCGGGGGGGCTGATTAGGCCACCTCGATCACGAATTCCAGCTTGTCATGAGCCTCCCGCAGGGTTGCCTCGGCTAATTCCGGCGTGTCACCGCTGGCAAATATGAAGCCCAGATACCGATCGCCTTCTGGCACCGGCACCAAGGTGTCGCCCTGGGGTATGGAGATAGCTATATCCGCAATGCCCGCTACCGCGCGGGCAGCCTCGAGCCCATCGACTCGGCTTAGAACACCGGCGCCGGGTATAGGGATCATCATCACGCCGGAGGCCGACGGCGCATCGGTATCGATGGCGGCAAGGCCAAGAGCGGCCCGAATGATCAGGTCTTCCAATCGTCCGGCAGCACCAAAATCCAGCGCCCGCGCACACAGCCCGCCGATGGACCGGGCCGCGACCTCGATCAACCAAGCACCTTGATCATTTATTCGCAATTCCGCATGGATTGGTCCATGGCGCAGTCCGAGCGTCGCCACGCCCTTGGCTACGGTAGCGGCGACATTGCTCTGTACCTCGCTGGGCAGCCGCGAGGGGGTAATATAGATGGTCTCTTCAAAAAAGGGACCTTCTAGGGGATCGGGTTTATCGAACAAGGCTAAAACCCGCAGCCGGCCGTCCTCAAGCAGGCCTTCAAGTGTGACCTCCTGACCTGGAATATAGCCCTCGATCAGGATATGGCTGGCCGCCTCGCCACTTTGCTCGCTGTTGGCGAGGATGGCTTCGATCCGCTTGCAGGCAGTCAGGAACTGGTCCGGATCGTTGGCGCGGATAACGCCGCGGCTGGCTGATAGGGCCAGGGGCTTCAGCACAACGGGGTAAGGCAGGTTCCGACAATGAGCCATGGGATCGTCCGACAGGTCGAGCAAGTTGAACCACGGCGCGGGTAGGCCGGAATTGGCAAGCCGGTAGCGGAAACGATACTTGTTTCCGGCCGCTTCCACCGACGCCGGAGCATTGTGGCGCAGCGCCAGGGCCTCGCCCGCCATGGCTGCAAGTAGGGTGGTTTCCTGATCAACGCCGATGATCGCGGCCAGAGGGTAGTCGCGGTGATAGCCGGTGATCTGATCGAGGCCGCGCGCAAGATCCCTGAAATCCACCGTCATGGTGTGGCCAGGGGAGAATTGCGCCAATATGTTTTGTTGGTCCGATCCCACGGCTACATCAACGCCCAGCCGTTCGGCGGCTTGCAGAAAATCACCGACGCGGTACGACGTGGTGGGTACCAACAGCAGCAAACGGCCGCTGACGGTTACTTCTCTAGCCACCTTTGCCTGGCTGGTAGTAGGGGTTGGAGCCGCCCGCATGATCGGTCATGTCCAGCACATGGACTATGGAGGGGACCAGGGCCCTGATCTCGGTGGCGACGCCTTGTTTCAGGGTTACGTCCGCCATGCCGCAGCCCTGGCAGCCGCCTTCGAGACGTAGATAGACCGTATCTTCAACCACATCGACGAGGGTGATATTGCCGCCATGGCCGGCAACCTGTGGATTGATATGTTCATCCAGAAGTTTCTTGATCGCCAGGCCATCCACCGTCTGCAGGCCGGGCTTTGGCGTCATATCATCGAATTCCACGATGCCTTCTATCTCGTGCAGATAGTGGCGCATCATATGTTCGATATTCAGACGCAGGTCGCGGGCCGCGCCGCGCAGTTCCAGGATTACCATACCGTTCCTGAAACCGCGGTAGATGGCCTCGCCATCGCTGTCGGCCAGGGCAGGGGCTACGTGGCTGTCGAGCAGATCCTTGATGTTGGCGATCAATTCGGGATCGGCATCGGCATCGGTTAGGTCTTCTTCATCATCTTCCAGAAAGACGGTTTCGCCGGCGGTGAAATGGTTCATGATGGCGGCCAGGGCAAACGTCTTTAGAAGCTGCCAGTCCCAATCATCCGTCTTCCAGACGGTGATAGAGTCTTCATCCAGCGAGACACCTGCGACGCCTTCGACTGCGAACAGCCTCTGTGCCAGGGGCGAACGTTCGGACGTCGCCACATTAGGGAAATGGGCGCTGCCCGAGGGCATCACGGTCTGCCCCGGCAGAAATTTCATCTGCGCCGGGTTCGGCGTGGCCTCGGTTCGAATGAACATGGCAAGGTTCCTTAGAGCAGTGGCAATGATCGATGGTTTAACATGTTGCGAAGTTGAAAGAAATCAATGGTTAGGGCAGAATTTCCGCAATTTTCAGCCATTTTTCCCGAAGACTGGACAGCAGGGGCAGGCTCATGCGATTTTAAGGGTACCGCTAAACCTGCCTTCAGAGTGATATGTCCAAAAAACAAACAACACCCAAGCGCGCCGCGCGGCCGCGCGATGCCGCCACACTGGTACTTTTGCGCCAGGTTCGTGGCAAGACCGCCGTGCTCATGGGCCTCCGCCACGGTAAGCATAAATTCATGCCCGACCAGTGGGTTTTCCCTGGCGGCAGGGTCGATCGCGCGGATGGCTATGCATCCTCCGCCACGGAACTGCGCAGCCATGTTTCCAACAGCCTGGCTCGGACTTCGTCCCTGCACCGGGCTCGGGCCCTGGCCATGGCGGCGGTGCGCGAGACGTTCGAGGAGACAGGCTTGATCCTGGGCAAACCTCTGGACCGGATGCCGGAAAAGGCCTCGCCATCCTGGCGGCCGTTTTATGAAACCGGCTTCGCGCCGTGCCTGAAAGACCTGGAATATGTCTACCGCGCGGTGACGCCACCGTTTCGCCCGATCCGCTTCAATGCTCGGTTTTTCCTGGCCGACGGTAGCAACCTGCACGGAAAATTGCAGGGCGATGGCGAACTGCTGAACTTGAAATGGGTGCCCATTCCCAAGGCGATTGAGTTGCAGACCCCGCCGATCCAGCAGATCGTGTTAGAAGCCTTGCCAGGCCTGGTCGATGGGGACGGCAAGATCCGCCGCCGCCGCAAGGTACCGGTGCGCATCATGCGCCATGGCACGCGCCGGGTGGAATACGAATGAGCGCCCTGGAACAAGCCCAAAAGGTTGGGCGTGACTATGTCCGTCCGGAAAAACCGGTGCGGCCCCGTGATGCCGCCTCGTTGGTGATATTGCGCCAACGCAAGGCTGGGACGGAAGTCTTGTTGGGCCGGCGCGCCTCGCGCCACCGTTTCATGCCGAACGTCTTTGTCTTTCCTGGCGGGCGGGTCGATGTGGCGGACCGCGATGTTGATGTGGCGGGCGAACTGGCCAAACCGGTGGCCTCGAAACTGCATAATAAATTTTCGCCCAGGATGTCCCGTGCTCTGGCCGTCGCGGCGGTGCGCGAAACATTCGAGGAGACGGGTCTGGTTATTGGCGAACGGCAAAAGAGCGGCGTGCGTCCAAACTTGGGCGAACTGGATTATGTGGCACGCGCCATTACGCCTCCCGATAGCCCGATGCGCTTTCATGCCAGATTTTTCTGTATTGATGTCGAAAATACCTCCGGCCGGGTGCGTGATAGCCATGAATTGCAGCTGTTGCAGTGGTTCCCCCTGGCCGAGGCGCTGGCCATGCCGCTGGTCGATGTGACTGAGTTCGTATTGCAGGAAATCCAGCGCCGGCAGGAGGGCTGGCGCCCGCCGGGCGTGCCGCTGTTCAGCTACCGTAACGGACGTGCCGTGATCCGCTACGAAGGTTGAATTTGGGTCGTTCGAGGCCGATCGGCACTTGACAGAACGGTTGGGAAGATTATGTTCTCAGCTCGGAATTTGTTGGCGAGGGTGTCGCATTTGCGGGCGCCTCGGATATCGGAGAATTGGTGATGGCAAAACCGTCGACCATTAAGATCAGGCTGGTGAGCAGCGCTGACACTGGTTACTACTATGTGACCAAGAAAAACCCACGCACCCAGACGGAAAAGATGGTGGTCAAGAAATATGACCCCGTGGTCCGCAAGCACGTGGAATTCAAGGAAGGCAAGATCAAATAGACATTTGGTCTTGCTGCCCTGGCATAAGTTTGGGGCATTATGAATTTTCAGCGGAAGAAATATTCAAGTTAGAATATCCGGATTAGAATGCCGGAGTTTGAATATCGGAATTTGAGTATTCAGTGGCTGGCGCTTGCGCCGGCCCTTTTTGTTCGTTTCAGGTGTTTACCCGTGAATGCGCCTCAGGCGTCTTGTGCGGACGCTAAAGGCTCATCCGGTGCATCACAGACAACCCGATCTCGGCCGCTGTTCTTGGCTTCATAAAGCGCCTCATCACCGCGCCGCATGATGTTCGCCGGGCTATCGCCATCGCCTTGGGATATGGTGACCCCGATACTGACCGTGATGGGAGTTTCGATCCCCTGATCAGGTACGGGCACCGCGCTTTCGGCAATGGCCTCGCGCAGGCGTTCGGCAACGGCGACACAGGTCTCGCGGGTTGAATCGGCCATGATAACCACGAATTCCTCACCCCCCGTGCGGGCCGCCAAATCAATAAAGCGCACATAACGTTTCACCCGTGCCGCGAACTCCTTCAGAACTTCGTCGCCGGCGGCATGGCCGTGGGTATCGTTGACTACTTTGAAATGATCGATATCGAATGCCAACAGGCCTACCGGCTTATTTTCCAGGTTGGCGCGCTGCATCAGGTTTTCGAGGTGCGTTTCCAGATAACGGCGATTGTATAGCCCCGTCAGCGGGTCGGTTACCGCGAGGGTCATGCTCATATGATAATTGGAGCGCAGGCGGTCTTCGTATTTCTTGCGGCGCAATTGGTTTCGGCAACGGGCCATCAACTCGTTCTGATCGACCGGACGGATCAGATATTCATTGACGCCCAGATCAAGGCCTTTGACAAGGCTCTCCATCTGATCGAGCGTATCATCGACCAGAATTAGAATCGGCGCCTGCCGGCTTTCTTCCATGGACCGTAGATGCGAGCACAGCCGCAGGCCATCGGTGTCCTGCAGGGACAGCGAGACGATGATCAGATCAACATTGCCGGTCTTCGCCGCCTCTATTGCCGCGTCGGCGCTGATCGCCATGGTTACCGTATGGTCGTCTTGCAATGCCTGATTAATATTGCGGGCATAGATTTCCCGGTCCTCGACGACCAGGATGCGGCCGCCATCGACGTTCAAATCATCATCTTCCGGTTCCGCCATGCCGAAGCTACCCGATGTAGCCTCGCGCAGGCGCGACTCGTCCATCATGATCTTCAACCGGATCAGGGAACGGACGCGGGCGAACAGGGTGATGTCGTTGGCCGGTTTGGTCAGGAAATCATCGGCGCCGGCTTCCAATCCGCGAACCCGGTCGGAGGTATCGGAGAGGGCCGTGACCATGACCACAGGAATATGCATGAGGTTTGGATTGGCCTTGATCTGCGCGCAGACCTCAAAACCGTCCATGCCAGGCGTCATCACATCAAGAAGGATGATATCGGGCACTTCGCGTTCGATGATTTCCAGGGCATCGGGCCCGTTCGTCGCAGTCAGAACATCGTAATACTCTCTGGAGAGCTTTGCTTCCAGAAGTTTGACGTTCGGCAGAACGTTGTCAACGACTAGGATTCGTGCTGTCATTTTCCGAGCTAACTCCCAACTCTACTCGAGAAACCGTTTGACGGTGTCCAAAAACAGCTGCATCTAAATTGGCTTGGTGATATACGCCTCACAACCGCCGACATGAATTTTTTTCCACATTGCCCTTCATGGCAAAGGCCGTGATGGCGACCACTGGAATGGACCTCAATTCATCATCTTCCTTGATCCATTTGGTGACCTCTAGACCGGAAACCTTCGGCAGCTGAATATCCATTAGGATCAGGTCGGGTTGCTTTTCCCGTGCGATTTCCAATGCTTCCATGCCGTCCTTTGTTTGCAAGGTGTCGTAACCGTGCGCATCGAGGAGGTCATGAAAGAGCTTCATGTTTAGATCGTTGTCTTCGACAATGAGTACTGTTTTTGACATTGTAACCAAGCCCTTGGGGTGCCCGTTTGAGCCTGTTTTGTGGAATTATCCAGTACGAGAGTTAATATTTGGTATAGCCAGCACAGAACATGTTTAACAAAGCATTAAAATCTGTGTCTGGTCGATGCCTAATTCAGGATATTATCATGAATGAAGAGCAGGCGAAAATCGTAGCGTTGCGGGCGTTGGCCTATCTGGTCCGCGATGAAGACGTGTTGCAAAGGTTCATGGATCTTAGCGGCAGTGACGCGATGGATATACGCCAGCGCGCCGATGATCCGGCTATGCTGGCGGGGATATTGGATTTCTTTCTTGGCAATGAGGTCCAACTTCTGGAAATGTGTGAGGCAATGGAGATCGCGGTGGAAGAACCAGCGTGCGCGCGGCGTTGCCTCGCCAGCGGTCAATACGAGGAGTGGAGTTAAGGTGGAAAGCGATCGTTTGCACGATGAAGTTTTAAGCCAGCTGGAAGCCTTGCGTCTGGCGCCGGGACGGCCTCTTATCGTTAGTGATGCGGACGAGGTGATTTTCGCCTTCGTGCGCAGTTTGGAAGGCTTCCTGCTCGATAATGGCCATTTCATGGATTTGCAATCATTTGCCTTGAGTGGAAACATCCGTGATTCCGCGACTCGGCAGCCGGTGTCGGCCGAAATGGTAAAATCATTGATTGGCGATTTCTTCTCCGAGCGTACGGAACAGATCGAGCCGGTGGACGGCGCGGCAGAGGCTCTGTCAGCCCTGTCCGAGCGGGCGCAGATCCTGGTTCTCTCGAATGTACCCCTGGATCAAATCCCGGCCCGTCGCCGGGCTCTGGTCAAGAACGGCATGGATTATCCCCTGGTGGCGAATATCGGCCGCAAGGGCAGTGCCATGGCCTATCTGGCGGAGCGGCACGAGGCCCCGATCTTTTTCCTTGATGATATTCCGCACAATATTTCTTCCGTCGCGCGCAAGGCGGAGACGGTGACCCGGCTGCATTTCATTGCTGATCACCGGCTGCGCAGCCTGCTTGGTCAGGCGGAAGATGCGGATGTGCGCATCGATGACTGGCCCAGCGTTCGCAGCTTTATCGAGGGGCGGTTGAGCGAGCAGGGATTTTGACCCATGCGCCTCGGTGTTGATCTGGGAGGAACCAAGATCGAAGCCTTGGTGCTGGCGGATGATGGGGCCGAGCTGCAACGCCGCCGGGTGCCGACGCCGCAAGGCGACTATGACAGCATCGTTGCCGCCATACGGGATCTGCTGGCGGCGGTGACGCATGGGCAGCCGCCTGGCGTGCCTGTTGGCGTGGCCATCCCAGGTGCGGTCTCGCCTGCCACCGGACTGATCAAGAATGCCAACAGCACTTGTCTGATCGGTAGGCCGTTTGACAAGGATCTTAAAGCCATACTCGGCAGGCCAGTGCGTCTGGCCAACGATGCCAATTGTTTCGCTCTTTCCGAAGCCAGTGACGGTGCCGCCAGGGGAGCGGGTAGCGTCTTTGGTGTCATTGTCGGTACGGGTACCGGCGCCGGTATCGTCGTCGGTGGGCGTCTGCATGAAGGGCCCAATCTGATCGCGGGGGAATGGGGCCATGTGCCGCTGCCCTGGCCTGACGATGATGAGCGGCCCGGCCCGGCCTGTTATTGTGGCCGCCGTGGCTGTATCGAGACGTTTCTTTCGGGACCCGGTCTAAGCCGGAGCTATGAAGGCGCGGCGGGCCGTTTTCTGCAAGCGCATGAAATTGCTGAATTGGCCGCCCAGGGCGATGATGTGGCAGAAGCCTGCATGGCGCGATACGAGCGCCGCATGGCGAAATCCCTGGCCATGGTGATCTCGATCCTGGATCCGGAGGTGATTGTGCTGGGCGGCGGGGTCTCGAATATCAAGCGGCTGTACGGCAACGTACCCCGGCTGTGGAGAGAATTCGCCTTCTCTGATCAACTTTCGACCAAACTGGTTCAGGCCGTGCATGGCGATAGCTCTGGCGTGCGCGGGGCTGCCTGGCTGTGGCCGCCCGCCCGGACATTGGGCGGGACGGACTAGCCATGGCCGCCCTGTGCCGCGACTGTTTGATGATTGTGTCCAAAGACGAGACACCAGAGCGCTGTTCCAGTTGCGGCTCACCGCGCCTGGTTCGCCATGACGAATTGTTGAATTTAGGCATCGCACATCTCGATTGCGATTCGTTTTATGCCAGTGTCGAAAAGCGCGATGATCCTTCCCTGGCCGACAAGCCGGTAATTGTCGGCGGTGGTCATCGCGGCGTTGTCTCGGCGGCTTGCTACATCGCGCGAACCTTTGGTGTACGCTCCGCCATGCCCATGTTCAAGGCCCGCAAGGCCTGTCCCCAGGCCGTGGTGATCAAGCCCGATATGGCGAAATACACTGTCGCCGGCCATCAAATCCGCGCCATCATGAAGGACTACACCCCTTTGGTGGAGCCGTTGTCCCTGGACGAGGCATTCCTCGATCTGACCGGGACGGATCGGCTGCATGGCCAGGCGCCCGCCGCTACGGCGGCGGCGATCGTCAAACGCATCGCCGCCGAGGTTGGCGTCACCGCCTCCATTGGATTATCCTATAACAAGTCCCTGGCCAAAGTCGCATCCGACTTGGACAAGCCCAAGGGTTTTGCGGTGATCGGCCGGGACGAGGCGGTGGAATTCCTCACCGCACAGCCGGTGTCAATCATCTGGGGCGCGGGCAAGGCCCTGCAACGGCGCCTGGCCAAGGAAGGCATTACAATGGTGGCGCAATTGCAGGCTATAGAGGAGAACGAACTACTGGCCCGTTATGGCGCCATGGGGCAGCGCATGGCGCAATTCGTGCGTGGCGAGGATCCGCGCCGGGTCAGCGCCAACCGGCCTACTAAAAGCATTTCATCGGAAACCACCTTCCACGACGATATCGCCGATGGCGAAGCCTTGAAGAAGATCCTCTGGCGCCAGGCGGACCGTGTCGCCCGGCGCATCAAAAACGCCGAGCTGGCCGGCAACACCGTGGTCTTGAAGTTGCGCCGCGCCGATTTCCGTATTTTGACGCGCAGCCGCCGCCTGCCTGATCCGACGCAATTGGCCGATACCATCTATCACCATGCGGCCGAGCTATTGGCCAAGGAAATTAATGGCACGGCGTATCGTCTGCTGGGCGTTGGTTTAAGCGGTCTGGTCGATGGTGCCGAGGCGGACCCGCTTTCCCTGGCTGATCCATGCGGCGGGCGCCGGGCCGATGCGGAACGCGCCCTAGACAAGGTGCGTGAACGTTTCGGCACGGAGGCCATCGGCAAGGGCCGTGGCTTGCGCTGATACTTCAGCCGCAGTCTGGGCGGTCGAGGTATTCCAACTCCATCAAGTGTCCGATCAAACCAAAATCGGGATAATCCAGCTTCAGCTCATCGACCACGCCGTCGCCATACAAGGTAAAGCCGACTTCAAATTGGGGTGTGCCGATCTGGCTGCCTTGGTGGTAATAGGCCAGGCGCACCGGCCAGCTGGGTAGATCCCTGGCCAGAAGCTTGCCGCGTTTGCCGCGCTCCTGGCTCCATTTATCGCCGATGAATGCAGACGCATGATAAAAGCCAGCTGCGTTGGTGCCATCGAACAGGGTCGTTTCAAAGCTTCGGCGGCCGGCCAGTACCGCCCTCAGTACCGCGCGATTGTATGAAATAGGAAACAGCGTGCCCTTGGGCAAGGCCAGTTTCCGTGGCACCGGCAATTTCCAGACGCCCAGGCCCGAGCCATTGCCAGCTCCACCCTGATGCAGATTGCCCCGGCCCTGTTCCCGTTCGGCAGTGGCGCCATTGATCGTGTTCACCACGGTGAAACGCATGCTGCGGCCATCGCGGCTTTCCCAGACCGAGGCCTGCATATTTCCGAACATCTCTTGTGCTTCGCTACTGGTGATGTGGGTGATGAAGCCCTGATTCAGGATATAGCCGCTGCAGTCTTCGACCAGTTCCACGACCAGGCGTCCGCTGGCGGCTTCAATGCCGCCAGTGTCCCGGTCTTGGTTCAATTTTAGATCATAGACGCTGCGCGCTGGGCGTAGCGCCTGGGACAGCGCTGGGGTAGCGCTGCAAATAAAAACGGAGAGAAGAGCAAGACTCCAAATTCCCCATGCTGATTTGTTCATTTATCCTGTAGGCTCCAAATTACCCGAGTGGCCGGCCCATGATAGCAGGCTTTGAGAGGCAGTAGGTTCAGATGTTGAATATTGGTCAGTTTGAAATCAGTCGTGTTATCGAGAGCGAAGGTCCGTTCCTGCCCGTACGGGACTTTATTCCTGATGCTGAGCAGGCGGTGATTGAGGCCAACCGAGATTGGCTGTATCCGCGCTATATCGAGCCCGAAACCGACAAGATCATGTTGAACATCCAATCCTATATTCTGCATACCCCGCGCCACACCATCCTGGTCGATACCTGCGTCGGTAATGACAAACCGCGTCCGGGCCGACCCATGTTTGATCATCTGAATCTGCCATATCTGGCCGATCTGGCCGCTGGGTGCCCACGTTCCCCAAAGCCAAATACATTTTTGCCCGCAAGGAGTATGAATTCTGGGAGCGGCGCCATCTGGACGGCACCGAGGGACCGGTGCCCAATGTTTATTACGACAGCGTGCTTCCGGTGATGGAGGCGGGGCAGGCGGTGCTGGTCGATATGGATCATCAGATCGATGACGGCATGTGGTTCGAGCCGGCGCCAGGGCATACCGCCGGCAATGTGGTCCTGAACTTGCAATCACAAGGTCATAACGCGGTGATGTGCGGCGATGTCATGCATCATCCGCTACAACTGTTGCGCCCGGAATGGTCAAGCCGCGCTTGCGAAGACCGGGCCATGTCGACCGCGATCCGGCGCGCCTTTATCGAACGTCATGCTGATACCGACACCCTGATCGCGCCGGCGCATTTCGCCTCACCCACTATGGGGCACATCATCAGCCGAGGCGATGCTTTCGGTTACCGCCACATTGACGAGTAGGGCCGCTGGGCAGCCGCGACAATGGACTGGTTCGACTCGGTGGGGCAGCCCTGATAACTTGCGCCGCTGGATTAGAGAGAAGGATACGACATGAGCTTGCTGCCCAAATCCGTAACAATTACCGACGATACCATGCGCGAAGGCTTGCAGATCGAAAGCGCTGATATATCGGTGGATGAAAAGCTTCGGCTGCTGGAAGCGCTGGGCGAGACTGGGGCCAAGGTCATCTCGATCGGTTCCTTCGCGCATCCGAAATGGACGCCGTCCATGGCCTGTATCGACGAGATAGCGGAACGCTTCGTGCCGAAACCGGGTATCAAGTACACAGCCGCCGTGTTCAATAAACGCGGCTTTGACCGCGCCGACAGCTACTATCCAAAAATCGATGTGCGCGGGAAGAAATTCCGTACCAATGTTGAACTCTGCGACACCTTCGCGCGGCGCAACTACAACCGCACCCAGGCCGAGCAGATCGCCGGTGTGGACGCTGCCATCAAGGCCGCGCGCGAGGCCGGCGCTGAATACGGCGGTGTGGGCCTGGGCAATCCCTTCGGCTCCAACTTCGAAGGGTCGTTTTCCCTGGCTCAGCGGATGGAGCTGCTGGATCTATTGATGGGCAAATGGCATGCCGTCGGCATCAAGGTAAACAAATGTTCGTTCCTGGATGCCATGGGCTGGAACATGCCCCACACGGTGCGCGAGACCCTGGTGGCGATCAAGGAGCGTTACCCGGAAATTACTGATTTTCATATGCATCTGCATGACAGCCGTGGCGTGACCCTGGCCAGCTATTACGAAGCGCTAAGGCTGGGCGTGACGGAATTCGATACCTCCATCGGCGGCATGGGCGGCTGCCCCTATTGCGGCAATGGCCGCGCCGCCGGTCATGTGCCGACAGAGGATTTCGTCAATCTATGCCACGAACTCGGCATTGAGACCGGCTATAACCTGGAGAAGTTGATCGAGGCCGCCGCTGTGGCGGAGGAAGTTGTCGGCCATTCCCTGTGGGGCCATGTTTCCAAGGCTGGCGCCCTGCCACGCGGTGAGCGGCTCTATTCCGCCAACATGCCGTTCGTGGAAACGTTGGAGGAAGCGGCCCATTTTCGCAAGGGACCGTCGGTTTATGACGGTCAGTTGTCGCCGTGGAAAGAGGGCGACGCCCTAAGTCGCTAGATCTAAGCCGCTAAATCCTAGTAGTTTCGGAGTAATCCAATGCCAGTATTAGGCTCGACCCTGGACACCCGGTCCGAGGCATTCAAAGAGAACCGCGACGGTATGCTGAAGATGCTTGCCGTCCTTGATGAATTGCATGAAGAGGTCGCCATGGGCGGCGGCGAGGAGGCCATGGCGCGCCTGCGCAGCCGGGACAAGATGCCGATCCGCGAACGTATCGCCATGGTGCTGGACCAGGATTCGCCGTTCTTGGAGATCAGCCCCCTGGCGGCATGGCGCTCCAATTTCAACGTTGGCTCCGGCTTTGTCGTTGGCCTTGGCGTCATTGAGGGTACGGAGTGCCTGATCCTGGGCCATGATCCATCGGTCCGTGCCGGCGCCTTCAATCAGTTCAATGCCAAGAAACTAATGCGCGGTCTGGAAATCGCACGGGTCAACCGTTTGCCCTATGTGCAATTCGTCGAGTCCGCCGGCGCCGACCTGCGCGGCCAGGGCAACGACGATCCGGAAGCGGCCATCCGGCGCGAGGGCGGCCATTTTGCCGAGTCGGGCCGGCTGTTTTATGAAATCACAGAGTTGTCGAAGTTGCGCATCCCGACCATTTCCGTGGTCTTTGGCGCTTCCACCGCCGGCGGTGCCTATCAGCCGGGGATGAGCGATTACAATATTTTCATCAAGAACCAGTCCAAGGTTTTTCTAGGCGGCGTCGCCCTCACCAAGATGGCCACGGGCGAGGACGCGGACGAGGAGAGCCTGGGCGGGGCCGATATGCATACGCGGACCTCTGGTCTGGGTGACTACCTGGCCGAGGACGAACTGGACGGCATCCGCATTTGCCGCGAAGTGGTCAGTCACCTCAATTGGCGCAAGAAGGGCCCGGGACCAACCTTGCTCATCGACAAGCCTTTGTACGATCAAGAGGAACTGCTGGGGCTCGTCAACGAGGACCTGCGCGTGCCGTTTGACATTCGCGATGTCATCGCACGCACCGTCGATGGCTCACGGTTCGAGGAGTTCAAGCCGCTGTATGGCCCGACCCTGGTGACGGGCTGGGCCTCCGTCCATGGCTATCCCATCGGCATTGTCGGTAACAATGGGCCCTTGTTGTCAGAGCCATCGGAAAAGGCGGCGCAGTTCATTCAGCTGTGTAATCAGATCGACGTGCCGATCCTGTTTCTGCATAACATCACCGGCTATATCGTCGGCACGGATTTCGAACAGGGCGGTATCACCAAGAACGGCTCGAAGATGATCAACGCGGTGGCTAATTCCACGGTGCCGCATATTTCGATCATTGTTGGCGCCTCGTACGGCGCTGGTAACTACGGCATGAGCGGCCGCGCCTATGGCACCCGTTTTACCTATATTTGGCCGACCGCCAAGATCGCCGTGATGGGGCCGAAACAGATGGCCGGCGTGATGTCCATTGTCCAGCGGGCCGCGGCCGAGCGCCGGGGTATTGAGTTTGACGAGGAGGTCGATGCGAAACGTGCCGGAATCGCGGAACACTGGGCTGAGGAACGCTCGAAAGGTTTGTTCGCGACCTCGCGGGTCTCTGATGACGGCATGATCGATCCCCGCGATACTCGCACGGTGATCGCGATCTCGCTGTCGATCTGCCACAACCAGGATGTGGCTGGTACCAAGGAGTTCGGCACATGGCGGATGTAGAGATGAAACCCATCAGCCGCCTGTTGATCGCCAACCGGGGAGAGATCGCCCGGCGTATCATTCGCACTGCCCACGAAATGGGTATCGCCACAGTGGCCATCTACGCCAATGGCGACGCCAACGCGCCGTTCGTGCGCGAGGCCGATAGCGCGGTCGCATTGTCCGGCGAAACGTCGGCGGAAACCTATTTGGATGTGGACAAGGTCCTGGCCGCCTGTAACGACACGGACGCGGACGCGGTACATCCGGGCTATGGCTTTTTGTCCGAGAATGCGGCCTTTGCTAGGGCGGTGATGGATGCGGGCATGCAGTGGGTCGGCCCATCGCCCGAGGCGATCAGCGCCATGGGCGACAAGCTGTCAGCCAAACGGCTGATGCAGGAGGCAGACGTGCCAACCCTGCCGGCACAAGAGTTGGGCGCGGACGCTGATGTGGCCGCCGCTGCGCGGGAGATCGGATATCCGGTCCTGGTCAAGGCATCCGCGGGTGGCGGCGGGCGCGGCATGCGCATCGTCGAGGTGGAGGCTGATCTGGCCGATGCCGTCGATGGCGCCCGGCGTGAGGCTGGCGCGGCGTTCGGCGACGATACCTTGTTTCTGGAGCGCTGGCTGACAGCGTCCCGGCATGTGGAAATCCAGATCCTGGGCGACCGGCACGGTAATCTGGTGCATCTGTTCGAGCGTGAATGCTCGATCCAACGCCGGCATCAGAAGATTATTGAGGAAGCGCCCTCGCCGGCGGTGGATGACGAACTGCGCGCCCGGATGGCGGCGGCGGCCCTGTCGGCTGCTCGGAAGATCGGTTATGCCTCCGCCGGCACCGTTGAATTCCTGCTCGATAGCCGTGAATTCTGGTTCCTGGAGGTCAATACCCGGCTGCAGGTGGAGCATCCCGTGACCGAGGAGATCACCGGCCTGGATCTGGTGCGGGAACAACTGCGCATCGCCGAAGGTGAAACCCTGGGCTATGGCCAGGATGATCTGTCGATTGATGGCCACGCCATAGAAGCGCGCCTGTACGCGGAAGATCCCGGCAACGATTTTCTACCCGCGCCGGGTACGGTCATTGCCTGGCGTCCCGATACGGCCACCAACGCACGTTTTGATTCAGGTATCGAAGCGGGCAGCGAGATCGGTTTGCAGTTCGATCCCATGATCGCCAAGGTCATCGTCAAGGCACAAACCCGGCAGGAGGCGGCCCGCCGTTTGGCTCGGGTTTTGGAAAATACCCGACTGCAAGGCGTTACCAACAACCGCGATTTCCTTGTTGAAACACTGCGTGCGCCGGCTTTTATCCAAGGCAATACGACAACCGATTTTATTGAACGGGTCGATCCAGGCCGAAAGTCTGAAATTTCGGCGGAGGTACTACGCCATGCCCTGATCGCGGCGGTGATCCATGCCCAGGCCCGGCGACGGGCCGGCGCACGCGTCCTGGGTAGTATCGCCAGTGGCTGGCGTAATTCTATCATGCCGCCGCAGATGACCGCCTTCAGACATGGTGGGGATAAGATCGCCGTGTCCTATCGGGCCCAGCGGAATGGCAGCTTCGATGTCTCCATCGGTGATAGCACCTATGCCGTGGTGGTGTTCGCCGATGGTGCCGACGGCACCGATCTGGAAATTAATGGTCGCCGGGTCAATCTGTCGTTGACGGCGGATAGAGATCGTTGGCTGGTGCACGGGCCGGGTGGAGATATTGAGTTCCAGGAGTTGCCGCGTTTTCCTATTGGCGGCGGGACGGAATTCTCTGGCGGTCTCACGGCGCCCATGCCGGGCAATATCACGGCGACCCATGTGGCTGAAGGCGACCGGGTGGAAGAGGGCCAGTTGTTGCTGATCCTAGAAGCCATGAAGATGGAGCACCGTATCACCGCGCCTATTGCCGGTACCGTTAGCCAGATGCGGGCGGCGGTTGGCGATCAGGTCGATAATGGCGAGCTGCTGGTTGTTCTGGAGGAAGAGGCATAGCGGTGGCTTTTACTTCGAATAATTGCGCCGTTGAGAATTCACATTATTCGTCCTAAATAACGGCCCATGATGGATGCATTGAAGATCGCCCTGGCGCAGATCAACCCGATGGTCGGCGATATCGCGGGCAATTCGGAACTGGTGCGCAACGCTCGCCGGGAGGCCGCCGCTCTGGGCGCGGATTTGGTTGTCTTTGGCGAATTGGTGCTGTGCGGCTATCCGCCTGAGGACCTTGTTCTGAAAGGGGCCTTTCAGGATGCGGTGGCGGGCGCGGTGGCGGAACTGGCGGCGGAGACAGGCGACGGCGGTCCGGGATTGTTGCTCACCGTACCCTGGCGCGACGAAGGCCTGTTGTATAACGCTGTGTTGCTGTTGGATGGCGGTGAGATCGCCGCCGCGCGTTTCAAGCATGACCTGCCCAATTACGGCGTGTTCGATGAAAAACGGGTATTCGCGGCGGGGCCCCTGCCGGGGCCGATTAATTTTCGCGGTATTCGCCTCGGCGTGCCCATTTGCGAGGATATCTGGACAGCAGAAGTTTGCGAATGCCTGGTTGAGACCGGCGCCGAACTATTACTCGTGCCCAATGGCTCCCCTTTTGAAGACGGCAAGTTCGATTTACGTTTGAACCATGCCGTGGGCCGGGTCACGGAAACCGGCTTGCCCCTGACCTATGTCAATCAGGTCGGCGGCCAAGACGAATTGGTCTTTGATGGTGGCAGTTTCGTGGTCAATCGCGATTGTTCCCTGGCGGTGCAAATGCCCACTTTTGACAGCGGGCTGGTAGTGACGGACTGGCGGCGGGAGGGCGGCGGCTGGGTCTGTGCCGAAGGCCCCCGCATGGCACCCCATGAGGGTCTGGATGCGCTCTATCGGACAATAACCCTGGGTTTGCGTGATTACGTCAACAAGAACCGTTTTCCGGGCGTGGTACTGGGTCTTTCGGGCGGCATAGATTCAGCCCTTAGCGCCGCCGTGGCCGTCGATGCCCTGGGTCCGGAGAGGGTCTGGTGCATCATGCTGCCGTCGAAATATTCCTCCCCTCATAGCCTCGCCGATGCCATTGCCTGTGCCGAGTTGCTGCAATGCCGCCTCGATAAGATGACGATCGAACCGACCGTGGCGGCTTTTGAAAGCATGCTGAGCGAGCTGTTCGAAGGAACTGAAGCCGATATCACGGAAGAGAATATCCAATCCCGGGCCCGAGGCATGGCCCTGATGGCGATCTCCAACAAATTTGGCCACATGGTGCTGACCACGGGCAACAAGTCGGAAATGTCGGTTGGTTATGCGACCATCTATGGCGATATGTGCGGCGGCTTTTCCGTCCTCAAGGACGTCTACAAGATCACCGCGTTCGAATTATCCCATTGGCGTAATCAGCAAAAGCCTGAGGACGCCCTGGGACCCGAAGGCCGGGTCATTCCGGAAAATACCATTGCCAAACCGCCGTCGGCTGAATTGCGCCCCGATCAGACGGACGAGGATTCCCTGCCGCCCTATGAGACGTTGGATGATATTCTGCGCTGCCTGGTGGAAGAGGAAATGGCCTTTGCCGATATCGTTGCCCGCGGCCATGCGGCGGAGACCGTGCAGCGGATCGAGAATTTGCTGTATCTGGCGGAATACAAGCGGCGCCAGGCCCCACCGGGGGTGAAATTGACGGCCCGCAACTTTGGCCGGGACCGCCGCTATCCCATCACCAATGGCTTTCGCAACGCGCGCTGAAGAGCGCGTGCAAAACAGACGATTGTGTAGACCCGCAGTTTGTGGATACTGTGGTGCCTGTAGTTATGAATTTCCTAAAAATATCCAAAAAATCTATCTAACGGGGAGAACTAAAAGATGCGATGGAAAGCAACTGTGATCGCCGGTGCGTTGGCTGCGGCCACGGCATTGGCGGCGCCCAGCGTGGGCGCCAAGGAATTTAAATGGGCCTTCCAGGGCAACCTGCAATCGTTGGACCCGCACGGTCTATTCGAAACCTTCAGCCTGGGCTTTCAGGGCAATATCTACGAGCCGCTGATCGGTTATGACGACAAGATGAATGTTGTGCCCATGCTGGCGAAATCCTTCAAACAAACCGGTCCGAATACCTGGCGGGTAAATTTACGGCCCGGCGTGAAGTTCCACAACGGCAACGACATGACCGCCGATGACTATATCTTCACCTGGAAGCGTGCCTTGACCGAAGGCTCCGATCTCAAGGTGCCGGCGCGCAAGATTAAGGAAATCAAGAAAATCGATGGTATGACGTTCGATATCATCACCTCGAACCCGAACCCGATCCTGCCGCGTAGCCTGTTGATCCTTTATGTCATGGATCAGGAATGGTCGAAGGAGCATAAGACCGAGGCGGCGACCAACCTGAAAGGCGGCGAGGAAGGTAACTTCGCCAACCTGAATGCCAATGGCACCGGGCCCTTCATGGTCACCTCCCACGCTGCCGGCGTGAAGACCACATTGAAACGCAACGACGGCTATTGGCAGAAAATCCCATCCAACGTCACTTCCGCGACGTTCACGCCGATTTCTCAGGATGCGACCCGCGTCGCGGCCCTGCTGTCAGGTGAGTTGGATGTCGCTTATCCAATTCCGGTGCAGGATTGGCAGCGTTTGAAGGATGCCCCCGGCGTCAAGCCGCTGGCCGGGCCAGAGGCGCGGACCATCTTCCTTGGTTTCGACCAGGTCCGTGACGAGTTGTTGTACTCCAACATCAAGGGCAAGAACCCCTTCAAGGATGTGCGCGTCCGCAAGGCCTTTGCCCATGCTATCAATGTAGAAGCCATCAAGAAAAAGGTGATGCGCGGCGCCTCTTTCCCCGCCGGCCTCATGGTGGCACCGCAGATCGGCGGCTTCGCCAAGGATCTGAACGCGCATTGGGCCTACGACACCGGCAAGGCCAAGAAGCTTTTGGCCGATGCCGGTTATCCCAATGGCTTTGAGGTGACCATGGATTGCCCCAATGACCGCTATGTCAATGACGAGAAGATCTGTCAGGCATCGGCTTCCATGCTGGCCCGCATTGGCGTCAAGGTGAAGGTGCTGGCCCAGACCAAGTCGAAATATTTCGGCAAGGTGCTGGCACAAAACAACTATGACACTTCGTTCTTCTTACTGGGTTGGACGCCGGGCACCATGGATAGCCATCAGGCGATTGAACCTCTGATGTCCTGCCGGACCAAGGAAAAGGGCCGGGGCCTGTTCAATCTGGGCGGCTATTGCAACGAACGTGTCTATGAACTGGCGCCAATGATCGAGTCCGAGACCGATCAGGCTAAGCGTACGGCGATGATCAAGGAAGTTTTCAAGCTTCACCAAGATGAAGTGGGACACATCCCCTTGCATCAGCAACCGCTGTCCTGGGGCGTGTCTGATCGGGTGAACGTCAATCAACGGCCCGACAACGTCCTCGATTTGCGTTACGTCGTCGTCAAATAAGCTGTCGCGATGACTTCGAGAACGGCTCGGTCGGAAGACCGAGCCGTTCCGTGCTTTTGGAAAATTTTGGAATAAAATAATCGCTCATGTTCGCCTTCATCATTAGGCGTTTGCTGCAATCGGTGCTAGTCATGTTGACCGTTGCGTTGATTGCGTTTGGCCTTTTCCGCTTTGTGGGCGATCCCATTAATAATCTGGTGGGTCAGGAAACCACGCTGCAGGACCGGGAAAAGCTGCGGGAAACCCTGGGCCTGAACGATCCATTCGTGGTCCAGTACTGGAATTACGTGGTCAACACCTCGAAAGGCAATTTCGGCTTTTCCTATATGCACCGCCGTCCCGTGAAGGATATGTTGCTGGAGCGCATGCCGGCTACTCTGGAACTCTCCCTCATCTCGGTCATACTGGCCTTGTTCATTGGCGTACCGATGGGAGTCTATACCGGCCTGCACCGTAATGGCATCCTGGCCAAGGCATTCATGAGCTTGTCATTGATCGGTATATCGTTGCCAACATTTCTGATTGGCATCGTATTGATCCTGCTGTTTGGCGTTATTTTGCGTTGGTTGCCCACCTTCGGTAGGGGTGAGGTCGTGGCCCTGGGCGCCTGGTCCACGGGCCTGTTGACGGTTTCGGGGCTAAAGGCCTTGATCATGCCTTCGATCACCCTGGCATTGTTTCAGATGACCTTGATCATGCGTCTGGTACGTTCCGAAATGCTGGAAGTACTGCGCACGGACTATATCAAGTTCGCCCGCGCCCGGGGCTTGAGTAACCGCGCGGTAAATTTCGGCCATGCCTTGAAGAACACATTGGTGCCCGTGATCACTATTACCGGGCTGCAACTCGGCTCGGTCATCGCCTTCGCCATTATCACGGAGAGCGTCTTTCAATGGCCAGGCATGGGGAAGATGTTTATTGAGGCCGTGGGCGATGTGGATATTCCTGTCATGGCGGCCTACCTGTGTTTGATTGCATTGTTTTTCGTGGTCATCAATCTAATCGTTGATTTGTTGTACTATGCCGTTGATCCGCGGTTGCGGGTGGATGGCGGTGGCGGTCATGGCTGAGTACGGCCAGGACCAGGTCGTGCTTCTAGGTACGTGGGCGCGGCTGGCTGATTTGTTGCGCCGGGCCGGCGACAGCGACATTTGGTACAGCTTTACCCGCTCGCCCTTCACAATGGTGGCTGGCGCTGTCACGATGGTTATCATGCTGTCAGCCCTGTTCGCCCCCTTGGTTGCGCCGCACAACCCATTCGACCTGGCCTCGATTGATCTGATGGATGCCTCCCTGCCACCCGCCTGGATGGAGGAGGGGGATGTACGCTTCCTGCTGGGTACCGATGATCAGGGGCGGGGCATTTTGTCGACCATTATCTACGGTGCCCGGATCTCGCTGGGTGTTGGCTTCGCCTCGGTCATTTTTGCCTTGTTTCTTGGTGTTGGCCTGGGTCTGCTCTCTGGCTATGCCGGTGGCACGGTGGATGCGGTGATCATGCGTGTCGCCGATATCCAACTTAGCTTCCCCGCCATTCTATTGGCCTTGCTGGTGGATGGCGTGGCCCGTGGCGTGTTGCCGCGCGACACCCATGATGAATTGGCTATCTATGTCTTGATCTTTTCCATCGGAATTTCCGGCTGGGTGCAATATGCCCGTACCGTGCGCGGCTCCACCCTGGTGGAGAAGAACAAGGAATATGTCCAGGCCGCCCGCGTGATCGGCCGCCCAGCCATATTGATCATGTTGCGTCATGTGCTGCCCAACGTCATGGGCCCGGTGTTGGTGATCGCCACGATTCATTTGGCCCTGGCGATCATCACGGAGGCGACCCTGAGCTTCCTGGGCGTCGGCGTGCCGGTGACCGAACCCTCTCTGGGCACCCTGATCAACACCGGTCAGGATTTTCTGTTCTCCGGTGAATGGTGGATCACCGTCTTTCCCGGCGCCGTGCTCGCCATCCTGGTGTTGGCTGTCAATCTTCTGGGTGATTGGTTGCGCGATGCTTTGAACCCGAAGCTGCGGTGAGCCTGGCCATGGTGCAGGACAACAACGGCCAGGCCCTGTTATCGGTACGCAACCTGCGCATCGAATTTCCCACCCGGCGGGGTACCTTGGTAGCGGTTGATGATATCTCGTTTGATATTTCGCCGGGTGAGATCCTGGGCGTAGTGGGCGAGTCAGGCGCAGGCAAGTCATTGACCGGAGCCGCCATCATCGGCTTGCTGGAGCCGCCTGGCCGCATCGCCCGCGGCGAGATCTCGCTGGAAGGCCGGCGTATCGATAATTTGCCCTATGAAGAAATCCGCCGTATCCGAGGCCGGAGGATTGGCGCCATTTTTCAAGATCCCCTAACCTCGTTGAACCCGCTGTATTCGGTCAGCAGGCAATTGATCGAGACCATCCAGACCCACCTGTCCCTAAATGAAAAACAGGCGCGCGACCGCGCCTTGGAGCTGTTGGAGGAAGTGGGTATTCCCGGTGCCGCCGAGCGCATTGATCATTATCCGCATCAATTCTCAGGCGGTATGCGCCAGCGCGTGGTGATCGCCCTGGCGCTATGTGCGGAGCCACGCCTGATTATTGCGGACGAGCCGACTACGGCGCTGGACGTTTCCATCCAGGCGCAGATCATCTCGTTGCTGAAGCGGCTGTGCAAGGAACATAGCACCGCCGTGATGCTGGTGACCCATGACATGGGCGTGATCGCCGAGGCTGCGGACCGTGTCGCCGTGATGTATTCGGGCCGTATTGCCGAGATCGGCCCGGTGCAGGAAGTCGTCCGCGCGGCCAAGCACCCATATACCCATGGCCTGATGGGATCGATCCCCCACATTGGCCATCACGTGGATCAGTTGACCCAGATTGAAGGCTCCATGCCCCGCCTGCAGGAAATTCCGCCTGGCTGCCCTTTCAACCCGCGTTGCGAGCAGGTGATGGCACGTTGCCGTATTGAACGGCCCAATTTGCAAACCGTGGAGCGTTCGAAAGTCGCGTGTCATCTGTTCGACGGGCGTTCAATGGAGGTGCGGGCCGGTGAATGAAGCCAGAAATGGATCCGCGAATGGGCCTGGGCCGCTGTTGGCGGTTGATGGCCTGATACGCCATTTTGATGTCTCGGTGCCCTTCCTGAACCGTTTGATCGAACGGCTGGACCGATCTTACGTTAAGGCGGTTGATGGCATCGGCTTTGAAATAGGCCGTGGCGAGACATTCTCCCTGGTGGGCGAGTCCGGCTGCGGCAAGTCCACGGTGGCACGTCTGATAGTTGGGCTTTATCAGCCTTCCGCAGGCTCGATCCGCTATGGCGGGGTGGAAATCGGCCCGCGCGAAGCGACCGCCGACCGTAAGCGTATGCAGCCCCATATGCAGATGATCTTCCAGGACCCCTATGCCTCTCTCAATCCCCGCTGGCGGGTGGCCCAAATCATAGCCGAGCCGATCTACGTGCGCGACCTGCTTCGCGGCAAGCAGGCGATCTTGGCCAGGGTTGGCGAATTACTCAGCCAGGTGGGGCTGTCGCCGGCGGATGGCGAACGCTACCCCCATGAATTCTCCGGAGGCCAGCGCCAGCGTATCTCTATCGCCCGCGCCCTGGCCGGCGAGCCCGAATTCCTGGTCTGTGATGAGCCGACCTCGGCCCTGGATGTTTCGGTCCAGGCACAGATCCTGAACCTGATGAAGGAACTACAGGATCGGCTTGGCCTGACTTATCTGTTCATTAGCCATGACCTGGCGGTGGTCTATCACGTTTCAACCAAGGTCGGGGTTATGTACCTGGGCCGTCTGGTCGAATGGGCTGATACCAAGACCTTGTTCGAGAATCCGCGGCATCCCTATACACGTATGCTGCTTGATGCCATTCCGGATCTGGAAATGTCCGGCCGCCAGCGTATCCCCGTCGCGGGCGAAGTGCCCAGCCCGATTAATCCGCCGCCCGGCTGCGCCTTCCATCCCCGCTGCCCCCATGCCGAGGAACGCTGCCGCACGGAAGCGCCCCAGGCCCGTGAATACGACGGCGTGCAGGTTTCTTGCCACGCGGTGGCCGACGGTCGCATCAGCTAAAAAATATTGCTAAAAATCTCCACCGAAATATTTTTTGAGAATAATTTAAGTTATTAATTTTATTATATAAATATATTAGAATAACTCATTTAATGGGGCATCCGAGGATAGATTTATGGATAGTTTAATAAACTCTTTTTTCAAAAAGTTACTACCCTATGAAATTTCCAAAAAAACTGAAAGCTTATTAAAAAATATTGCTTTGATACTTGGTTTGCTTAGCGCAATAGCAATCGTTTTTGATTGGTATCCACTTACCATGTTCTTATCGTTTCCATTTTGTTTGATTTGGATTTACTGCGCTTGGTTGCACACTGAACCCCAACTAAAATGGATTAATTTTATTTTCCTTTTAATTTATTTTTCTGGGATTATTCGTTATTTTTCTGGAATTGAGGCGTAATGTAGAGCACGGATGAGAAGACTTATAAAGTCCTTACATAGTGAAAATAAAAAGCAATAAAAATAATAAGATAAAATAGGCGTACTATTGAGTGGGAGTGGTGGGACGCAAAATTTATCTGGTTGGTGTTGTTGGCGGTGTTTTGCGCTCTGTTTGGATTGGTTATGGGCGAGATCATGGGTATCTCCGGCGATCACAGCCAGACGCTGGTGCATTCGCGCACAAATGTCTAGCGCTTGATCAGTCAGGCGCTGTTTGGCGTGTTCCAGAAATTTTGGTCGATGGCGGGACAGAGCAAAGCTCCCCTGGCGCAATCCGCCTTGATCAATGTGGGCATCGTGGTCCAGGGGGCTGTCATGTCCCAGCTATTGGGGGCAATGAAGGCGCCGGGCCAAACGCGGGCATCGGTTTGGGCTTTTTGATTATCTTGATGTTGATTTCTGCCTTTCTTGTTTGCCGTGACGCCACAGAATAAAAAATTATGCTAGATATTGATGACGTCAAGATCCGCGCCTATCACTACTTCGCCTGCATAATCAAGGGCGTCGAATTCCGGCGTTACGCCGGGCAGATGGTGTGTTAGCACCACCTTAGCCACACCGGCCTTGGCGGCGATATCGATACAGTCCTGGGGGCTGGCATGGAATTCGTGCAGCCGTTCGATGAGCTGTCGCCGCGCGGGCGGTAGGTCGGGCGCGGGCGCGGCGGCGCAGGCATCAATGACCAGAACATCGATGCCCCGACAAAATTCGGTCAGCTCGTCGCACATAGCCGTGTCGCCAGTGACCACGAGGCTACGGCCCTGATAGTTGAAGCGGTAGGCCAAGGCGTGCATGGGGGGATGGTAAACCGGACCGGCTTCGACTAGGCAATTAGCAATCGTCTCCGACCAGCCCACAGGGACATCGCGGACCGTGATGTCGTCCCAGCCGGCGCGGGGGAAGCCCAGATCGATTGCCCATTCCGCCTGCTCCTGATAATAGCTCTCTACCAGTTGGTGATGCATGGCCGAGGTGCCCTCGGGTCCGGTGACAGTCAGCTTTAGGCGCCCGGAGTTCCAACTGCCCCAGACGAAGGCGGGATAGCCCAGGATATGGTCCCAGTGCATATGGGTCAGGACGACATTGTGAACCTGATTCAACGGAATATCCGCCGCCAACAGCTGGGTAACGACGCCGTCGCCGGCATCCACCAGCATTTGGCGATCCTCACCCCACTGCACCAAGGCGGCAGGATGGTGACGTTCCAGATTAGGTCGGGGTGAACCCGTGCCTAGCAGGATGATGCGGAAGGTATCCGAGTTTCGTTTATTGTCAGTCATGCTATCGTCCAATGGATTGCAGTTGAAAATATTAGCATCGTCCGGATGGCTTGCTAAGCTAATCAACAAACGCCCTTACGCCTTTGGGAGGAGCTGTTGCAGCATCTTTTTTCGCCGCTGACCATTCGCGGCCATCGTTTGAAGAACCGAATTTTCTCCACCGGCCACATGACCGTGATGCTGGAGAACGGCAATCCCAGCGACCGGATGGTGGCTTATCATCAAGCACGCGCTGCGGGCGGCGTGGCGTTGGTGATCGTCGAGGCGGCGCGGGCGCATCCTTCCGGCATTTCTAGTAGGCCGTCAATCGCCGCCTTCGACGACGCCTGCATTTCCGGTTACAGCCGCATTGCCGAGGCCTGTCATGCGCACGGCTGCAAGGTCTTTGGCCAATTGACCCACCCGGGACGGGAGATGAGTGAGGCCTTGGACGGCACCTTCGCCGTGGCGCATGCGCCCTCCGCCGTGCCGAACGAGCGCTTTCACGTCATGCCGCGGCAGATGCCCGTGGCCATGATTGAAGAAATTGTCACGAGCTTTGCCGATGCCGCCGCGCGCATGTGCCGCGCCGGCCTTGATGGTGTAGAGGTGATTGCTTCCCAAGGCTATCTGCTGTCGCAATTCCTTAATCCAGCCGTGAACCGGCGGAACGATCAGTATGGTGGCAGTCGGGATGGCCGTCTGCGCTTCGTGCGCGAGGTGCTTGCTGCCGTACGCCAGGGCGTTGGCAGTGGGATGGTGGTGGGGTTGCGCATCTCCGGCGACGAAATGGAGCATGAAGGCCTGGAAGCCGTCGAGGTGCTGGAGATCGCCGCCGCACTGGATAAGGAGGAGCTGCTCGATTACGTCAATGTTACCGCCGGTACCTCTGCTGGCCTTGGTGGTTCCATTCATATCGTGCCACCCATGGCAATTGAGCATGCCTATGTGGCGCCTTTCGCCGCTGCCATCAAGGCGCGCCTAGGCATTCCGGTGTTCGTCGCGGGCAGGATCAATCAGCCGCAGCTCGCCGAACAGGTTCTGTCCGGCGGTCAGGCGGATATGTGCGGCATGACCAGGGCGATGATCGCCGATCCGCAGATGCCCATGAAGGCCCAGGCTGACCGCTTTGATGACATCCGCGCCTGCGTCGGCTGCAATCAGGCCTGTATCGACCACATGCTGCGCGGCTTTCCCATCTCCTGCGTTCAACGGCCCGAAACGGGCCGCGAGTTGGAATTTGGCGAACGCGGCTCGGTTGCCATGCCGCGCCGGATCATTGTTGTGGGCGGCGGTCCGGGGGGCATGAAGGCAGCCGCCGTCGCTGCTGAACGGGGCCACGACGTTACCTTGTACGAGGCCTCGTCCAGCTTGGGCGGGCAGGTCAAACTGGCGCAACTGTTGCCGGGCCGCGCGGAATTTGGCGGCATTATTGGTAATCTTCAGCGCGAGATGGAACTGGCCGGTGTGAAAGTTGTAACTGGCAGCAAGGTCGACTGCGACTTGATCGAACGGTTGGCACCCGATGCGGTGGTCATTGCTACAGGGGCGACACCGTATGTTCCTGCGATCGAGGGCCGGGAAGAGTCACACGTCGTTGATGCCTGGCAGGTCTTGCGGGGAGAGGCCAATGTGGGCGCAGAGGTGGTCGTCACGGATTGGCGCGGTGACTGGATCGGCCTGGGCCTGGCGGAGAAATTCGTGCGTGAAGGCTGCCATGTCCGCCTGGCCGTCAACGGCATCACCGCCGGACAAATGATACCGCAATACGCCCGCGATAAATGGTTGGGTACGCTACACAGCCTAGGTGTTGAGGTTCTGCCCTACATGCGCTTGCACGGTGCGGATAGTGATACGGTCTATCTGCAACATATCACTTCCGGCGAGCCGGTCTTGTGCGAGGGCGTGGACACCTTGGTGACCGCCCATGGCCACCAGGCCGATACGGGGCTGGAGGATGCGCTGGCGGACTGGGGTGGGGAGGTTCACCTGATCGGTGATTGCCTGGCCCCGCGCACGGTCGAGGAAGCGGTTCTGGAAGGTCTGCAGGCAGGCGTGGCTGTGTAACGGCTTTCCAAAACGGCAGTATGCTTGCTAAGCTTCTGCGCAAACTGAAATCGGCTATTTTTGGAGGGGCCGCGCGGGCGGTCAACGCAGCATGGCGAGCAAGACCAAAACCACGGACAAGGCGGCATCGAATGTGAAGCTATCGGCGGAGACGGCGGAGCGGATTTACACCACCATGCGCCGCATCCGCGCCTTTGAAGAGCAGACAATCGATCTGTTCGCCAAGGGCGAGGTCAAAGGCACGGCGCACAGTTATATCGGCGAGGAGGCAGTGGCGGCGGCGGTTTCGGCCAACCTGCGCGATGATGACTACATGGCCTCCAACCATCGGGGGCACGGCCATTGCATTGCCAAGGGCGCCGATCTGAACCTGATGATGGCTGAACTGATGGGCCGCGAGAACGGTTATTGCGGCGGCTTGGGCGGCTCCATGCATATCGCCGATCTTAGCGTAGGCATCCTTGGCGCCAACGGGATTGTCGGGGCGACCATGCCGCTGGCGACGGGGGCGGCCCTGGCCATCAAGCTGCGCGGTGGTGATCAGGTGGTGGTGGCCTTTTTTGGCGATGGCGCCTCGAACCAGGGCACCTTTCATGAGTGCTCCAACCTGGCCAGCATCTGGAAACTGCCGATCCTGTTTATTTGTGAGAACAATCAATACGCCCTGACCACTTCGTACCGGGACACCACTTCGGCCCGGCAGATCTCGGACCGAGCTGTGGGATATGCCATGCCTGGTATGACCATTGATGGCAACGATGCGGGCGAAGTGTACACGGTGGTTGGCGAGGCGGTGGAACGCGCCCGGCGCGGCGAGGGCCCCAGCCTGATCGAATGCATGACCTATCGTTGGGGCCAGCATTCCATGCGCGCCAATCTGCGCGATCCCCGCCCGAAGGAGGAATTCGACGCCTGGGTCGCACGCGATCCCATCAAATTGTTGGAAGAGCGGATGAAGGCGGAAAAAACCGTGCCCGGCAGACGGGTCAAGGAAATCGGCGCGCAGGTTGTCCAAGATCTGGAAAGGGCTGTGGCCTTCGGTGCCGAGGGGGCGGAACCCACGGTCGAAATGATGCTGGACGCGGTTTATTCGCCGCACGCTGATTATGACGAACCGGGTGCCGGCGGCGGCCGGGAAATCACCTACGTGGAGGCCCTGAACGAAGCCATGGCAGGCGAAATGGCCCGTGATGAGCGCGTTTTTGTGATGGGTGAGGATGTGGGCCAGACGGGCGGCATTTTCAGTGTCACCAAGGGCCTGTGGGAGCGCTTTGGCAACGACCGGGTCCGCGATACGCCGATCACTGAAGTGGGCTTCACCGGCGCCGGCGTCGGCGCGGCCATTGCCGGCATGCGCCCGGTGGTGGAAATTCAAATTCTTGATTTTATTGCCCTGACCATGGACATGCTGGTCAATCAGGCCGCCAAGTTTCGTTATATGCTTGGTGGTAAACCAACCGTGCCTATGGTGGTGCGCGGACCCCAGGGAGGCGGTATCCGTATGGCGGCGCAACATAGTCAAAGTCTGGAAGCCTGGTTCACCCATGTGCCGGGCCTCGTCGTGATGGCGCCGTCCACGCCTTACGATGCAAAAGGCATGTTGGCGGCGGCGATCCGGGACGACAATCCGGTGATCTTTCTGGAGCACAAGATGCTCTACATGGAAAGCAAGGGCGAGGTGCCTGAGCAGGATTATGCCATCCCCATTGGTAAGGGCGACATCAAGCGCGAAGGTACGGACGTCACCGTGGTCGCGACATTGAGCATGGTTGGCCGCGCCCTGGCCGCCGCGCGTGTGTTGGAGCGGGAGGGGATTTCTGTCGAGGTGGTGGATCCCCGCACCCTGCGGCCCCTGGACGAGGATATGATTTTGACATCGGTGGCCAAGACCAATCGTCTGTTGATCGCTCACGAGGCCTGGAAGAATGGTGGCTTTGGCGCCGAAGTGGCGGCGCTGGTGGTTGAAAAAGGCTTTGACGATCTGGATGCGCCCATCGTCCGCGTCGGCGGTTTGGATGTGCCCATGCCCTACAACGATGCCTTGGAACGGGAGGTAATTCCATCCCAGGATCGTCTGACCCAGGCGATCCGCGATCTGGCGAAAAACTGAGTCTAGGCGAAATCGTGTCCTAAACAGAGCCGCCAATCGACCTGGCCCACCTGGGCACCCATACCCAGGGTGACAAGGCGTTGGAACTGAAACTACTGACTATGTTCCTGTACAGTGCTCAGGAATATATCGATGCAATGGCGGCTGGCGAAGGTGATGATTGGTGGAAGGGCGCTCATAGTCTGAAGGGGATCGCACTTGGCGTTGGTGCTGGGGAGTTGGCGGCATAGGCCGAGTGGGCGGAGGCGCACGGCGACAGTTCTGCACCGGTCCGTGGCAATGCTAGCCCGCGTCATATCGTGGCGCCCGACATGCAGGTTGGTGACAGTATCCTTTCGGCGATCGCCGACAACGGCATTGATTTGCTGGTCATGGGGGGCTACGGCCATTCCCGTCTGCGCGAGTTGGCCTTTGGCGGCGCGACCAAATCGATCATGCAGTCCATGACCTGCCCGGTCATGACGTCGCATTAATTAGGCACCGCTACTGGCGGGTTGCATTAGGCGATGACAAGGCTCTGGCTTCGGGGTACATGAATGGGGCGGCTGGTCCAAAGGATCTGCCGCCCTATTTCATTTACTGCTTCATTCACCGTTTTATTGACTGCGGTGATCGTCGTGGGGAAGCAAAAGCTGGGGTGCGAGATGGCGATTATCAATCGAATTGCTGATTTTCACAACGATATGGTAGATTGGCGCCATGATATTCATGCCTATCCAGAGACTGCCTTTGAAGAAGTTCGCACGGCGGGTGTAGTTGTGGAAAAACTGCGTTCCTTTGGCATGGAAGTTCATACCGGACTGGCCAAGACGGGTGTTGTCGGGGTCTTGAAGTGCGGTAATTCAGACCGCAAGATCGGCCTGCGGGCGGATATGGATGCGCTTGATCTGCAGGAACTGGCCGACGTCGCCCATAAATCAAAGCACGACGGCAAAATGCATGCCTGCGGCCATGACGGCCACGTCACCATGCTGTTGGGCGCGGCCCGCTATTTGGCGGAGACACAAAATTTCGATGGCACAGTATATTTCATCTTCCAACCGGCCGAGGAAAACGAGGCGGGCGGCAAGGTCATGGTGGACGAGGGCCTGTTTGAACAGTTTCCCTGCACCGAGGTCTACGGCATGCACAATATGCCCGGTATTCCTGCTGGCCAGATCGCCTTGATGCCCGGACCGATGATGGCCTCGGCTGATTTCTTCGAGATCGTGGTGACCGGCGTAGGCGCGCACGGGGCCATGCCTCATCAGGGCGTTGATCCGATCCTGGTCGGCGCGGAAATCATTACGGGATTGCAGCGAATTGTTTCCCGCACCGTCGATCCGTTGAAACAGGCGGTGATCTCGGCGACCAAGTTTCAATCCGGCTTCACCACCAATGTGATCCCTGAAACAGCTCTGATCGCGGGGACTACGCGCGCCTTTTCTACCAAGGTGCAGGACATCATGGAAGTCGAGATCAAGCGCGTGGCCGAGGGCATCGCCGCCGCCCATGGCGCCACTATCGAATACACCTATGATCGCCGCTATGCCCCAACCATCAACAGCCCGGCGGAGACGGAAAACGCCCATAGGGCCGCAGCCACGGTGGTGGGGGAAGAGAACGTACGCCGCGATCTACCGCCAACCATGGGGGCGGAAGACTTTTCCTGGATGCTGCTAGCCCGGCCCGGCTGCTATGTTTGGGTGGGCAATGGCGTCGGCAACGAGCCGGGCGGCTGCATGGTGCACAATCCGAATTATGATTTTAACGACGAAATACTACCCATTGGCGCCTCATATTGGGTGAAGCTGGTGGAGCAGGAACTGGCTGTTGCTTAGAGACGATTTATAGACTTGTGATGTAATATTATGTTTGAGCCATTAGGTATTGATTACGTTGAATAATCACGATTTGTTTAACTGGACTGGCAAGCAAGTTATACTGACGAATTGACTGAGTCGACAGTACCTGTTAGGGGAGTCCGATGGGGTTCAAAGTTAAATTTTGGGGGGTTCGCGGGTCCATAGCGTGCCCGTCCTCGAAATACGTCATGTTCGGAGGCAATACGTCGTGCGTCGAGGTTTCATGCGGTGGCCAGCGGATCATTTTTGACTGCGGCACTGGCATCCGGAATTTTGGTCACTGGATGATGAAAAAGGGCGTGCGCCACGCGGATATTCTGATGTCCCACACTCATTGGGACCACATCAACGGCTTTCCGTTCTTCTCGGCCGCCTTTCATTCCGATTGTGAGTTTCGCATCATGGCCGGGCACCTTTTCGATGCGAAGGAAAACCTCCACGACATCATGTCGGGCCAGATGAACCAGCCGACCTTCCCGGTCCCGATCGAGGCCATGCAGTCAAAATTGGTGTTCGAGGATTTCGTCGCCGGCGACAGTTTCATGTTGGGGGAGGGGATCAAGGTCACCACCACCCTTTTGCGTCATCCTGACAATGCCACGGGGTACCGCATCGACTACGGCGGCAAAAGTATTTGTTATGTAACGGATACGGAGCACGTGGCCGGTCAACCGGATGAAAATATTCTGCAGCTGATCGATAATGCCGACGCGGTAATTTATGATTGCAACTACACGGATAGGGAGTTTGCCTCCAAGATTGGCTGGGGGCATTCGACCTGGCAGGAAGGGGTGCGTCTGTGTAAACGCGCCAATGCCAAGCGCCTGATCATCTTCCACCATGATCCAGATCACGAAGATCCGTTCATGGAACTGTTGGAGGCCGAGGCCCGGATGACTTGGGATGGCGCTCTGATGGGCCGCGAGAACATGCGCCTGACCTTGGCTTAGCGGGACTTCGGCGCGCGGCTAATTCACCACGATTGTACCTTTCATGCCCATCGCCGTGTGGGTTTTGCCGCTCTGATCCTCGATATCGCAGAGGATGTCATATCTGCCGGCAACCACCGGAACGAACGTCCATTCAACGGATCCGCCTGGACGTATTTCGATTTCGGCCGGAGTGCCGACGATGGTCGCGATCGGGTGGGCGCTGGCGCCAATGTCGTCCAGCACCTTCACATCCGAGGACCAGGACGAGGCGACCAGGCCGGGCGCATCGAATTCGTGAATATCCAGGCTCGGGTTTTGGATAATCAGGGTATAGCGTTTGCCTGCCGTGATGGCGAAGTAATCCGGATAAAACAGTCGTTTTCTATCGCCCTCACGTCCCAGGGATAAAATCAACCTTTGTGGTTTTGCTATTTTGCCGCTCTCCGACGCCAGGCCCATGGGTGCCATGCTATTCAATGCAATGAACATGGCGGACACCATGCACAGAAACTTCATACAAACTCTACGCATTCTATTGTCTCCACATTTTCAGTAAATGATAATGCGAATGAATATTAAATAATTGAAACTGCGTCAAGGCCTAGTCATTTCCGGTTGATCATGTAGTGAATTCAAATCTCGCGAAAAACGGCTACTGCGCGCTCCAAAAGGTCAATGCGTTCACGGCTATAGGCGGCATAGTCGAAATCCAGGTTGGCGAACATCCTGCCCACGCCGCCCCACAAGGCCGCCCAGATCAAGGCGGCGCATTTCCAGGCGGCGAACCGGCGCCGCTCGGTCTGGTTGATTTTCCTGCCGCATAGGGCCAGGTAGCGGTGCAGCAACGCATCGGCCACTTCCGCGCCAAGATCCAAGTGTGCGGCCAGACAGGCCAGATCATACAGGCCGTCGTTCCAGCCGCCATATTCCCAATCAATCAGCCAAAACCGCACGCCATCGTCGAGAATATTCTCGGCCACCAGATCGTTGTGACAAAAAACCGGCGTAATGGCACCGATCGCGGTTTCCAACTCGTCGTTCAAGGCCATCAGGCGGCCCAGAACGGGGGCGCTATTACCGCCAAAGGCACCGTCATCGGTGTCGCCGTGCTGCATGATGATGCGGGCATAGCGCCGGTTTAGATGAAAGACCCAGAACATCGGTCCCGGCACTTCCAAATGATCGGACAGATCCAGATGGCATTGCCCCAGGGTACCGACCAGACGGTCCATATTGTCCATCTGTTCCAAGGCGGCGGCATCCGTCACCCTACCGTCGGCAAGATATTCGAATACCATGGCGCCTGGCTCGTGGTGAACCAGAGCCGGGGACAGGCCGGCTTCGTGGGCTGCTTGCGACACCGTGATCTCGTTATAGCGGTAGACCGCGTGTTCGGGCCGGTCATCGCCGATGCGTACGGCATATTTCAGGCCGTGATCCTCAACCAGAAAACTGTGATTGGAAAGGCCGCCGGGCATGATCTGCACGCTGACCTCTCCCTGCCAGAAATCCATCTCCATGACCCGGGCCCGGGCTTGATCCACCATACGCGCGTTCTCCTATAATCTTCCGGCATGCTAGTGGGTTTGCCCCGCTCTTGCTATGATCCCGGCTGTAATTACTGAACTGCTAGATTGGAGTAACCATGCCGTTAAGTGGAATTCGGGTGATTGATCTCGGACGGGTTATTGCCGGACCCCTGGGGCCCATGCTGTTGGGCGATATGGGCGCAGATGTGATCAAGGTGGAAACCGGCAAGGGTGATATGCTGCGCCAGCAGGCGCCGTCCTTTAGCCCCGGCATGGGCGGGTATTTCACCACCGCCAACCGCAACAAGCGCAGTCTGCATGTGGATTTGCGTCATCCGGGCGGCGACAGGCTGCTGCGCGCGCTGATGGCTTCGGCCGATGTCCTGGTGGAGAACTTCCGCCCCGGCATTTTCGACACCATGGGCTTTACCGATAATGTACTGGCGCGGGACTTCCCCCATCTGGTGGTGGCGCGGCTGTCGGCCTTTGGCGATGTCGGCCCCATGGGGCACCGCTCCGGCGTTGATCAATTGGTGCAGGGTTATTCCGGATTGATGGCCATAACGGGCAGTGCCGAAACCGGCCCGGTCCGCTCCGGCGTTGCTATCTCGGATGTCTTGGGCGGTCTGTGCAATACCATCGGCATTTTGGGCGCCTTGATGGAAAAGAAGGCAAACGGCAGGGGACAGGTGGTTCGAACCTCGTTGCTGGAGGCGACCATGTCCATGCTAACGGTGCAGGCGGGCAAGTATTTCGCCTCCGGCCAGGATCCTGTCGCGGAAGGCAATCACCACCCCGCCATCGCGCCCTATGGCCTGTTCGAAACCTCCGATGGGCAGATCCAGATCATGGTTTCCCGTAATGAGGATTTTCATCTGTTCGCGGATTTCTGCGGCCGCCCGGAATGGAAGGATGATGAACGCTTTGCCAATGGCGCCACCCGCTCCATCAACAAGGATGCCATGCGCGCCGTGGTGGCGAAGGCCATGGTGGAAAAATCCACCGCCGACTGGCTCGCCTGGCTGATCGAGAACGATATCCCCCACGGTCCGGTGCTGTCGATCCAGCAGGCCTTTGACAGCGAGCAGGCGAAGGCCCTGGGCATGACGGTGGAAATGAAGGCGGGGGATGGCACGGAGATCAAATCGCCGCGCTTTCCCTGGCGCTTCAACCGGACCCCGGCCCAGGTCCGCCGTCCGCCGCCCGCCGTCGGTGAACATACGGAAGAAATCCTGGCGGAATTGGGCCTGGGCGATGACCCGGAGATCCGCGCCGCTTTGTTGAAATTGGTGGAATAGTTCAATGACACAGATCTCAATTGAAAAAGATGGCGCCGTAGCGGTGGTACGGTTCACCAATCCGCCAGATGGCTACATGGATGGCGATACGGTGCCTGAAATCACCGTTATGCTGGACCAGGTGGAAGGCGATAATGAGGTCCGCGCCGTCATTCTGACGGGTGGCCTGCCGGATGTTTTCGTGCGCCATTATTCCGTCGTGGAGTTGGAGGCGCGGGCGCGCGGCCTGCGCGCAGATGGGGTGGAAACGGCCGATCTGACCCGGCCTGTACCCGAACGCGACCTACACCGGGATTTCCGCCGGATAGAAGACAGTCCCAAGCCATTCATCGCGGCCATCAACGGCACCGCCATGGGTGGTGGCTTTGAGCTGGCCCTGCGCTGCGATTTTCGCATCGCTCAGGACGGCCCTTATTCCATTGGCCTGCCGGAGGTCAATATCGGAATTCTGCCCGGTGCCGGCGGGACGCAACAGCTAAGTCGCATAATCGGCCAGGCCAAGACTTTGGAATTGACTTTACTCGGTAAGACTCTATCGCCCCGTGAAGCGGCGGCCTATGGCCTGGTCACCGAATGCTGTGACGGCCCCGCCCTGGACCGGGCCCTGGAAATCGCACAGGAATTGGCCACGAAATCGCCTCACGCCTTGGCCTATATCAAGCATCTGGTGCGTCGAAGCGAACTGGTTGCGCCAATGGACGGTCTGGCTGCCGAGCGGACATTGTTCGCCGATCTGCTGGTGCGTGACGAGGCAGTGGAATTGATGACGGAAATGAACCGGGGCAAGCGGGACATCAGGGATCGCTAGCGGCTGATCTGTGAGCGGCTTTGGCAAGAAATTGTTAATTATTTCTATTCCGAAAATCTTAAATCTATAGGCCTACTTCCAAGTAGCGGGATTTTCCATGGAAGAGGCCTTTCGTTGCCAGCAACACGTTGGTCAGCGCGGTGCCTGTTCAATCATACGGAGCGATCGTCGGGCATAATGGACGGTGGTCCGAGAGCAATACGGATCAGGAACCGCAATGAATAATCGCATATTGGCTTATGTGCTGGCACTGTTGGCCAACCCGATGATGCTGGTGGGCTTTCCGGCAAGCACGGACGCGGGAAAAGCGTTTTCGACCAAATGGCGTCAAGAGGCGACGAGATAGGTATTCTGGCGCTTACGAGACAAAATCCGCCGGCGGACAAGCAAATCGGCGGCGTCGCCAGGACCAAGGCCAATGTTGAGGGAGCTTTGGGTGACAGGCGCTGGGATTTGCTGCGTGATCTGCCGGTTTTTTAGAACGAGGAAGTTACGACCGGCGTCAATGCCAGGGCAGTACTGCGGTTTAGAGATGGCGGCGTGCTGAGCATCGAACTGACGCCAAGGTGGTGCTGGATGAATATTTCTATGGCAATTCGGGTGGCGTTGTCACCTTGTTGAAGGGCACGATGCGGTTTATCTCCGGCAGGATGGGCCGTCCGGTCCTGAAAATTCAAATGCCGGTGGCGACCATTGGTATCCGTGGTACAGATTTCTGGGCTAGTGAAATTGACGGCGGTTTCGGTATCTTGTTGATGCATGGCATCGTCGATGTTTCAAACGCGGCCGGGACCGTGACCTTGACCAAACGTTCCCAAGAAATCTTGATCTCGGACGAGACGCCGAGCCAGCCAATGATCTGGGAAGCTGGGTTGCAGGAATTGGGCGTTGGCCGACGTTTCTTTCAGAAACGGCCCGCTTTGTGCCATGTTGCAAAAAGTCACCGAGGATATGTTCCGCTCCTGCATCTAGTTTTTATTGATGGCTCCAGGACTTGAGCCGGTGGCTTGAAGCGGGCACAATGTAGCCTCAATTTGGGGAGACATTGTAATGGGCTATCAGTCGCTGGACGTGGAGCCATTGGCTGGCGCCATGGGTGCCGTCATTCATGGTGTGGATCTGACCGCGGAATTGAGCAATCAGGCCTTTGATGAAATTCATCAAGCTTTCCTGGAATACAAAGCGGTCTTTTTCCATAGTCAGGATCTTGATCCGCATCAACAAATTGCCTTTGCCCGGCGCTTCGGGCCGATGACTATTTATCCCTTCATGGAAGGACTGCCCGAGGCGCCCGAGGCGTTTGAAATCCTAAAGACGGAGACCGACGTGCGGAACTTCGGCGGTGGCTGGCATTCGGATATGTCGTTCACCACCAAGCCGCCCCTGGGCACCATGCTGTACGCCCTGGAAATGCCCGATGCCGGCGGTGACACCATGTTCGCCAATACCGCCCTGGCCTACGATGCCCTGTCTGGCGGCATGAAGGATATGCTGGACGGCCTTGTGGGCATCTACAGCGCGGCCCTGAAACGTGGCGGCGGACGCGCCAAATCGTTCAAGGCCGCAACGGCGATGTCGCCGAAAAATATGGACCAGGTGGAGATGGAGGCGGAGCATCCAATCGTGCGCACCCATCCCGAAACCGGACGCAAGGCATTGTTCCTGGGCAAGGGGCATACAGTCCGTTTCAAGGACATGACGGAAGAGGAAAGCCTGCCCTTGATCAACTATCTGGTGGACCATTGTGTACGCCCGGAATTTACCTGCCGCTTCTCCTGGGGTGTTGGTTCGCTGGCCCTGTGGGACAACCGCTGTACCTTGCACTTTGCCATTGATGACTATCCCGGCCAACGCCGGCGCATGCGCCGGTTGACGGTCGAGGGCGATACGCCCGTCTAGTGTTTTTCGAGGAAGATTTTAGAGACCATGAATGAACACCAGAACGCACGGATTCTGATAATTGGCGCCGGCGCGGTCGGCGGCTATGTAGGGGCGCATTTCGCCCGTGCCGGCCATGACGTCATCATGGCCGACCCCTGGCCGGCCCATGTGGAACATATGCAAGCCCATGGCCTGCGCCTGGAAGGCATGACAGAGCCGGAATGTTTTTCCACGCCGATCCGTGCCATGCATTTTACGGATCTGCAAAGTTTGTCCAAAGAGAAGCTGGCGGACATTGCCTTTATCTGCGTCAAATCCTATGACACGCCCTGGGCCGCAGCGTTGGCGCAAAACTACCTCGCCCCCGACGGTTTCATGGTCTCCTTGCAAAACGGCATCAACGAGGACGCTATTGCCGCGGTGGTTGGGTGGAGCAAGGTTATCGGCTGTATAGCCTCAAAAATCGTGGTGGAATTGGTGGAACCCGGTTTCATTCGGCGCTCCGTCTCTAAGGGCGGGGCCGGCTATACTGTCTTTCGCGTCGGCGAACCCCATGGCCGACCTACCGCAAGGGTGCAGCGTATTCGCGACATGCTGGCCGACATCGATAGCGTCAAGATCACCAGTAATTTGTGGGGCGAACGCTGGTCCAAACTGGTGCAGAATTCCATGGGCAATGGCCTCTCGGCGGCTTCGGGTATGTCCAACAAACAGTTCACGCAGAATGAAATTACGCGGCGCCTGTCGATCCGCCTGGCTGGCGAAGCGGTGCGGGCGGGCCAGCTACAGGGCCTGGCGCTGGAAAAAATAAGCGGTGTGAAGCCTGAAATATGGCTGGCCGCGGCCCAGGAATTGACCACCGGGGCGAATGATACCCCGGTGCTTGACGAACTGGAGGGCAAGATGCTGGTCGGCGCGGAAAACATGAGCGATACCGCCCGCCCCTCCATGGGCCAGGATATGATCAAGGGCCGGCGCACGGAGATCGAATTTCTCAACGGCCTTGTGGTGCAGCAGGCCTCCGAATTGGGCATGGAGGCCCCCGCTAACGCCGGCCTGATCGCCGCCGTGCAATCAGTTGAGCGCGGTGAGAAGCCGGCGGCGTTGGAGAGCGTACAGGATATTTAGCCGCCAGCTGCCTTAGCCATAGAGTTCATGCAAACGCCGCATGCCTTTGATCCAGCGGTCGTAGTCGCCGGTCTTGCGCTGCATGTATTCAAGGACCTGTGGATGAGGCAGGCATAGGAAGCGCTCCTCGGCCAGGGTTTGAATGACTGTTTCGGCCAGCTCCTCGGCCTCCATCATGCCGTCGACACCGGCGACGCCGCCATTGTCCAAGCCTGCCGTCATCGCCGTGCGCACCGCCTGTGGACACAGCACCGAGACCTTGATACCCCGGTTGCCGTATGTGATGGACAGCCATTCGGCGAAGCCAATGGCGGCATGCTTGGTTGCCGAATAGGTTGATGATCCAATCTGGCTAAGCAGACCGGCGGCTGAGGAGGTGTTCAGGAGATAACCGCCACCCCGTTCGATCATCGCGGGCACTACGGCACGGGCGGCATAGACATGGGACATCAGATTTACATCCCATACCCGCTGCCATTCCTCATTGGTATTCTCCAGTTCGCCAAGCACCGCGATCCCGGCGTTGGAGCAGAACAAATCGATCGCGCCAACACGGCTTTCCGTTGTCTTGACCAGATTGATGACGTCGTCCTCAACCCCAACATTGGCGGCGATAGCCAGGCCGCCAATTTCGTTGGCAACGGCGGTTGCGCCCTCTTCGTTCAGATCAGCGACGACGACCTTGGCGGCACCCTCGGCGGCGAAACGTCGAGCCAGGGCCCGACCAATGCCGCTGGCCCCGCCAGTCACGACAATGTTCTTGTCCGTTACTTGCATCTCGATACTCCCATGCTGGTTTCGCCGCAGAATAGCGGTATCATGTGTCAACGTGGAGGGGAATCTTGATGACCGACAATGAAGTAGAGCGCCATTACAGCCAGGGCGATCTGTACCGGGGAATTACCGATGCGCTGGCTGCTGCCGGGGTTGATCTGGCCAATTTGGAGCCGGAGGAACTTGATCCGGTGGAACATTTTCACGGCCGTGGGCTGGCGGCCACGGCGGATTTGGCAGCTAGCTTGGCACCGGCACCGGAGCATGAAATACTGGATATCGGCAGTGGGATCGGCGGGCCCGCCCGTTATTTTGCCCGCACCTACGGTTGCCGCATGGTTGGCATCGATCTGACAGCCGAATTTTGCGATGTCGCGCGGCGTCTGAACGCCGCCGTCGGCTTGGCGGACAAAATCAGCATCGAGTGGGGCAGCGCAACCGATTTACCTTTTGCCGACGGCCGCTTTGACGCCGCCTATTCCCAAAATGTCTCCATGAATATCGCCGATAAGACCACACTGTTCGGCGAGGCCTATCGCGTGCTGCGCCCTGGCGGCAGCTTTGCCTTATCGGAATTGGCATTGGGTGATGGCGGCGACGTCATTTATCCCGCTCCCTGGTCTTCCGATGGCGTGCATTCGCATTTGTTGAGCGAACAGCAGACGGTGGATGCATTGCGCGGGGCCGGCTTTGATGTTGTGTCCATACAAGATAATAGCGACGCCGTGCGTCAGTTCTTTGAGGAGCAGAAGGAAGCGGTACGCCGGGATGGTCCGCCCAAATTGGGTAATTTTATTCTCATGGGCGACAACGCCAAGGAAAAGGCCCGCAACGCTGCCCGCAATCAAATGGAAGGGCGTACCCGGCCCATCGAAATACTCTGTAGACGCGGTCTATAGCATTCAGGGATCGGATGGTGCAGGGATATTGCAATTATTATGTGCCGGATATAATGTAATTTATATGTTACTTAACCGCCGGTAATTTGGTTGCGATATGATTGAACATGGCTGCGGCGGATCGTACACGTTTCAAGACTCAACGGAACCCGGATTTAGGAAGTCTATAGTCTCCGCTTTGGCGTGGAATACATGAATTCTGGCTGGCTTTGTGCGTCGATGGGAGACTGCCATCTCGCGCCAAAATTTCCCCTCTGGATCTGACCGCAGGGTTGCTGCCCTTTCTCGCGATGGCCGATATTCTACGTGAGGGCGAGAAGCTGCGCTTTCGCTGGCGTCTTGTTGGCACCCATATCACCGAAAAGACAGACCGGAATGTAACGGGCCTATATTTCGAGGATATATATGACGGCGCCAATCACGATGTCCTCGTCGCGGCTTATGTCTGGATGGCGCAAAATTCGAAATCCTTACGCTGGTTCGAAAATTCCGAGTTCGTGGAGAAAGACTGGCTAGCTTTCGAATGCGCCGGAATGCCCTTGGCCAGTGACGGCAAGACCGTCGATAAGCTGCTTGTGGGTATGTTTTTTGCTTAATAAGACGATTAGCCGCGGCATGCTCTAGCAGTCCGGGAATCCATCCTCTGTTACCGTCGAATGGAACAGCGCCCCGCCTTGACCTATATGTGCCGGCATGGACCTTGGCGTGCCCAGGCGTCACGGATATCGGTCAAGACAGGCTTCGATTTGCAAGTTATTCTGCGCCCTGGAAAGTATGGCGATGGAAATCGAATTGTTGGAAGTATTTGCGTAATGAGCACTAAATTCGGCCGCTTGTCGGAATACCCCCGCGTCCCACTCTCGGTGCTGCCGACGGTGATACAGCCTGCGCCAAGGCTGTCGACGGAGCTTGGCCTGAACCTATACGTAAAGCGGGATGATATGACCGGCCTGGCCTTTGGCGGCAACAAGACCCGGCAGTTGGAATTTTACTTTGGCGCGGCCCAGGCCCAGGGCGCCGATACCGTCGTCATTACTGGTGCGGTGCAATCGAACTATGTACGCGTGGCCGCCGCCGCCGGCGCCCGCCTGGGCATGGACATGCATGTCCAGGCAGAGGAACGGGTGCCCGACGTGGATGCTACCTACCGTCAGTCAGGCAATGTTCTACTAGGTGATTTGCTGGGTGTTCACCGCTATGCCTACCCTTTAGGCGAGGACGAGGATGGCGCAGACAGGGCCGTGCAGGCCATTGCCGAGGGCCTGCGGACCGAGGGGCGAAAGCCTTATGTCATCCCCCTTGCGCCCGGCCATCCGCCGCTTGGTGCGCTGGGTTATGTCCTGGCGGCTGGTGAAATCGTGGTGCAGTTGCAAGCCAACGGCACCAGGATCGATGCCATGATCATAGGGTCGGGCAGTGGTTTCAGCCACGCGGGCCTGTTGTTCGGCTTGCGTGCCCTGGGCCAGGACATAGCGGTGCATGGCATCTGTGTGCGCCGGGACGCGCAGGCACAGACGGTGCGGATCGGCCTGCAATGTGCGGAACTGGCTAGAATGCTGGGTCTGCAGGATGTGGTTTCGGAACAGGATATAAATCTGTTCGATGGGGTGTTGGCGCCCGGTTATGGTCAGCTGAATCCGGCCACTGCGGACGCGATCGTTCTGGCCGCGCGCTGCGAGGGCCTGTTCCTGGACCCAGTCTATACCGGCAAGGTAATGGCCGGGCTGATGGCATTGGCCGCGAACAAAACCTTCCCCGAAGGTGGCAACGTTCTGTTCCTGCACACCGGCGGTACCCCGGCCGTTTTCGCCTATGGCTCGCAGTTGCAGCACTGGGTCGAACCTTGAGCTCAGTTCACTTCCGCTGGCCTGACTGGTGGCGTAATATGGGCGGCAAATTTTTGACCTTCGATTTGATGTAAAGCGTTTTGAGAGGATGAGTAATAACATGCCGACCGCACCAATGGCAGGGATCCGTGTCGTCGATTTTACCACCGTGATCGCCGGACCCTATTGTACCCGTTTGCTTTCTGATTGTGGCGCCGAGGTCATCAAGATCGAGTCCGAAGCAGGCGATCTTATTCGCGCCGTGCCGCCCATCAGCGATGGCGCCAGCTCTTATTTCGCCCATCTCAATTGCGGCAAGAAGAGCGCCGTGCTAGATCTGCGTAGCGAAGATGGCCTATCTGCGGCCAGGAAACTGATTGCCAGTGCCGATGTCGTAGTGGAGAATTTTCGCCCCGGCGTGATGAAGCGCCTGGGCCTTGATTATGCGACGCTGGTGGCGGATCATCCGGATTTGATCTATTGCGCCATATCCGGCTTTGGCCAAACCGGTCCGCGCGCCATGGAGCCCGCCTATGCGCCGATGATCCATGCGGGTAGCGGCTTGGACTTGGCGCAGTTGCAGTATCAGGATGAACTGACCCGGCCTGAAACATGCGGCGTATACACGGCGGATGTAATGTCCGCGATTTTTGCCTTCGGCGCCATTCAGACCGCTCTCTTGGGTAAGGAACGCAATGGTGTCGGCCAGTTCGTCGATGTGGCGTTGATGGACTCTGTCATTAGTCTGCTGGTTTATGAATGCCAGCTGGCGCAGTTTCCCGATGCGCCGAAACGGATTTTGTACCCTCCGACCGCCGCCTCGGACGGTTTCATCATCATCACACCCATCGGTCAGAGAATTTTCGAGGACATGGCCGATGCCATGGGCCATCCGGAATGGAAAACTGATCCCCGTTTCATCACCGCCCCCAATCGGCGGGAGCATTGGGACGAAGTGATCGCATGCATGGAAAGCTGGACCTCCACCCGGACCGCCCATGAATGTGAAAATTATATGATCGCTGCCGGTGTGCCCTGTTCACGTTATAGGACGGTGGGTGAGGCCATGACCGATGCGCATAGCGTGGCCCGCGGCGTGATGACGAAGGTGGAAGATGCGGATGGAGGCTTCCTGGTGCCCAACCCGCCTTTCAAATTCGGCGACGGCATGGTTGGCGTCGTCCCCTCCGCGCCGGGCCTGGGGGAGCACACGGACGAATTGCTGGCCAGCCTGGAGTGAAATAAGACTTTAATTTCTGGGCTCCAAGCCCTGCGACATGGTCTAATCTTCAAACAGCGTCAAATCCAAGAGCAGCATTTCACCCATCCAGATGGGCCAGTCATGATGGTCTTCAAGGGCCGCGCCTGTGTTCGGATGCAGAAATACCGTCAGGCCACGCCGGTTCAGCATCAACCAGGGAACCAAGGTGGCGAAGGTATCCGCACGAAACTTGACCTGATAGCTCCACCTCGGGTGCGGCCCGACCCGCTTTTCGTGCCAACGCCCCATTTCAATATTGAAGTTCGCTTCGATCTCATCGCGCAGCGCGCGCGCGGATTCCCGGCTATCGGCATCAAAATAGACGTGTGCGTGATAGTCCCGGATCGCCGAAGGAACCGGCGCTGCCATGGCTAGGTGGTTTCGGTTTCAATGCCTTTGGCCTGGAAGGTCTCCTGCAGCTCGCCGGCCTCGAACATTTCGCGGACGATGTCACAGCCACCGACGAATTCGCCCTTGACGTAGAGCTGCGGAATGGTAGGCCAATTAGAAAATTCCTTGATGCCGTTGCGCACCGCATCGTCGGCCAGGACGTCGATGCCCTTGAACTTGACGCCGACATGGCTCAATACCTGCACCACCATGGAGGAAAACCCGCATTGCGGAAATACTGGCGTGCCCTTCATGAACAGCACTACGTCATTGGCATCGATTTCGCCCTGGATGCTGTCGAAAACTGGATTGTCGCTCATAGTCTGCTTCCTTTGATTCAGTGGCTCCCCACGGCCAATGCCTCAATATCAAGAAAGTAGACCGAACGGCAATAAGCATTTTCACCGCGCTACAACAATAGTATCGGAAATGGCAATGCCAGCGGCAACTGGCGCCAAGGGTTTGCCTGGGCACCCGCTTTCCAGCCGGCAGCCGGCCTCTGCTGGGACGCCCTTATGCGGCAGCTATTTCGCCCAGGAAGTTTTCAATCCTGGCGCGCAGTTGATCGGACTGTGTGGCCAGGCCCTTGACAGAGCTAATCATTCTACCAGCAGCGCTTCCGGTTTCAGCTGCCGCCTCTTTGACGCCGGAGATTTCCGAGGTGACCTTGTCGGTGCCTTGCGCCGCTTCGTTGACGTTGCGGGCGATTTCGCCCGTTCCGGCGTTTTGTTGCTCAACCGCCAAAGCGACCTGGGTCGAGATCAGGCTGATCTCTTCAATCACAGTGGTGATGGAGGTGATCGCGGTGACGGGCTCGTCGGTGGCACCTTGGATTTTTAGGATCTGGTCTCGGATTTCATCCGTGGCCTTGGCCGTTTGGCTCGCCAGGTTTTTGACTTCTGAGGCAACCACGGCAAAACCCTTACCGGCGTCACCCGCCCGCGCCGCCTCGATCGTGGCATTGAGCGCCAGTAAATTGGTCTGTTCCGCTATATCATTACAAAACTACTTCCTTAGCTATATGCTAAAGGTAATGATTGGAGATTAACATATTGTGAATGTTCGCCCCGCGTTGCCGCAAAAAGGAAAAGGCGGCACTTCGCCGTCAGCGATACTTACGCGCGCCTACGGTGAGATAGGCCTACCTAATTGGCTGCGATGAGGGTCTAAAGTAGTTAAAGACAGCCTCAGTTGTTGGCGCCAGGTACCGCCGTTTGCAGGGCCAGGGCATGCAACTGCCCGCCCATGCGCCCTTGTAGGGCCTGGTATACCATCTGGTGTTGCTGCACGCGGGATTTGCCCTCGAACTGGGCGGAGACAACCATGGCCGCATAATGATCGCCATCGCCGCGCAGATCTTCGATCGTGACGTGCGCATCCGTAATGCTTTCCTTGATCAATTGTTCGATCTCGGCGGCATCCATGGCCATGGCCGTATCTCCACTATCCAGTCGTAGGTGTTCTGTCGTTACTCATGTAAGTCATTATGCATGAAATCGGGCAACCACGCCTCGTGCAAGAGGCGCAGTTCCGATAACGATATAGGCGCGCCGGCGTTCAAGGTCAACGCTCCACCGCCCGTGCGTCCCAATTTCCGTGCCGGCACCTGGCCTTGTTCGGCCTGTTGCAATATGGCGGCGGCATCGGCCTCCGGCACGGCGATGAGGTATCGCCCCTGATCCTCGCCGAACCAATAGCCCGCGTCGTCCCGACCATCCAGCAGCAGACCAATATTGCCCGCCATGGCCATTTCCGCCGCCGCAACCAGCAAGCCACCGTCGGAGAGGTCGTGACAGGTATCCACCCGGCCTTCCGTGATCAGACCACGGACGAAATTGCCGTTGCGTTGTTCCGCCGCCAGATCAACGGGCGGCGGCGGTCCGTCGTGACGGTCCAGCAGGTGCCGCAAATAGATCGACTGCCCCAGATGGCCGGTGCCGCCGCCAATCAGAATGAGAGCGTCATCCTGCCGGCGCAGGGCTAGGTCGGCATGGCGTTCGAGATCATCCAGAATACCAATGCCACCAATCGCCGGGGTGGGCAGAATGGCCTGGCCATGGGTTTCGTTGTAAAGCGAAACATTGCCCGAAACCACAGGGAAATCCAGGGCTCGGCAGGCTTCCCCCATGCCCTGGATACAACCGACGAACTCGCCCATGATCTCGGGCCGTTCGGGATTGCCGAAGTTTAGACAATCGGTGATCGCCAGGGGACGCGCGCCTACCGCCGTGATATTGCGCCAGACCTCGGCTACCGCCTGGGCGCCGCCCTGATGCGGTTCGGCCCGGCAATAACGCGGTGTGCAATCCGTGGCGATGGCCAGGCCGCGGCCAGAACCATGAATGCGCACGATGGCGGCATCGCCGCCCGGCTTGCGTACCGTGTCCGCCATGACCGTGTGGTCATACTGTTCCCAAACCCATCGGCGGGATGACAGATCGGGTCCGGCGAGTAGGTTTTGCAAAGCCGCCATATGGTCCATGGGTGCCGTTACGGGCGCCGTTGGGGCCGGTGCCGCCGGCTTGACCCAGGGACGTTCGTATTCCGGGCTCTCCTCCACCAGGGGGCGGACGGGAATGTCGAAAACCACCTCGCCATTAACCCGGCCCGTGAAGTGGCCAGTGTCGTCGACATGGCCGACGACGGCGAAATCCAGCTGCCATTTGTCAAAGATCGCCTGGGCCTGCGCTTCGGTGCCCGGGCGCAGCACGATCAACATGCGCTCCTGACTCTCCGATAGCATGACCTCGTATGGGGTCATGCCTTCCTCGCGTTGTGGCACCTTGTCGATATCCAGATCGAAACCGACGCCGCCCTTGTCGGCCATTTCTACCGAACTGCAGGTCAACCCGGCGGCGCCCATGTCCTGGATCGCCACGATGGTATCTGTCGCCATCAGCTCCAGACAGGCCTCGATCAACAGCTTTTCCGTGAACGGGTCGCCGACTTGCACGGTGGGACGCTTCTCCTCTGTAGCATCATCAAATTCAGCCGAGGCCATAGTGGCGCCATGAATACCGTCGCGCCCGGTCTTGGAACCCACATAGACCACCGGGTTGCCGATCCCAGCGGCGGCGGAATAAAAGATCCGATCCGCATCCGCCAGACCCACCGTCATAGCGTTGACCAGAATATTGCCGTTATAGGCCGGGTCGAAATTGACCTCGCCGCCCACCGTGGGCACGCCGACGCAGTTGCCATAGCCGCCGACACCCGCGACCACGCCCGAGACCAGATGCCGGGTCTTGGCATCCTCCGGTGCGCCAAAACGCAGCGCGTTCATGTTGGCGATGGGCCTGGCGCCCATGGTGAAGACATCGCGCAGGATACCGCCCACGCCCGTTGCCGCACCCTGATAGGGCTCGATAAAGGACGGATGGTTATGGCTTTCCATTTTGAAGATGGCTGCCTCGCCCTCGCCAATATCGACCACGCCGGCGTTCTCGCCAGGGCCGCAGATTACCCAGGGTGCTTCCGTCGGCAAGGTCTTGAGCCAGAATTTGGAGGATTTGTACGAGCAATGCTCCGACCACATGACCGAGAAGATACCCAGTTCGGTCAGGTTTGGCTCCCGCCCCAGAACGTTCAGAATGGTTTGGTATTCATCCTGGGTAAGGCCATGCTCGGCTACTTGATCGAGGGTGATATTTGATTCGTTACGCAAGGCAATTACCCTAAGACAGAGTGGAGACGAGGCTGTTCAGCAGACCCTGGCCGTCGGTGCCGCCATGGGTCAGGTCAGCGGCCCGTTCGGGATGCGGCATCAGACCCAGCACGGTCTTGCGCCGATTGAAGACACCGGCGATATCGTCAATCGAGCCATTCGGATTATTCTTGCGGCCCGCCTCGCCATTGCAATAGCGGAAGGCGATCTGATCGCCTGCCCGCATCTCGGCCAATGTGTCGGCCTCGACGAAGTATTGCCCGTCGTGATGGGCAACGGGTATACGCAGGGTCTGGCCTTGTTGATAGCCGTTGGTGAACAGTGTCTGGCTGTTCTCGACCCGGATTTGAACATCCCGGCAGACGAATTTCAGGCCTGCGTTGGGCAACAGAGCACCGGGCAATAGGCCAGCCTCGGTCAGGACTTGGAAGCCGTTGCAAATGCCCAGGACGGCGACGCCCTTTTCGGCCCGCGTCACTACTTCGCGCATCACCGGCGAGCGGGCGGACATCGCGCCGCTGCGCAGATAGTCGCCATAGGAAAATCCGCCCGGCAGCACGATCAGGTCGGTCTTGCTCATCTCGCTATCGCCATGCCAGACCATATCGACTGGCCCACCAGTGGCATTCGCCAGTGCCACTTGCACATCGCGGTCACAATTGGAGCCGGGAAAAACGATCACCGACGCTTTCATCGCGGCTTAATCTTCTTCCAGTTCGATGGCGTAGTTTTCAATCACTGTATTGGCCAGCAGCTTTTCGCACATGGCCTCAACCGATTTCCACGCCGCCTCGGCGTCACTCTCGGCCAGATCAAGCTCAATCAGCTTACCCTGGCGCACATCACCAACGCCGTCGAAGCCCAAATTTGCCAAAGTCAGGCCAATGGCCTTGCCCTGGGGATCCAGGACGCCGTCCTTATACGATACGTGTACGCGTGCCTTCATCGTTTCACCGTCATTGCATCACCGCTGGACCTTTCAGGTCATTGGGGCCGCCTTCGGGCAAGATGCCAAGGCGCCGGGCCACCTCTTGATAGGCTTCCGCCACGCCGCCCAGGTCGCGGCGAAATCGGTCCTTGTCCAGTTTCTCGTTACTGCGGATGTCCCAGAGGCGGCAGCTGTCGGGGCTGATCTCGTCGGCCAGGACGGTTCGCACGTCTTCTTCGTTGTAGAGGCGGCCAAATTCGATCTTGAAATCCACCAGCCGAATGCCGACACCGGCGAACAGGCCGTAAAGGATATCGTTGATGCGCAGGGCCAGGGCCATCATGTCGTCGATCTCTGGCGGCGTGGCCCAACCGAAGGCGGTAACATGTTCCTCCGAGACCAGGGGGTCGTTCAGATCGTCGGATTTATAACAGAATTCCACGATGGAACGGGGCAAGGGCGTACCCTCGGGAATACCAAGGCGTTTTGACATGGAGCCGGCAGCGATATTGCGGACAATCACCTCCACCGGAATGATCTCCACCTCCTTGATCAATTGCTCCCGCATATTGAGGCGGCGCACAAAATGGGTCGGGATACCGATCTCGGCCAGGCGCAACATGATATGCTCGGAAATCCGGTTGTTCAGAACGCCTTTGCCGGTTACCGTGCCCTTTTTCTCGTTATTAAAGGCGGTGGCATCGTCCTTGAAATACTGCACTAAAGTGCCCGGCTCCGGCCCTTCGTAAAGGACTTTCGCCTTGCCTTCGTAGACTTTTCTACGCCTGGCCATGGTAACCTCGAAATTGTGGGGCGGTGCGTTTCCGGGCTCGAATCAGGCCCTGCACCGAAGGCTTCGACGTATAGCTGAAAAGCCGCCGTAAAACAATGTCGTCATGGGGCAATTGCATGACCGCGAGCCGGTTTTTCAACACTTGACCTTCCATTTAGGGAAAATCCTATATCGTGACCAATGGCACGCTGCCCTGGCAAGGAAAGATCGGATGAATGCGAATATCTTGAAGAGAACGGCGTTGACCGCGCGAATGGCATCATAATCCAGACCCAGACGTTCGACGGCGCCGGGGGCAAAGTTCTCCACCATGACGTCGGCCCGGCGCGCCATGTCCTTGACCAGCGCAACACCAGCGGGATCCTTCAAGTTTACCCTAATCGATTTCTTGGAAGCATTAAATAACAGGAAGTACCAGGAATCCTTGTCCGGCGGCTCGCGAAGGAGAAGTGGCCCGGATCGCCGCCATTGGGATTTTCTACCTTCACCACCTCGGCGCCTAGCCAGGCCAGAGCCTTGGTGCAGGATGGTCCCGCCTCGAACTGGGACAAGTCCAGAATGCGCACGCCGTTCAGACAGCCGGCACCAATGTTGTCGCCATTCATACTCAGTAACTCCCAGATCCATTCTGTTCCCATCTTGACAGCAACCGGCTAGAAAGGTAGCCGAATAATAGTATTCAAAATATTGGGGGTGAGGGCGCCATGATCTATGAACTGCGGATTTACCACTGCGTGCCGGGCCGTTTGCCGGATTTGTTGAAACGTTTTGAAACCATCACCTTGCCGATCTGGGAGCGTTTTGGCATTCGCCAGGCCGGCTTCTGGACCACGTTGATCGGCGATTCGAACCAGGACCTGACCTATCTTTTGGCCTGGGAATCCATGGCCGAGCGCGAGGAGAAATTTGGCGCTTTTGCGGTTGATCCCGAATGGCTCACCAAACGCGCCGAGACAGAGGACACTGGCCGGATCGTCGCTTCAGTCAACAGCCAGTTCCTGACGCCGACCGCTTTTTCGTCCGTACAATAATCAACGCCGGTTCCAAATTGTGAACATGCTGCCGACGCCTTGGAATCCTTCCACCACCCTGGCTGACCTGCCTGGACTGGCGGCGATACGCTGGGGCGGGCGCGAAGCGCTGGCATTCGGGCGGAAGCGGGAAACCTTTGCCGAACTGGCGGTGAAGGTTGACGCGCTGGCACGTGGCTTGATCGCGGCTGGCGTCGAGCCTGGTGGCCGGGTCGGCGTCTGGCTGAACAATTGCCCGGCATATATCCACCTGATTTTTGCCATCGCGCGCATCGGCGCCACCCAGGTGCCCATCAATACGCGCTTCAGGACCGCCGATGCGGCTTATATCATCGGCCAGGCGGAATGCAGCACTTTGATCACTCATGATACCTCCGGGCCCATTAATTATTGGGCCATGGTGCGGGAAATGGTGCCCGATGATGAGCGCCGCGCGGATGGCACGATCAAATCGACAGCATTCCCGCACCTGGAACGGATCATCATCAAGACAATCGATCCCGATATTGCCGCCCCTGCGGGCACCAGTCATTGGCGTGACATGATCGCCGACAATGGGGCCGAACTGGAGGCGGAGTTGCAGACGCGCGCGGCGGCGGTTCAGGTGGAGGACCCGGCGTTCATCATGTACACCTCTGGCACCACGGGTTTTCCCAAGGGGGTGGTGCGCAACCACGGTTTTCTCCGCAATCAGGTCGATCGGGTGCATCACTTGGGCACCACGGAAACGGATGTGATTTACAACTACCTGCCCCTGTTCCATATCTTCGGCTATTTGGATGGGCCCATGCTGTCCATGGCTACCGGCAACCGGCAGATCCTGACCGAAACATTCGACGCGGAGGCCTGCCTGGATGCGGTCGAGGCCGAAGGCGTGACCCAGCTCTCTGGCTTTGAAACACATGTCAATGGTTTGATCGAGGCACAGCTGCGAAAACCGCGGGATCTTTCTTCCCTGCGCACGGGCGTGTTCGGCGCCGGTACCTTTAGCGCCGTGCCAATCATGCGGCGGGCGCTGGAAGTGCTGGCGCCCATGATACCGATCTCCGCCTATGGCATGACCGAAATTGGCGGTAATGCCTGTCTGTCGTTCCTGGGTTCGACCGCGGAGCAGATGTGCGAAACCTCCGGCCGTCCATGTCCTGGTTTTGATTTCCGCGTCATCGATCCTGAAACAGGCCACGAACAAGCCCATGAAACGCCCGGTGAGATCATTCTGAAGTCCTATAATATCATGACCTGCTACTATAAAAAGCCGGAAGAGACGGCGAAATCCTACAATGCCGATGGCTGGTTCCTGACTGGCGACATGGGCTATCTGCGGGCCGATGGTTATTTGCGCTTCCTGGGTCGCTATAAGGATATGTTAAAAATCGGCGGTGAAAACGTCGATCCCATGGAGGTTGAGGCCTATTTGCAAGGCCATCCGGACGTATTGGAAGCCGCCGTGGTTGGCCGGCCCGACGAGCGCCTGACGGAAGTCGCCGTGGCCTTTGTCGCGGCAAGACCTGGGCGAAGTCCTAGCGAAGACGAAATCTTGGACTTTTGCCGGGGCAGGATCGCCTCCTTCAAGATACCCCGGCAAATCCTGTTCATATCCGAACTGCCCATGACTACTACCGGCAAGGTGCGCAAGGTAGAGCTGCGCCAGCAAGCCGTGGATGCCATGGGGGAGACCGACCCAGTTTAGTTTTTTCGATTTGTTGGTGAGAGTATGGCAATTGTTGCTGGAAATACCCAGATATGAAGTTGCTTCATTGACGCCGTACGGTTATGGGTGGAGCAACAGTTAAACAATCAAGTGCGGGAGCCGCGTAGCCATGACGACCTTTGATAAACGTGAAAAATCTTTCGAGGCGAAATACGCCCATGATCAGGAAATCCTGTTCAAGATTGGCGCACGGCGCAACAAGTTGCTGGGTCAATGGATGGCTGAACAGCTTGGCCTGGATGGCGCCGACGCGGAGGCCTATGCCAAGGCGGTCATCGCCTCGGATTTCGAAAAGCCGGGCGACGAGGACGTCTTTGAAAAGGTCTGGGCCGATGTTCAGAGTAGGGGGCTGAGTTTGACTGAGGCACAGGTCCGCCAGCAAATGCAGGACCTGCTGGAAACCGCACGGGACCAGGTTACTGCCGAATAAGGTGATTGTCAGCCTCGGGAGCGGGGCCCGCGAAGACCCGCTCGAAAATCGTGTCCACATGCTTGGTGTGATAGTCCAGGTCGAACATGGCTTCCAACTCAGCGGCTGATATGGCGGCCATGACATCCCCATCCGCTTTTAGCAGATCCAGGAAATTTCCCTCACCCCGCCAGACCGGCATGGCATTACGTTGCACGTAGCTATAGGCATTCTCGCGGCTGACCCCGGTCTGGGTCAGGGCCAGTAGGACCCGCTGGGAAAAAATCAGACCGCCTAGCCGATCCAGATTGGCGGTCATGTTTTCGGGATAGACCGTCAGCTTTTCGATCACCCCGGTCAGGCGGTTCAGGGCGAAATCCAGGGTCACGGTGCTATCGGGCGCGATGCCCCGCTCGACCGAGGAGTGGGAGATATCCCGTTCGTGCCACAGGGCGACATTTTCCAGAGCCGGTACGGCGGACATGCGCACCAGACGAGCCAGGCCGGTCAGGTTTTCAGTCAGGATCGGGTTGCGTTTGTGCGGCATGGCGGAGGAGCCTTTTTGCCCCTCGGCGAAGAATTCTTCTGCTTCCAGCACTTCTGAACGCTGCAGATGGCGGATTTCAGTAGCCAGCCGTTCGATGGATGAGGCGATGACCGCCAGGATGGAGAAATACATGGCATGACGGTCACGGGGAATGACCTGGGTTGACACTGGTTCGATCTGTAAGCCCATGGCCGCGGCCACGTGGTCCTCGACCCTTGGATCAATATTGGCGAACGTGCCCACGGCGCCGGAAATGGCGCAGGTCGCCACTTCCTGCCGAGCCTGGTGCAGGCGGGTGCGGCAGCGGTCGAATTCCGCATATGCCTGTGCCAGTTTCAAACCGAATGTTGTCGGCTCGGCATGGATGCCATGGCTGCGGCCGATGCAAATATCATTCTTGTGTTCATATGCCCGTCGGCGCAACGCTGCCAGCAGATGCTCCATGTCGTCGAGCAGAATATCCGTGGCGCGCACCAGCTGCACGCTAAAACAAGTATCCAGTACGTCCGATGAGGTCATGCCCTGATGCACGAAGCGGGCCGAAGGGCCCACGTATTCGGCCAGATTGGTCAGAAAGGCTATGACGTCATGGTGGGTTTCGCGCTCAATCTCATCAATGCGGGCAACTTCGAAGGCGCCCTTATCCCAGACTTCTCTAGCGGCTTCTTCCGGGATCACGCCCAATTTGGCCTGGGCATCGCAGGCATGCGCCTCGATCTCGAACCAAATTTGAAACTTACTCTCGGGCGACCAGATGGCCGCCATTTCGGGGCGCGAATAGCGCGGGATCATGGGCTGGATCCTTGTTGTTGGCCGGAGCTACGATTTACGGGCTTCATACACTGATCAGGCGTTCTGGGAAAGCACGCGCATGAAAAATACGGCCGGAAGAGCGAGGCTGCATGCGTTAGTTGTCCTGCAATTTATTAAGGGCCCGGCGCATGGCCCGCCCGGCAGCCTTGGCTGGATCTTGGTCGGTGGCGATCTGTTTGGCTTCCTTGGCGATACCGCGTGCCGCGCGGGAGGCCTTGTCGCGGGCCACCGGATCAGAGGCGATCTTGCGTGCCGCATAGCGGGCGATATGTCGTAACAGAAATGCCATGGCCTCAGCATAACCAATTTAAGTCGCTCAAATAAGATATGATTCATCGGTGCCGGTCGATTCTTCTGGGCGCCGAGGTTATTTGCATGTAGGTCCGAGCAGGTGGGAAGCGCAGGATTACGCTTGTTGAGCGGTTTATATGGCTTTTATTCGCAATGCCGTCCTGATGCAGTTGCATCAGAAGTTTGCAGATGGAAAGACCCAGGCCCGCCTCCTGTTGCGCCCTGGTCGTCGTGCCATCAAGCCACTCGAATGGCTCGAACGTGCGTGGAATATCGGCTCCGGGAATGCCTTCGCCGTTATCCCTGATTTCAAAGACAAAGTCGTCGTCCTCTGCCAGCGCGGCCGAAAACGTAACCGCGCCGCCCTGTACGACTGACGAAAAAAATCAGCCTCCCTTATCGGAGATGATTGACGAATTAGTCTCCGCTGCCGATATTGGCTTGGATTTTTCCCGCCGCGACCGTCCGTCAAGTGATTGCTGCGGCCTCCATAGTGTCGTACAGGTTCCCTTCCATGCCCAAGATATTTTCCGCCATAGATCCCAAGGATGTCGCCTTTCAGGACAACCGAGCCGATATGCTGGCCCAAATCCATGGGCTGCGCCAATTGGAAGGCATGATCCGGGCCCGCTCGGAAAAAAGCCGGGAGCGCTTTATCGCCCGCAACCAATTGCTGCCCCGTGATCGATTGCAATTGTTGCTAGACCGTGGAGCGCCATGGTTGGAGCTTTCCACCACCGCCGGCTACAAGACCTACGACGATGACGGTGGGGAGAATATCTCCGGCACGCGACTGATCACCGGTATCGGCATGGTCGCGGGCGTACGCTGTGTGGTGATCGTGGATGATTCCGGTATTTTGGCCGGCGCCATCCATACCCACGGCGTGGACAAGATGGTCCGCGCCTTCAATATCGCTCTGGAAAACAAGCTGCCGACGATCCATCTGGTGCAATCCGCCGGTGCTGATCTGCTCGACTATGTGCCCGCGACCTGGGTGCGGGCGGGGGGCATGTTCCACATGCAGGCCAAGCTGTCGGCGGCGGGCTGTCCGGTAATTTCGGTGGTGCATGGCGCCTCCACCGCCGGCGGGGCCTATATGCCGGGCATGTCCGACTATGTGGTCATGGTGCGCAAGCAGGCCATGGCCTTCCTGGCCGGGCCGCCGCTTTTGAAGGCCGCGACGGGCGAGATCGCCGACGCGGAGTCCCTGGGCGGCACCGATATGCATGCCCGCATATCTGGCCTGACTGAATATGTCGCCGAGGATGATCCGGATGCCCTGCGTATTTGCCGTGATATTGTCACCCATCTGAACTGGCCCGGACGCCTGTCGCCGGCTGCCGCTAGAACCTGGGAGGAGCCTGCCTACGACATCGACGAGCTGTGCGGCATCGTGCCCGTGGAATATCAAAAGCCCTATGACATCCACGAAGTTATCGCCCGTCTGGTGGATGGTTCCGATTTTCTTGAATTCAAGACGGAATATGATCAGCAGACGATCTGCGGCCATGCCTCGATCATGGGGCATCCCTGCGGCATGATCGGCTCCAACGGGCCGATTACGCCGAATGGCGCCACCAAGGCAACACAGTTCATGCAGCTGTGCGATCAATCGGACACGCCTTTGATCTATCTGCACAACACCACCGGTTTCATCGTCGGCACCGAGGCCGAGGAAGATGGTATGATCAAGCATGGCGCCAAGATGATTCAGGCCGTCTCCAATGTTTCGGTGCCGCGTATTACCTTGATGATTGGGGCTTCCTTCGGGGCCGGGGCCTATGCCATGTCGGGTTGGTCGTATGAGCCGCGTTTCCTGCTTGCCTGGCCGAGCATGCAGGCCGGCGTCATGGGCGGCAAACAGGCTGGTTTGGTCATGCGTATCGTGCACGAGGCCAAGTCAAAACGTCAGGGGGTGCCTCTGGATGAGGCGGAGCTCGACGCCCTGGAGGCCAAGGTAGTCGAACTCTATGACAGCATGGCATCGGGTCTTTATTACACCGCGCGCATGTGGACCGATGGCATGATCGACCCGCGCGATAGCCGCAATGCCTTGGGCCTGCTGCTGGCCACGTGTGACGAGGAGGCCCGGCGCAGCGTCAATCCGAACAGTTTTGGCGTCGCCCGCCCATAGCATTAATCCAAAATCGGCGCGCTGCCGAGCCTGGGGTGGCACCGGCCGCTGTCGGCGACGGCCATGCAAAGTATGATCTTATCCGGCCTGGGCGCGTCCGCAATCATCACGGTAATGGTATCAAAATGATTGAACGACCAGGGCTCATCCTTGTGGCCCAGGGACGGATCGATCGGCGTGCCCATGGCGGCGGCCTTGGCATTGGAGGCAATCAATGCCTTGCCGCCGCCAACCGCGGCGAGCATGGGTTTGCCCAGTTTCGGACGGATTATGGAGCCGCCGTGTTCCAGATCGCTGGTGATGCCGACAATGGCCGCCTTGCCATAGCTGACCGCCGCGCCGGACAGCAGGGTGACGGCGTCTCCCATTAGGTGCTCGCCAAGCTGGACACTGACATCATATAGCGGCGAGAGATCCTCGACGACGCATCCGGCAAAGGGATTTTGCCTGATCGCCATGGCGACCATGCGGGTTATAGGGCTGCATGCCTTGCTAACGCCGTCGGCCTCGATAATTTCCTTGACAACCATTGTCTTGCGAATGTTCATGCTGACAGCGCCTGTTACCTGGTTTCAGCCGGCTTTAAGTCTAGCGCTTTTGGCGATATCTGATCTATCCTTGCCCTTGCTCGCGAATATTTCGAAGAGGTGGCGTAATGGCATTGACGGATTATCAGACCGCGTTGGTCACCGGTGCATCCAGTGGTATCGGGGCGGCGACCGTACAGATGCTGGCAGCCCGTGGCCTGAAGGTGCATGCGGTGGCGCGGCGGCTCGATCGTCTGTTAGCCTTGAAGGAGTGCGGTGACGTTGTCCCACATGCCCTGGATATGCAGGAACGGGATGCGCTGTATGACGTTCTCGGTGACCTGGATGTTGATATCCTTGTGAATTCCGCCGGCGTCGGCAGTCAATTCGACCCCTTTCAGGAGCTGGATCCCGACAAAATCGATGCCACCCTAACCACGAATGTGGCTGGCACCGTGCATGCGGTGCGCGCCGTTAGCCCTGGCATGGTGGCGCAGGGCCGGGGGCATATTGTCAACATTGGTTCCATTTTTGGTCTACATGCCATCAGCACGGCTGTTTATGGCGCCTCCAAGGCGGCGGTGCACCGCTTTAGCCAGGATCTACGCCATGATTTAAAGGGTAGCGGGATCCGCGTCACGGAAGTCTCGCCTGGACGGGCGGCGACGGAAATTTTCGCCACCATGACCGACGACGCAAAGGCTCAGGGCGCCATGGTGGATGGTTTTGAGATCATAACGGCGGAGGACGTCGCCGAAGCGGTGGTCTGGGCGTTGGATCAGCCCTGGCGCGTAAATGTCAGCCTGATCGAATTGACGGCGACGGAACAAATACCCGGCGGCGTTACGATCCATCCCGTCACGAGCCGCTAGTGTAGGGCCGCTCGTCGGTATCCTGGCTAAGCGTTAGATCCACCACCAGAGCACCGGCAAGACCTTCCAATGCAGGGCCAAGCTCGTCAGTGCCCAGATTGGCGGGTAAGCGAACGAGGGCGCGCGCTTGGAATAGCATATCGCCACCCATCGGAGCGTGCTGTAGATCGGTTTGCATCTCTTCAACGCTAACGTCGTGGGCCGACAGGCAGCGGCTGATATCGTGAACAATGCCCGATTGATCCGAATCCACCAAATCTAAATTGAAGGTCAAACTGTCAGGCCCCCGGTACGGGCCGCGCCTTAGTCAATGCATCTGCCTGATTTTGGGCAATTTCAATCCTGGCGATACCCGCGAATTTTTTCGCCAGCGGTGCCATCCGGCTTTCCAGCCAGTTGCCCCCCACATCACTGAAACGGTCGACCGTAATGTGACGTGATCTTACTGGGACGAAATTTACGATGACAAGACGATGGCATCCCTAGATGAAACGATCCGTAATATCCTGAACGAGCATCGCATCTGGGCGGAAACCATCGGTGCCAGCGGCATGCAGGCCAATCTTAGCGGTATCGACTTTTCCGAAGTGACAATGCCGGGGATCAATCTGGTGGCGGCCGATTTGTCGCCGATACCAATCAGCGGTATGCCGGGCCGTGATATTGCAAAGCAAATGCGTCACGCCAAGTTACAGCGCTGCAACCTGCAACAGGCAAATTTGAAAAATGCTTGCTTGACCGGCGTCGGTCTGAGCTGCACCGGGTAGGTTGGCGCAGATTTGCATGGTGTCATCGGGCTGAAGCTCTAGCGGAGACTCATCGCCGATAACATGGTCAAAATCGGTCGAACAATCACTTATCGAACTTTGGCGCCGAGGCGCTACCGCCACCATCGACCGCGATGCGCTGGCCATTGACGTAAGAGTTCATGTCAGAAACCAGATAGTGCACGGTATTGGCGATGTCGTCGGGCTGGCAGACATGGCCAAAAGGCATGCCGGCGTCCAATTCGCGCAGATCCTCGATGCCGGAACGCGCCTTGACCAGGCGGCGGCCCATGTCGGTCTCGACCAATGGCGGGGCGACGATATTGGTGCGGATATTGTGGCGATGTTCTTCTTTAGCCATGGTAAAAGCCAACGCCTCCATGGCTGCCTTGCCCATGTTGTAGGGGTTGCCGAAGGCGCCATAACTGTCCGTGGCGACCGAGGAAATCATGATGATGTCGCCCCGGCCCAAATCGCGCATCATGGGAATGACCAATTTGGAAAGATAAAACGGGCCAAAGGCATGAACGCGCATCACCCGTTCCATCTCCGTCGGCTCCGTATCGGCCACCGATTGTCCTCGGCTGGCGATGCCTGCGTTGTTAATCAGAATGCCGATGGGGCCCATTTCACGGCCGATATCGGCCACCATGGCCGTGACCTCGTCCAGATTATCGACTGAGGCGCAGTATGCCTTAGCCTTGCCGCCGGCCGCCTGGATTTCCGCGACCGCTTCCGCCGCCGCGTCATCATCGCGGCGATAGTTGACAGCGATATCGGCGCCATCCTTGGCCAGCGCCGCTGCAATGGCCCGGCCAATCCCTCTGCCTGCGCCGGTTACCAGCGCTACGCGTCCGTTCAATGACATATTTCTCTCCTAGGCAACTATATTGGTGAAATGGCGCGCCTGCGCGGCGGATGCCTATTGGGCCGCCTTGGCGGGCTACGGTCAAAGGTATCGCACAGAGTACGCCGGGTTTGGCGCGGGTCGATCACCTCGTCGATACCAAAGGCTTCCGCCGCGCGTAGGGCGCCAAGCTGGCTCTTGAAAATATCGATGATTTCCTGGCGCCGGGCGGCAGGATCCTGCGCCGCCTCGAAATCCTTGCGGTAGGCCACATCGACCGAGCCTTCCACGGACATGGCGCAAATCTCGGCGGTGGGCCACGCAAAGGTGGCGTTGTTATCAAAGGCGGTGCCGCCGCCCATGGCGTAATAGCCGCCGCCATAGCCCTTGCGCAGGACGATGGAGATGCGGGGTACCGATGCCTGGCCCATCTCGAACATCAAGCGGCCCGAGCGGCGGCCCAGTCCTGCCTTTTCCGCCTCCGAGCCGATGGAAAAACCGGGTACGTCGATCAACATCACCAACGGCAGCCCGAAAGCATCGCAGAGCCCTATGAATTGCGAGGCTTTCTCGCACGCCTTGACATCGAGCATGCCGGCCAAGTGCCGTGCCTGATTGGCGACGAACCCCAGGGGCCGCCCATTCAGGCGGGCGAAGGCGGTGACGATATTGCGGGCGTAGGAGGGTTTCTTCTCGAACACGCTGCCCTTGTCGGAAATCAGCTCGATAATCCGGCGCACATCGTAGGATTTGCGCGGGTCGGCGGGAATGATCTCCAGCAATTCTTCTTCCGCCCGACCCACAGGATCGTCGGTTGCTGTGATGGGGAGTGGTTGCCGGGCATTCGAAGGCAGGTAGGAGAGGAAACGGCGCACGGCGGCCAGGGCCTCGTCCTCGGTATCGACGGCCAGATCGGAGATACCATGACGGTTGGTCTGCATCATGGCGCCGCCCAGCGCTTCCTTGTCGATGTCTTCGCCCAGGCCCGCCTTGACCAGGGCGGGGCCGGCCATGCCCATGGTTGACTGGCCGCGCACCATGACCACGAAATCAGCCAGGGCGGCGTAGTTTGTCGGGCCGGCGAAGCCTTGGCCCAGCATGGCCATGGCCGTCGGTACCCAGCCGCAATTGCGCGCCATTAGTTCAAAGACCTGCGAGGCGGCGGCGAAATGGCGGCTGTCCTGGCCGTCCTGGATGCGATGGCCGCCGCCTTCCTGCAGCCCGACAAAAGGCATGCCATGTTCAGTGGCCTGTATCAGGGCGCGGTTGGCCTTGTCCGCGCCGTGCTTGCCCGTGCTGCCGCCCAGTACGCTGTAATCCCGCGACAGCAGGCTGAAGGGCCGGCGATCGATCAGGCCATTGCCGATAATGACGCCGTCGGCAGGGGCCACCAGATCCTTGTTGAAGCCAGTGTCGCGCAGGGGTTCCACCAACGAGCCGTATTCCTGGAAGCTGTCCCCATCACATAGTTTGGCGATCCGCTCCCGCGCCGTCATTTTACCGCGCCCATGCTGCCAGGCAACCGCGTCCGGGCGGCCCTCATCCAGGACCTTGCGGCGCGCATCCTCGACCTTTTGGTTCAAGGCCCGCCCATTGCTCTCGTCTCCAACCATGTTCGCAATCCGCTCCGGTGGGTGATCTATATGGGTGAAACCGCGCGAACGTGCGGTGGCAGTTTGCTGGGCCGCCGGGGTGGGCAGCGATCGAATGTATCGCAGAGTATCCGCCGGGTTTGGCGCGGATCTATGACCTCGTCGATGCCGAATGCCTCCGCCGCGCGCAGGGCGCCGAGCTGGCTTTTGAATATATCGATGATTTCTTGGCGCCGGGCGGCGGGGTCTTCTGCCGCTTCGTAGTCCTTGCGGTAGGCCACATCAACGGAGCCTTCAACAGACATGGCGCAAATCTCCGCCGAGGGCCAGGCAAGGGAGGCATTGTTGTCGTACGACCGCCCCCCGCCCATGGCGTAGTAGCCGCCACCATAGCCCTTGCGCAGCACGATGGAGACGCGGGGCACCGTGGCCTGGCCCATTTCGAAAAACAGCCGGCCGGAGCGGCGGCCAAGCCCGGACTTTTCTGCCTCCGAGCCGATGGCAAAACCGGGCAGGTCGATCAGCATTACCAGGGGTAGGCCAAAGGCATCGCAGAGCGCTATGAAATGGGAAGCTTTCTCGCACGCCTTGACATCCAGCATGCCGGCCAAATGCCGCGTCTGGTTGGCGACAAAGCCCACGGGCCGGCCATTCAGGCGGACGAAGGCGGTGACGATATTGCGGGCATAGGACGATTTCTTTTCGCAGACGCTGTCCCTGTCGCTGATCAGTTCGATAATCCGGCGCACATCGTATGATTTGCGCGGGTTGGCGGGAATAATTTCCAGCAATTCCTCTTCCGCGCGGTCCACGGGATCGTCCGTTGCCGTGATGGGGAGCGGTTCTTGGGCGTTGGCTGGCAGGTAGGAGAGAAAACGCCGCACGGCGGCCAGGGCTTCGTCCTCGGTATCCACGGCCAGATCGGAGATGCCGTAACGGTCGGTCTGCATCATGGCCCCACCCAGGGCCTCTTTATCGATATCCTCCCCTAGGCCCGCCTTGACCAGGGCCGGGCCGGCCATGCCCATGGTTGCTTGACCGCGCACCATGACCACGAAATCGGCCAGGGCGGCGTAATTCGTCGGTCCCGCGAAACCCTGGCCTAGTATGGCCATGGCCTGAGGTACCCAGCCTGAGTTGCGGGCCAGGTATTGAAAGACCGGTGAGCCGGAGGCGAAGTGGCGGCTGTCCTGGCCGTCCTGAATGCGGTGGCCGCCGCCTTCCAGAAGCGCCACCAGGGGGACACCGTCGTCGGTCGCCTTGGTAATGCCGCGGTTGGCCTTGTGGGAGCCGTGCCGACCCGTGCTGCCGCCCAACACGGTGTAGTCTTGGGATATAATGGCGGTGGGCCGGCCCGCGATCAGGCCGCTGCCAATGATGATGCCGTCCGCGGGTGCGACAAGGTCCTTGTTGAAGCCGGTATCGCGTAGGGGTTCCACGAGGGAGCCATATTCGTGGAAGCTGTCATCATCACACAGCTTGGTGATCCGCTCCCGCGCGGTGTATTTGCCGTATTTGCGTTGCCGGGCTACGGCATCGGGCCGGCCAACGTCGAGAACCTCGCGGCGGGCGTCCTCGATGTTTTTTAACAGTTCCCGCCCGTTGCTGTTTTCTCCGCCCGTTCTCATGAAGTACTCCCGAAAAAAACTATGACCGCGGCTCGGCTGATTATTAGTCAGGCGGTGGCGGTCAAACGTGCGGTGTCTAACCCTTGAAAGGTTCCGCCTGAACTACAGCGCCGGAGTCCAGCAAGGTGCCGATTTCATCGTTGGAGAAGCCCCAGTCGGACAGGCCTTCCTTGGTGTCCTGACCTAGGGAGGGCGGCGGTCCTTGCACGCCCGCCTGGGTGCGGGAGAATTTCGGCGCCGGGCCCGGTTGGGTCACGCCGGAGACCTCGACAAAGCTGTCCCGCGCCGTGTTTTGCGGATGGCCGGGCGCTTCCGTCATGGACAGCACGGGGGCGAAACAGATGTCCGAGCCCTCCATGATCTCGCACCATTCGTCGCGGGTCTTGGTCTTGAAGACCTCGGCATAGGTTTCCTTTACCTGGGGCCAGCTTTCCTGGTCCATTTGCGGCGGCAGGTCCATTTTGTCCATGCCGGTTTTTTCCAGCAGTTCGTCATAGAACTTCGGCTCGATGGAGCCGATGGAGACATATTTGCCGTCGGAAGTCTCGTAGGTGCCATAGAACGGCGCGCCGGTATCCAGAATATTGGTGCCCCGGTCATCGGTCCAGAACCCTGAGCCATGCATGCCGTAGATCGGCAGCATCAGATAGGCGGAGCCTTCCAGCATGGAGGTATCGACCACTTGGCCCTTGCCGGACCGTTGCGCCTCCCACAAGGCGGCCATGACGCCAAAGGCCAGGAACATCGCGCCGCCGCCGAAATCACCGGTTAGGTTAAGGGGAGGGATGGGGCCGCTGTCCTTGGTGCCGCAGGAATACAGCACGCCGGAAAGGGCAATATAATTGATATCGTGGCCGGCGGCATGGCTTACGGGGCCGTCCTGGCCCCAGCCCGTCATGCGGCCATAGACCAGCTTTTCATTGCGGGCCATGCAAACATCGGGTCCCAGGCCTAGACGCTCGGTGACGCCGGGGCGGAATCCTTCGACCAGGGCGTCGGCGCTTTCCACCAGACGCAACACGGTTTCGATGCCATCGGGGTGCTTCAGATCCACGGAAACCGATTGCCGGCCACGGCCGAGGACGTCAAAGGCAGGGTTTTTGCCGGAAATCCCCAGGCCCGACGGTGCGGTGCGGTCGACACGGATGACCTGTGCGCCCATGTCCGATAGCAAGGTGGAGCAAAACGGCACCGGTCCGATACCAGCCAATTCAACGATCTTCATTCCCGCCAACGGTCCCATGGCGTCTCTCCTCTATTTTACCCAAGGCACATATTTCATCTCTTGAGTGACCATAGCGGATGGGAGCCATTGGGGGCAAATGCCCCGGACTGAGTGTGGCCGGCGCTTCTGCTATCCGGTCGTCCACTGTCCAAAGATTCTGGCGTATTTCCGCGAATCGAAAAATTATTCTGTTAATTTTTAATGACAAAGATTAACAAAACCTTGCGGAGCAGGAATTCGCGCCCCGCAATGTCCCAAGCATGGCATATAGGAGCGAAATTCCATGCCGCCAAAACAAAATCCCTTGCGCTTAAACAAGCTACAGTTGAAAACATTGACGTTATTTCAAGAGCTTGCGCTTTCGCCCGAGACGTCGTCGGTGCGGGAGGATGGCGGCACCTTGATCACCTCGCTGCCCCAGCCCCATGGTAACCATTTTCACCTAGGTGAAGGCGTCGTCATGGCATCGGACGCAACGGGCTTGAAAAACCAAAGTGTTTGGCGCGCGTTGGAACGTAAGTTATTGATCGAAAGCAATTTTCCCATGGCACTGATCCTGACCGAGGCGGGCAAGTCTTATGACACCGGCCTGCGGGAAAAGATCCTGCATCTGGCCGATCATTAGTCTGAAACCGCGTTATTCAATCCCGTTCGCCCGTTGCACTTCGCGGACGAATTTGATAATCGCCTCAGCTTCCATGCGCCTGACCTTGGGTTGCGGCACCATATCGCCGAAATTCCAGTGGTGTTGCCGGGTCCCCCTGGCGATGGCGAGCAGAAACGCCGTGTCGCCATGGTGGTTGGGCTCGTAAATCTTATGGATCAAGAGCGGGCCCTTGTCGGTGCCGTTGGCTTCCACGCCATGGTATTGGGCGCAGTTGTTAAAGAATGACCATTGGCCCACCTGGGCCACGGTGGATAGTTTCGGCATCCGCACTTCAATCGCTTCGGCACGGGGCGGTGAGCCGGCGGACCAGCTGGCGGCGGCCGTAGCGGCGGCAACGATAATCATGGCAAAGGCCGAAGCATTCGCCGTTTTGGCGTCGTTTCAATGACATGCGGCGCGTTCCCGGCTAATATTGCCGTTCTGGCACACGCACGACCATGCCGTCCATGGCGTCGGTAATTTGAATTTGACAGGACAGCCGGCTGTTGGCCTGCAGATCGGCGGCGAAGTCTAGCATGCCTTCCTCCAGTTCGGACGGCTCGCCACAGGCCTGCAACCAGGCATCGCCAACGTAAACATGACAGGTGGAGCAGGCACAAAGGCCGCCGCATTCCGCCATCACGCCCTCGACCCCGTTATCGATGGCGCCGTCCATCAGGGTTCGCCCCGCGCGCAATTCGGTCACCCGTTCCGAGCCGTTGTATTCAATGTAAGTTACTTTGACCATGATCACATAATAGAACAATTACAGTTTAGAACCCATAAATCCGGGACGCTTTTCCCGCCATGACCTGGGTCAAGTCAGTGACAGGTTGGCAGGCAAAATTCTGGGCAAATCGGATAAAATGATATAACATAACATTATGAATATTCAGGCACAGTCTGACGAGGCGAAACTCGCCGAAACAGGAATACACGAGGGCCGGGATCAAGCTACCTTGGTGGCCGCCGAGGGCGTGGGGATGAGCTTTTTGGGGCGGCAGATACTTTCCGGCGTTGATTTGATTGTGAACCGGGGCGAAATCGTCACCCTGATTGGCCTGAACGGTTCGGGCAAGTCGACCCTGGCCCGCATATTGCTAGGCCTGATTCAGCCCGGCGCCGGGCGAGTCTGGCGGGCGGCACATTTGCGCCATGGCTATGTGCCCCAGAATATCACCATTGATCCGGCCATGCCCTTGACATTACGGCGTTTCCTGACCCTTGGCGGCAAGGTGGCGGAGGCTGATCTGATGGCGATTATGGATGAGGTCGGACTGCCAGACCGCCTGAGCGCGCAGGTCGCCGGTTTCTCCGGCGGTGAAATACACCGCGCCATGCTGGCCCGGGCACTATTGCGCGAGCCCGATTTTCTGGTTTTGGACGAGCCCATGAGCGGCGTTGATGTGGCCGGGCAGGGGCAGTTGTATCAATTAATCGAAAACGTCCGTGATCGTTACAATTGTGGGGTGCTGTTGATTTCACATGACCTGCATGTGGTGATGGCGGCGACGGATCGGGTGATCTGCCTGAACCATCATGTCTGTTGCACCGGGCGGCCCGATGCCGTTGTCGGCGATCCGGAATTCCGCGCCCTGTTCGGTGCGGCGGTGGCGGACCGCTTGGCGCTGTACCATCATCACCACGACCATGACCACGACGCCCACGGCGATGTGATACCCCTGCAAGATGGGCACGGGCATGGCGGGCATGATCATAATGGGCATGGGCATGATTGAGGATTTCATGCTGCGTGCCTTGTTGGGCGGCCTTGGCGTTGCCGGGGTGGCCGGACCGCTGGGTTGCTTCGTGATCTGGCGCCGCATGGTCTATTTCGGCGCCGCCCTGGCGCATTCGGCCCTGCTGGGGGTGGCGCTGGGCCTGGCATTAGGCCTGCCGGCGGATCTGGGCATCGCGGCCCTGTGCCTGCTGATGGCCCTGGGCTTTCTGGCCCTGGACCGTAGTCGATTGGTGGCGTCGGATACCTTGTTGGGTATCTTGGCGCATGCCTCCCTGGCCCTGGGGCTTTTGGCCTTGGCCCTGATGGAGGGGCTGCGGGTTGATCTGATGAGCTATCTGTTCGGCGATATCCTGGCCTTGAGCCGGACGGATGTATGGATCATTTACGGCTTGATGGCGGCGGTCCTGGGCGTTTTGCTGGTGTTTTGGCGGCCCTTGCTGTCGGCGACCATTGACGAGGATTTGGCCCGTGTTGAAGGCCTTGCTACGGACCGTTTGAAGTTGATTTTTACCCTTTTGATGGCCCTCGTTATCGCCATCGGGATGAAGGTGGTGGGTATTTTGATGGTCATATCGCTGCTGATTATCCCAGCCGCGACGGCACGGTGGCTGGCGTCCAGCCCGGAGCGCATGGCGTTGCTGGCGGCACTATGTGGGGCATTGTCGGTCATCCTGGGATTGCTGGGCTCTCATATTTGGGATTTGCCAACTGGCGCGGCCATCGTGGCGGCGGCGACGGGGCTGTTCCTGCTGTCGCTGCTGGCGGGCAGCCGCTCTGGCCGGATTGAATAGGTGAAGGGACGAGCAAACCATGAGTAATCAGAATGTGGAAAATCCTTTCGTTCGGCCCGGCCACGACCATGCCAGCTGTATCAGCGCCGCGTTGGATGGGGCAGAGGCGGTCTGCGCCAGGCGCGGCGGCCGCCTGACCCCCTTGCGCCGGCGGGTCTTGGAACTGGTCTGGCGCAGCCATCAACCCATGGGCGCCTACGACCTGCTGGCCCTGTTGCAGGATGAACGGGGCCGGGTGGCCCCGCCCACGGTCTACCGCGCCCTAGATTTCCTCTGTGCCCAGGGCTTGGTGCACCGTCTGGACAGCCTGCAGGCGTTTATCGGTTGCGGCCATGCTGGTGGTGATGGCGATGGTGGTGGCGACGGCCAGCACCCGGCGCATTTCCTGATCTGCCAGGATTGTGGCGTCGCTGTTGAAGTGCGCGACGGCCAATTGAACGGGGCCATCAACCATTTGGCTGGACGCACCGGTTTTGCCATTGCGGACGAGACCATAGAGCTTCGCGGACGCTGCGCCGACTGCCAAAACTAGCGCCATAGGCGGATCACTAAATGGGCGGAATTCAACGGCACCAACCTGATCGTGGCCAGCGCCGCGAACCTGTCGGTTCTGAGCACGATTGACGGCGCCACCATCGCGGTGTCGGCCCAGATCATGGATCCGACCACGTTGGCCGGGCGGTTTCACGTTTTTGGGTCCGCAAGCGTGCCGTCTTGCGCTATATCAAGGGTCAACGGGAGAGGCGTGGGCGGATAGTGTGAGATATCTTCGAAAACTGCTTTGGCTACTTCTGGTGCTCTGGGCGGGTGCGCCGGCGGCTGCCGGCTCCATCGATGAAGTGACCGTGGTCACGGCCCAGGCGCGGCACCATTTTCAGGTGGAATTAGCCGCGACGGAGGCGGCGCGGCGCAAGGGTCTGATGCACCGCAGCGAATTGGCCGCGGACGCAGGAATGTTGTTTATCTTTCCACGCAGTGAGCCGCAGAGTTTCTGGATGAAGAATACCCTGATCCCGTTGGACATGCTGTTCCTCGCCGGCGATGGCCGTATCATGCATCTTCATCACAATGCTCAGCCGCATTCCCTGACGCCGATCAGCTCGAATGTGGACGTGACGGCGGTATTGGAAATCAATGGCGGCCTTAGCCGCCGCCTGAAAATTAAGGTAGGAGACCAAGTTTTGCACCCTAGTCTGACGAGACGAAATTAGGCATGGTTCGGGATAAAGGCGCGGCCGAAAAAGAGCCGCCGCCGGGTTTCGTCATGGGGATGCGGAAAAGCCCTTATACCACTCTGAGCGGCCCGTTTTACGAGATCCCTGATGATGAAGAGGGCCGGCGCAGTTTTTGAGTCTCCGACGATTATATCAACGATGCCGGTATCATCCATGGCGGCATGGTGATGAGTTTCACCGACAACCTGCTGGCCAGGACGGTTCCCAACAGTGGCGCCAGCCCGGCGGTGACCTTGCACATGACTACGGACTTTGTCGGCCCGGCCCATCTGGGTGATTGGGTCGAGGGCAAGGTCAACATCGTTCACCGCACCCGGACCCTGGTATTTGTCGAGGGCGAGGTCTTTACCCGCAAGCGCCTGTTGATGACCGCCAAGGGCGTCTTTCGCCACCCAAACTGAAACCACGAAGGACGCAGCTAGGAGTTAGAGGCCGCCAGCTGCTGCGCTAACTTGAGCGCCAGGGCGCCCGCCACCCGGCGCCGGTAGTGAGGTGGCGTGACGGTGGTCTTCATAGCCTTGGCCTGGCTGCGTATGGCATCTCGCAGTTCTTCCAAACAGGCCTGGTCGGGCGCGCGGCCGATAAATTTATCCAGCTTGCCGGCCAGGAAGGGCAGGGGCGAAACACCGGTCAGGCCAACCCGTAGATCGGCGATCTTGCCATCGTGGAGCGCCATTCGCATGGCGACGCCGGCCAGGGGGAAATCGATGGAACCACGGACCCGGGATTTTTCATAGTCGGAGGCCATGGGTGCGGACGGTTTTGCCACATGTACCGCGACTAGTAATTCATCTTTTGACAGGGTTAGGTGATCCATGCCGTCATTGCGGTATAGATCCGCCAAGGCCACGCGCCGGCGCCCGTTGGGGCCCGCCAATTCCACCTCCGCATCGAATAATAACAATGCCGGGGCCACGTCTCCGGAAAAGGCGGCGAAGCATTTTTTGCCGCCGGGCGCAACGTGGCAGATCTCGCCCCGGCTTTTCAGACAGTAATTGTTGGCGGCCCGCCACCATTCGCTTTGATTGTAAAAGACACAGCGGGTGTCGAGGCACAGATTGCCGCCCAGGGTGCCGTATTCCCGATGGCTGGGTCCCGCGACTTCGCCGGCGGCCCGTGCCACGGCGGCGAAATGCTTTTGTATCAAGGCGCTATTGTCCAGGTCCCGCAATATCACGCCGCCGCCGATCGTGATCGTATCGCCGGCATCCTTAATCGCCTGCATCTCGGCGATATTGTTCAGGTAAATTAGACTGTCGGGCTGTTCGATGCCCCGGCGCACATTGACCAGAAAATCGCTGCCACCTGCCAGATAGTGTCCGTTGGACGCGGCGCTATACAGACTGACGGCATCCTCCACGCTGCTCGGATGGTACAGGGTCAAATTAGAGAGGAGTTCCATCAGGCGGCCCCTCCATCGCTAGTCGCTGCCGCCCGGTTATCACGGGCCTTTTGCTCCAGCAGTTCAAGCAAGCGGTCCGGACTCAGGGGTAAGTCGGCGGCGCGGACGCCCATGGCATCGGCCACGGCGTTGGTCAAGGCGGGCAGAAATCCGCTGAGGGAACCTTCGCCTGCTTCCTTTGCTCCGAACGGACCATTGGGGTCGGCGGCTTCGATAATGCCAACCTCGATGGGTGGGCTTTCAATGATCGTCGGCACCCGATAGTCCAGCATATTGGCAGCCAGCGGCAGGCCTTCGTGAAAGGCGGTTTCCTCGGACATCGCCTGTCCCATGCCCATCCATACCGAGCCTTGTACCTGGCCCTCGACCGCCAGCGGGTTCAGGGCCTTGCCGCAATCGTGGGCGACCCAGACCTTGTCGACGGTGATCTCCGCCGTATGAGGATCCACCGTGACCTCAACCACTTGTGCGGCATAGCTGAACGCCATGGTGCCGCCGATCGCCGCGCCCCGGTATTTTCGCCCCCCCCAGGATTCAGGGATCGTGTCAAAATTTCCCTTGACGGTGATGGTGCCTTCGCCCGCCAGGGCTTCCATGACGACTTCCTCGAAGGTCAGACCCTGGTCCTGCTGGCCGCCGCGATAAACTTCACCCAGGCATTCCACGTCCTCGACCGTAATCTCCAGTTTGCGGGCGGCGGCCTCAATCAAACGGGCCTTGAGGTTTTGCGCCGCATCAATGGAGGCATTGCCGACCATGAAGGTGACGCGGGAAGAATAGGAGCCATTGTCCTTAGGCGTCAGGGCGCTGTCGGAGGAGACGACGTTGATACGGCCAATGTCGACGCCTAGTGTTTCGGCGACGCATTGCGCCATCACTGTGGAGGATCCCTGGCCGATCTCCGCCGCGCCGGTCAATAGCGTGATAGAGGCATCCCAATCGACTCGCAAATGGATCGTGGCATGGGGCTCGCCGGTCCAATGTTTTGGTTTCGAGGCACCGGATATATAGTGGGAACAGGCCATGCCCAAGCCTTTGTTGGCGGGCATATTCCCCTTGCGGGCCCGCCAATCTGAAGCTTTCTCGACCCAGTCCAGACATTGATCCAGGCCATAACTGTTCACCAACAGATCGTTCTCGGTCATGGTTGGGGCCACCAGAAGATTGGCCCGGCGCACCGCGAAGGGGTCCAGGCCAAGCTCCCTAGCCATGTCATCGATCAGGCTCTCAAAGGCAAAACGCGTCTTGACCGTGCCATGGCCGCGAAAGGCACCGCAGGGCGGCGTGTTGGTCAATACCCGGACGCCCTGAAAGCGCGCCGCTACGATGTCGTAGAGGCCGTAGATCATGGAGCCGGAGTACAGGATGGTTACGATGCCATAGCCACTGTAGGCGCCGCCGCGCTGTTGCACAGTGAAATCCACGGCGGTGATGGTGCCGTCTGCCTTCATGCCGACCTTCATCTTGATCTGGCTCTCGGGGCGGCCGCGATGGGTGATGAAGGTCTCTTCCCGGCTTAACACGACCTTCACCGTGGCCCTGGCCTTGCGCGCCAAAAGGCCGGCGATCAGATCGCTTTGCAAGGTTTCCGTGCGGGAGCCGAAGCCGCCGCCAATGTGGGGCTTGATGACGCGGATATGACCTTCTGCCATGCCCATGGTACGGGCCAGCATCTTATGCACATAGAACGGCACTTGCGTGGACGGGCGGATGGTCAGGCGTTCGCGGGCGCCGTCGTACTCAGCAAAGGCCGCATGCGGCTCCATCTGTACCTGGCAAACCTCGGCGCAATGCACATCGATCTCGCGCACCAGATCAGCATCCGCCATTTCCTTATCCACATCGCCTAGATCGAACTCGGCTTCACGCTCGATATTGCCGGGCTTGTCGTCGTGCAAAAGAATGGCGCCTTCGGTCCTGGCTGCTTCAGCCGTAAAGTAAGCTGGCAATTTCTCGTAGGTGACCACGATCAGATCAAGGGCGCGCTGCGCTGTAGCAACATCAATGGCGGCGACAGCGGCGACCGGTTCGCCGCGGTAGCGGACCCGGCCACGGGCCAGGGCCCATTCGTTCATGGCGATGGGCAGCACGCCATAGGTATCGCTGCAATCGGCCTCGGTCACCACGGCGTGGACGCCGGGCAGGGCCGATGCCTTGGATATATCCATGGCGGTGATGTTGGCGTGGGCAACCGGGCTGCGCAGGATGCGGCCTACCAGGGTTTCCGCCGTCTGGAAATCCGCCGCGAACATGGCCTTGCCGGTGGTCTTTTCTGGCCCGTCGACCAGGGGTTGGGGGACGCCAACGGTTTGTACGGGGCTGATCTCGTTCATGATGTAAGTTTCCCCGTCGCAAGTTTCGCTGACGCAATTTCCTGGGCCGCGAATTGTACCGCCTCTATAATCTTCACATAGCCCGTGCAGCGGCAGATGTTGGCCGCCAGGGCATCGCGGATTTCGGCCTCGCTGGCATTGGGGGTGCGCCGCAACAGGGCCTCCGACGCCATGATCATGCCCGGCGTGCAAAAGCCGCACTGAGTACCCAGCTTTTCGTTGAAGCCCTTTTGCAGCGCCGTTAGCCGGCTATCGCGAGAGAGGCCGTCAATGGTTTCGATTTGGCTATCCTGGCAGGTTGCCGCCAGGGTTAGACAGGCATGGCGCGGTCGACCGTCGATCAGAACCGTACAGGCACCGCATTCACCGCCATCGCAGCCGATCTTGGTGCCGGTCAGGCCCGCCTGTTCGCGCAGATAATCGACCAACAGCAAATTGTCAGGAATGACATCGTCACGGACGCTGCCGTTGAGGTTCAGGGACAGGACGGTTTTCGCGATTTGTTTGGTCACGGCGGCTCTCCTGCATTGATAGGCCGGTTGATCTGCAGCGTTATAGATACTTATTGTTTGGTACCCAAGCAATATTACGGTAGCGCCCAATCAAAGCTTGCGGGCGGTTGATGGATCATCGAGACATGTTCTCCATAATCTTCATGCCGGCTTAAGGCGCGGTCTATATGGCCGTGATCGTCAGGCATATGGCACTATGTTGAAATATCCCGGCGGATCGCTCTTCCGAGCGGCGCAACCGCTGCACTTCGCGTAGCAGATCATCGTCGCCTGTAGGTATCTCCGAGGCCCTCATCAATCAGACTTTGGTGAAGTTGCCTGGCGCGCAAAAGGGTTAGTTATCAAACTGATACTCGAGCCCTGATGCGCCCACTTGACGCGGGATAAGTCATGATAGCACGCCGTTTAGCGCTCGGCCAAACAGAACACGCGAATGAAACGCATCAAGTAATGGCGATGGTTTTTTGGCCAGTCCTCAAGCGGCTAGAATAGGCAAGGCGATTATCACCATGCCAACCACGGAAATAGCCCAGATCACCGTACGCAGCCAGGGAACGCCGACGATGTAAACCACGGCGTAGACCAAACGGGCGAAAACGAATATTTGCGCGCCCAGGGCCGTCATCTCGTTATTCAGGCCGGCGACCTGAACCACCAAGATCAGGATCGCGAAAAGGACAAGGCTTTCCAGCATATTGGCATGGGCCCGTTTGGCCCGCCCCGCCATTTCCGAAGGTGGCGCCAAGCCCTCCCGGTTGCCGGTAAGCTCGGTCAGGCCCAACTGCCCTATGGCCAAGAGCACGGCCACCAGCAATTGGGCAAAAGTCAGAACAACAGCCCAGAACAGCATTGTGAGTTCAACGGTCATCGTAAATCTCCCTCAATAAATCCAATCGTGTTAAACACGCATGTTGTCCCATATCCATGAATATACACAGAATATGGAGGCACCCAAAATTTAAACTAAGTTCCATGCAGCCTATGGCTCGTTACGCAAGGTTGGCAGGCCGATGCCGACGGCGTCGAAGCCGCCGTCGACGGCCAGGATCTGGCCGGTGATGTAACTGGCCCGCTCGCTGCACAGAAAACAAACCGCATCGGCGATTTCGCGTTCCAGGCCATAGCGGTTCAGCGGGATGGCGTCATGATAGTCGGCCCGGATCTCCTTGCTATGCACGGCTTTGGCCATGGCCGTATCGACCGGGCCGGGCGAGACGCCATTGACCCGAATGCCGACTTCGCCCAATTCCGCCGCCTGCTGTTTGGTCAGATGCATCAATCCGGCTTTCGAGGTGCCATAGGCGACCCGCAGGGTGGAGGCGCGCAAGCCAGAGATTGAGGTGATGTTGACGATACTGCCGCCGCCGTTCTGCATCATCACCGGGGCGCAGGCCTGGGAACATATGAATGGCCCGCTCAGATTAACGTCCAGCACCCGGCGCCATTCCTCGAACTCCGTATCCAGCAGAGGTTTGAAGACGGCGGTGCCCGCGTTATTGACCAGGGCGTCGATGCGGCCAAAGCGCGCCACGATTTGATCAATGCCGTCCTGTACCTGCCCCGGCTCCGCCACATCACAGGTGACCGTCATAATTTTGCCGGTATTGCCCAGGGCGGTTTCGGTTAAGGACAGGGTTTTGCCGTCGATATCCAGTAGCGCCACGCGCCAATTGTCCTCGAGAAAGCGTTCCACCGTGGCACGCCCGATGCCACGCGCGGCGCCGGTCACCAACGCGACCTTTTTGGATTGTCCCATCATACCGGCCTAGGCTGGCCGGAACACAGGCAACGTCAGATCCGAGGTGGCGTCCTCGTAACCAAGCTCGACCGGCAAATTGACGCTTAACCTTTCCGGCTCGCAATCGCGCATCTGGGCGCAAATTCGCACGCCCTCATCCAGATCAACGGTGACCAGGGTCATGGGCAGATCAGCTATGAAGCCGGGCAGGAAGGCGTGATGGGAAATGGTCCAGCTATGCACTTTGCCCTTGCCCGTCGCACGCACCCAATCGTATTCCATGGACAGGCAGTTGTCGCAGACGGGGCGCGGATAGTGGCGGATCTTGCCGCATTCCGCGCAACGCTGCAGGCGCATGTTATGTTCTTTCATGCTGTCCCAGAACGGTTTCGAGTCCCGGTTCAGGGGCGGCATGGGTTTGTCGTATTCAGGATTATTCATGGTTCGCTGCACTCTTGCTAATCTAGTTGCGCATGATGGCTACGGAGCCGTCACCAAGATCACCAAAGCCCGTAACCAGTCCGATTTCGGCATTGGCCACCTGGGCCTTGCCGCCTTCGCCGCGCAGCTGTTTGACCAGTTCGCAGACATGGTTCATGCCGACGATGTGGCTTTGCGAGAGCAGACCGCCGTGGGTGTTGATGGGCAGTTCCCCGTCCAGGGCGATGCGGCCGTTGGAGATGAAATCCCCACCTTCGCCCTTCTTGCAGAAACCCAGATCTTCCAACTGGCACATCACGATGTAGGTGAAGCAGTCGTAAATCTCAGCGACATCGATGTCCTTGCGATCGATACCGGCCATACCAAACGCCCGCGGCGCTGCCTTGGCTGTACCCAGGGTGGTCAGGTCGGGGCGTTGCGTGATGTTGGAAGGACTATCAGGATGACCCTCCGCCACGCCCATGATGTAGATGGGTTTCTTCTTGAGATCCTTCGCTCGTTCCGAGTTGGAGATAATGACGGCCGCCGCGCCATCGCTTTCCAGGCAGCAATCAAATAGCCGCAAGGGGTCGGAAATCATGCGGGAGTTTTGATGATCCTCAATGGTCATGGGTTTTTGCATGACCGCATTGTCATTCAAAATGGCGTTGGCCCGCTCGGCCACGGCAATTTCCGCCAGTTGCCTCGACGTGGAGCCGTACATCTCCATATGACGGCGCGCCATGTGCGCGTAAAGCTGCGGCGGTGCGATATTGCCTGACGGCATTTCGAATTCGCCAAGCACCCGAAACTGCGGCATGGCCTGGACCCGCCCGCCGATGCGTTCGCCCGAGGAACCATTGCGCCCGATGGGCAGCAACACATGATTGGCCACCCCGGCGACGATGGCCGAGACCGCGGCCTGTATCGCCGATACGGCGCTGGCTCCGCCCAGTGGCGTGATGGCAGAATAGCGCAGATCCTCAATGCCCAGGTTGGTGATGAATTCTTCGGCCACCACCTCCATGTTGAAATATGGGATCACGCCGTCAATATCGCTCGGTTGCAGGCCCGCGTCCGCGATGGCTTTCAGCGACGCCTCCATCTGCAGGGCGGCTACCGAGCGGCCTGAATTTCTAGAATATTCGGTCTCACCAATTCCGGTGACCGAGCATTTGTCTGTGATACCTGCCATTGGGTTCCTCCACCTTCATTGCCTTGCCATATTTTACCCTATTATCCCGTAAGCGGCCGGGCTTCGCCAGCATTTTGCACCAGCAATTTTCCGATGCCGGCTGGACAATTGCCGTTTGCCGGCGCTATAACGGCGCCGTCGCTCGTGGGGCGGCACAACAAGGATGCTTGCGACCATGCAGCGTAACGACCAATACCTTCGAATTACCACCTTGCCGGGCTGTTGTACCGGCGGGGGTCGTCCGGGTACTGTCCGTACGCCTCCCTACAGCGCCTGATCTGAAGGGCGCGGCGCTGAAAAAGCACTATTCGGCGCGATATTGATTTCAGCATCTGTAATTTATGACGGGAGTTAGCCCGATGCCCCAGCTTCAAATCCATAATACCGCCACCCGCGCCAAGGAAACCTTCGTGCCCATGCGCGCGGACGAGGTCCGCCTCTATGTCTGCGGCCCCACGGTCTATGATCTCGCGCACGTGGGCAATGCCCGTCCGGTGGTGGTGTTCGATAGCTTCGTGCGCCTGTTGCGCCGCCTCCATGCTTCGGTCACTTACGTTCGCAATATCACGGATATCGAGGACAAGATCATCGACCGGGCCCATGAACTGGGCATCACCATCGCCGAGCTGACGGCGGATACCACTGACGCTTTCCACACCGACATGGCCGCCCTGGGCGCATTGCCTCCCGATCATGAACCCCGCGCCACGGACTATGTGGATGGTATGATAGCCATGACCGAGGCACTGATCGCCAACGGCCATGCCTACGAGGCCGACGGCCATGTGCTGTTCGACACCACGTCGATGGAAGACTATGGCGTCTTCTCGAAGCGCAGCCAAAAAGAGTTAATCGCCGGCGCCCGGGTCGAGGTCGCGCCGTATAAGCGTAACGCCACCGATTTTGTCCTGTGGAAGCCCTCCGACGACCAGCAACCCGGCTGGGATAGTCCCTGGGGCAAGGGAAGGCCGGGCTGGCATCTGGAATGCTCGGTGATGTCCGAGGCGTTGCTGGGCGAGACCTTTGATATTCACGGCGGCGGTATCGATCTGGTGTTTCCGCACCATCAGAACGAAATCGCGCAAAGCACCTGCGCCCATGACGGCGCGGCCTTAGCCAATTACTGGATGCACAATGGCCATGTCACAGTTGGCGGCGAAAAGATGTCCAAATCACTGGGCAATTTCCTTACCGTGCACGAATTGTTGGATGAATTTCCCGGCGAGGCGATCCGTTTGACCCTGCTGTCGGCGCATTACCGCCAGCCTCTTGATTTTACCAAGGAGGCCATCGCCGAGTCCCGGCGTACCTTGGACAAGTGGTACCGCGCCATGGGTAAGGCGGTGGCGGCGGATTTACCCGAGGCTGTGGAAGCGGCCCTGTGCGATGATCTGAACACGCCGAAAGCCATTGCTGAGATGCACCGGCTGTCGGATCTGGCCATGGCCGGCAACGAAGTGGCGGCGGCGTCCATGAAGGCGGTCGGCGAATTGCTGGGTCTATTGCAGGCCACGCCGGAGGCTTGGTTCCAGGGTAAGGGGAGCGACGATGACCTTTCCGCTGAGGCCATTGATGGCCTGATCGAACAGCGGCGCCAGGCGCGGGCGGACAAGAATTTCGCTGCCTCTGACCGTATTCGTGACGAATTGGCGGCGCGGGGCATCATCCTGGAAGACGGCGCGGGCGGCACAACCTGGCGCCGGGGCGCAAAGGGGGAGTAGGGACAGTGTCAAAAGAACGGCTTTATATATTTGATACCACCCTGCGCGATGGGGCGCAGACTTCCGGCGTTGATTTCTCGGTCGAGGACAAGCGCGCCATTGCCGAGGCCCTGGACCGACTGGGCGTGGACTATGTGGAGGGCGGCTGGCCCGGAGCCAACCCCACCGACAGCAAGTTCTTCGAAAGTCCGCCGGCGTTGAAGCGCGCCACTTTTACCTCCTTCGGCATGACCAAGCGGCCGGGCCGCAGCGCCGACAACGACCCTGGGCTGACGGAAGTGGTCAACGCCCCCGTGGGCGCGGTCTGTCTGGTGGGCAAGACCTGGGACTATCAGGTGGACGTGGCCCTGGGCATTGAGCGTGACCAGAACATTGCCATGATCGCTGAATCCGTGGCGCATTGCATCGCCAAGGGCCGCGAAGCCCTGTTCGATGCGGAGCATTTCTTTGATGGTTACAAGGCCAATCCGGAATTCGCCCTGGCCTGTTTGAATTCAGCCCTGGACGCGGGCGCCCGCTGGATCGTGCTGTGTGATACCAACGGCGGTGTGCTGCCGCACGAAATCTCCCGCATCGTGGGCGAGGTGATTGAACATATCCCCGGCGATCGTCTGGGCATCCACTGCCACAACGATACGGGCAACGCCATCGCCGGTTCGCTGGCGGCGGTGCAGGCTGGTGTGCGTCAGGTGCAGGGCAGCTTGAACGGCCTGGGCGAACGCTGCGGCAACGCCGATCTGGTGGCGCTGATCCCCACGCTGAAGCTGAAACCGGGCTTTGCCGAGAATTTTGAGACCGGCATTGACGATGATGGCCTGCGCCATCTGACCGCGACCTCGCATCTGCTAGACGAGCTTCTGAACCGGGCGCCGGCCCGCCAGGCGCCTTATGTGGGCGCCTCGGCCTTTGCCCACAAGGGGGGATTGCATGTTTCCGCCGTGCTGAAGAACCCAGAAACTTACGAGCATATCAACCCCGGTCTGGTGGGTAATGCCCGCCAGGTCCTGGTCTCCAACCAGGCCGGGCGCTCCAACATTCTGGCCCGCATGGCCGAAGTGGGTATCGAGATTGATCCCAAGCACCCGAAGGTCGACCGCCTGCTACAGGATGTGAAGCAAAGGGAGTTCGAGGGCTATGCCTATGATGGCGCCGAGGCCAGCTTCGAGTTGATGGCCCGGCGTTCCCTGGGTGAGGTGCCGGAGTATTTCGATGTTGACGCCTTCCGCGTCATGGTCGAACGGCGCCACAATGCCAAGGGCGAGTTGATCACGGTGTCCGAGGCGACGGTTAAGCTCACCGTGGACGGACGCCAGATCATGTCCGTGGCCGAGGGCAACGGCCCGGTCAACGCGCTTGATATGGCCCTGCGCAAGGATATTGGCCGTTATGCCGATTTCATAACGGATTTGAACCTGGTGGATTTCAAGGTTCGCATCCTGGACGGCGGCACGGGTGCGGTGACGCGGGTGCTGATTGAAAGCGCCGACGGCCAGGGCCGGCGCTGGTTCACGGTTGGGGTCTCGCCCAATATCGTCGATGCCTCGTTCATGGCTTTGCTGGATTCCATCGTCTACAAGCTGTTCAAGGACGGCGCGCCGGCTACGGCGCCGTAGAGGCTGCCCATGGCCGGCACTGATTCCACGCAAACCGCGGCAACCGTCGGGCCCGTCCCGGCGGTGATCCTGGTGCGCCCGCAGATGGGCGAGAATATCGGTGCCGCCGCCCGGGCCATGAAAAATTTTGGTCTGGACGAATTACGTATTGTTGATCCTCGGGATGGCTGGCCCAACGAAAAGGCCATCGCCATGTCCAGCCGGGCCGACGCTATTCTCGATGCAGCGGCGTTGTTTGACGACGCGCCGGCATCGGTCGCGGATTTGCACGTGGTTTACGCCACCACCGCCCGTAGCCGGGAGATGGAAAAGCCGTGTTTGACCCCACGTGAAGCCGTCGCCGACATGCGCGCGCGCCTGGGCCGGGGCCAAAAACTCGGCATTCTGTTTGGCGGCGAGAAGGCGGGGCTGTCCAACGATGATGCCACACTGGCCCATTCGATTATCCAGATCCCCGCGAATCCGGCGTTTTCCTCCCTCAATCTTGGACAGGCAGTATTGCTGGTGGCCTATGAATGGTTCACCTCAGGCCCGGTGCCCGAACCCATCGTCGCCGGTGACAGCCTGTCCGCCACTCGGGACGAGCTGGCCTTTTTCGAAAATCGTCTGGAGACGGAACTCTCCCGCAAGGGCTTCCTGAAGCCTCCCGAAAAGCGCCCCTCCATGATGCGCAACCTGCGCAACATCTTTCGCCGCGCCGATCTGACCGGCCAGGAGGTGCGCAGCCTACACGGCGTGATCTCAGCCTTGATCCGATCCCCCGATCTTACGGATGATGAAGAGGAGGATTGAACCGGATACTTTGGCCGAATTCCTCACATTTGCCATTTGACTTGCGGCGGAGGATGGGTATAACTCGCGCCACATTGCGCGCCCCATCCTTTGCGGTGGGCGGTGGCGCATGGGAATTCAGGATTTCAAGAATCTTTTGCGAGAGAGACGGAATTAGATGACGAAGCGACTGCGCTCGAAATACAAGCTGAACCGCCGTTTGGGCGAAAACATTTGGGGCCGCCCCAAAAGCCCGGTCAACAAGCGCGATTATCCCCCGGGGCAGCACGCCCAAGGCCGCCGTCGGAAACCGTCCGATTACGGCATCCAGTTGGCCGCCAAGCAAAAGCTGCGCGGCTATTACGGCAACATCACTGAGAAGCAGTTCCGCCGTACCTATAACGAGGCGGTGAAGGTCAAGGGCGACACCACCGAGGGCCTGATCGGCCTGCTGGAGCGGCGCCTTGACGCGGTGGTCTACCGCATGAAATTTGTCCCCACGGTCTTTTCGGCCCGCCAGTTCATCAACCACGGCCACGTTCTGGTCAACGGCAAGAAGGTGAATATCGCCTCCTACCGGGTCAACGAGGGCGATGTTATTGAGATCAAGGAAAAATCACGCGAGATCATTATGGTGCTGGAAGCCATGGACAGTTCCGAGCGTGATGTGCCCGAATATATCGACGTGGACTTTGGCAAGCGCCGGGGCACCTTCGTGCGCACACCGAAATTCTCCGAGGTGCCATATCCGGTGCCCATGGAACCGAACCTGGTGATTGAGTATTATTCCAGGTAGCCGTTTCGAAAGCGTTCGCGAAAAAGCCGGCCTCGCGCCGGCTTTTTAGTTGTCAGTTTTGGCAAGCCTGAACGTGACAAGAGAAGAATTGTCGGCATATACCACGTGAAGTATTTAATGCAACGCTGACGGCTTTCGCTCGCTAAGAGGCTTCGGTTGGCGACGCGAAACAATCGCTTTCGATCTCCCAGTGATACGCCGAGTTCCTGCAAATCGTTTTCAGTGAGGTCAGCTAAGATACCCAGGTCAATGTTATTTTCGGAGAATACTTCTGCATATTTCGAAAGACCAAGCTGCTCTAACCATTCTTGACATGCCGTTCGTCATAGCATCTCCCCTTAACGGTGTATTAGCATACTGGTACGATGCCATTCCAGCGTGTAGGGAAAAATTGGAATGGTGCAATCTGACAAGCCAAAAATCTTTCAATTGATGAGATATTAGGCAAACTATCCATGAGTTATGGGGTGGTTTTGAAGTTTTGGAGACCATATTAATTATGTAATTTGGCGGGCTGTGGCAATACTAGAAATTGCCTTCAATAACGAATAAAAGGGCTGCGATCCTCTGTTTCCTGCGGAAAAAAGGTCATGTCTCCGTTATTCTTGCCCTTGTTGAAAAGGTCTAGTGCAGGTTTTGATTCTTCCATTATACTTGGTCGATCCGGGCTGCTTTGCCTGACTGACCAGCCGCAAAATTAAGTACCAGGGATAGCACCAGCGCCGCGCTACCCACCGCGTACAGCGGTCTGTAGTCGCTGCCGACATCGAACAGATAGGACAGGCCGTAGCCGCCCGCCGCCTGGCCAAAGGCGAAGGCTATCGTGGCCAGGCGCCAGCCGCCCGTCTGGGCGCCGGCGTCGTGGCCGATGACGTGGCGTAGGCGGATCAATACAAGGGTGGTGGAAGCGGGAACGAAGGCGCCCATGACTAGGGAGGAGGCGATGAGAACCGCCGTGTTGTCCGTGACGGCGACAACGCCCACGAAGACCGCCTGCAGGAGATAGCCTAGCCGCAGTGCCCATAAAGACCCTATGCGGTCTGCCAGATAACCCATGCTGACCGGCCCCAGCATGGCGCCAACGCCGAAAACCACCCAATACATGGCCCCAACATCCAAACCTTGGTTTAGGCCCCGGACGATGAAGACCACCCAGAAAACCATATGCGGCACCAGGCCCATCGCGTTCAGGCAATACTCGATATATAATGATTTCAGCACCCGAAGGCCGGGTGGCGGCGAGGTCTTGACCGCTGTTTCGCCTCCGTTGGGCGCCGCCGGCCAGCCGTGCCAGGCGATGGCGGTTAGCAGAGTTGCCAGAATTCCCAGGGCAGCCCAGGTTTCCGTCAGGCCCAGCTCCAGGGTCAGGGGCACCATGGTGCCCGATAGAGCGATGCCCAGGGCAACGCCGGTCATGATGACGCCACCCGCCAGGCCTTGGCGGTTGGCGGGCACGAAAGGCAACACCGTGGGCGCGGCCAGCACCATCAGGATGCCGCCGCACATGCCCGCGATAAAACGCCAGAGGAAGAACCACTCAAACGGAAACGGCTGTGCGCAGGCGAAAAATGCCACGCTGGCCAACAGCATACCGCCACGCAGGGTGTACCTTGTGGAGGTCCGCGCCGCCAACATCCTCGCCAGGGCGGCACCGGCCAGATAACCGGCCAGATTGGCCGCGCCCAGGTAGGCGGCATCGCTGGCCGTGAACCATTCTGCCGCCGCCAGGGCCGGGATCAGTGGCGTATAGGCAAAACGTCCCAAGCCGATGCCGACAAGCAGGGCGCACAGGGCCGCGGTTGCGCCGCGCCAGGGTCCCGCGCTTGACCCGGCTATGTTGGTCAATTCGGGGCCATGAGAAAATCGAAATCCGCACCCTGATCCGCTTGCGTGACATGATCGGCGTAGAGCTTGGCATAGCCCCGTGTGGGCACTGCCGGTCGTGGCGGATTGGCCTGGCGGCGGCGCTCTATTTCAGAATTATTTATAAGTAATTCCAATGATTTATTTGAAACACTTAATCTAATTTCATCGCCGTTCTGCACCAATCCAATAGCCCCGCCTGCGGCGGCCTCGGGCGTTACGTGCAAGACAATCGTGCCGAAAGCGGTGCCGCTCATGCGGCAGTCCGAGATGCGGATCATATCCTTCACGCCGGCCTGGGCGAGTTTCTTGGGGATGGGAATATAACCTGCTTCCGGCATGCCGGATGGGCTTTTCGGACCGGCGTTTTGCAGCACCAAAATATCATCCGCCTTGACGTCAAGATCTTCCGCGTCGATACGCTCGGCCAGGTCCTCCAGCGAGGTAAAGACGACGGCCCGGCCCGTGGCCTCGAACAGGACCGGATCAGCGGCGGAACGTTTCAAAATAGCGCCGCCAGGGGCCAGATTGCCGAACAGGGCCACCAGACCGCCCACGTCTTCAAAGCCGTCGTCCCTGGCGCGGATAATCGTCCGGTCCACATAGCCGGGCGCCGCCGCCAGGCGCTCGCCAAGGGTTTCACCGGTCAGGGTGGGGCAATCCAGATGCAACAAGGGCTGCAACTCCCGCAACAGCGCCCCCATGGCGCCGGCGGTATGGAAATCCTCCATATAGCCGACGCCAGTTGGCTTTAGATTGATCAGCACCGGGGTGGTGTCGGAAAGCTCGTTCAGGCGGTAAAGGGAGATTTTCACGCCGCGCCGCCCCGCGATGGCGGTCAGATGCAGAATACCGTTGGTGGAGCCGCCCAGGGCGAGGAGCACACGCAGGGCATTCTCCACTGATTTCTTGGTGATCAGCTTCGCCGGTGTCAGACCCTGACGGGCGGTTTCCAGTGCCTGGGCGCCCGTGGCCTCTGCCGCGCGCAGGCGGTCCGCATGAACGGCGGGAATGGCGGCGGTACCCGGCAGGGTCATGCCCAATGTCTCGGCGATACAGGCCATGGTCGATGCGGTGCCCATGACGGCGCAGGTGCCCATGGTGGTCGCCAGATTACCCTCGATCTGGCCGATCTGGCCCTCGTTCACACGCCCGGCCCTGAAATCCGCCCAAAAGCGCCTGCAATCGGTGCAGGCACCCAGTCGCTCGCCCTCGTATCGTCCGGTCATCATGGGCCCGACGATCAGCTGCAACGTGGGCAGGTCGGCTGATGCCGCGCCCATCAACTGCGCCGGTACGGTCTTGTCGCAACCGCCGATCATCACCACCGCATCCATAGGCTGGGCCCGGATCATCTCCTCCGTATCCATGGCCATCAGGTTGCGGAACATCAACGAGGTTGGGTTCAGAAACACTTCACCCAGCGATATGGTTGGGAAATCGATCGGCAGTCCGCCCCGCATCAGGACGCCGCGCTTCACCGCCTCGACCAGTTCCGGCATTCCCCGGTGGCAGTTGTTATAACCGGATGCGGTATTGATGATGCCGACAATCGGGCGCTCCAGCATTTCGTCGGAATAGCCCATGGACTTCGCGAAGGAACGGCGCAGATACAGCGAAAAATCCTTGTCGCCATAATTGGTTAGGCCGTGTTGCAGGCCCTTGATTTTACCACCATCGCTCATGCTGTTTTCGCCCAATTGCAGTTCAACCATTCCAAATCAAGCGGCACTATGACGGCAAGGCCGCACCCTGTCCACCAGCCACGCTAGCCAGACTTGGGTGGCGTCGACTGCTGTCAATGCCTTCGATTGAGATAGCCGTAAATGTAGAGCTTCAAGAGAGCTGAAGGGTGATACGAGGGATGGCCAAGGTTGAGGTCTTCAAGGACCCGCTTGGCCGCGCCGTAATGCCGGGGTTGGTTTTTGTCAACGCCGGCTTCAATATGGATGCCTTGGTCAAGGCCTACCATGTCGCCTTGAACAATCCCGGCGTCCAGCACGGCAAATTCTATAATGTCCCGGTGGTCAGTGGCAAATCACCCAGCGACGTATTATACGCCATGATCGAACTGGCAACCAGACACTTGGCCCTGATCCGGGGATCGTAAGCGAACCCAGCTAAATCCCAGCCTTCCTAGCGGCACGATCGCTCTATAGAATGGGGGCGATTGTGTTGGTGGGAGGCTGGTATGCGTGTTGGTGTAGAGGTTGGTGGAACGTTCACCGATTTGGTGGCGATTGAAGACGGGCGGGTACGCGTTGCCAAGGTACCTTCGGTGCCGGCGCATCCGGACGAGGGGGCCATGGCATCCCTGGCAGCGGGCGAGATCGATCTGGCGACGGTGGAGGATCTGGTGCATGGTTCCACCGTGGCCACCAATGCCATTTTGGAACGCAAGGGCGCCCCGGTCGCCCTGCTGACTACGCGGGGTTTCCGCGATGTCCTGTTCCTGCAACGCCACAACCGCACGCAGATTTACGATCTGTTCTACCGCAAGCCCGTTCCGGTGCTGGCGCGCAGCGATATTCTGGAAATTGATGAACGCATGAGCGCCCAGGGCGAGGTGGTGGAGCCCTTGGACGAGGCCGCTACGGGCGCGCGATTGGCGGAGTTTCTGGGCTCCGGCAAATACAAATCCGTCGCCATCTGCCTTCTCAACGGCTATGCCGAGCCCAGGCATGAGCGCCAGCTGGCCGCCATGGTCGAGAAAAAATTCCCTGACCTGACCGTAACATGTTCGGCCGATGTGACCCGGGAATTCCGCGAATACGAGCGTACTTCGACGACGACCTTGGCTGCCTATGTCCAGCCCGTGACCGACAGTTATCTGCGCCGTTTCGAAACCCAGTTGGGCGGGCAGAACTTCGCCGGGCGCTTTTCCATCATGCAATCCAATGGCGGCCGCCTGCCCGTGGCGGGGATGTCGCGCAACGCCATTACATCGTTGTTTTCAGGCCCCGCCGCCGGTGTCATGGGGGCGGTGCGGCAAGCGGGATTATCCGGCTATGGCGAACTGATTACCCTGGATATGGGCGGTACCTCCACCGACGTCTGCCTGGTCGCCGGGGGCAAGCCGAACCTGTCGGGCGAGACGGAGGTGGATGGCCTGCCGATCCGTACGCCGGTGCTTGATATCGTCACCGTGGGGGCGGGGGGCGGTTCCATCTGCTGGCAGGATGATGGCGGCATGTTGCGGGTGGGGCCGGAGTCCGCCGGCGCCGATCCGGGCCCGGCCTGCTATGGCCGTGGCGGTGACAGACCCGCTATCACCGATGCCCATATGCTGCGCGGGACCATTCGGGCCGAGACCTTTTTGGGCGGGAAAATGGATATCGATGGCGATGCATCATCTGTTGTTTTCAATGGTTTGTCAAAAAATTTTGATATGTCACTAGAAGAAGTGGCAGACAGCGCCGTGCGCGTGGCGGACGCCAATATCGTCGGCGCCATACAGCTTGTTTCGACCGAACGGGGCCGCGATCCGCGCGACTATGTCCTGGTGCCGTTCGGCGGCGCGGGTCCGTTGCATGCCGCCCGCGTGGCCGAGGAGCTGGATATATCAACCATCCTGATACCGCCCAACGCTGGCGTGCTTTCGGCTTACGGTCTGCTGGCATCGGACTTTCTGCATTACGAAACCATGACCCGGCGGATACCTCTCGGTGAAGGCGCGGCGATTGAGGTTAAGGAATTGTTTGCTGAACTACAGGCCCGCGCCACGGCCTCGTTTTGGGATCTGGGTATCGAGGCGGAATTGCACTTCAGCTACAGTTTGGATATGCGTTTCATTGGCCAGGCCTTTGAAATCACCGTTGATATCGATGGTAAGACGTTGGCGGGTCTAACCGCCGACGATCTGCTGGCGCTTTTCAACGAGGCTCACAACCGGGTCTTTTCGTTCGGTGAATCCGGCATGCATCGGGCCGAGATTGTTTCGTTCCGCCTGGGCGCATCCGCTGCGCCCGAGGTCATACCAGCTCTGAACGAGGGTATCGGCGATGAAGTGGTGCGGGGCCAGACGAAAATCTTTGATCTTGGCGAATGGCGGGACTGCGAATTGCTCAGCCGTGCCGCCATCGCGACCGAGGCCCAGGGCATCGCGGGACCGGCCTTGGTGGAGGACGGCACCTCGACCATTTTCGTGCCCCACGGTTGGACCGCCACCGTCGATGCACAAGATAACATTATCCTGAAGTGGGAGGCTTAAGAGCATGGCCGTGAACACCGTCGATCAAGCCGTGATCAGCCAGGGACTGATCGCCGCCGCCCGTGAAATGGGCGTGAAACTTGTTCGTTCCGCCTATTCCCCCGTGGTGCGTGAAGCCAATGACTGCTCCGCCGCCCTGTTGGATCGCCATGGCAACGTGGTGGCTCAGGCCGAGTTGATCCCCATGCAGCTGGGGCCCATAGGGGCGACGTTCCGGCCTTGTGCCGAGCTGTTTCCCACCGATACTCTGGTGGAGGGTGATTTCTATATCAACAACGACCCCTTCCAGGGCGGCCAGCATCTCCAAGACGTGTTTCTGTTCTCGCCGATTTTCTTCGAGGGCACCCTGGTTGGTTTCGGCGCCACGGTAGCGCATCACCTTGATCTGGGTGGCGGCGCGCCGGGCCTGAACCCCGAAGCCCGCGATGTGCATCAAGAGGGGATCATCTTCCCACCTTCGAAATACAACATGGGTCACGACTGGAACGGCGGCCCCCTGGAACGTCTGGTGCGGGCCAATATCCGGGTACCAGATCAGACTATCGGCGATTTCAACGCGCAATTCGCGGCCAACGGCATCGGCGGCGGTCGGGTCATGGACCTGTGCGCCCGTTTCGGCACCGGCGTGGTGATCGAGGCCATGGATGAACTGCTGGATTATTCCGAACGGCGCATGCGCGCGGCCATCCGCGAATTGCCCGACGGCGTCTATGAGGGCGAGGATTTCCTCGACGACGACGGCATCACGGACGAGCCCTTGCGGGTCAAGGCGCGGGTGGAGATCAAGGGCGACAGCGTCATCGTCGATTACGATGGCACCTGCGATCAGGTTGCGACCAACGTCAACTGCCCCTATGCCTCCACCGTGGCCGCCGGCCTCAGTTGCGTCAAGGCGGTGCTGACCAGCCCGGACATCCCCTTTAACGAGGGCAGCAAGCGGGCCATTGAGGTTCGCGCGCCCTATGGCAGCTTGCTCAACCCACGCCGTCCGGCGCCGGTGCGGGCGCGCATGCTCTCGGCCTATCGGGCCTATAACGCGGTGATGAAGGCGCTGGCGCCATCCGCGCCCGATAAGGTCATCGCGGCGGGCTTCGATTCCACGGAAATCATCGTCCTCAGCCAATTGAAACAGGATGGCTATGCCATCTACCTGGAAATCATGGGGGGCGGTTTCGGTGCCTCCGACCACGGTGACGGCTGTGACGCGGTGGATAGTCCGCTGTCCAACTGTTCCAACGTGCCGATCGAGGCCATGGACATGGAATACGACTATTTCCGTGTCGAAGACTACAGCCTGGTGCAGGATTCAGGCGGCGCGGGCCGTCATCGCGGCGGCCTGGGCTTTCAGCGCCGGTATCACATCCTGGGCGATGGAGTGACATTCGCGACCTATTCCGACCGTTTCCGCCTGGCGCCCCAGGGCCTGTTCGGCGGTGCCGACGGCGTCTGCGCCTCGACGCAAGTTCTGCGCGGTGACGAGGTCATCGAATTGGCCTCGAAGACCAGTTTCACACTGCAAAAAGGCGATATTTTGGTTACCCGCACGGGGGGAGGCGCCGGCTATGGAGCCCCCAACGAACGCGCCGCCGGCGATGTGGAGCGCGACCTGCGGGAGGGTTTCGTCAGCGGGCTGGAAGCGGCGGAGTAATCGGGTGAGAGATTGTGAATAACAACAATGGCGATGGATCCGATGGTGATCCTGTTTCACGGGCCAAAGACGTCATGGCGGCGCATATCGCCGCGCTGAACGCCGGCAACGAAGCGGACCTGGCCGCGACGCTGCATTTTCCACACTATCGGCTGTCGGGCGGCGTGTTGCAGACCTGGGATGGGCCGGACCAGTACCTGGCTGATTTCCATGCCCGTGCTGGCGATGGCTGGCACCATAGCGCATGGGATTCGCTGGATGTGATCGCGGCGGAACCGGGCAAAGTCCACCTCGACGTGAGGTTCACCCGTTACAGGGAGGACAATACCGTGCTCGAAAAACTCAGATCCCTATGGGTAATCGCGATCATCAAAGGTGTCTGGGCGGCACAACTGCGATCTTCGTTTGCCCCTTAGCAAAGGATCGAAGTCAGATCTTTGCAAAAAACAAGACCTGACCTCATTACCCGATGGGGCGACCGTTTCCTGTTCATTTTGCGTTTGCTTCATGGTGCGACTCCTTTTTTTGTTATGGTGCGGGGCATAGCATCCTTGTCCGATCCCGGAGGGGGTCGAAACCGCGACGGGCCAGCCTTGACAGGTTTTGCGGCAAGGGCAGAATGATCCATGGCTGACAAACTGTTGAAAACGAAAGATGTGCCTGTTGTGCGAAATGATCAGCATCATCGTGGGGCCGTGGCGTAGATGGAGCGGCCGCTTTTCAGGCGCCTGGGCGCCGCCGGCGATGACGCCGGCCCGACGATCTATTTCAATGGTCGGCCAATCGAGGCGCGGCTGGGCGACAGCGTGGCGGCGGCTTTGTTGGCCGCGGGTGTGAGTGAATTTCGCGAAACTGCTATCAGCGTCGCCGCGCGCGGCCCGTTCTGCATGACGGGGGCCTGTTTCGATTGCCTGCTGCGGATCGACGGCGAAGACAACCGCCAGAGCTGCATGATACCGGTACGCGACGGCATGCAGATCGAGGCGATGGTCGGCATTCGCCCGGTGGATGGCGATGCCTGAACAGGCGCCCCCTAGCGTACCATCCAAGGTGCCTTCCGACGTACCACCCAACCTACCATTAGCGGTCATCGGCGCCGGTCCCGCCGGCTTGGCCGCCGTTGCCGTGGCCCGGCGGCACGGCATTGAAGCCGCATTGTTGGATGAGCAATCCGGGCCCGGTGGGCAGATCTATCGCGGCATCGGTAATGCCGATCCGGACAGTATGGCCCTGTTTGGCGATGAATATGGGCAGGGCCGAGAACTACTGCCCGTTGCGAACGATCCGGGCCGCTATGATCTGTACGGCGCCATGGTCTGGCAGATCACGGCGGATGGAGCGATCTATTACAGCCGTGAAGGCAAGGCGGCGGCGTTGCGGGCTGAACATATCATTCTGGCCGCCGGCGCCATCGAACGACCCATGCCTATTCCCGGTTGGACCCTGCCGGGCGTGATGACGGCGGGGGCCGGGCAGACCTTGCTGAAAAGTGGCGGCCTAGTGCCGCAAGGGCCGCTCATGTTGGCCGGCAGTGGCCCGCTGTTGTGGCTCTTGGCGGCGCAATATGGCCGCGCCGGCGTTAATGTTGCGGCGCTGGTCGAGACCACCCCCAGGGCCAACCATCACCAGGCTGCCTTCAAGCTGCCGGGGCTGCTGCGGGAGGGGGAATTGCTGCGCCAGGGCCAGGCCTTGCGCCGGGAGCTAAAACGGCTCGGCATGCCGCATTTCAAGAATGCCCGGGGTCTCCACGCCGTTGGTGAGGGGTATCTGCGCGCCCTGCGCTTCACCGCCAACGGCCGTTCGCAGGAGCTCGCCTGTGATCTGTTGCTCCTCCATATGGGCGTCACGCCGAACGTTCAATTTACCCGCGCCCTGGATCTGCCCCACGATTGGGACGAGGTGCAGCGTTGTTGGCTGCCACGCTCCGAGACTGGCGGGAAGACCGCCATTGCCGGCATCCGCCTGGCCGGTGACGGCGCCGGTATCGTTGGTGCCAGGGCGGCGGCCCTGCAGGGACGCCTGGCGGCCCTGGTGGTGGCGCAAGAGCTGGGCTGCGAAGCGGCGGCGGGGGAGATTGCCGCGACTGGCGAGGAATTGCGCCGACGCCTGGCAGCCCGGCCTTTTGTTGATAGGCTGTTCGCGCCAGGGGAGGAATTCCTCGATCCCCATGACGACACTATCATTTGCCGTTGCGAAGAGATCACGGCAGCCAGGATCAGAGACCTTGCCGGCCAAGGCTGCCGCGACGCCAATCAGCTCAAGGCTTTTGGCCGGCCCGGTATGGGGCCGTGCCAGGGCCGTATGTGTGGTTTGAACGTGGCCGAGGTTCTGGCCCGCGCCCATGCCATGCCGGTGGCCGAGGCGGGCTATTTCCGTTTGCGCTGGCCCATCAAGCCGGTGCCGATGGATGAACTATCGGATTTCAGCGAGCCGGAAATTGAGGCTGGCGATGACAGCTAGTACCTGCGACGCGATCATCATCGGCGGTGGCCTGCATGGCCTGTCCACGGCCATTCATTTGGCCGAGGCCGGGGTGCGGGCGGTCGTGGTGGAAAAGGATCATCCGGGGCGTCATGCCTCGGGCGTCAATGCCGGCGGGGTGCGCCGCCTGGGCCGGCATCTGGCGGAGGTACCGCTTTCGGTCGCGGCCAGGGAGATCTGGGAAGATATAGAGGACTTTGTCAGCGATGATTGCGGTTTTACCGCCTGCGGACATATCCAGATCGCCGAGACCGAGGCTGAACTGGCGCAACAGGCTGACCGCGTGGACCAATTGCAGGCGCTGGGTTTCGCGCACGAACAGCTGATTGATAAGGCCTCGTTGCGCGAGATCGTACCTGCCTTGGCGCACCACTGTCTGGGCGCGATCTGGTGCGCAGATGATGGTGCCGCCAATCCTTACAGGACCACCCAGGCCTATTTTCGCACTGCTCAGGCTTTGGGAGTGCGGGTAGAGCTGGGCGCGGCAGTAACGGCGATTGAACGACTGGGCGGTGATTGGCAGGTGAGTGCGGCAGGGCAAAATTTTCAGGCGCCGGTACTGGTCAACACTGCCGGTGCCTGGGGTCATCAGGTCTGCCGCATGATCGGAGACGACGCCCAGGTGGAACCGGCGGCCCTCATGCTGATGATCACCGAACGAGTGGCGCCGTTCATCACGCCGGTGCTGGGCGCGGTGGGGCGCAAGCTGTCCTTCAAGCAATACGGCAACGGTACGGTGATGATCGGCGGCGGTCAGCGTGGTCGCGCCCTGCCTGAGCGCAATATAGCCGAGACCAAACTAGCCGGCATGGGCAACAGCGCCGTCACGGTGAAGGCGCTGTTCCCGCAACTGGGCCCGGTAAACGTGGTGCGCTGCTGGGCTGGGATCGAGGCCATGATGCCTGATGGCGTTCCGGTAATCGGGCCGAGCCGGGCCGTGAAGGGTGCCTATCACGCCTTTGGTTTTTGCGGCCATGGCTTCCAATTGAGCCCGATCGTTGGCCGCCTGTTGGCGGAACTGATTACCACTGGCCAAGCCAGCTTGCCGATTGAGGCTTTTTCCATCGATCGTTTTGACGTCCTTCCCGCAAACGGGAGTATCGGCTAGGTCGTGCCAATAGTTTCGGTCCGCACCATCCGTATCAGATAGGCCAGGACGGCGGTGACGATGAAAAATGCCGGAATATCGCCGATCAGACGGCCACGCTGGCTTTCGTCAACCAAGGCCTCGACCAACATGACGCCGCATGAGCGGCGGAGGACCGGACCGTGAACCAGATTAGGCCCCTGTGTTCAAAAGGATCGCGGCCCGCCGCTAGGATCAAAAAGACGCCGAGGATCGTATAGAACGGCCCGCTCTGATCCGGCGTCCAGACCCAACCCGGAGGCGACACCACGGCATGGCATAAAGACCAGCCCGGTCACCCGCGGAGCAATCTTTAAAAGCTGTAGTTTCGCCATTTGAATTCTTTTTTTCCTGCTCGATAGGGAGATCAGGTTGGCGATATATCAACGGCTTAACACAAGGCGAAAATGAGAAAGGACATTGTCTTGGTAGATACCTTGCCCGACAAGCAAGACCAGCCTTTCAATTGAGAACGTTTCCATCAATAGTTTCCGAAACCATACGGGGGTTTGGATGAACGAGTTACTAAACGATGCAACGGCGCGGGCCTTAACCTATCTGGATGGTCTGGATAGTCGATCCGTGGCGCCCAGTGCGGAGGCGCTGGCGGGGCTGTCCGAATTGGGTGGGCCTTGGGCTGAACAAGGGGCCCGGGTGGAGGATATTCTGGCGAAATTGGACCGCCTGGGTTCCCCCGCCACCATGGCCAGTGCCGGGCCGCGCTATTTCGGTTTCGTAACCGGCGGTAGCTTGCCTGTGGCACTGGCGGCTAATTGGCTGGCAGGCGCCTGGGACCAGAATGCCTTTTCGACCACTTCCTCGCCCCTTGGCGCAGCTCTGGAAACGGTCAGCCTGGATTGGTTGCGGCAGATTTTCGGCTTTCCCAAGGACGCCGGCGGGGCCTTTGTCACCGGAGCTACAATGGCCAATTTTACCGCCTTGGCGGCGGCCCGTCACGCGGTGCTGGCGCGGGCCGGCTGGGATGTGGAACAGGACGGTTTGTTTGGCGCGCCACCGATAATGGTTCTTGTCGGGGACGAGGGCCATGCTGCGATGCTGAAGGCTGTGCGCATGCTGGGTCTGGGCGAGGGCCGGGTGCGGCGTTTGGCCGTGGATGACCAGGGTGCGATACTGGCCGATGCTCTACCGGCTATCGACGGCCCCACGATCCTTTGTCTGCAGGCGGGCAATGTCAATTCCGGCGCTTTCGATCCGGCCCAGGCGTTGATCCCCCCGGCGCAACAGGCTGGCGCCTGGGTGCATGTGGACGGCGCCTTTGGCATCTGGGCCAAGGCGGCGCCGAACCGTGCTGATCTGGCGGTGGGTTATGAAGGGGCAGACTCTCTGGCAGTCGATGCACACAAATGGCTGAACGTACCCTATGACAGCGGCATCACCCTGGTGCGAGAACCCAGCTATCTGCGCGCCGCTATGTCGATCAGCGCCGCCTATCTGCCCGAAGCCGGGGTTCGCGAACCCTATGACTATACACCGGAATGCAGCCGGCGCATGCGTGGCACGGAAATCTGGGCGGCACTCGCCTCTCTGGGTCAAAGTGGTCTGGCTGATTTGATCGAGACCTGTTGCCGACATGCTAGCATGCTGGCCGAGGGACTGACGGCAGCAGGCTTTGAGGTTTTGAACCTGGTCCGGCTGAACCAGGTCATGGTCTCGTTTGGCGATGACGAACGGACCGATCAGGTGATCGCCGGCCTGCAGGCCGACGGCGGCGCCTGGTGTGGCGGCACCCACTGGCATGGCAAGGCGGCCATGCGCATCAGCTTTTCCTCCCACGCCACCACGGATACGGATGTGGACAAGACCTTGGCGGCTATTCTGCGCATCGCGCGATCGAATACTGGACTTTAACGGCGCGGCGCCCAGATTGTGGAAATGGGACGGCGCAAATTTGCGAATGATGGGGGAATTTAATGAGCGACAACGACAAGGTATTTGCGGGATCCATTCCTGAATTTTATTACACCTATTTGGTGCCATTGATATTTGAGGCCTATGCGGATGATCTTGCCGAACGAACCGCCGCGCTGGCGCCAGAAGCGGTTTGGAGACTGCGGCGGGTAGCGGCATGGTCACCGGCGCCATGGCGGCGCGTTTGAGTTCCGATTGCCGTTATGTGGCGTCTGACCTGAACCAACCCATGCTGTATCATGTCGCCAAGGTGCAGGCGCGCGTACCACTTGGCGCCAGGCCGGTGCTTTAGCGCTGCCTTTCGATGACGGATGCTTCGATGCTGTCGTTTGTCAGTTCGGCGTGATGGTTTTTCCCGACCGGGCCGCGGGCTATGCCGAGGCGCACCGGGTATTGATGCCGGTCGGCGGCAGAATTAGGGGACACGTTATTGAGGCTACTGTCTAGCTCTCGTGAGCGAAGATCATGCAGGAACAGGTGGCATGCGCATATAGCTTGTCGTTCTCGTCCACCAGGCGGGCTTCGGAGGTGGCGATCTTGCGGCCTGGATGCACCACTTCGCCGATAGCCTGGATCAAGCTGCCATCAACGGGCAGGGGGCGGACCATGTTCAGCTTGAGTTCCAACGTGGTATAAAACTGTCCCGCCCCCAGCAGGCTGTGGATGGCGCAGCCCATGGCGGAATCCAGCATGCCCGCGAAATGGCCGCCGTGCACTGTGCCCAGGGGATTGAGCATGAATTCTTGGGGCCGGCCTGCAAACACCACGCGGCCCTGGGCGACCTCGACCAGGTCATAATCCATGGTCTGCTGGTAGGAACACTGAGGTAGTTCACCGTTCATCATGGCGCGCAGATAGTCTATGCCGGCCATGCTTTGGCCCGCCTCGGCCGTCCGCTTGGGGTCGGCCCAGGTGTAGCTTCGGCTATGCAAGCGAGTTAGCCCTCCTTGGGTGGGCGCTGCTGCTTTTCTTCCGTGGCGCCGCCGGCCTCCCGCCAGGCCGCATAGCCGCCGCGCAGATGACAAACCGGTGCCAGGCCCATGTCGTGCACGGCCAGGGCAGCAAGGGCGGAACGCAGGCCGCCGGCGCAGAAGAACAGGAAGCGCTTGCCCGATTGGAAATCTTCCTTGGCATAGGGGCTGTTGGGATCGACCCAGAATTCCAGCATGCCGCGTGGCGAATGCATCGCGCCCGGTATGGCCCCCTCGCGCCACAATTCGCGGATGTCGCGGATATCAACGAAGACCACGTCGTCATTGCCATAAGCTTCCATGGCCTGTTCCACGCTCCAGTTCTCGATAATGGTTTCCGCGTGTTCGCAGAGTTCCTTGACGCCTTTGGTGATCATCGTTGTCTCCTAAAAAATCCGTTCTCGGAGTTTAGCCGCCGCGTGAGGTATCGCCAAGACGAATAGGCCGGCCCGGCCTCTCGCCGCTGGGCCTGCCCTGTTGCCAGACGGGTGCGCCGTTAACGAAAACCCGGTCTATACCCATGGATGGCCGCGTCGGTGCATCGAACGTCGCGCCGTCGGCAATGGTCTTGGGATCGAAAATGACCAGATCGGCGAAAACGCCCTGGTGCAGCACGCCCCGGTCCTTGAAGCCGAATTGCGCCGCCGGCAGGCCGCTCATGCGGTGCACCGCCGCTTCCAATGGCAGCAGGCCAAGGTCACGTGAATAGTGCCCCAACACACGGGGGAAGGTGCCCCACAGGCGCGGATGAGGATGTTGATCGTCGGGAATACCGTCGGAACCGATCATGGAACCGGGATAGGACAGCACCCGTTGGACGTCTTCCTCGTCCAGCTGGAAATAGATCGCGCCGCCCGGTGCCAGGGCCTCCGCCGCCTCCTCCGGGCTCAACTCCATCTCCGCCGCCAGTTCTGCCAGGTCGCGGCCATGTACGTCGGGCCGGGGCTCGGACCAGGTGATCAGCACCTTGTGGCAACGCTTGACCAGATGGGGCAGAATCATGGTGGAGGAGGCATGATAGGGGTACATGTCCAAGGTCAGGCGCTGTTGGCCCTGGAATTTTTCGATCAACGGCAGGGTCTGTTTGGTCTTGCCGAAGTTGCCCAGGCCCGCCGCCTTGTGGTGCGAAACAACCACCTGCACGTCGGCATCGCGGCCGATCCGCGCCACCTCTTCCAGGGCTTCGAGAACATGCTTAGCCTCGTCCCTGATATGGGCGGTATAAATGCCGTCCTTGGCCGCCATGACCCCGGCTACCGCCGCAACTTCCTCCGTCGTCGCGGCCTGCGCCGGGGGGTAAAACAGCCCCGACGACATGCCGATGGCGCCGCCGTCGATACATGCGCCCAGGCTGTCCTGCATGGCGGCGATTTCACTGTCCGTGGCGCTGCGGTTCAGACTATCCATGTGGCCGTAGCGAAGAGAGGAATGCCCCACCAGCATCGCCGCGTTCAGGGCCGCCGGGGTCTTGTCCAGGCCATCGAGAAAATCCCCGGCCGTGGCGAATTGCAGATCCTTCCGATCCTGCCACAAGGAAAACGGAAACTGGCTTTTCCCGTAGTTTTTCCAAGGCGCCAGGGAAAAGCCGCAGTTGCCGACCACGACGGTTGTCACGCCCTGGCTGGCTTTCGGCGCCATCTCCGGATGCGTGAACAGATAACGGTCGTCATGGGTATGCACATCGATAAAGCCGGGCGCGATCACACGGCCTTGGGCATCGATCTCTTCCCCTGCGCTCTGGCCACCCAGATCACCGACCGCCGTCACCCGGTCGCCGGTAATGGCGACATCCGCCTGGAAGCCGTTGGCGCCGGTGCCATCAATCACGGTACCGTTGCGGATGATGACGTCAGGGTTGGTCATGCCCTAGGCGGCCATCAAATCAATAAAACGCTGGAACAGATAGTGGCTGTCCTGGGGGCCGGGGGAGGCCTCGGGGTGATACTGTACCGAGAATATGGGCTGGCCCTCGACCCGGATGCCCTCAACGGAACCATCAAACAGGGAGGTATGGCTTTCCACCACGCCCGCCGGTAGGCTGTCGCGCTGGACCACGAAGCCGTGGTTCTGCGAGGTGATCTCCACCTTGCCTGTGCTCAGATCCTTGACCGGCTGGTTGGCGCCACGATGGCCCATGTGCATCTTTTCCGTCGCCGCGCCCAGGGCCAGGGAGAGCATTTGATGGCCCAGGCAGATTCCGAATATGGGCTTGCCGGATTTGATCAGGCCCTGGATGGCCGGCACTGCGTATTTGCCTGTGGCCGCCGGATCGCCGGGACCGTTGGAGAGGAAGATGCCATCTGGGTTCAGGGCCAGAATCTCCTCGGCGGGGGTCGAGGCTGGCACCACCGTCACCTTGCATTGGGCCGAGGCCAGACAGCGCAGGATGTTGCGCTTGATGCCGAAATCCATGGCCACTACGTGATAGCTGGGCGTCTGCAAGGCGCCATGGCCCAGGCCCAGTTGCCATTCGGTCTCGTCCCAGGTGTAGCTTGCAGTGCAGGTCACTTCCGCTGCCAAGTCCATGCCTTCAAGGCTGGGCCAAGCCGCCGCTCTGGCCTGCAGTGTGGGGATATCGAATGTGCCTTCGGGGCTGTGGCAGACCAGACCGGAGGGTGCGCCGCCGTCGCGGATCAAACGGGTCAGGCGCCGGGTATCGATGCCACAAATGCCAGGCAGGTTGCTTTTCACCAACCAGGCGTCCAGATGACTCAAGGCGCGGTGATTGGAAGGTTGGGTGATATCGGCGCGCAGAACCAAGCCACGGGCGGCGGGACTCAAGGTTTCGATATCCTCGTCATTTGCGCCCACATTGCCGATATGAGGAAAGGTGAAGGTAATGATCTGACCCGCATAGCTGGGATCGGTCAAAATTTCCTGATAGCCGGTCATGGAGGTGTTGAAACAGACCTCGCCCACCGCATCCGTCGTGGCGCCGATACCCTGGCCCCAGAATACCTGGCCATCCGCCAGAACTAGGGCGGCGGTCGCCCAACTGGGTACGGCTTCCATACTATCGTCTTGATTATTCATGCTTTTTTGCGGCTCCGGCATATGGCAGTCTGGGCAGGCAAATTGGCGCGGAGATTAAGCAAAAGCTGGGTCTCCGTCAAGCCTCGGGTGTTTGAGAAAGTATAATAAAATCAAATAGTTATAATTATGACGCGGTAATGGCAATGATTGCCATTTGCCCCATTATCCATTATCCTTCCGGGCCTGCAAACTGCATGAGGAGGCGGAATGGTGCGTGAACAGCTGAAGGAAGCGCTGACAACGGCCATGAAGGCTGGGGAAAAGCGCCGCGTCGCCACGCTGCGCCTGATATTAGCGGCGATCAAGGACCGTGACATTGCCGCCCGTTCCGAGGGCAAGAACGATGGGGCGGGGGATGGCGTCAGTGACGAGGAGGTTCTGGCGATCCTGCAAAAAATGATCAAGCAACGGCGCGAATCGATCACTTTGTATCAAGAGGGTGGCCGTCTGGAATTGGCCGAGCAGGAAGAACAAGAAATCGCCATCATCGAGGAGTTTCTGCCCGAACAGATCGACGCTGACGAGCTGGCCGCCGCCGTGGCTGCCGTGGTCGCGGAAACCGGCGCCTCATCCCTCAAGGACATGGGCGGCGTCATGGCACAGCTGAAAGAGCGTTACGCCGGCCGCATGGATTTTGCCAAGGCCGCCGGACAGGTTAAGACACTGTTGAGCAGCTAGCTCTTTTTAGACGTAGGTCGATTTGGCATGGCCATACCGGAGCATTTTCTGGCGGAATTACGCAGCCGCGTCGGGCTGGTGGATCTGGTCGGGCGCCGGGTCAAGCTCACCAGGCGGGGCCGCGAACATACCGGCCTGTGTCCCTTTCATAACGAAAAGACGCCTTCGTTCACGGTGAACGAGGACAAGGGTTTCTACCACTGCTTTGGCTGTAGCGCCCACGGCGGCGCCATCGACTTCGTAATGAATACCGAAGGCTTGTCGTTCCCCGAGGCGGTGGAGCGTCTGGCGGGCGAGGCGGGTATGGAAGTGCCGCAATCGGCACTGCGCGACAGGGAGGCCGAGGAACGCCGCAAGAACCTGTACGACGTGATGCAGATCGCTGCAGATTGGTTCGAGGGGCAGTTGGCCGGCTTGGCCGGCGATGGCGCCCGGCAATATATCGAGGGGCGGGGCCTGGAGGCGGCGACAGTCAAACGCTTTCATCTTGGTTATGCGCCGGAGCGGCGGGATCTTATGAAACAGACCTTGATGGCGCGCGGCCTGGAAGAGGCGCTATTGATCGAGGCGGGCCTGTTGATCGCGCCCGAGGACGGCGGCGACAGCTATGACCGTTTCCGCAACCGCCTAATATTTCCCATTACCGATGCCCGCGACAGGGTCGTGGCTTTTGGCGGCCGGGCCCTGGGCGATCAGCGCGCCAAGTACCTGAACTCGCCCGAGACGCCGATCTTTCACAAGGGTGATCTACTTTATAACATCTCCAACGCTCGAAAACCGGCCCGTGATAGCGACAATCTGGTGGTGGTGGAGGGTTATACGGATGTCATCGCCCTGGACCAGGCCGGCCTGCCGTTTGCCGTCGCGCCCCTGGGCACCGCATTGACCGAGAACCAGATGACCGGACTGTGGCGTCTGGTGGCTGAACCCGCATTATGTTTTGATGGCGATGCCGCCGGTGAGCGCGCCGCTCACCGGGCCGCCGAACGCGCCTTGCCACTGCTTACGCCCGGCCATTCCCTTAAATTTATCGCCCTGCCGGCGGGGGAGGATCCCGATAGCCTGGTCCGGGCCAAAGGAACGGCTGCATTTACTGATTTGCTGGCCGGTGCAGTGCCGTTATCGGAAACCCTCTGGCGCATGCAGGTGCAGGGCAAGAACCTGGATACCCCTGAACAGCGTGCCGGTCTGCGCAAGGATTTGCGTGCCGTGGTCGGTGAAATCGCCGATGGTACTGTGCGGGCCTATTACGGTGATCATTTCAAGGATCGTTTGGAAAAGGCCTTCGCGCCCGCACGGAGAAGGCGGGAGAGTGGCTCCAATCATGGGGGGTACAACAAAAACTGGCGGCCCGGCGGAGGGCGGGGGCCTCTTTATGCCCCGCCAATTCCGGCCCACAGGGGCCTCGGCCAAGGCAGGGATGCCGATACCTCTTCACGGGAACGCCTGCTGATCGCGGGATTGCTGCATCATCCGGAGCTTATTCATGAGGTTTTCGAGGAGGTTGGTGAATTGCGTCTGTCCTCTCCGATGCTTGACAACATCCGTACCGTGATCATAGAAAGGGCTACGTCCGGCGTGCCCATTGACCTAGAAGGCCTTCGTAACAATTTCCAAAGTGGTGGGATGGCTGATGCCGCCACCAGATTAATAGCGGAATTGACGGGCTCAGGTATTGCGCATCTTGATCCGCTCGCGCGCCTGGATACAACGTTGGAACGGGTTATAAAGGACTGGACAAGCGTTTTCCAATGGCACCGGCTGGAAGATTTGCGCCGCGACCTTAAGGCGGCGGAAGAGGATTTGGGCCGCGACATGACTGATGAAAAGCAGGCTCGCTTTCTTGCGCTGAAAGAGGCAGTGGACGTGGCAACGGCCGAAGCGGTCGGTTTCGACGATACTTAAAAGTGGATAAAACGCGGCTTTTTTACCGTAATTGTTAGCCGCAATTGTGATTGGGCATTAATTTTTGTAGTGACATTTTGCGGGCGAATAAACGTCCTGGCACAAAAATAGGCGGACATTCATGGCGAAAGCACAGGTAGTGGAAAAGACGGCGGGAGAGGAAAGCGGCGATCGGCCGCTAATCGATTCCAAGGCCGAGGCCAATTTGAAAAGTTTGATCGCGCAAGGCAAGGAGCGCGGCTATATCACCTATGACGAGCTGAACGAAGTCCTGCCACAGGATCAGGTTTCCTCCGAGCAGATCGAGGATTTCATGACCTTGCTCTCGGAGATGGGCGTCAACCTGATCGAGGCTGACGATGCCGAGGAGCAGAGTGCCGGTGCTGCCGGTGCCGCCAATGGCGCCAACGGTGCCAATGGCAGTGCCGCTGAAAGCGACGGCGAGGGCAAAATCGACGAGGCCGAAGCAGTGGAGAGCACGGAACTGGCACCCGCCAAAAGCACCGCCGTGGCCGCCAAACCTGCCGGAAAGTCGGAAACCCTGGAACGGACCGATGATCCCGTGCGCATGTATCTGCGCGAGATGGGCAGCGTCGAGCTGCTCTCCCGCGAGGGCGAGATCGCCATCGCCAAACGGATCGAGGCTGGGCGCGAGGCCATGATTGCCGGCATCTGCGAAAGTCCGCTCACCATCCGCGCGGTAATCGAATGGCATGACCTGCTGATGGTGGGCAATGTGCTGTTGCGCGACATTATTGATTTGGACGCGACCTATGGCGCTGGACCCGACGGTAAGAAGAACCAGGGCATGGCCGTTCACGCCACCAATGGTGCCGCGGCACCTGCGGCGAATGGCGCCACCAATGGCGCCGCCGCCGCCAATGACGACGACAGCAGTGACAGCAACGAGAACGCCGAGAAATCCGACGATGACGAGGAGGAGGATACAACCTTGTCCCTCTCGGCCATGGAAGAGGCGCTCAAACCCGGCGTAATCGAGATGTTCGAGAAAATCGCCAAGGTCTACAAGCGCTTCAAGAAGGTCCAGGATCTGCGGGTTGAGGCGGCCCTGAAGCATCAGGAACTGACAGCGGCCCATGAAAAGCGCTACTTGAAGCTGCACGAGGAACTGATCGTCCTGGTCAACGCGGTGCATCTCAACAACAACCGCATCGAGGCGCTGGTCGATCAGTTGTACGGCATCAATCGCCGCCTGATCGGCCTGGAAGGCCGGCTGTTGCGCCTGGCGGAAAGCCGCCGGGTGCCGCGCCTGGAATTCCTCAAGCATTATCAGGGCCACGAAACGGACCCACGCTGGGTCTCCCGCGTGCGGCGCCTGAAAGGCAAGGGCTGGGCTGAATTCGCTACCAAGGAGCGGGACGAGATCAAGACGATCCGCGGCGGTGTCTCCACCGTTGCCTCCGAGACCGGCCTGCCGATCCTCGAATACAAGCGCATTGTCTCCACCGTGCAAAAGGGCGAACGGGAGGCGCGTCAGGCGAAAAAGGAAATGGTTGAGGCCAACCTGCGCCTGGTGATCTCCATCGCCAAGAAATACACCAACCGGGGCCTACAATTCCTCGATCTGATCCAGGAAGGCAACATCGGCCTGATGAAGGCGGTAGATAAGTTCGAATACCGCCGGGGCTATAAATTTTCCACCTATGCCACTTGGTGGATTCGTCAGGCGATTACCCGCTCCATCGCCGATCAGGCCCGCACCATCCGTATTCCGGTGCATATGATCGAGACCATCAATAAGCTGGTCCGCACCTCGCGTCAGATGCTGCACGAAATCGGTCGCGAGCCGACGCCAGAGGAGCTGGCCGAAAAGCTCGGCATGCCCTTGGAAAAGGTACGCAAGGTGATGAAGATCGCCAAGGAGCCGATCAGCCTGGAAACGCCTATCGGCGACGAGGAAGACTCGCACCTGGGCGATTTCATCGAGGACAAGAACGCGGTCCTGCCGGTGGATGCGGCGATCCATTCAAATCTGCGCGAGACCACGACGCGGGTTCTGGCGTCGTTGACACCGCGCGAGGAACGGGTTCTGCGCATGCGTTTTGGCATAGGCATGAACACCGATCACACCTTAGAAGAGGTAGGCCAGCAGTTCTCGGTCACCCGGGAACGTATCCGGCAGATCGAAGCCAAGGCCTTGCGCAAATTGAAACATCCGTCCCGCTCGCGCAAACTGCGCAGCTTCCTGGATACGTGATCTAGACATCTGCCTATCTGGCCTGCTCCCCCACCCGGCCACCCATTGAGTATGATCCCATGGGTGGCCGGGTGGGGGAGCAGGCCAGATAGGCAACGCATAATATGCAGAGTTACGGGCCTGTAGCTCAGTTGGTTAGAGCCGGCCGCTCATAACGGTCTGGTCGCTGGTTCGAGTCCAGCCGGGCCCACCACTACCTTAATCGGATCTTATGATTTCAATTGCTTAACTCCTTTTTTGGCCAACTAGCCCGGAAGGTTAGCCATTTTTTTGTTCTATTTCTGTCCTCGAAACGGCGCCGACCGTAAGGAATTTATGCCCACAACCAAATTCAATAATTTCAACCATCACTATTTCCTGTCCCTTTGGCGGAGCTGTAAACCATGTCCGAAACGATCAGTTATCCAGACTATGAATTTATCGATGTTTCCGTTGCCGAGGGAGTTGGGCGCATGATCTTGAACCGTCCACATGTCCTGAATGCCCTGATCCCAGAAATGATGGGCGAGATCATTGCCGCGCTGGAATTGATGCGGGACGATGACGCGGTCCGCGCATTACTAATCACGGGCGCTGGGCGCGCCTTTTCCGCCGGAGGCGATGCCGGGTTTCTTGAAAAATTGATAGATGCCCGTCCCTTCGATATCAAGGAGACGGTGTACGCCTTTTTTGGCAAGGGGGTTCAGACATTGAAACTATTCCCAAAGCCGACAGTCGCCGCCGTCAACGGCCCAGCCGCCGGTGCTGGATTTGAGATCGCCCTAGCTTGTGATTTCAGGATTGCCTCTCAAACGGCGATGTTCCATCAGTCTTGGATACACCTTGGCCTGATCTCGCCCCTGGGTGGAATGTATCTGCTGCCACGGCTGGTTGGCTTGTCCAGGGCGAATGAAATTCTCATGCTGGGACAGCGGGTTAGTGGCGAGGAGGCGGCGGAGATGGGGCTCGTCAACGAAACGGTGGCTGACGAGGCTTTGCCGACAGCGGCAGAGACGCTGCTCCGGCGTCTGTCCGATGGTCCGCCGTTGGCGTTGCGCGCCATGAAGGAGGGTATCCGCCGCGGCATGGAATCGACACTTGCCGCGGAATGGGAGCATAGCGTCTATGTTCAGTCGCTACTTATCGACAGCGAGGATTATGCCGAGGGCGTACAGGCCTTGCTGGCAAAGCGTAAGGCAAATTTCTCAGGTAGGTAATACTACTTTTGATCAGATCGCGTCTTAACCATTTGCTAAGCGAAAAACTATAGAGTTCAGTCCGTAAAGCCACATTCATATGCGGTTGAATAAGTTTTGGGATGAAGATCATGGCTACGCCATTCCGGCGCATAGTGTTGGGCTTTAGAAATTTCGCCGCTGGCCTTGGAAGGGAAACCTATGAAAGTCAGCGCGATTTCGCGAGCGTGGACGTGAACACCGAGGTCACGGTTTTCTTCGAGGGACAAAGCCTTGAATAGGGTTGGCTTTAACGTCCGCGTCGCCAAGGATGAGACCCAGGTCTACAAATCCATGGTGCTGAATGACATCCGCCGCTTCGCTGATACCCCCGTCAAGGACTCCATCACGCGGGAATTTCAGGAATAGGTGATGTGGGAGGCAGAATGCTGGGCCCGTACGTTCCATGCCCTGGATGCGGGCGGTATTACCATGCACCGCATCCATGCCGTCACCCTCATAGCGAATCCGACAAAAAATTAAATTCCGCCTCGCCCAAATGCCCTAGGTGTTTTGGGGTGTATAGCCGCGGCCTTGGTAGTCAAAATCCCAAAGTTCCCGGTTCTCCGCCTGGTGCAGAAAATAGTTGTTATGATAGCTGCGGATCTCGGCGATCTTGCCCTCCTCAAACAGATACCATTCGCTGCCGCGCAGTACTTCCGGCGTTCCCGTCGGTGCCGGGGTCCAGCGCATGCTCCATTCGATCACGGCTTCGGGTTCCTGCACCAAGGTATGATCAAGGCGCCAATGTGCCGCCGTGCGTGGCCCTACCTTGACCCAGTAATTCGCCAGGCCGGCGGCACCCCGCACGGCGCCATGATCGACGAAATAATGCACGACATCCTGGGTAAAGGTTGACATCATCAATTCGTAATCGGAGCTGTTGCAGCCGTCGTAATAGCGCTTGATGGTTTCAATATACGGATGGCCGGATTGCCGGGGCATGCTGGTAACTCCATTTCCGGGAGGCATTGGGCGGTCGTTGTGGCCATGGTATCAACTCATGTCTTTAAGCGCCAATGGCAAGGCTAAGGCATGACAGCGATCTATGACAGTATTGGTGCCGGCTACGACCGCCACCGCCGCGCCGACCCGGGCATCGCCGCCGACCTGTTCGAGATGTTGGGTGCGCCGGGTGCTGGCCGCTATCTCGATCTGGCCTGTAGCAGCGGAAATTACACGATTGCTCTGGCCAAGCTGGGATACAGCTTGTCTGGCCTGGATATCTCCCAACGCATGTTGACGGCGGCACGGGCAAAATTCGGGACGCCGGCTGGATTCTGGGTGGGGTAGGGTAGGGTAGTTGCCCTTTGCCGACGAGACCTTCCAGGGCGCGGTCTGTACTCTGGCGATCCACCACTTTTAAGATCTTTCAGTGGCCTTCCGCGAATGCCGGCGCGTGCTGTGTCCGGCTGCGCCGTTCGTGCTGTTTACGGGCAAGACTGGGAAAATGCGGTGCTACTGTTTGAACGCCTATGTCCCAGAGGCCATGGCGCGCTCGATAGCCGACATGCCCCGCCGCGGAGAGCTCGAGAGCACGCCGCGGGCCCGCTGGGTTTATGGCACCGGTGTTCGTACCTTACGATGTAACGCGGGACCTGCAGGACCGTTTCCTCTATAGCGGCAACCACGAGCCGGAATTTTATCTCGACGCCAGCGCGTGTGCCTCCATCTTCACCTTCGAAACGCATGGCGACGAGGCCGAAGTACGTGACGGCGTGGCGCAATTGAAAGCGGACATCGCTACGGGACGTTTCGAGGATGTATGACGTTCTTTTACCGCCGAATTTGGCGACTATCTATTCGTTGGCGCCAAGTGCCTGGAATAACGCTCATAGGCCCATCTGTGCCAGGATCGCGGGCAGCACGGGGCCGTCTTCATCGCCCATGGCGGCCGTCATATCGAAATGATCGGCGCCGGGCAGTTCCATATATTCAGCCCCAATGCCGTTGGCCTGACATTGATCCACATAAACGCGGGTCTGCTTGATCCATTCATCGGTCTCGCCGCCGCCCACGGGGACGAGTAGGGGCAGGTCGCGGCGGGGCAGGTTTTGCAACGGCGAAACGCTGGCCAACATATCCCGGGTCAGGCCGATTTCCTGGTTCACGGAGATACCCAAAATGGGTTCGGGGTCATAGACGCCGGTCAGCAGGGCCGCCCCCTTGATCAGATCCTCCGGCAGGCCCTCCGCCCGCCAGTCATGGGCCAGCATCATGGCGCCCAGGTGGGCCCCGGCGGAATTGCCGGAGATGAAGATACGTTTAGGGTCACCACCCCATTCGGCGATATTGCCGTGGGTCCAGGTCAGGGCACGGACCATTTCGGCGATAATTTCGGGCAGGGTGACGTTGGGGCAGAGGTCATAGTTGACGATCACCACGCAGGCGCCAGCAGCGGCGAAGGGTTCGGCCAGGAAGCTGACATCGGATTTATCCTGGGCCCGCCAATAGCCGCCGTGGATATAGATTTGAACAGGCGCGTCGTCTGCCTCCGCCGGGAACACATCCAGCACTTCCAATGGCCCAGGCCCATAGCGCAGATCGTAAACCCCTTCGATCCGGCAGCGCGCTTCGGCCGAAACCGTGACCCGAGCATCGATCTTGCGCTGGTGGTCGGGCACCGCCTGACGCGGGTTATATTGCCGCTCGAAATCCTCGATTGAATAGCCGCGCCGGTCGATTTCTGTCATCTCGATGATCTCGTTCAGAATTACGCGAAGGCTTGGTCGGAAAGTAACAGCACCGCGCCACGATTGCCAATGTCTCAGGCGCAACTCGACCTAAAATCAGCTCGCCTTTCGAAAGTGCGCGGCGAAGGGATCCAGGGGTAGTCTGGCGCCATTGGTGAGGTAGGAGATCGTCCAGCAGTCCCGTTCGAGAGTCGCAAACTGGCCGGCCAATCATGGACCTGCTGGACCTGCTGGGCCGGCGCATGTGCCTGCGCATTTTGTGGGAACTGCGGCAAGGAGGTCAGGCCTTCCGCGCCCTCCAGGATGCAGCGGAGACGAACCCGAGCGTTTTGAACACACGACTAGCGGAGTTAAAGGCAACGGGTTTGGTCGAATTGGGCCGGGATGGCTACCGGCTTACGGGTCCGGGACAAGATCAGACCGCGCTACTTTTGCCTCTGAATATATGGCTGGAGATTGGGCGGAGATATTTCAGCCTCTGTTCAAATAAAGTCCTTACGCGAAAGCTTGCAGGCCTGTCATGGAACGGCCCAGGATCAGGGCATGAATATCATGGGTGCCCTCGTAGGTGTTCACCGTCTCCAGGTTCACCATGTGGCGCATAATGTGATATTCGTCCGAGATACCGTTGGCACCGTGCATGTCGCGCGCCGTGCGAGCGATATCCAACGCCTTGCCGCAGCAGTTACGCTTGATGATCGAGATCATCTCGGGCGCCGCACGGTGTTCGTCGATTAGACGGCCAACGCGCAGACAGGATTGCAGGCCAAGGGAAATTTCCGTCTGCATATCCGCCAGCTTCTTTTGCACCAACTGGGTCGCGGCCAGGGGCCGGCGAAATTGCTTGCGGTCCATGGTGTAGTTCAGGGCACCTTGCCAGCAAAATTCCGCCGCGCCCATGACACCCCAGGCAATGCCGTAACGGGCCCGGTTGAGACAGCCGAAGGGACCGGACAGGCCCTTTGCCTCGGGCAGATAGTTTTCGTCCGGTACGAAGCAGTCTTCCAGGACAATGCCGCCCGTGATCGAGGCCTTCAGGCTCAGCTTGCCCTCTATCTTGGGCGTGGAGAAACCCTTGAAACCGCGTTCCACCAGATAACCCCGGATATTGCCGTTGTCATCCTTGGCCCAGACCACGGCGACATCGGCGATGGGGGAATTGGTGATCCACATCTTGGCGCCGTTCAGGATCCAGCCGCCGTCAACTTTCTTGGCCCTGGTGATCATGGAGCCGGGATCGGAGCCATGATCAGGTTCAGTCAGGCCAAAGCAGCCGACGAATTCGCCGCTGGCCAGCTTGGGCAGGAATTTCTGCCGTTGTTCTTCACTGCCATAGGCGTTTATGGGATGCATCACCAGAGAGGATTGTACGGAAGCGGCCGAACGGTAGCCGCTGTCCACGCGCTCAACCTCGCGGGCGATCAGGCCATAGCAGACGTACGAGACGCCGGCACAACCGTAACCTTCGATGGTCGAACCCAGCAGGCCCAACTCACCCATCTCGTCCATGATTTCACGGTGGAATTTTTCCTGCCGCGTCGCCTCGATAATCCGGGGCATCAACTTGTCTTGGCAATAGTCCCGGGCGCTATCGCGGACCAGCTTTTCCTCTTCGTTCAGCTGATCATCCAGCAGAAAGGGATCGTCCCAGGCAAAAGACCCAGTTGCGAGATAGTCCGTCTGGCTCTTTGCCCGATCCGTATTCATTTGCCCAAACTCCTGTGTGGTGCCGTCATTGCAATACTGGTCTTATTAGCCAAGGAAAGGCCCCGCGACAACAGCTGCTTGTCTTACTTTGCCGGGAATCCGATTTGTGCGACAAATTGTCCGATCTTCACGAAATAGACTTGAAAAAGCCGTCTTTGGCGGCAAACTATCCCAGTTAACAAAATTGAAATGCGTCTAATTGATCCTGATCAAATCTGTCGCCAATTGGGAATTGTATATTTTGGCGCAAAGGGGATTGACTATGGACTACGATAAACTATTTGCCGACCGGATCGCTGACCTTCGCAATGAAGGGCGCTATCGTGTATTCGCGGAGCTGGAACGTCATGCCGGCAATTTTCCCAAGGCGACGCGCCATCACGATGGCAGGCAACAGGACGTTACGGTTTGGTGCTCAAACGACTATCTGGGCCAGGGCCAGAACAGGGATGTTCTGGACGCTATGCATACGGCCCTGGACAAGGTCGGCGCCGGTTCGGGCGGTACCCGCAACATCTCGGGCACCAACCATTATCATGTCCTGTTGGAGCGGGAGCTGGCCGACTTGCATGGCAAGGAAGCCGCCTTGCTGTTTACTTCCGGCTACATTTCCAACGAGGCGACGCTATCAACATTGGTCAAGGCACTGCCGGGACTGATCATTTTTTCCGACGCCTTGAACCATGCCTCGATGATTGACGGCATCCGCCATGGCGGCGGTCCGAAGCAGATCTGGCGCCACAACGATACAGAACATCTGGCGGAACTGCTGGCTAAGGCCGACCCTGATAAGCCAAAGATCGTAGCCTTTGAGTCCGTTTATTCCATGGACGGCGATATCGCCCCGATCGGCGAGATTTGCGCCATTGCCAAGAAGTATGGCGCCTTGACTTATCTGGATGAAGTTCATGCGGTTGGCATGTATGGCACCCGTGGCGGCGGTGTCGCCGAACGTGACGGCGTCATGGATCAACTGGATATCATCGAAGGTACTCTGGCCAAGGCTTTTGGCGTAATGGGCGGCTATATCACCGGGTCCTCAGATTTGGTCAATGTCATTCGCAGTTATGCCTCCTCCTTCATCTTCACGACCTCGATCGCACCGGCCATCGCCGCTGGCGCCCTATGCAGTGTGCGCCATCTGAAAGGCTCGAACGTGGAACGAGTGCGGCATCAGGAACGGGCCGCCGCATTGAAGACATTGTTCGCCGAGGCAGAGTTGCCCATGATGCCGTCGGTCAGCCACATCGTGCCATTGATGGTTGGTGACGCGGCGTTGTGCAAACAGGTCTCCGACGAATTGTTGGATGAATTCGGCATCTATGTGCAGCCCATCAATTATCCCACAGTGCCCCGGGGAACCGAGCGTCTGCGCTTTACCCCGACGCCGTTCCATGACGACGCCATGATGGCGGAACTGGTCACTGCGCTGAAAACGGTGTGGGCCCGATCGCACCTGCGCCGCGCCGCATAGACGGGATTGGCTTTCGGCTGTCGCGGCGGTACTGGTATGGCGAAAAACACCAACTCTGGCTAAGGTTCTGAGAAGAGGCTGGTGCCAGCTATCTGTTGGAATTCCAGGCTATCGGCGCTTCGGTCAAGGTTTCCGCCATTGATCCCGTCAGTCTGCTGGAGGTTTCCATTGTCGGCCCGGCGTCGTAGCCGAGGTTGGTTTTCTCCTATGTTTGTCTGCTGATTGCTTGTGATACGTTGGCACTGACACCTACATATGGTATGCAGGCGCCTACAAAGGCCGATTTGACCGTTGGTGGAGATTTTGGTTCGCCACGGCGGTTGTTGTTATTTCATCATCGCTCCGTCTGGTGCTTCGTCCAACGATGTCTTTGCAGATTGCCAAGGCTGATTAACGAATTAGAGATTTCCAGGAAGAAAGGGACCGTTGCATGTCGCTAACCAGTCCGCTCCCAGCAAATTTGCGCACTTTAAGTTCGATTGGGAGTTCACCCGACGAAAATGCTTTTTTTACCCAGGATGGCGTGGATAGGGATCCAGAAGTGTTTGCATCGCTGGCGGACGAGTTGCAGCGCCAGCAGAGCCAGATAGAGCTCATTGCCTCGGAAAATATTGTCTCGCGTGCGGTCTTGCAGGCCCAGGGCTCGGTGCTGACGAATAAATATGCCGAGGGCTATCCGGGCCGGCGTTACTACGGCGGCTGCGAATACGTGGATGTCGTGGAACAGCTCGCCATTGACCGCGCCAAGGCGATTTTCGGCTGCAGCTTCGCCAATGTGCAGCCGCATTCTGGGTCACAGGCCAATCAGGCGGCCTTTATGGCGACCTTGAAGCCGGGCGATACGGTATTGGGAATGTCATTGGCAGCGGGTGGGCATTTGACCCATGGCGCACCGCCCAACCAATCGGGCAAATGGTTCAACGCGGTACAATATGGTGTGCGTCTGCAAGATGCCAGGATTGACATGGATGAGGTCGAGAGCCTCGCCTGCGAGCATCAGCCGAAATTGATCGTGGCGGGTGGTTCGGCCTATCCCCGCGTCATCGATTTTGCTGCTTTTCGAAAGATCGCCGACGATGTCGGGGCCAAATTGATGGTGGATATGGCACACTTCGCTGGCCTGGTCGCCGGCGGCAGCCATCCTTCACCCTTGGCTGTCGCGGATGTTGTCACGACCACGACCCATAAAACCATGCGCGGTGCCCGTGGCGGCATGGTGCTGTCCAACGATGATGCCTTGGGTAAGAAGATCAATTCCGCCATTTTCCCGGGCCTGCAGGGTGGTCCGCTGTTGCATGCAGTCGCTGGCAAGGCGGTAGCCTTCAAGGAAATCATGACGCCGGAGTTCAAGGCCTATACCCACGCCGTGGTGGCGAATGCCCAGGCCCTGACGGCGGTCTTGCAGGAGCGCGGCCTGGATATCGTATCGGGCGGCACGGATACGCATTTGATGCTGGTTGATTTGCGTCCCAAGGGCTTGACCGGCAATATCACCGAGGATGCCCTGGAGCGGGCGGGGATTACCTGCAACAAGAATGGCGTGCCATTCGATCCCGAGAAACCGGCCGTGACCTCGGGTGTCCGCCTGGGTTCGCCGGCGGCGACGACCAGGGGCTTTGGCATCACCGAGTTCCAATTAGTCGGTCATCTGATCGCCGATGTGCTGGATGGGCTGGCCGCTAATGGCCCGGATGGCAACGCGGCGGTCGAGCACGGGGTGCGGAACAGGGTCGAGGCCTTGTGCGCGTCCTTTCCCATTTACTAGGCAGATACTGAGCAGCCAATTTCCGAACCGATTTGCAATTGAGGATATAATTTTCTGATGCGTTGCCCATTTTGCGGTCATAACGATACCCAGGTGAAGGATTCCCGGCCCGCGGAAGACAATGCGGCGATCAGGCGGCGGCGCTTTTGCGCCGATTGCGGCTCCCGCTTCACCACGTTCGAGCGGGTGCAACTGCGTGATTTGATGATCCTGAAAAAGAATGGCCAGCGCGTGGCCTTCGACCGGGATAAATTAATCCGCTCGATCCAGTTGGCCTGCCGCAAGCGGCCGGTGGACGAGGAACGGGTTGAGCGGGTGGTCAACGGTATTCAAAGACGTCTGGAGAGTTCAGGCGAGAACGAGATCCGCTCGGAAGCGGTTGGCGAACTGGTCATGGAAGCGCTATCCAATCTCGATCCGGTGGCTTATGTGCGCTTTGCCTCCGTCTACAGGAACTTCCGCGAGGCCCGCGACTTCGAGGACTTTGTCGGCCAGATCGGTGGCGATGAGGAGATTGACCAAGATTGATGCAATCCTGCCAGAAGGCCCGCCGATACGGTCAAGCGACGACTATCTAGGTTTGGCCCTGGTCCTGGCCGCGCGCGGTCTGGGCAATGTCTGGCCGAACCCGGCGGTGGGCTGTGTCTTGGTCAGGCATGGGCGGATAGTGGGCCGGGGCTGGACCCAGCCCGGCGGACGCCCCCATGCCGAGGCGATGGCCCTGGAACAGGCCGGTAATCAGATAGGTGACCAGGCCAGGGGCGCCACGGCATACGTTTCTCTGGAGCCTTGCGCCCATCATGGACAGACCTCGCCCTGCGCCGAGGCCCTGATCGCGGCTGGCATCGCTCGGGTGGTTATCGCCGCGCCCGATCCTGACCCACGGGTTGATGGCCGTGGCGCTGAAATGCTGCGCGCCGCCGGGATCGCGGTCGAATGGGCTGGATCGGCAATAGCGGCGCGGGCCACGGCGCTGAATGCCGGTTTTCTTTGCAAGATAAATCGGAAGCGCCCTCTGGTAACCCTGAAACTGGCCTCGACCCTGGATGGACGCATCGCCACCGCTAGCGGCGAAAGCCAGTGGATTACCGGGGCGGGAGCCCGCGCCCGCGGCCATCTGCTGCGGGCTGAGCATGACGCGATCCTGGTTGGTATTGGCACCGCCTTGGCCGATGATCCGGAATTGACTTGCCGTTTGCCGGGCATGGCGGCGCAATCCCCGGTGCGTGTGGTGCTGGATAGCAAAATGCGCTTGCCACCTGATAGCCGCCTGGCCCGTGGCGCCGGCGATCATCCCCTATGGCTGCTTAGCGGCCCGGACCGCGGTGCGGCTTCATTGACGGCTCCGTTGACGGCTTTGGGCTGCGAGGTCATGGCGGTGCCTTGGGGCGGCGATGGCCGGATCGAGCCGGCGGCGGCATTGCAATGTCTGGCTGAACGCGGCATCACACGGCTGTTGGTGGAAGGGGGAAGCGCCGTCGCAACGGCTTTTTTGGCCGCTGGATTGGTTGATAGTCTTGCTTGGTTCCGCACACCAGGCTTGATGGGCGGCGATGGTTTGCCGGTTTTTGGTGCCCTGGGCTTGACCGTACTGGACCATATGCCGCGCTTTCAACGGCAGGGAATTGAAAACTTGGGTGATGATGTACTGGAAAGCTACGTCCAACGGGGCTAAATAGGGGTATGTTTACTGGCATTATCACAGATATCGGCCGGGTCGATCAGGTCGAGCCCGCCGGCGATACGAAATTCGTCATCGCCTCCTCGTACGACAGCGCCTCGATCGTCATCGGCGCCTCGATCTGTTGTTCGGGGGTATGCCTGACTGTGATTGACAAGGCGCCGGGTTGGTTCTCGGTCACCGCTTCGGCGGAAACCTTGGACTGCACCAACCTGGCGGATTGGGCGGTGGGTAGTTCGATCAATTTGGAGCGGGCCCTGAAAGTCGGCGACGAACTGGGCGGGCATATCGTCTCGGGTCATGTGGATGGCGTGGTGGAGATTTCGGGCGTAGTGGCGGATGGGGACAGCCTGCGTTTCCGTTTCAGCCTGCCTGATGATCTGGCGCCTTATATAGCGCCCAAGGGCTCAGTCTGCCTGAACGGCGTCTCCTTGACCGTCAACGAAGTGGACGAGGATGGGTTTGGCATCAATATTATTCCTCATACTCAGGAAAAGACTACCTTCGATGCCGCCAAGGCCGGTGACCGGGTCAACCTGGAAATCGATGTGCTGGCCCGCTATGTGGCCCGCTTGGCCCAAAGTTCGGCGCAAAAGGAGACACTGTGAGCGACGTTATCGAAAAAGATCAAACATATCTGTCGAGGATAGAGGATATTTTGGACGATGCCCGCCAGGGCAAGATGTTTATTCTGGTTGATGATGAAGGCCGGGAGAACGAGGGCGACCTGATTATCCCTGCCGCCATGGCGACGCCGGAAGCGATCAATTTCATGGCCCGTTATGGCCGGGGCCTGATCTGCCTGTCCCTCAATGGGGAACGGGTGGAAAAGCTGGGCCTACCCTTGATGGCACAGCGTAATGAATCCCGCCACGGCACCGCCTTCACCGTCTCGATCGAGGCGCGGCAGGGTATTTCGACCGGCATCTCCGCCGCTGACCGGGCGCGCACCGTGGCCGTGGCCATTGATCCTGACAGTGATGGGACCGATATCGCGACACCGGGGCATATTTTTCCTTTGCGGGCGCGCGACGGCGGCGTTCTGGTCCGTGCCGGCCATACGGAAGCGGCGGTGGATGTGGCGCGGATGTCCGGTTTGCTGCCGGCCGGCGTGATCTGTGAGATCATGAACGATGACGGCACCATGGCCCGCATGCCCGATTTGGTGAAGTTCGCGCAGTTCCACGGATTGAAGATCGGCACCATTGAAGACTTGATTGAATACCGCCGGCGGACAGAGACCTATGTGGAACGCCGTACAGAGGCGCGCATTGACTCGGTTCATGGTGGTGAATTCCGTGCCGTCGTCTATGTTAACAAAATTGCCTATTCCGAACATATTGCCTTGGTGAAGGGCGACGTCAGCGCGCCTGGACCGGTACCCGTGCGTATGCATGCCCTGGATGTCTTGAGCGACGCCCTGGGTGACAAGGCGGGTAAGGCGGGGTTGCTGCAATCGGCCATGAACCTGATCGCCGATGACGAACGTGGCGTTGTCGTGCTGATCCGCGAGGCCTTGCCAACGGCTGTTTCCGACCAGATCCGCCGCAAGGCCGGGGAGGATGTGCCCCATCGGGTGGAGCTGCGCGATTATGGTATTGGGGCGCAAATTCTGTTTGATCTTGGGGTTCGGGAAATGGAGCTGCTGACTAATTCCGACTACGACATCGTTGGCATCGAAGGCTATGGACTGACCATCACCGGCACGCGCCCCATTCCCATCGACGACTAATAGCTATTCAATGAATTCCCAGTAGATTCGAGGATACGTACCAGATGAGTGAGGCGCCCCATCTTCTTATCATTGAAGCCCCATACTACCGGCAAATCTCGGACGAGCTGGGAAAGGGGGCCACGGCCGCGCTTGACGCTGCCGGTGCGACCTACGAGCGCCTGGAAGTGCCTGGTGCCTTTGAAATTCCGGCCGCCATCCGAATGAACATCAAGGCCATGGAATTGGTTGACGGGCGCCGCCGCTATGACGGCTACATCGCCTTGGGTTGCGTTATTCGTGGCGAGACGTCGCATTATGATTATGTCTGCGGCGAATGTGCCCGCGGCCTGATGGATCTGTCGTTGGAATTTTCCATCGCGGTGGGTTTCGGCGTTTTGACGGTGGAGAACGAGGCGCAGGCCTGGGCTCGTGCATCGTTGGACAAAGGTGACAAGGGCGGGGCGGTTGCGAACGCCGCTTTGCGCATGATCGAGGTGAAGCGCGAGTTTGGATATTTTCCCCGGTGAGTGAAGTGATGGACGAAAAGACCTATGGCGCGAAGACATCCGCTGGCGCAAGACGCCGGGCCTCGCGTCTGGCGGCGGTGCAGGCATTGTACCAGTTGACCTTGAACCATGGCACAGCCGACGATGGCGAGGTCGAGGATGCGATCATTGAATTTCTGACCCACCGTCCCGGCGCTGAATTGCCTGAAGATGCATATGCCGAAGTTGACAATGATCTGTTTTCCGATCTGGTCCGAGGCACGCACCGCCATCATGGCCAGTTGGTCGACATTCTTGACGCCGTGCTGCCCCAGCGTTGGAAATTCGTACGTCTGGACCGTATTCTGGCCGAGATATTGGGCTGTGCCACCTACGAATTGAGCCATCGCCCCGACGTGCCCGTGGCCGTGATCATCAATGAATACGTGGAGATCACCAAGGCCTTCTACGAGGGCGATGAGATCGGTTTTATTAATGGTGTCTTGCAGGAAGTAGCGCAAAACCTGCGCGCCGAGGAAGTCCTGGAACACAAGAATGAGCGGGCGAAATCCAACTGAACCCAGCCCGGCGCAAAAACCGGGTGAATTCGACCTAATCGGACGCTATTTCGCGCCGCTTGCCGGCCCTGGTGCGTTTGGTCTTGGCGACGATGCGGCCGTGCTGACGCCCCCGCCGGGCCAGCAATTGGTCTTCACCGCCGACGCCATTATCGCCGGCGTCCATTTCCTGGCAGATGACCCCGCCGGCGACGTGGCCGCCAAGCTGCTGGCGGTGAACCTGTCCGATCTAGCCGCCATGGGCGCGGTTGGCGCGGGTTATCTGATCACCACCGCCTGGCCCCGTGTTCTGGACGAAGACTGGATCGCGGACTTTGCCCAAGGCCTCGGCACGGCACAGGCCGAGCATGAGATAGCTTTGCTGGGCGGTGATACCGTGGCCACGGATGGGCCCATGTGCCTTTCCCTTACAGCCATTGGCGAACTACCCATGGGCAGTGCGATACGCCGCAATGGTGCTAAGGCGGGTGACAATATTTATGTTTCAGGCCGGATCGGTGATGCCGGTGTTGGTCTGCGTATTCTGTGCGACGGCCTGATGGACGGTACCACGCCAGATCACCAGGCAGCTGTCGAGCGTTACCGCAGGCCAAGGCCACGCCTGGCTCTAGGCCAGGCCCTGCGTGGCTTGGCAAGTGCCTGCATTGATATTTCCGATGGCTTGGTTGCCGATCTGGGCCATTTGGCGGCGCAATCCCGCGCGGCCATGACGGTGGATCTAGCAGCGATACCCCTGTCCCCGTTGGCCGGTCTGATTGGTGGGGCGGCGGCAGCCATCGTGGCTGGTGATGATTATGAATTATTGTTCACAGCGGCGCCCGATGATGAGCTGCGCTTGCTTGACGCTGGGCAAGAAACCGGAACCACCGTCAGCCGCATTGGCCGAGTCACAGCGGGCCGTGGCGTCGAGGTTGTCGATGCCGCCGGGGTGAAGGTCAATCTGGCACAACCCGGCTACCGCCATTTTTAGAGGGCCGCTAGTTCAGGTAACTGGCCGTAACCTTCCCCTAACCATTTTTTGCCATATTGCAGGCTGGTGCATCACTCAATTGGAAAACTTCCGTGGGGTCATGCGGATTTGTGGGACTAGTCATGAAAAAGATCATCATCATTGTGGTCGCCTGATCGTTGTGCCGGGAGCAGCCGGCGGCGGATTGTTTTTCATGGGCGTGCTTGACGAACCACTAGGCCCTAGCAAACCTAAAGGTGAAGGCACGGTGGCTGGCGGCGAGGGCAAGAGCAGCTGCGAGGGGAGTGCGGCCGAACAGGCCGCCGAAGCGCTGTTCGTGCAGCTGGAACCTATTTCCGCGCTGGTTATAAGTAACGGGCGGGTAAAATATCAGGTACTTTTGACGCTCAAACTGCAGGTGGCGATATTGGCGCGAAGAACGACGTTTACACGGTGTTGCCGCGTCTTCGTGATGCCATGCATACAGAATTGTTTACCGCACCAATTTTGCGTGACGAAGAGACCGGCGTGAACGATCTGGTCGATCTGAAAAGGCGTGTATTGGGCTTGACCCGGAGTATGGTTGAAAGCGATAGCATTGAGGATGTGCTAGTTCTCAAACACAAACGGATGTGCGTTTAAAAAACCCGCTTCAAGCAGGAAATGGCGCTTGTTCTCTCGATAACAAGTCACTAGCTTGCGCCGGTGTTTAATCATCCCCAATATCATAACGTTACCTTGCTGGCCGTTTGCCAGTCGATGTTTGCTTGTGGGCAGACGACGATGTTTTTTGTCGGCAGCCTGATCGGTGCCGAATTGGCCACGAACAAAGCCCTTGCTACCCTGCCGGTGAGCGCGGTGATCCTGGGTACGGCCCTGATGACTGTGCCGGCCTCGTTGGTGATGCGCCGGGTTGGCCGGCGGGCCGGCTTCATGGGAGCGGCAGCGATTGGTGCTTGCGGATTTTTGACCTGCGCCCTGGCGCTCTATTCCTCGCTGTTCTGGGTGCTCTGCGTGGGTGCGCTAACAGTCGGGTTCTATCACGCCTTTTGCCAATATTACCGGTTCGCGGCCGCTGATGCGGCGACGCCCGAGTTTCGGCCAAAGGCGATTTCGCTGGTCATGGCGGGCGGCGTCGTTGCCGGTGTGCTTGGCCCCACACTGGCCGTGAACAGCCGTGAAATTGTCCCCGATATTGAGTATCTTGGCTCGTATCTGTCATTGGCGGCCTTGACGATGTGCATCCTGGTGCTCGTCTCGTTCGTACGTATTCCCCGGCTGTCCGAGGCGGACCGGAAAGATACGGGCCGGCCATTGTTGGAGATCATGCGTCAACCGCGCTTCATCGCGGCGGCGGGTTCGTCGATGATCGCCTATGGCATCATGTCTCTGTTGATGACCGCCACGCCGTTGGCGATGCGGGCTTGCGATCATCCTGTGGACGATGCGGGTTTCGTCATTCAGTGGCATGTGGTGGGGATGTTCGCACCATCGTTCTTTACCGGGCATTTGATCTCCCGGTTCGGCTTGATCAAGATTATGCTGACCGGCGCCATTCTGCTGTTGCTTGCCGTGGCCTCGGCGCTGCATGGCATCATGATCCTGAATTTCATGGTCTCGATGTTCTTTCTGGGAATGGGCTGGAATTTTCTATTTGTCGGCGGCTCAACCCTGTTGACCGAGGTCCATACGCCCTCCGAGCGGGGAAAGACCCAGGCCGCGCATGATTTCATGGTTTTCGCCACCACAGCCCTGGGCTCCTTCCTTTCCGGCCAATTGTTGTTTAATTTCGGTCGGGAGCGGGTCAATTTGATGGCGTTGCCGCTTATTATCACCGTAACCCTTCTGGTCATCTGGTTCGGATTTATCCAAAGGGCGGAGGATACGGCGGCGCCCACAGTGTGAACCGGTATAAAGCTGTACTGGCTTTCGAGTCGCAGTGTGTTAAATGGTGCAGCCGCGGCCAAAGCCCGCTAGTCGGAAGTATAAAGACATGACAGATATCGAAGGCGTCATTCCGGCGCTGGGTCAAGCATTGGAGAAGCGCGGCTTTACCGCGTTGACGCCGGTGCAAGAGGCGGTGCTGGCGCCCGAACTGGCTGATTCCGATACTCTTGTCTCGGCCCAGACAGGGTCGGGCAAGACCGTGGCTTTTGGCCTTGCCCTCGCACCTACCTTGTTGATGGGTGAGGAGCGTTTCGTGGATGCCGAGGCGCCCTTGGCGTTGGTAGTGGCGCCAACGCGGGAGTTGGCCTTGCAGGTCAAGCGTGAGTTGGAATGGCTGTACGCGATGACCGGGGCGCTGCATGCCTCCTGTGTTGGCGGCATGGATATGCGGACCGAACGCCGGGCTCTTCAGAGGGGCGTGCATATCGTGGTCGGCACGCCGGGCCGTTTGCGTGATCATATTGAGCGCGGCTCTTTGGATGTCGGCGCATTGAAGGCGGTGGTGCTGGATGAGGCGGATGAAATGCTCGACATGGGCTTTCGCGAGGATCTGGAATATATCCTCGATGCCGCGCCAAAGCAACGCCGCACCATGCTGTTCTCGGCCACGGTGCCGCGCACTATCGTCAGCCTGGCCAAGCGTTATCAGCGTAATGCGGTGCGTATCTCGACCCAGGCTGAACAAAGCCAGCATCTGGATATCGAATACCGTGCCCTGACCGTCGCCCCCAATGACCGAGAAAACGCTATTATCAACGTGCTGCGCTATTTCGAGGCCAGGACCGCGCTGGTCTTTTGCTCCACCCGCGCCGCTGTTAACCATATGACCGCGCGCTTCAACAATCGGGGCTTCTCCGTGGTGGCGCTGTCTGGCGAATTGAGCCAGAGCGAACGCACGAACGCACTTCAGGCTATGCGCAGTGGCCGGGCGCGGGTCTGTATCGCCACGGATGTGGCCGCCCGCGGCATTGATCTGCCCAATTGCGGGCTGGTGATCCATGCCGATTTGCCAAGGAACCGCGAAGGCCTGCTGCACAGAAGTGGGCGCACGGGCCGGGCCGGGCGCAAGGGCGTCAGCGTCTTGGTGGTGCCGCATAATTGGCGCCGGCGGACCGAGCGGCTGTTGCAAGGCGCGAATATCGAGGCTATCTGGGCCCGGCCACCTTCGGTGGTCGAGGTCATGCGCCGCGATGACGAGCGTCTGCTGGCCGATCCCGGTTTGACCGAACCCGCACAGGAAGAGGAGCAAGACTTCGTCAGGGAGCTTCTGGGACGACATGGCGCCGAGCAAATCGCCGCCGCCTATGTCCGTCTATACCGCGCGGGCCGTTCCGCGCCCGAAGAACTGCTTGATACCGGACCCCGTGATCAGGGCGAACCAAAAGGTAAGCGCCGCGATGATTTCAAGAATGGCGTTTGGGTGTCCCTCTCCGTGGGGCGCAAACACCAGGCCGAACCGCGCTGGGTGCTGCCCATGCTGTGCCGCGCCGGCAACATCACCAAGCGCGAAATCGGCGCCATTAGGATCGAGCAGAACGAAACTTATGTGGAATTCTCCTCGGATGCCATCGACCGCTTTCTCGAAGCGGTGGGGCCAAGCCGCGCGGTGGAGAAAAATGTCACGGTAACGCGGCTGGACAACATGCCGAAATCGCTCGGGACCGAGCGTGACAGGCCTCAAGGCAAGAAATCGTATGGGAAGAAGGCTTTCGGGAAAAAGAAACCGTATGCTGAGGCAAGGGCTGAAACATCCGCTGAACCGGGTCTGAAGCGCAGCTTCGCCCTGCAGGCCGACAAAGCGCCGGGGAACGAGAAGACCTGGGAGAAATCCGGGAGCCAGTCTCAGCCAAAGCCGAAGCCAAAACGAAAGAAACGCGGGCCCTCTCACAAACCCAAACTCGCGAAAGCGGGTGCCAGGACGCGCATTGGCGACAAGCCCGGCTATAGCCCTCTAAAACGGAAGAAGCCAAAATCTGCCGGTTAGGATGTTCTGGCCTTTGAGAGATTAGTCTTCTTCGCGGCCGCGGCGGCGTTCATCTTGGCTTTCGCCGCGGCGTAGGCCGTGGATATCCTCGGCGCTTGCCATGCTTAATCCTCTCGGCCTCGTCCTCGTCTCCGCTACGATGGCATTCGGTGCAATCGTCAAAGTCGCGAATACTTTCCTCCAAATGCTCCTCCCTGACATTGGAGGCAATCACCTTCGGCCTTCTCATGGCCCTGGATCAGCGTGCCGGGATTTAGGGTGATGTCGGGCGCCTGCTAAACGGCAAAGATGCCAATGATAAATAACAGGGCAAGTACGATAAGGCGGGTCCGCATATCACCACCTCCAAAATATCATGACGGCCCCAATCCCGGTGTCCGAAAAGATGCAACAGACCGTCTATTGACATGGCGCCAAGGACAACGAGACCAAACGGGGCAAAATTCGCAAGCACCTCCTGCGCGGTTTTCAATTTCCCTGGCTACATTAAAATTAGTAAAACGTAATATGAATATGAATTGTCGTCATGCCATGCGTCGAATTGACGCGTCTTTCAATGAGGCTATTTCTTTGCCGCGAATCGTAACCGTGGCGCCGCAAGGCTGCCTGCTAGTTCGGCCAAAATACAGCTGACGAAATCGACAATGTGGGCGCGTGTACAACTTATTCTTGGCGTTATACCTGCGAGGCCCCGTGGCTTACGGTGATACGCTTGTCGTTGCTTTCTCGGAAGTCTGCATTCTTCGTGAAGCTACGGTTGCGTTTCTAACACTTCTCTGGCATTTTCCGCGCGAATTTTCGCCCAGTGGCGAACCCGTAGGGTCAAGGCATGCTCTTTGTGCTGATTTTTCTGGCCTCACGATCATCGACAAGATCCAGCAAAGAGGATGTGACCTATGTCAGCGGGATTGGCTTTTGCCATCGTGTGCGGTTTGATCGCACTAGTATACGGTATCTGGGCGGTACGCTCAGTATTATCGGAAAGCGCCGGTAACGAGCGCATGCAGGAAATCGCGGCCGCCGTGCAAGAGGGCGCCAAGGCCTACCTAAACCGGCAGTACATTACGATCGGCACAGTTGGTGTGGTGATCTTTTTTGTTCTGTTGCTGCTTTTCAATATTTCCGTCGCGGCGGCCTTCCTGGTCGGCTCGGTGCTTTCGGGTGCGGCGGGTTATATTGGCATGAACGTCTCGGTCCGCGCCAATGTGCGCACTGCCGAGGGTGCCCGCCAGAGCCTGGGCAAAGGTCTGGAGATCGCCTTCAAATCCGGCGCCATTACCGGCATGCTGGTGGCTGGCTTGGCCCTGCTGGGCGTGGCGGTCACTTATGCGGTGCTGTTGAAAATGGGTGTTTCGGGCCGTGAACTTATTGATCCCCTGGTGGGCCTGGGCTTTGGCGCATCGCTGATCTCCATCTTCGCCCGTCTTGGCGGTGGCATCTTCACCAAGGGCGCCGATGTCGGCGGTGATCTGGTGGGCAAGGTCGAGGCCGGCATCCCCGAGGATGACCCCCGCAACCCCGCCACCATCGCCGATAACGTGGGCGACAATGTTGGCGACTGCGCCGGCATGGCGGCTGATCTGTTCGAGACCTATGCGGTGACCGTGGTGGCCACTATGATCTTGGCCTCGATCTTCTTCGCGGGCGATGCCGTATTGGCCGGCAAGATGATGCTGTATCCGCTGGTTATTGGCGGCGCCTGCATCATCACCTCGGTGATCGGTACCTTCTTCGTCAAGCTGGGCGCCTCCAAGAACATCATGGGTGCGATGTACAAAGGCTTCATCGTATCCGCCGGATTGTCCGCCGTTGCCTTGTGGCCGGTAACCGACTGGATCGTCGGCATGGGCGAGGTCGGCGACAAGGGCTTCAGTGGCCAACATCTATTCTATTGCGGCCTGGTGGGTCTGGCGGTGACTGGTCTGTTGATCTGGGTGACGGAATATTACACCTCGACCGAGTACCGTCCGGTACGTAGCGTGGCGCAAGCCTCGACCACCGGTCACGGCACCAACGTCATTCAAGGCTTGGCCATTGGCATGGAATCGACGGCATTCCCGGCGATCATCATCATCGCCGGTATCTTCATGACTTTCAACTTGGCCGGCCTGATGGGCATCGCTATCGCGGTGACCACGATGCTGGCTCTGGCCGGCATGGTCGTTGCATTGGATGCCTATGGTCCGGTGACCGATAACGCCGGCGGCATTGCCGAGATGGCGGAAATGGACGAGGAAGTTCGCAACACCACGGATGCCCTGGACGCCGTTGGCAACACCACCAAGGCGGTGACCAAGGGCTACGCCATCGGCTCCGCTGGTTTGGGCGCCTTGGTACTGTTCGCGGCCTATACGGAGGATCTGAAGTTCTTCGCGGCCAATTCTGATCAATACACCTACTTCAAGGATGTGACGGTCGATTTCGCTCTGTCCAATCCTTATGTGGTGATCGGCCTGATCTTTGGCGGTCTGCTGCCGTTCCTGTTTGGCGCCATGTCGATGACGGCTGTGGGCCGCGCGGCGGGTACCGTCGTGGAAGAGGTTCGCAGCCAGTTCCAAAACGATCCAGGCATCATGAAAGGCACATCCAAGCCCAACTATGGCCGTACCGTCGATCTGCTGACGAAGGCCGCCATCAAGGAGATGATTGTCCCCTCGATGCTGCCTGTCCTGGCGCCGCTCGTGCTGTACTTCGTCATGGTCGCCCTGGCCGGCAAGGGCGAGGCCTTCGCGGCCGTTGGCGCCATGTTGCTGGGCGTCATTGTCACGGGGCTGTACCTGGCCATCTCCATGACGGTTGGTGGCGGCGCCTGGGATAACGCCAAGAAATATGTCGAGGACGGCAATCTTGGCGGCAAGGGGTCGGAGACCCACAAGGCGGCGATTACCGGCGACACGGTCGGCGATCCCTACAAGGATACCGCTGGTCCGGCCGTGAACCCGATGATCAAGATCACCAATATCATGGCGTTACTGTTGTTGGGCGTCTTGGCGCACTGGAACTAGTGGCTGGAGCTGACCCAAGCGGTCGGCTGCTGGCAAAATAAAACCCCGCCGGCATCCACCGGTGGGGTTTCTACTTTCTACCTATTCGTTGCCGGCGTTGGAAAAGCGTCCGACGTTGCCGAATAATTGTCCGATAACGGTCAATTCCTTGCCTTTGGTGAGAGTTTTTCGCTGCACCAGGTCCACGGTTTTGCCGTCCGCCAAGGCATAATGCTTGATGCCGCTGACTACACCGGCCTTGTCGAATTTTATGGCTAGGACGGTCTGATCAGTCAGGGTTTCATCAAAGAAGGCAATATGTTCTGATTCCTGTTTTACATACAGCCAGATTTCGCCGTTGAAGTTGGCAACGGAGGTGGGCGAGCCGAACAACGATGTAACCGAATCGCGGTCGTGGACACCGGGCCGCAACTTTTCCACCAGCTCGGCATCAGGGACGTAGCCATGGCTGCTTTGCATGGGCGAGCAACCCGCCAACGCGGCCATTGTCAAAGCGGCGGCGAGAGCCAGCGGTGTAAGACCTAGGCGGGCGCGGAAACGATCTTTACGGCGCTCAGGGTGGTGTATAAAGGGCTTGTTCATTGTCGGCGAACATGCCATCGCCGGCAGCGTCATGTCAATCTGCGTAGCGCGGAATTGGGCTTAATTTTGGGCCGAAACATGGGACCATTGAAACGATGTTAAAAAACTGGCTTCGCCGGGACAAGGATGCTCAGGACGTCGCCCACACGCTTTACCTTGCAGCCGTGGCCCAGGCGAGGCAGCCGCTGTTCTACGCCACCCATGGCGTTCCTGACACGGTGGATGGACGCTTTGACCTGATCGTCATGCATGTCTTCCTACTGTTGCGTCCCTTGTCCAAATTGGCCGAGCAGGACGGTGATGGCGAATTGCAGGTGCGGGCAGGCACCATCGCCCAGGCCCTGTTTGATACCATGTTTAGTGATATGGACCGCTCGTTGCGGGAAATGGGGGTTTCCGACATTTCTGTGGGTAAACGTGTTAAGCACATGGCGAAGGCATTTTATGGACGTGTCGCGGCCTATAATGACGGCCTGGAGGGGACGGACGAGCAGTTGAGTGAAGCCTTGCGGCGCAATCTTTTTGGTACGGTTACACCGGCGGCGGACAATGTCGCGGCGATGTCTGACTATTTGCGCTTTCAGGCCGGGCAGATGGCGGCGGTTCAAGATGACCAGGCGCTAAAAGGTGAAATACTATTCGCGCCCTGGCCCGGAAAAGGCGTTGACCCATGAATTCTATATCACTATTTTGCGCCCGCGCTGGTGCCCCCGCCGCGTGACCGTTGGTGTTGCGGCAACGGCGTGGCAACAGCCGCCTCCGTCACCCTGGAAGTTGGAGAATTTGCGTTGACCGATGCAACGGCAATGCCGGAATTTAGCCGTTTAGTTCAAGTAGATGCTGTCGGCTCGGATGTTGCCGTGCTGGTGCTACAGGCCAATGGCGATGAATGTGCCGCCGTGGCCGGGCGCTTGGAACTGCAGTCCATCGACGAGCTGCGGGCCCAGGTCTCCATGCGGCAAACCGCGGCGGGACTGATTAGGTTGAATGTTGATTTTTCGGCGAATGTGGTACAATCCTGTGTCGTGACCCTGGAAGCGGTGGCAGTAACCGTAGCTGATCACTTTTTGGTGCTGTGCGATGGGGCACAAATGCGCGGAAATAAAGGGAACGATGGGTCGGGGGAAGTTTTTGTCGATCCGTTTGGAGACGATCCGGTCGAACCCTCGGTTGACGGCTGTATCGATCTTGGTGAGTTGGTGACGCAGCATTTGTCCCTTACTCTCGACCCCTATCCCCATGCGCCGGGGATTGAAGTTGACGAGGTGATGGACGATACAGCGCCTGGTCGGGCTGACGTGAGTTTGAATTTGGTGGCCAATGGGGCGGACGTCGATGTATTGGACGCCGATTTGCCATTGGGTCGGGATGCGGGTCCCGAAACAGCAAACCCATTTGCCGTGTTGCGCAAGATGCGGACAGGCGGGCGGGCTGAAGGATGAGGCGAAGGCGGTGCCCGATCGGGTGCCGCATAAGCTGTGTTAGAAAATTTGTGCGAATTACGATATGGGGCGCGGCCGGACTGGCTGGTTGACACGGTCCCAGACAACTTGGATGAAAATGTGAAGCCATGGCAGTACCTAAAAAGAAGATCTCCGTCGCGCGCCGCGGCCAGCGCCGTTCCCACGATGCCTTGAAGCCATCCGCTTATGCGGAATGTCAGAATTGTGGTGAGTTGAAGCGGCCGCATCATGTATGCCCGTCTTGCGGCTACTACAATGACCGTGAGGTTAGCGAACCCTCAAGTGCGGCCTAGTCCTGACTAGACACTTGATATTGCACTTTAATAGCGCCCACTTAGGTGGCGCCGCGTTTGGTGCGATCGCGTGAAACCTGAAATTACCATTTCATTGGACGCGATGGGCGGCGATGCGGGCCCGGGGATGGTGGTCGGCGGCTCTGCCTTGGCGCGCGAGCGTCATCCCAACCTGCGCTTTCTGCTATTCGGCGACGAGGCTAAGATCACCCCGTTATTGTCCCGCTATCGGGCCTTGCGGGGCGTGGTCGAGGTGCATCACACCGATGATGTGGTGAAGTCGACGGATCGGCCCAGCCAGGCTTTGCGCCAGGGCAGGCGGTCAAGCATGCGTCTGGCCATCAATGCGGTGGCCGAAGGCGAAGCAGGCGGCATTGTCTCCGCCGGCAATACTGGCGCCCTGATGGCAATGTCAAAAATTGCTCTGAAATCCATGCCGGGGATCGACAGGCCGGCGATTTGCGGCTTTCTGCCCACCCTGCGCGGTGAAAGCGTGATGCTGGATCTTGGCGCCAATGTGGATTGTGATCAGGATAATCTGGTGCAATTCGCCATTATGGGGGCCGCCTTCGCCCGCACCATTCTTGGGCTGCCGCGTCCGACCGTCGGCTTATTGAATGTGGGCGAGGAAGAAATGAAGGGCAACGAGGCCGTGAAAGGCGCCGCCGCCATTCTGAACGAGGCTAATCTACCGTTGCGCTTCCATGGTTTCGTGGAAGGCGATGATATTGCCAAGGGCACCACGGACGTGGTGGTGACCGATGGTTTCAGCGGCAATGTGGCGCTGAAGACCATGGAGGGGACAGCAAAGCTATTTTCGCAATTCCTGCAAACGGCGTTTGGCCATTCCTTTCTCTCCAAGCTGGGCTACACGCTGGCCAAACCAGCCATGATGGCCCTGCGCGAACGGCTCGATCCGCGCCATCACAATGGTGGCGTTTTCCTTGGCCTGAACGGTGTCAGCGTGAAAAGCCATGGCGGTATGGACGATGTGGGCTTTGCCACCGCGATCGGTTTGGCGGTTGATATGGTGGCCGATGACTTGATTGGCCGTATAACAGCTGACATGGCGGAATTTTCCCATCATGATGCGGTCCGTGACAATGGAATTGCTGATGATGGCGTGACTGATGACGATGATGACGAAGCACGGGGCCAGGCCATTGCCTGATAGCGCGCCCATTGGTCCGATGGAATGAATCGGTAGGATGATGAAGTCGGTATTTATAGGCTGCGGCGCGTACCTGCCGCAACGTAAGGTTAGCAACGACGAATTGGCGGCTAAGGTCGATACTTCCGACGATTGGATCGTCGCGCGAACCGGTATTTCCAGCCGCCATATTGCCGCCGATGGCGAGATGACGTCGGATTTGGCCCATGCCGCGGCGGTGACTGCCCTGTCTTCTGCCGGCATGGCGGCCAGCGAACTTGATCTGATCGTGCTGGCGACGGCAACACCGGACCAGACGTTTCCCGCCACCGCCACCAAGGTGCAGGCCCGTCTTGGTGTCCCGGGTATACCGGCATTTGATGTGCAGGCAGTCTGTTCGGGCTTTATCTATGCCCTGGCCGTGGCCGACAACTTCATCAAGGCGGCGCAGGCTCGCAATGTTCTAGTGATTGGGGCAGAGACCTTTTCGCGGATCCTCGATTGGGAGGATCGGACCACATGCGTCTTGTTTGGCGATGGCGCCGGTGCCGTGGTCCTGCGCGCCGAGGATGAAGTCGCCGGAACTGGACGGCGCAGTGACAGCCGGGGCATTATGTCGACGCATCTGCATGCCGATGGTCGGCATCACGATATGCTTTATGTCGACGGCGGGCCGTCTTCCACTGGCACGGCGGGCGTTATCCAGATGCGCGGCAAGGAGGTCTTCCGCCATGCCGTCAGTAACCTGGCAGCTGTCGTGACCGAGGCGCTGGAGGCCAACGATCTTGCGCCTGGGGATATTAACTGGCTGGTGCCCCATCAGGCCAATCAGAGGATCATTGATCATACTGCCCGGAAACTGAAAATGCCCCGCGAAAAGGTGGTTTTGACGGTGGCCGAGCATGGCAATACCTCTGCCGCGTCCGTACCCCTGGCCTTGAATGCCGCCGTCAGCGACGGCCGGATCAAACAAGGCGATGTGATCTTGATGGAGGCCATGGGCGGCGGCTTTACCTGGGGTTCGGTACTAGCGCGCTGGTAAGCCTCTATGGCAGGCTTTGCCGCAGGCTGCGAAAGTCTACACAAGCAAGTGCCGCCGCTTGTGGGGCAGCCTGAGCGGCTTAGCGCGGCAAAACTACTTGCGGATCGTTATATTACTTAAATAGTGCCCTGCATCCCTTTGATATTGACTGTAAACTTCCAATTTGCTAGGTTTCATACGCAAGTGGATCGGGGGATGAATAGGTGGCAGGCAATACCGTAACGCGAGCGCAGTTAAGCGAGGCCGTGTATCGAGAGGTCGGTTTGTCGCGTAATGAATCCGCTCAATTAGTCGAATCTGTACTTGGCGAAATCTGTGATAGTTTAGTTCAGGGAGAGACCGTAAAAGTCTCGTCATTCGGAGGTTTTTCCGTTCGGCAGAAGGGCGGGCGAATTGGCCGAAACCCTAAAACCGGCGAGGAAGTACCGATTGCGCCGCGCCGTGTCTTGGTCTTTCGTCCTAGCCAGGTGTTGAAGGATCAGGTCAACAGAAACCTCAGCGGCCCCGCTATTGACAGTGGCGTGGGCGACTGAGCGGGCGATGGTAGACGCTGTGGGCGGCGCCCCCCGGACGCGCCGGCGGACCAAGGCACCTGGCGCATTCCGCACCATTAGTGAGGTCGCCACGGTCCTTGAGGTTCCCCAGCATGTGTTACGCTTTTGGGAAAGCAAATTTACCCAGGTGAAGCCGTTGAAACGCGGTGGCGGGCGGCGTTATTACCGGCCCGAGGACGTCGATCTGCTGCGTGGCATTCGCCATCTGCTCTATTCCGATGGATACACCATCAAGGGCGTGCAAAAGCTGCTGCGGGAAATCGGCTCCAAAACCATTATGGAGTCCGGACGCTCGCTATCGGGCAATGGCGCTGGTGGTTCGGGGGCTGTCTCGGGCGCTGGAGGAACTGTTGGCGCAGCAGGCGTCGCCGCGGCCCGTACGCGGCGGCAGGGTGGCGCATCCGAAGCTCAGGGCCGGGGCGGCTTGCCGTCGCATCAGGATGGCCAGGACAGTGCCGCCGCCGGCTCATCTGGAAACAGTACTGGCAACGTACCTGGAAATACAGCGGGTGGCCTGGCGTTGGGACGAGCCAGTGCCGTGGCGGATGGCGGATTGACCATGGCGCAACGGGAAAAGCTGTCGGGGTTGGCCACTGAATTGGGCGAATTGCGTGATCTGCTTCACCGTCCCGGCGGAAAAGCCTAAATACGGTAAAAATTGCTGACAAATCTTGGCATCCATGGCGATTGCAATTGTTTCAATGGCTCTCCGCCGTTATATTCCTCCCTTACCGCGCGGGCGCAGGACGTTGGCGCGGTCATCTCGGAGCGTAGCGCAGCCTGGTAGCGCATCACACTGGGGGTGTGGGGGTCGGTGGTTCGAATCCACTCGCTCCGACCAGAAAAAGCCCTGGAAACTGCGGTTTCTGGGGCTTTTTTTCTGTTTTAGTCGCGGCTCAGTCGCGGCCAGTCGCCGGCACATGGTGGAAATCCTTGTGCCCCTTGTTGTTGACATTGGAAATAATAGATACGGCCGAGATTAACTTCGCCCGCTGCAATCTGACGTCAGGTCAGGCTGCGCTGGCGGGACGGGGTGGTTAGTTTGTGGGAGGGCCTGCGTTAAAAAAGACCAGCTACGTCAGTACCCTGGAGGGCCTTTACGGTAGCTGGTCAGTCTGATCAGTCTGCTGTAGGGAGTACTCTCGCCTACGTCCGCCAGTCTAGCAGGATAAGCCCCGCTGGGGATAGGCCATTTTGTCTCACCTCGACCGTCTGGATCTAGGCTATAATCCCACCATGCGCACCCTGATCGCCACCCTGACCGCCCTCATGCTCTTCGCTGCGACGCCCGTGGTGGCGGGTGATTTTGAGGATGGGTACGCTGCTGCGTACCGCTGAGGTCCATGCCACCATTGCGGCCGCATAAGTTGCCCGAAAACACAATTTGGGACGGAACATCGTTCGCTGTTTCCGGTACGAATGATGGCCCGCCGGTGGTTCTGGTGCATGGCATGGGTTTGAATTTGGCTATGTGGCAGGGTCAATTGGCATCTCTGGAACAACGGTTCAAAGTGCTGCGGTACGATCTGCTGGGCCATGGCGACAGCGTGGCGCGGGCCGGACCCTACCGCATGGATGATTTCGTGCGCCAGTTGACAGCGTTGCTCGATCATCTGGATATCGAACATTGTCATCTGGTGGGGTTTTCCCTGGGCGGCCTTATTGTTCAGGCTTTTGCCGTTGCCCATGGCAACAGGGTGGATCGCCTAGCACTCCTCAACACGGGCTTTGACCGCAGTGCCGAGGAACGGGCGGGGATGATAGAACGCCTGCAGGTGGCCTTGGACAACGGCCACGGTGCCACCGTGGCAGAGGCCCTGAAACGTTGGTTTACGCCCGACTTCGCAGCCCGTCGTCCGGATGTGATTGAACGGGTCAGACTGTGGATGGAGGCCAATGACGCCAATATCTACCCGGAAATATACCGCGTTCTGGCCTATGGCGATCAGGCACTTGCGAGTACAATTTCTACCATTCAGGCGCCAACCCTGGTCCTGACCTGCTCCGACGATAGCGGCAGCCCACCTGCCATGGTTGCGCGCATGGCCCGCGCCATGCCCCATGCCGAACTGGCCATTGTCGCGGGCTTAAAACACATGGGTTTGATGGAAGACCCACCCGCCATTAATAATATCTTGATGCCGTTTCTGATCGATTGAAATCGCCCTCATGCTGGTCGCCGCTACGCCCGTGGTGGCGGGTGTTTTAGAGGATGGGTTGGCGGCCTACGACGCGGGTAATTACCGGAAGGCTTTTCAGCAAGAACTTCAGTTACCTCGACCAACGGCCTGCCAGAATAGCCAGTCGCGTTTCAGTCGCGTCGGGTAACGATTCAAATAGGGGCGAAACGACATTTTGAGAAAATAATTTTGCAGTTTTTTGCTGATTAGGTACGATATAGTACCGTTAGCGACATGGGGTTGGGGGTTCGTATCCACTCGCTCCGACCAAAAAAGGGGGTCGGCCGCGGACTAAATCCGGGCCGGCCCCTTATTTCTGTTTGTTTGCATTTGAGAATATAGTTAATAAAATCCTTTAATTATTTGTAAGATATATGTTTTTCAGGGTTATGTATTGATGAACGGCAAGCAATCCGATGCTGGTGAGGCGCGTGCTATCGGGGCCCGTCCCCAGGTCGTGGCGTGGCTTTTAGTGGTGGCCGCCATGGTCGTGGCCATGGTGATGTTGGGCGGTGCGACACGGTTGACACATTCCGGTTTATCCATGGTGCAATGGCAGCCGTTGATGGGGGTATTGCCGCCGCTGAGCGGGGAGGCCTGGCAGGAGACTTTCGAAAAATATCAGCAGTATCCGGAATACAAAAAAATTAACCAGGGCATGACCCTGCCGGAATTCAAGGGCATCTTTTATTACGAATATAGCCACCGGGTCCTGGGCCGCGGCATCGGTCTGGCCTTCGCCGTGCCGTTCCTATGGTTTCTGCTGACGGGACGTATCGAGAGGCGCCGGCGCAAAACCTTGTTGGGGTTGTTTCTGCTTGGCGGGCTACAGGGCTTGATCGGCTGGTGGATGGTGAAAAGCGGCCTGGTCGACCGCCCCGACGTCAGCCAATACCGCCTAACCGTGCATCTGGGCGTGGCCTTTTTGATCCTGGGCGCGCTGATCTGGGTAGTGCTGGATCTGCTCGCTAAATCGGCGCCGGGCAATGCCGAGGGCGGGGATTCGGCGGGCGTAGATTCTGGGGCGCTGCGGGGTTGGGCTTGGGCGACGGTCTTGGCCGTGCTGTTACAGGCTCTATCGGGCGGACTGGTAGCGGGGCTGGATGCGGGGTTTGTCTACAACACATTTCCCATGATGAACGAGTATTGGCTGCCGCCGGAATTGGGCGAGCTCTCGCCATGGTGGTTGAATATGCTGGAAAACGTGGTCATGGTACAATTCAACCACCGGATCGGGGCCTATTTGTGCAGCTTGTTGCTGCTCTGGGTTTGGTTCAAGGCGCGGGCCCTGGATCTGGATCCGCCGGCCCGTTCGGCGCTGCGGCTGAGTATGGCCGCATTGGTGCTGCAATTGGCCTTGGGCATTGGTACGCTGGTGTTGCTGATACCGATATCGCTGGCGGTGCTGCATCAGGGCGGCGCCTTGCTGTTGTTCGCCGCCACGGTGCAATTGGCGTTTCGGCTGCGCGCGAACTGAGGTGAGGGGGGTGTACAATGGAAGATGCGGCATTTTTATACGTAACCTGTTCCAATGACGAAGAGGCAAAGACCATCGCGCGTGCTCTGGTCAATGACCGCCTCATTGCCTGTGCGAATATCCTTGGCCCGATGACATCGGTCTACAGATGGGAGGGCGCGGTGGCCGAGGACGGGGAAGTCGCCATGATCTTGAAAACATGTAGCGATATGACCGTGCATGTGACCGAACGGATCAAGATCTTGCATTCCTACGATTTGCCCTGCGTTATCAGCCTGCCCGTCCAGGGCGGCAATCCGGATTTTCTGGCCTGGCTAAATGGCGAGGTCGACTAGAGGCAATGCCGGTGTCTGATCGGATCGGGGCGCCAAAAGCGACTGTGGCGCTGAGTTTCGCCAGTGTGGCGCATACCTATTCTCACATGTTCGTGTTGTTCTTTGCCACCGTCGTCCTGGTGTTGGAGCGGGTCTGGCAGATGCCCTATGCCGAATTGTTCGCGCTCTCCATTCCTGGTGCGGTGATGTATGGGCTGGCGGCATTGCCCGCCGGCTGGCTGGCGGACCGCTGGAGCGCGGCGGGTATGATCGCGGTGTTTTTCATTGGCACTGGCCTTTCCTCGATTCTAATCGGGCTGGTCACGGGACCATGGCAACTGGCCGCGGGCCTGACGGCCATCGGCACGTGTTCGGCGATTTATCATCCCGTTGGTGTGCCCTGGCTGATCAAACATAGCCACAGCCACGGCCGTGCCCTGGGTATCAACGGGGTCTTCGGCTCAGCCGGCACGGCCGTGGCCGCGTTGGTGGCCGGCGGATTGGCTGATTTGTGGGGATAGCGGGCCGCCTTCATCGCACCCGGTGTGATCTGCCTGGCGACCGGTATGGCATTCATTCTGGCCATACGCTTGGGCTTCATTATCGAGGATGAGGGCGAGGCGGCACCCGCACCGGCGCCCGTGGCCTCCGATCGCCGCCGTGCCTTTATCATGCTGGCCATTACCGTAGTTTGCAGCGGCTTGATTTATCAAATCACCGCGTATGCCTTGCCCAAGGTGTTTGAAGAACGGCTGTTTGATTTTGCTGGTCAGTCTCTGCTGGGTATCGGCGGTTTTGTCAGCATTTGTTATTTGTTCTCATCCCTGACACAGGTCATCGGTGGAGAACTGGCGGACCGTTTGCCGCGCAAATTGGTTTACGCCGCTTTCCAAATCCTGCAAGTGCCCATCTATGGCCTTGCCTTCGCGACCATCGGGCCTTTGCTGATCCCTCTGGCGGCGATGATGATCAGCCTGAATTTGATGGCGCAGCCGGCGGAGAATTCCCTGCTCGCCCGCTACACGCCGCTGGACTGGCGGGGCAAGATATTTGGCGTCAAATTTCTGCTGACCCTTGGCGTATCGTCGGTTGGTTTGGCACTTGTGCCTCTGATCCATGCCGGCACGGGCAGTCTGGATGGCCTGTTTATTCTACTGGGTTTATCGGCCTTTGTTAGTCTTACCGCCGCCGCCACCCTGCCCAATGAACGGCCAGTTTTTCGGGTGAGGGCGGAGACCGGGAAAAGAAGATTTCAGCCCTGCCCTGCTGGAACCAATAAAAAGTCAAAACTCCGCCTGTTGACGCCGCCTGGTATCGCCCAGCTAAACGAATTTTACTTTTAACAGCTCGTAAAATTTACCGCCCGACGGTGTCGCCACCTCGACTTCGTCGCCAACCTGTTTGCCGATTAGGGCACGTGCCAGGGGGGAGCGGACGGAGAGGCGCTTCTCCTTGATTTCGGCCTCGTCCTCGCCGACGATCTGGAATTTCATCTCGGAATCATCGTCCTCGTCCACCACGGTTACCGTGGCGCCAAATTTGACGGTCTTGCCAGTCAATGCCGCCGTATCGATGATCTGGGCCCGGCTAATTTTACTCTCCAGCTTTGCGATCCGGCTCTCGACAAAGGCCTGGCGTTCCTTGGCGGCGTGATATTCGGCATTTTCCGAAAGATCGCCATGGGCACGCGCTTCTTCCAGCGCCCGAATAATCGAGGGGCGCTCCACACCTTTCAGCCGCTTCAATTCATCCTCTAGACGGGTGAAGCCCGTTTGGGTCATTGGCACCTTTTCCATAAGCCGGTCGTTAGCCTCGTTTTTTGGAATCGTAATGATCCGCTCGTTTGAGCCGATTAGATAAGAAAGATTAGAAGTAAGATTGCAATGGGGCAACATCAAGGCCCCTTTGTTTCAAAAGTCCGATGGCCGCCACCGCCGATCGTGCCCCCGAAATGGTCGTATAATAGGAGATGCGGTGTGTCAAGGCGGCCCGGCGCAAGGTGAAACTGTCCGCGATGGCCTGGCCCCCTTCGGTGGTATTGAAGATCAATGCGATGGCGCCGTTGGTGATCGCATCGACGATGTGCGGGCGGCCTTCCAGGACCTTGTTTACGGTTTCGACCGCGATGCCCTGGGCTTTCAGATGGTTCGCGGTGCCGGACGTCGCAGCGATAGCAAAGCCAAGCTCGGACAGTTCCCTGGCCAGCCCGGCGGCGGCGGGTTTGTCGCGGTCCTTGACTGAAATAAACACCTTGCCGTGCTCGGGCAGCTCCGTACCCGCGGCAATCTGCGATTTTGCGAAAGCGGCAGCGAACGAGCCGTCTAGGCCCATGACCTCGCCAGTGGATTTCATCTCGGGTCCCAGCAACACATCGACGCCGGGGAAACGGGCAAATGGAAAGACCGCTTCCTTGACTGCTACATGTTCCTGGTTACTTAGATTGAGGCTGAAGTCAGCTAGCTTTTCACCCGCCATGACCCGCGCCGCCAGTTTGGCGATAGGCTGACCAACGGCCTTGGCAACAAAAGGCACGGTACGGGAGGCACGGGGATTAACCTCCAAAATAAAGATCTCGTCCCGACGTACAGCGAACTGCACGTTCATCAGGCCGACCACCGAAAGACCGCGGGCGAGTGCGTCGGCCTGACGGCGGATTTCATCGACTATATCATCGGCCAGGGAGTACGGGGGAAGGGAACAGGCCGAATCGCCTGAGTGAATACCTGCTTCCTCGATATGTTCCATGATGCCCGCGACCACAACATCGGTGCCATCGGCTAGGGCGTCGAGATCAACCTCGATGGCATCCTGAAGGTAACCGTCCACCAGAACGGGGCTGTTGCCGGATACCTTGACGGCCTCGGTCATATAGCGGTCCAACTGGGCCTCGTCGCGGACGATCTCCATGGCCCTGCCGCCGAGGACATATGACGGGCGCACCACCACGGGAAAACCAATTCTTGCCGCGATTTCGTGGGCTTCCCCGGTCGAGGTGGCGATGCCGTTGGGCGGCTGTTTCAATTCCAAGCGATGAAGCAGTTCCTGAAAGCGGTGGCGGTCCTCCGCCAGATCAATGGCATCGGGGCTGGTGCCCAAGATCGGAACACCCGCGGCCTCCAATTCAGCGGCCAGTTTCAAGGGGGTTTGACCGCCGAATTGTACGATCACGCCCTTCAGGCTGCCCTTGTCTTGTTCCAGGCGGACGATTTCCAGCACGTCCTCGGCGGTCAGGGGCTCGAAATACAGCCGGTCCGAAGTATCGTAGTCCGTGGACACGGTTTCGGGATTGCAGTTCACCATGATCGCTTCATAGCCCGCCTCGCGCAGCGCGAAGACCGCATGGACACAGCAGTAATCAAACTCGATGCCCTGGCCGATCCGGTTCGGACCGCCGCCAAGAATGATGATTTTCTCCCGGTCAGAGGGCCGGGCCTCGCACTCCACCGGCAGGTTCACCCCTTCGTAGGTGGAATACATATAGGGCGTATGGCTCTCGAATTCTGCGGCGCAGGTATCGATGCGTTTGTACACCGGGTGTACGTTCAGGGCTTGGCGGTGCGCCAGCACGGTTGCCGCACTTGTTCCGGTCAGTTGCGCTAGGCGCTGGTCAGAGAAACCCTGTGCTTTCAGGGCGCGCATCCGGCGCCGTCCATCCGGCAAACCGTTGGCCGCGACATCCGTTTCCGCTGCTATCAGATCACTGACCTGGCCCACGAACCAGGGGTCGATCCAGGTGATGCGTTCGATCTCCTCCCGAGCCATGCCGTGGCGTAAAGCCTGCGCAACCACCAACAGGCGGTCTGGCGCGGGCCGCGCCAGGGCAGCGCGCAAGGCGTTGTCGGTATCCTCATCCACGCCGGGTATAACAATCTCGTCCAGGCCCGACAATCCTGTCTCCATGGAGCGCAAGGCCTTTTGTAGGCTTTCGGCGAAGGTGCGGCCCACGGACATCACCTCGCCCACGGATTTCATCGAAGTGGTCAGCAGGGCATCCGTGGAGGGAAATTTTTCAAAAGTGAAACGCGGTATCTTGGTTACGACATAGTCGATGGTCGGCTCGAACGAAGCGGGAATGACGCCGCCCGTGATGTCGTTATCCAACTCGTCCAAGGTATAGCCAACGGCCAGCCGCGCCGCGACCTTGGCAATGGGAAAGCCGGTCGCCTTCGAAGCCAGGGCGGAGGAGCGGGAGACCCGCGGGTTCATCTCGATCACCACCAGGCGGCCATTTTCGGGGTTTAGGGCGAACTGCACGTTGGAACCACCCGTATCCACGCCAATTTCACGCAGGCAGGCGATCGAGGCATTGCGCAGGATTTGATACTCCTTGTCCGTCAGGGTCAGGGCTGGGGCCACCGTGACGCTGTCGCCGGTATGGATGCCCATGGGGTCCACGTTCTCGATGGAGCAGACGATGATGCAATTGTCGGCATGATCGCGCACCACCTCCATCTCGTATTCTTTCCAGCCCAGCACCGATTCTTCGATCAGTACCTCGTTGGTAGGCGAGGCATCCAGGCCGCCGATAATAATGGACTGAAATTCATCCCGGTTATAGGCGATGCCGCCGCCCGTGCCGCCCAGGGTAAAGGATGGCCGGATAATCGCCGGCAGGCCGACCTTTTCCAACGCTGCCCAGGCCTCCGCCATGTCATGGGCGATGCCGGCCTTGGGAGTTTCAAGGCCGATGCGGGTCATGGCGCCGCGAAACAGGCTGCGGTCCTCAGCCATGTTGATGGCATCGGGCTTGGCGCCGATCAACTCGATCCTGAATTCTTCCAAGGTGCCGTTTTCGTGCAAAGACATCGCCGTGTTCAAGGCCGTTTGTCCACCCATGGTGGGCAGGATAGCGTCGGGGCGTTCTTTGGCGATGATCTTGCGGACGATTTCCGGCGTGATGGGTTCCACATAGGTCGCTTCGGCAAAATCCGGGTCGGTCATGATAGTGGCCGGGTTGGAATTGACTAAGATGACCCGATAACCTTCGTCCCGCAGAGCCTTGCAGGCCTGGGTGCCGGAATAGTCGAACTCGCAGGCCTGGCCGATGATGATAGGCCCGGCACCGATGATCATGATGCTGTTAATGTCTGTCCGTTTCGGCACCGGCTGGCTTCCTCATGACACGCCCCAGCCCGCGCCCTGTTCCAGTCTGATGCGGGCGTGAGAGCGGAGGCGCAAATTCTGTGGCCTGTTTAGATCAATGTCCGGCTTCCCGCCGGGCGCGCGCAATATAGCCCTTTGCCCTGCCAAGGGCTACGAGATTCACGGCTATTGGCGTAAAGAATCACCAGCTAACGATCTCGCCGCCTATTCTCGTGTCAGTCCCGCCGTCCTGGCCTCAAAACTGCTGGCCCAACGCTGGGCGTCGGTGATTTCGCCAGGCTGCATCAGGCGCGTGGCTTCATAACGGAGTGCGACAGCCTGTTGTTGCAGGCCTGGAATAGCGTGATTGGCGGCAATGGTTAGCCAGCCGTAGGCCTTAACGAGATTCTGGCGCACCCCAAGTCCTCTAATATGCAGTGAGCCGAAGGCAAGCTGTCCTGATGGATTGCCCTTGATCGCCGCTTTGTGAAACCAGATCGCGGCAATAGTATCGTCGCGCCGCACGCCTTTGCCGTAGAAATACATCGCCCCCAGCATGAATTCCGCGCCCGCGTGGCCGCGGTGGGCCAGATTCAAAAATTCGGTTCGGGCCGGGTCGAACTTGCCATGGTCATAGGCCATGATGGCACCGTTGAAATCCGCCCGTGCGGGCACGCTCATGAGGTGAAACGGCGAAAAGCAAAAGCAAAAAACCGCGAATATGAAAATTGGGCGCCGCATGGTTCCCTTTGGTCCGTCGTTGTAAGGTTGATCCAATATACAACAATGGAACAAAATGGCGAATAAGATGGACAGTGGCGGAATTCGGTATTAAGTCAGGTTAGAGCTCTTTTGACTGGGAACATTGTGGGTATATGCCGGACACAACGTCGAATTCCGAACAGCCGAAGCCGACCCCCAGGGAAGAGGAGGAGGCACCGGTCCTGATCGCGGCGCCCCAACGGCTGGGCATTTTCACCCGTCTGCGCAATTATTTCCTGACTGGTATCATTGTTGCTGCGCCTATTGCTCTGACCATCTATCTAACCTGGCAAATCATCGACTGGGTCGACAAGCAGGCCATCCCATTGCTGCCGGCGAAATACAATCCGGAAAATTATCTGCCGTTTTCATTGCCCGGCCTGGGTCTGGTTATCATGGTGGTTATTCTGACATTCGTTGGTTTCCTGACCGCCAATATTTTCGGTCGCACATTGTTGAAAACCGGCGAACGTCTGGTCAACCGTATGCCCGTGGTGCGCACCATTTATGGCGCTCTGAAACAGGTTCTGGAAACGGTGCTGAGTCAATCCTCTAATTCGTTTCGCCAGGCTGTGTTGGTGGAATATCCACGGCGCGGGATCTGGACTGTGGCCTTTGTCACCGGCGATACGGAGGGAGAGGTGGCCGAGTGTCTGGAGGACGATATGATCAATATCTATGTCCCAACAACGCCGAACCCGACCTCCGGCTTTCTGTTGATGGTGCCCCGGCGGGATCTGATTTTCCTGAAGATGCCGGTGGAAGAAGCGGCCAAGTACATCATCTCCATCGGCGTCATCGCGCCGGAGGTGGAGGCCGAGGTCGCAAAGCTACCCAGGCTACCCGGTAGAGAGCAAATCCCGCCTGCTTGAAACACCAGAAGCATTATCCGCTGAATAAGCCCTAATTGCCGGTGTTATTAATCGCCCGCCAAATTTTCTCCGGCGTTGCCGGCATGTCCATGTGTAGGATGCCGAATTCGGACAGGGCATCAACCACGGCATTCATCACCGCCGGCAGAGCGCCCGACGTGCCAGCCTCGCCGCAACCCTTGACGCCGAGGGGATTGGTCGTTGTCGGCACAGGGTGATCGTCGAACACAATGGTGGGGATTTGATCGGCACGCGGCATGGCGTAATCCATGAACGAGCCGGACAACAACTGACCCTGACCGTCATAGATGGCGTGTTCCATCAAGGCTTGGCCGATGCCCTGGGTGACGGCGCCATGGACCTGACCCGCCACCAGCATGGGATTGACCATGGTGCCAAAATCATCAACCACGATGTAGCGGTCAAGGCGCGTCGCGCCAGTCTCCGGATCGATTTCCAGCTCGCAAACATGCACGCCGTTAGGATAGCTGGATGGCGGTGTGTCGATCACCTGGGCGGCATCCAGGGCGCCGGCCCGTCCCTCGGGCGACTGGGCCAGCTCCATTAGGCTGATACCCCGGTCGGTGCCGGCGACCCGTAATTGTCCGGCATCAAATTGGATATCCTCGACGGCTGTTTCCAGTTTATCGGCGGCTAGATGGCGGGCTTTTTTCTTCACCTCCGCACTGACCGAGAGAATCGCGGCGCCGCTGGCCATGATCGATCTTGAACCACCGGTGCCGCCGCCCGCCAGTAGTTCGTCACTATCGCCCTGGCGCAGGCGGATATCGTCAAACGGCAATCCCAGTTGGTCGGACAGAACCTGAGCAAAGGCGGAGGCATGGCCCTGGCCGTAATTCTGCGTGCCGGTGGTTAAGCTTATAGTGCCGTCGTCTTCGAAACGCACGCCGCCCATTTCCTTGCCAGCCGGTGCCGTCGCCTCTAAATAGGCGGAAATGCCGCGGCCGCGCAGCATGCCTTTGGCCCGGCTGGCCGCCTGGCGCGCGGTAAAACCATGCCAATCTGCCAACGCGAGGCATTTATCCAGCACTGCTGGGAAGTCACCGCTGTCATAGGCCTGGCCCGAGGCCGATGTATATGGCATGGCAGCGCCGAGGACTAAATTAAGCCGCCGTAACTCGATCGGGTCGCGGCCTGTTTCCCGTGCCGCCAGATCGACCAGACGTTCCATGTAATAATTGGCTTCGGGACGCCCGGCGCCGCGATAGGCCCCGATGGGCGTGGTGTTGGTGAATAGGCATTTGGTGCTCACCGCGATGACCGGGGTTTTGTAGACGCCGGGCATGTTCTTGAAGATATTGTTGGTTTGCATGTTTGGACCGACGGTGGAGAGGAAGGCCCCCATGTTGGCCAGGCTGTCGGCGCGGATGGCAAGAAAATTTCCCGCCTCGTCCAGGGCCAGGGCCGCCTCGACCACTGAATCCCGGCCATGCTGGTCCGATACGAAGCTGTCGCTGCGTTCGTCACACCATTTGATGGGCCGGCCCAGTTCACGGGCGCCATGAAGAATGACGACGTATTCGGGATAGATCGACGATTTCATGCCGAACGAGCCACCAACGTCAAATGTGCGCACCCGGACCTGCTCCATCGGGACTTTGAGGACTTTTTTGGCCAGCGTGTTCTTCGCCGCGAAAGTACCCTGGCAGCCGATATGCAGGGTGAAACGCCCATCCCTATCGCCATTTGAGATGTCATATGATGCCAAAGCCGCGCGCGGTTCCATGGGTGCTATAACCAGCCGGTTGTTGAAAAGCCTCAGCCGCGTGACATGTGTGGCCTTGGCAAAGGCTGCTTCCGCCGCCGCGTGATCGCCGGCATGAAAATCCAAACATTGGTTGCCTGGGATGTCCGGCCAAACCAGCGGCCCGTGGTCAAGGGCGGCGGCCTCGATCGTATCCACCGCCGGCAGTTCTTCAATATCCACGCCGATGGCTTCCGCCGCATCCCTGGCTTGGGCGACCGTCTCGGCGATAACGGCGGCCACGGGATGGCCCCGGTAGCGCACTCGGTCGATGGCCAAGGCCGGGTTCTCGGGCATGAGCAAGGGGCTGCCATCATGGCTTTTCGGGGTGACGTTGCATGGCAGGGTGCCATAGCCGGCGGCTCGCAGATCGGCGCCGGTATAAACTGCCAATACGCCGGGCCTGGTCAAGGCGGCGTCCAGCTCGATATGCCTGATGATGCCGTGGGCATGGGCCGAACGCAGTATATAGGCATGCGCCTGGCCCGGCAGATTGATGTCGTCAGTATAACGGCCTTCACCCCGCAACAGGCGTGAATCCTCGGTACGCGGAAGGGGCTGACCCACGGCTTGTGTGCCGTTTGCGAAATCCATTCTGCCTGTCTCCTGAAGAATTCAACTAAGCTTTGATTCATACTACCTTGTCATGCTGGAATTCTGAATATATTGGAGCATTCATGAAATTGCGGGGCGGCGCACGCATTGGCGTCGATATTGGCGGTACTTTTACCGACCTGGTTTTGAGTGATGCCCAGGGGCGTACCTGGTTCGATAAACGCGCCTCCACACCCGGGCAGCCGGAACAGGCGGTCTTGGATGGCATTCTCAGTCTGCTGGGCCATGCCGATTTGGAACCGGCTGATCTGGTTGAGGTTCTGCATGGCACTACTGTTGGCTCAAACGCCCTGTTACAGCAAAGCGGTGCCCGCACGGGACTGATCACAACCAAGGGCTTTCGCGATGTCCTTGAAATTGGCCGGGTTCGTACGCCGGATATGTTCGATCTGCAATGGGACAAACCAGTGCCCCTGGTGCCCCGCCGGCTGCGCGGGGAGGTGGCGGAACGTGTTGCTGCCGACGGTGGTGTCATTCTGCCCCTTGATGAGGACGGACTGCTTGCGACCGCGGCAGATCTGGTCACTCAGGGCGTCGAATCCATCGCCATCTGCTTCATCAACAGCTACCGCAATCCGGCCCACGAACGCCGTGCCGATGCGCTGCTGCGCGAAGCTTTCCCCGACCTGGCCATTACCGCGTCGGTCTCGGTGTTGGCGGAGATGCGGGAGTATGAGCGGACCTCGACGGCGGTGGTGAATGCCTATGTGTTGCCGATCCTGCAATCCTATCTGCAACGCCTGTGCGATGGTTTGTTGGCGATTGGCGTTGAAGCACCGTTGTTGGTCGGTGATTCCAACGGCGGTCTGGCTGCTGCCCGAACGGCGATGGAGAAACCGGTTTTCTTTATCTCGTCCGGTCGCTCCGCCGGTGTCGTCGGCGCGGCGCGGCTGGGGCGGGCAGCGGCGGAAATGGACATGGTGGTGTTCGATATGGGCGGTACCACGGCGTCGGCTTCGCTGGTTCAGGGCGGTCAGATTTCCCGCGCTAATGAATACGAGTTCCGCGCCGGTATTTCGGTCCCGGCCCGCTTCATCAAGGCCGGCGGCTATATGATGCGGGTGCCCACTGTGGACGTGGCCGAAGTGGGCAGCGGCGGGGGTTCCATTGCCTGGATTGACGAAGGCGGCTTGTTGCACGTGGGTCCAATTTCAGCCGGCGCCGATCCCGGGCCCGCCTGTTATGGCCGGGGAGGGGAGCGGCCAACGGTCAGCGACGCGAATGTGGTTCTGGGTTATCTACCCGACCAGCTGGCTGGTGGCGGTCTGCATCTGGATGTGGATAAGGCCCGCGCGGTAATCCAGCGTGATCTGGCGGCGCCACTGGGTCTGTCATTGGAGGGCGCCGCATTTGGGGTGCGGGAAGTGGCCAATGCCAACATGACCCGGGCTATTAGTGCGGTCAGCGTAGAACGCGGGATCGACCCTCGCGACTTTACCTTGGCCGCCTTTGGCGGCAGCGGGCCGGTGCATGTATGTGATTTGGCGGAAAGTCTGAATATCAACCGGATACTGCTGCCCATGATGCCAGGAGTTTTTACCGCCCTAGGCATGCTCACGGGCGATGTGGAGCGGCATTTCCTGACCGCCATGCCGGGATTATTGCAAGATTTGTGTCTATCTGAATTGGACCGGGCCGTGACGGTCCTGCGCCACCAGGCGGAGACGGCCTTGCGGGAAGAGAATTTCACATCCGAGCAAATGTCGCTCGCTTATAGTCTGGAGCTGCGTTTCGAGGGCCAGGATTCTGAACTGCCGGTGCGTCTGCCCGATGCGGTTTGGGAGATTGAAATCCCCTGGCTGCGGCAACAGTTCCTGGCGGCCTATGAAGCAGTCTATCAATATGTCGCTGATGATGCGCTCGAAGTGGTCAATCTGCGCCTGCTCGCCCGCGGCGTGCGCGCGGGCAAACTTGACTTTACCACTCTGAGCATCACCGGCGCGGCGCAAGATAATGCGCCGGCCTCGATACGAGAGGTCTATTTCGGCCGTAATCTTGGCTGGTCGCGGACAGAGATTGTAGACCACCAGACGTTTACGGGCACGGCCCGTGGCCCGCTGATATTACAAAGTAGCGATAGCACTGTGGTGGTGCCGCCGGGCGGTGTGGTGAAAAATGATGGCCTGGGCAATTTATTGATAGAACTGGGCGAGGGGCCTGGGCAATGAATTCGAATATTGATCCTATAACCTTTGCTGTGATCAAGAATGGCCTGGATACCATTGTTGATGACATGGCCTATACGGTCATGCGCACCGCGCGCTCGCCCATTGTGCGGGACGTATTGGACTATTCCGCGACGATCTGCGATGCCCGCGGGCGCATCCTGGCCCAGGCTAAGACAGTCGCCCTGCACCTAGGCGCGGTGCCGGACGCGGTCAGCGCGGTGATGGATGAATTCAGCGAAGATCTGTTTGATGGCGATGTCATCGTCCTGAATGACCCGTATGCCGGCGGCATGCATCTGCCGGACATATTCATGTTCAAGCCGATTTTCCATAATCAAGTCTTGCAGGGATTTGCCGTTGTAATCGCACATCATTCCGACGTGGGCGGGCGGGTACCAGGGTCAAATGCATCTGATTCAACCGAGATATTCCAGGAAGGCCTGCGCATCCCGCCATTGAAATTGTATGCCGCCGGGCGACAGGACCGTTCCTTGTTCGCTTTGCTGCGAAAAAATGTGCGCCTGCCTGATATGCTGCTCGGCGATCTGGCGGCTCAACTGGCGACCTGCAATGTCGGTGAACGGGCCTTTATCGCCCTGATCAAGAAACATGGTGCCGATGGTCTGGCCTTGTATTTCAACGCCTTGCTGGATTATGGCGAACGCCTGACCCGCCAGGCCATTTGCGACTGGCCCAATGGCCGTTACGAATTCACCGACTATATTGACGATGATGGTTTTGATCAGGGACCGATCCCCGTCGTCTGCGCCATCGATGTCATGGATGATCATCTGGTGGTGGATTTCGAAGGCTCCTCGCCTCAGGTCAAGGGCGCCATCAACTGCACTTTGTCCTACACCAAATCATCGACCTATCTGGGCATACGCTGTGCCCTGGGCCGTGAGGTGCCGAATAACGCCGGTATTTATCGCTGTATCACCATCACGGCGCCGGAAGGCTCCATATTGAACCCCCGCATGCCGGCGGCGGTGGCGGCCCGTGCCTTGACGGGCTATCGGGTGGTCGATGCGGTGCTGGGTGCCTTGGCGGCGGTCGTGCCGGCGCAGGTCATGGCGGCCGGCGAAGGCGGTAATACGGTGGTCTGTATCGGTGGCTATGAGGACGGGGCCAAAGGGCAGGATCAGACGCCTTTCATCCTGGTCGATATGATCAACGGTGCCTGGGGCGGACGGGCTGGCAAGGATGGTATCGAGGGGGTGACGAACCCGTCGCAAAATATGTCCAATATGCCGGTAGAGACGCTGGAAGCTCGCTATCCTATCCGGGTTGAAGAATATGCTCTGCGCCCAGATTCCTGCGGGCCGGGCGAACATAGGGGTGGTCTGGGGCTGATCCGGCAATACCAGCTGCTGGCGGATGAAGCAGTGCTGCAACTGCGCGCGGACCGGGCGGATAACCCACCCTATGGCCTGTTCGGTGGTGGCTGCGCCGCGCCCAGCCGCAATATTTTGGATCCGGACGGTTCAGCCGAGGCATTGCCGTCCAAAGTAACCCGGACCCTTCGGGGCGGCGAGGTTATCCGCCATGAACAGGCGGGCGGCGGCGGCTATGGCGATCCCCTGTGCCGGGATCCAGATCGGGTCGCGGCGGATGTAGCCAACGAGAAAATCAGCCGGGCCTTCGCCGAGGAGCATTTCGGCGTGGTTATGTCGCCGGATGGTTTCGCGCCAGATTTGGATGCGACTGAGAGTTGCCGGAAGTCACGAAAATAGACTGCTTATTGTGCCACGACCATCTGGCGCGGCACGGTAATCCAGGTCGCCCGCGCGAAGGCAAGCAGATTGCCCGCGGCGCCGTAGAGAGCGCTGTCGGCTAGCAATTTGCGCCCCGAGCGCGCGCCCTGCCGTGCGGTAATCACACAGGCTTCGCCAGGCCGGGGCCGGTCCATGATGCGGGCGGCCATGCGGCCAAGGAGAACGCTTTCGTCACTGTCGCCCTCGTCAAAATTTCCACCTAGAACGGCATGCCCCGTGGGGCAGTCGAGGCAGGCCCAGATGAATTCCTCGGCGACGAAGCCATCGGCGGCGGCAAGGTTGTCGTCGGGCAGCCAATGAGAGGCAAAGGGTACCGGATTTGCCGCGTCCGGCATTTTCAGCGGCCCGGCCAGGATGCGCATGCCGTCGCCTTCCGCCCGTCCGGGCCCGCAAACAAAGCAGCCCGGGACGTCATGATTGTTCTCGTCGAACGGTGTCGCCCGGCTGGCGGCGGATGCCTCGGCGAAGCTCACACGGGGTAGCGCATCCAACATCAAGTCGCTCAGCCTGGCCGTTGCCAATAAGACATCGCCATCGCACAGCTCAATTCCATCATCCGCACCCGGCCTGACGGCCATGGGGATATCCAGCGGTATGGGTTTGTGCAGGGTTACTTCGGCACAAGGCCCCAGTTGTTGGCCCAATAGGCCACAGACATAACCGCCATTGCCCGAATTCGGCGGACCGCGAAAGCGCTGGTCGATCATGATATTCGACATGGCTGATGTGGTCCTATTCCTTTAACGGGCCCATGGCGGTGAAGCTGGCTTCCTCGCCGCGGGTGATGATCAAATGATCATGCAAAACGATTCCCAGGGGTTTGGCGGCGGTCTGAGTTGCCTTCAGGGTGGCGATGGTGGTTTCGCCCGAACCCGCAGCTTGCAATGTATCAACATCCGCCGACAAAACCCCGGCCAGTGTATCGAATTGCTCGATCAGCCGCTTCGCCAACGGTTTGACATCGCCTCGACGCAGGGCGCCAAACAAAATCAGTTCAAGCAGCCCGTAATCGGGCAAGCTCTTGGGACCGCCCTTCTGGAAACGTCCCCGCAGGCGTTCGCGATGGCCATGGTAGTGAGATTTTTTCGTTTTATCCGGCAACACAATCTCCGAAACCGGCATCAGTCATAGGGCGGCTTGTGCATGCCTTGGGGCGAAGTGGTAAATATTTGCACGCCATCCGCTGTGACGCCCAGGGAATGCTCGAATTGGGCGGAAAGGGATTTGTCTCTGGTCACCGCCGTCCAGCCGTCGTTCAGCATTTTTACTTCCCAGGTGCCTAAATTGATCATTGGCTCGATGGTGAAGAACATGCCTTCGTGCAGCTCCAGCCCCTTTCCCGCGGCACCATAATGCAGCACGTTGGGGGCGTCATGAAAGACCCGGCCCAGGCCATGGCCGCAAAAATCCCGCACCACCGAACAGCGCTGTTCCTCAGCATAGGTCTGAATGGCATGGCCAATATCGCCCAGGGTTGCGCCGGGCTTGACCACGGCAATGCCCCGCATCATCGCTTCGTAGGTAATGTCGCACAAACGCCGTGCCTTCAACTTAGGCTTGCCCGCGAAATACATGCGCGAGCTGTCACCGAACCAGCCATCCAGGGTCACGGTGACATCAATATTCATAATATCGCCATCCTTGAGGACCTTGTCGCCCGGTATGCCGTGACAGACCACATGGTTGATGGAAATGCAGACGGATTTGGGAAAGCCGCGGTAATTCAAGGGCGACGGCGTCGCGCCATGATCAACGATGAAATCGTGGCACAGCGTGTCCAGCGCATCGGTGGTGGCACCAGGCCGGACATGAGGTCCGATCATGTCCAGGCATTCGGCAGCCAGACGGCCCGCCCGTGCCATGGCGTCGAAATCCTCCCGGCCGTATAACTTGATCAAGCCGGTGTTTTCGGGTGGTGCCTTATTGGCGGCGACATAGTTCATGTGGCTTTCTTACCCAAGCCTATAATTCGAGCTGTAACGGTTTCCGCACCTGGATGCCCGTGGTATCGATCTGGCAATCGTAACAAATCGCCTCGACACCGCTCCCCATGGCCCGGTGCAATTCCTCCGCATACGTCGGATCGATATCCCCGGCAATAGCAAAGCGGTCGCAATCGCCTCTTTGTACCAGATAAAGCATTACCGCCCGGTGTCCAGCGGCGACCATATCCCCAAGCTCAACCAGATGCTTGGCGCCGCGTTTGGTGACCGAATCGGGGAATTCCGCCAGGCCCGTCTGGCGCATCAGATGCACGTTCTTGATCTCGACATAGCAATCGGGCCGGCCCGGTTGCTCCAGCAACAGATCCACACGTGAGTTCTGGCCATACTTGACCTCCCGCCGCAGGGTTTCATAGCCCTGTAACGGCTCGATTTCACCCGCCTCGATGGCCTCGGCGGCAATGCCGTTTGGATGCGCCGTGTTGATGCCAACCAGGCCGCCGTTCGCCCAAATTAGTTCCCAACTGAACTTCAACTTGCGCTTGGGGTTGCGGGATGGTGACAGCCAGACCTCGGCGCCGGCATCCTTCAGGCCCAGCATGGCGCCGGGGTTGGCGCAATGGGCCGTGACCTGCGCGCCATCTTCCAATTCGATATCGGCCAGAAAGCGTTTGTAGCGGCGCAGCAGGGTGCCGCGTATCAAGGGATCAGGAAATTGCATGGCAACAAATTAACCGCGTGCGCGGCACGGCGCAATCGCCGCATGGGCACGCCGCGATGACAGCTTCAATTCAGGGCTGCTATAGTATTGCAAACAACGCCAACCGTGAAGGCCCGCAGAAGATGTCTTATAGCCCAAAGACCGTGACTGCCGCCGTCATCATTATCGGCGATGAAATTCTGTCCGGCCGGACCAAAGATCAAAATCTTGCCTTCCTGGCCGAGGCCTTGAACGAGGCGGGGGTGCAGCTACGCGAATGCCGCGTGGTAGCGGATGTGGAGGCCGAGATCGTGGCCGCCGTCAACGCCTTGCGTGTCAGCAACGACTATGTCTTTACCACGGGCGGTATCGGCCCGACACATGATGATATTACCGCTGACAGCATAGGTGCGGCGTTTGGCTTGGCGGTAGATTTCAACCCAGAAGCCGTCGCCATACTGGAGGCTCATTACGCCCATACGGGGGCGGAGTTGAACCAGGCCCGCATGCGAATGGCGCGCACGCCCGTGGACGCGGCCCTGGTGGAGAACCCGGTCAGCAAGGCGCCCGGCTTTCGGGTCGAAAATGTCTATGCCATGGCAGGCATTCCATCGGTTTGCCAGGCCATGTTTCATAGTATGAAGCACGAATTGATCGGCGGTGATCCCGTCCGCTCCATCTCGATCTCGGTGCATTTGGCCGAGGGCACCCTGGCCAATGGCCTGAGCGCGCTGCAGGATAAATATCCTGATGTCGGCTTGGGTTCCTACCCGTTCTACCACGATGGCCGGTTCGGCGCCTCCATCGTGGCGCGCAGCCAGTTGCCAGAAAGATTGGCTGCGGCGGCGGACGAGGTCCGCCAGCTGATGCGCGATCTTAGCGGCGAACCGATCGAGCAGGGCGACGAGGCCTAGGGCGCTAGAATAGCGCCGGCCATGATTAAGGCGCTGCGCAAGCCATTCATGTCGACAGCCCCCACATCCCCGCTACCTTTCGCGGCAAGGGCTGCGGCGGTGCCGGCGGCCTGACCGGTGGCCATGCAGGCGGGAATCTCCTTGGTGGCGTTATGGACGCGCCGATCGACCGAGATGCACCGTCCCGAGACCAGCAAATTGTCAACCGCACCATGATGCAGGGCCCGATAGGGGATCTGATAGCGCGCACCGTAGCGGGTCCAGTGGCCGGTGACGGCGATGGCGTCATCAAAGCTGCGCTGATCGTCATCGGCACCCAGGACATAGTCGCCGATCAGGCGGCGGGTTTCGGTAATGCCCAGCTGATCGGCGGCATCGGCCAAATAAGCGTTGGCGAAGCCGGGTACTTCGCCGCGCAGTTTGTCGATTTGCTGCATCATCAGGCGACGGGATTCGACCTCGGCATAAGTCAGGTCCTCCACCGATGTGGGATCGATGCGGCGGTCGATATGATCCGACATGCCCCAAGGCATCAGCGTGCGGTTGGCTCCCGGTGTGTTGAAAAAGCGCCCGCCCAGGGTAGGAAAAAATTTGCCTGCGCTGGCCTCTATGGCCTCGTCGGGAGCCTCCACATTGGCCATGCGGTACCAGCGGTAGGGGTGAACCTTGGCGGCCTCGAATGGCAGACCGGCCCAGGGCAGCAGGTCGCCATCACCAGTGGCATCAATGACAACTTTGGGCTGGATCGCCTGACGGCCGGACTTGGATTGACAGATTACGTGGCTGATGCGGTTGCCGTCGAGAACCAGGTCCGTGGCCCAGGAATGTAAGCGCAGGCGTACGCCGGCCTCCGCCACCATTTGATCGCCGATGAATTTGAACTCCCCCGGCTCGTAAGCCACGGAATAGCGCACCCTATCCGGCACGCCGCCCCAGATCAGGCCCCATTTCCGATAATGATCTATCAAGGCCGGGTCGTCGGAACCCCACTCTCCCGCCTTGGGAAAGACGGCTGCGTTTCTTTGTTCCAATCGATCCACTAGTTCCTGGCACAGACCCGCGATGACCTGGGTGCCATTGCCGTCATCCAGGCTCAACAACAAGATCACCATGCCCCCCGTGGCCAAGCCACCGAGATAGCCATACCGTTCCAACAGAACAGTATTGGCGCCGCAACGGGCGGCGGCCACGGCGGCGGCCAGCCCGGCCGAGCCGCCGCCGACCACAAGGACATCAGGGTTGTCGACGACGGGAGTCTGCCGTGGGCCTTCTTCCAAAATGTTGACCGGGTCTGGACTCATGAAACTGTTCTCTCAATAAACCGATGCAAAAAAAAGCAGACATGACGTGCTCGCCCTTCGAGGTTAACATAAAGCGGCCTGGGAACAGGTATGGTCGATTTAGCTGTTGGCGATATTGATTGTTCAGATTTTCGATCTAGCCTGCCAGCCTGCAAACCACCCGTCTGCACGAGGATAAGACGCAATCATGATTGATCTCTACAGTTGGAAGACCTCGAACGGCAAGAAAGCCTCCATCATGCTGGAGGAGTGCGGTCTGGAATATAATGTTCACCCGATAAATATCGGCCAGGACGACCAGTTCACGCCGGAATTCACCGCCATCAATCCGAATGGCAAGATCCCTGCCATCATCGACCAGGACGGTCCCGGCGGCCAACCCTATACGGTGATTGAGTCCGGTGCTATTTTGATGTATCTGGCGGAAAAAACCGGCCAGTTTATGCCGGCGGAAATGGCCGCGCGTTATGACGTGATCCAGTGGCTGATGTTTCAAATGGGTGGTATCGGTCCGATCTTTGGCCAGGTGCACCATTTCAAGCGGGCCGCCAAGGAACAAGTGCCCTACGCCATTAACCGCTATTATACGGAATGCCGGCGTCTCTATAGCGTTCTCAACGGCCGGCTTGAGGGGCGGGAGTATCTAGCCGGCGATGTCTCCATCGCCGATTTCGCGACCCTACCTTGGGTCTTCCGCCATGATTGGCAGGAAGTTGACCTGGCCGATTTCCCCAACGTCAAACGCTGGTATGATACCCTGATGGCCCGCCCCGCCTTGACGCGCGGCATGGACATCCCCGTTTGAGTCCCGATAATAGCCCGCTCGACAACCCTTCCGTTCAGCGGGTTCAGGCGGCACTGTACGGGGCGGGGTCTGAGGCCGGTGTCGTTGCCCTGTCCGAGACCGCCCGCACGGCCCAGGACGCCGCCGATAGCGTCGGCTGTGAATTGGGTGCGATCGTCAAGTCGCTGATCTTTCGGGTCGAAGGACGGGCGGTGCTAGCCCTGGTTGCGGGTGATCGAATCTGCAATACCAAGGTGCTGCCAGTTGTCCTGGAGATGACGGGCAAATGCAAACGCGCCGATGCTGATCTGGTGCGCGCGGCCACGGGTTTCGCCATCGGCGGCGTCGCGCCCGTGGGCCATCCCAGGCCCTTGCCGACGGCCATTGACGCCAGCCTGAGCCGCTTTGACGTCATCTATGCCGCGGCGGGCCATCCATATTGTGTCTTTCCCACCAGTCTGGATGAACTGACGCGGCTGACCTGCGGCCGGCTGAGTGGCGATATCTCGGAACCGTTGCGGTAGACACTTCCTGTCTGATCGCAGCCGCCTTGTTGCCTTCCTTTCGGACAGAAATATAGGTTAACGACCTTAATAAAATATGAATTATGGCAAATAATAATAGATGCATTCACAACGAGTTGATGCACTGTTAACACCTGAATGCATGGGTTTCGAGGCTCTTTACTAGAAGGTCAACGGCATCTTTTGGGGATTTTTCGTGCAAATTTTGGCTAAGCCTTTTGTCAGGGAATTGCCGGGTATGCCCACCATTGACAGGACTTGGAGCGCTGGTTAGAAGATGGGCACGCAGCGTGCTGGAGGGATGGCAGAGCGGTAATGCAACGGATTGCTAATCCGTCAACGTGTAACAGCGTTGCGGGGGTTCGAGTCCCCCTCCCTCCGCCATTCCTGGCCAATCATCCCGGACCCAGAAAAATGAGCACGATCAGTATCGGTCCATGCAACGACATATGTAGCATCATATGCGACGTATCGGCTTAACCCAGCGGGTCGAGGTGATCCAGGGCCGAACCGGCCCCGCCGAACGGCGTGATGCCCTGGACCAGCGCTGGCATGGCTTGTTAGCCGAACTTGGCGCCCTAGCGGTACCGCTTCCTAACTGTGGCGTACCGGCCGCATCCCTGATCGACGAACTAGGGCTCGACGCCATCGTCCTCACGGGTGGCAATGATGTCGCGGAAGCGCCCCTAGGCGCGCCTGGAGCCGCCAAGGTCGCACCGGAGCGGGACCGCCTGGAGCGGGATCTGATCGTGGCATGCCGGGCCCGCGGCAAACCCTTGCTGGGAGTTTGCCGTGGCATGCAGATGATCAATGTGGCCCTGGGCGGGTACCTGGAGCGGACTATCGGCCATGCTGGTGTGAGGCATGCGGTCTCGGTCAGTACCAATGATTATTGGCCCAAAGCCTGGCGCGTCAACAGCTATCACGATGTATCCATTCCGCAGGATGGTCTGGCGCCGTCCCTGCGCTGTTTGGCCCGAGCCGATAGTGGCGATGTCGAGGCTTTCGTCCATGTGGATGATGGCTGTCACGGCATTATGTGGCATCCGGAGCGAGAGGCCCCTTTTCGAGTCGAGGATCTGGCCTTTTTAAAACAGGTATTGGAGCTGTAGGGCACATGCGTGCAATCATCCTGGCGGCCGGGCAGGGCACGCGCCTGGCGCCTTATACAAATGACCGGCCTAAATGCCTGGTTGAGCTGGCCGGGCAACCGATGTTGAGCCGGCAACTGGCGGTGCTGAGCAGACTTGGTGTCGATGATATCGTTCTGGTGGGCGGGTATCGGTCGGACCAGTTGGCCGGCTTTGGGCATAAAGTTACCCTCAATCACGATTTTGCCACCACCAACATGGTGCATTCATTGTTCTGCGCCCGGGAGGCCCTGGACGGGACCGATGATGTGCTGATAGCCTACAGTGACATTGTCTACGAACCGCGGGTACTTGAGGCACTACTGGCGGCACCTGGTGGCGTCTCGGTGGCGGTCAATACGGAATGGCAGGCTTTGTGGCAGGTGCGTATGGATGATCCACTAGCGGATGCGGAAAGTCTAATACTGGGGCCGGATGGCCGTCTATTGGAAATCGGCCAAAAGGTCAGCCATTATTCCAAGATCCAGGGCCAATACATGGGATTGATCAATGTCGCGGCGGCCGAGGCGCCGAAGCTGGCTCAGGTTCACGACGATATGGCCGGACTGCCGCGTTATACCGGCACGGCCCACGGCAATATGTACCTGACCGATTTCCTGCAGCGGCTGTCCAATCTGGATTGGCCGATTTTTGGCGTCAAGATCGCTGGTGGCTGGTTGGAAGTGGACAGCGTGGAGGATCTTGCAATCTACCATGGCCTTGCCGAGCGAGGTGAGTTGGATGCCTACTGCAAGCTAGCCTAGGCCACGTTTCACAAACGGGATCTAGCTATTGTAACAAGGTGGGGGAGATCAGCAGGATGATCAAAGGGAAGGTGATCAGGATCGCCACGTTGATCAGATCCACGAAGACGAACCAGCCAAAGCCTCGGAACATATCGCCCATCATCACACCGGGTGCCCCGCCCTTCAGAATATAAACATTCAGGCCGACGGGCGGCGTGATCAGTCCGATTTCCACTATTCTGACCACCAGAAGACCAAAGACGAATGGGTGTCGATACTCAACGACGCTGGCGTTCCTGCCGCCCGTGTGCGTCGTCTCGATGAATCCATGGCCCGTTAGCAGGCCTTTTCGCGTACCGTTCTGCAAAGCTATCCGGGTGCGGACCGCACCGGCATTCCCAATGCCTTGCCGATTGCTACATTCACCTACATCCACGGCGGCCCCATAGCGAGGCGGGCGACCACCCAAGGTCGATGAACATGCCGTCGAGGTATTGGAAGAACTGGCCTATGACGCAGTTGCTATTTCTGAGTGGGAGAAAGAAAAAAGGGTATCATCGCAACCGGCCCACCTATGTCCGCGTTTGCCTAAACTCAGAAGTTTCGAGAGATGCTGATTGAAATACAATGTCCGGAGCAATAGCGGACGTCGTCAAGCAGTCAATCACTTACCTTATTAGATTGCCTGTGAGGCAGTGTTGATAATGATCCCTGGCATAAAGGTCAACGAGGGCCGGCTGTTTTTTAAGACGTCGCAATCATGACAATCAACACCAACATCAAGTTGATATTTTGACTGCCCCGATTGTCTATGCTAACAGTTGTAGCCTTTTTATTTGGGGGACAACGAAAACACAACGTTGTAGTCTTTAATTGGAGCGACAACGAAAACACAACAGGGAGAATAAAATGCGTAAATCGGTCTTAACGCTAGGCGCCCTTGCATTGGGTGCATTCACGTTCACTTCGGTCTCGGTACCGACGGTTTCACAAGCTCAGATAGTTGAAGGACCAGAAGTCACATGGCGCCTTTCACTTTGGGGCAAACGCCGGGCTTTTTCAGAGGGCCTTGAATACATCTCTGCCGAAGTGGCCAAGCGGACAGCAGACAAATTCAAGATTAAGCTCTATTACGGTGGACAACTCTCCAAGAGTAAAGAAAACCTCGACGGTATTTCGATGGGCGCATTTGAAGCGGCTCTGTTTTGCGCGGCTTATCATCCTGGCAAGAACAGGCCCTTGAATGTTCTTGATCTACCATTCTTGCCGCTTATTAATCTTGACGTAATGCTCAAGGTGCATAATGCGGTATACAACCACCCATCAGCCAAGAAGGCTTTGGCTAAGTGGAACGCGCACCTTTATATGCCAAATGTTCTTCCGCAGTACGAATATATGGGTAAAGGAACGCCGCCCTCCAAGGTGTCGGATTTCAAAGGCAAGCGGCTCAGGGCACTGGGTGGCATGGGCCGGGCCGCCAAGGCGATCGGCGCCGTGCCAACGACGATGCCGGCCTCCGAGACCTATACGGCTCTGTCACGTGGTACAGTGGACGCTATCGGCTTCCCCTTCACCTATACTTTCAGCGCCTACAAACTGGACGAGGTTTCAGACTGGTACACAACCAACATGGTGCTTGGGACGGTGAACTGCCCAATCGTCTTTAACACGGCCGCCTGGGCCAAGCTTCCCAAGCAGTACCAGAAACTGTTGAACGACATTAAGGCTGGTGCGTCCAATGCCCAAAAAGAAGCCTACTCCAAAAAAGATAAAGAGAACCTGGCGAAATGGGCAGCCAATCCGAAACTTAAGGGCGTCAAGATCGATGAGGCCGAGATGGCCGAATTCCGGCGTATTGGTGGCCAGCCTCTCTGGAATGATTGGGTAAAAGAGAACGCTAAGCACATTCCGGCTCAGGAACTGCTGGATCTCGTACTCAAGACAGCTAAAGAAGCGTCGAAGTAAAGGTGATTGTCAGCGAAAGACCGCCGGTTTAGCCATCGGCGGTCTTTTGTTGCATATTTTGCGGTTTTCCTGCCCGCGCATTAAATGGATAGATTTGAATGTCAGATCGAGATATCGCTGTATTCTCTCCAGGAGCGAGGCTTCTGTCGAGCATAGACAATTATTATTTCCAGTTTGAAAAATTATTAAATTTATTAGCCGGTATCGTCATTATGGGCCTGATGTTCCTGGGCGTGATACAGGTCCTCGGGCGAAAGGTCATAAATTTTCCAGTCCCCGGTTATGTCGACCTCGTCGAATTTGCCATGGTCATCTTTGCCTTCCTCGCCATTTCCTATTGTCAGAAGCTCGGCGGTCACGTTCGCATGGAAATCATCATCGGCAGATTTAAGGGCCGGACGCTTTGGTTTCTTGAATGCATCGGCATCCTGATCGCGATGTATATCATCGCCGTGCTGATGTACTACAGCTACACGCACTTTCTCCGTTCCTTTGATTGTTCGTTTCCATTCTGTGTTGGTGACAGTTCGATGGACATCGAGCTGCCGATCTGGCCGACGAAGCTACTTGTTCCGTTCGCCTTCGCCATGTTGTTAGTGCGTTTTTCTATCCAATTATTAGGATATTTTCGACTTTTCCTTTATCCCGATGCCGAACCAATTGCTATTCCGATGATTGAAACGGTGGATGAGCAGGCCCAGCACGAGATCGATACCGGCCTGGCTGGAGAAGAAGAAAAAGTGGTGATTACGAGCGATGTGAGGGACCAGTAGATGACTGAATTTGAAATTGGCCTGGCCGGCACTGGTGCCCTGTTGTTGATGGTTTTTGCCGGCGTGAGGATCTATGCCGTCGCCGCCATCGTCGGCGTGATAGGTGTCGTTTATATCATTGGTTGGGACGCGGGCGCTGGCATCGGCGGCACCGTCCCGCATTCCAAATCGGTCAACTACGCTCTGAGTGTATTGCCGATGTTTATCTTGATCGGCTTCATCGCCTACCATGCGGGACTGACCCACGCACTGTTCCGTGCGGCGAGGGCTTGGGTGGGCTGGGTCCCGGGCGGCCTCGCAGTGGCTAGTGTCTTCGCCACCGCAGGATTTGCTGCCGTTTCCGGCGCCAGTACGGCGACGGCTGCGGTGTTCAGTCGCGTCGCCATCCCGCACATGCTGGAGGCCGGTTACGACAGGAGGCTGGCGGCCGGCGTGGTAGCGGCGGGCGGCACCCTTGCTTCGTTGATACCGCCGAGCGCGATCTTGGTGATTTATGCCATCATCGTCGAAGAATCAGTTGGCACGTTGATCATGGCCGGCTTTGTGCCAGGCGTAGTTTCGGCGCTGGTTTACGCGGCTCTGATCATTGGCCAATGCAAGCTTAATCCGGAACTCGGCAGGCCGATCCCTTCGCCGCCAATGAAAGAGAAAATCGCCAGTCTGCCCGGCACACTACCCATTATCGCCGTGGTCGCGATCATCTTCTATTCAATGTACTCTGGCACCGCGACGCCGACGGAAGCAGGCGCTCTTGGTGCGTTTGTCGTACTGATAATGGCCATTGTACGCGGCATGTCTTGGAAGAATTTGCGCTCTGCCTTGGAAGAGACTGCCAGGCTTACGGTGATGATTTTTGCGCTGATCTGGGGCATCTTAATCTTCGTCCGTTTCCTCGGTTACGCCGGTCTGCCGCAGGCCTTCGCCGAATGGATTGTGACACTGCCGTTCCCGCCGTTGATTATCATGATCGGTATCCTGCTGGGTTATGCCATCCTTGGCATGTTCATGGATGCGATCGGTATGCTGTTGTTGACCTTGCCGGTGGTGTATCCAGCTGTGATCGCACTGGGCTACGATCCGATCTGGTTCGGCATCATTGTCGTGAAGATGTGTGAAGTATGCCTGATCACTCCGCCGGTCGGGCTCAATTGCTATGTGGTGTCCGCGGTCAGACCCGATATACCTTTAGGTGATGTATTCCGGGGTATTGCGCCTTTCTTCGTTGCCGACGTGGTGACTATCGGGCTCTTTTTGGCCTTCCCCGGCATCATCCTCTGGCTGCCCAGTCTGATCAATCAGTAGCAAGGCGAGTGCACTCGCTCAAATATCCGTCTTGGAATCTCTTGGTTTTGGGAAGAATGATGTAGTTCAGAGCGCGCCTGGTCCGGCGTAGGAGTTTTCAGTACGCCTTGCCACCTTCGGGCAGGTCTGGCCTCAAGATATTCACATGGATCATGTTATGGTGCGTCGAAGGGTATTCTTGAGGTAAGTTTTCCATGACAAAGTCAAATACTGTCGGCGCCCTGGCTGGATTTCGCGTGATCGATTTAACCCGTGTGCTGGGGGGCCCCTTTTGCACTCAATTGCTGTCGGATCATGGCGCCGAGGTGATCAAAGTTGAGCCGCCTCAGGGCGACGAGGTGCGCGATTGGGGACCGCCTTTCAAGGACGGCTTGTCGGCCTATTTCGCCGGCGTCAACCGCAACAAACGCTCTATCGGACTGGATATGCGCACGAAGCGTGGGCAGGAGATCTTGTTCCAGCTGCTCGAAGGTGCCGATGTGATGATCGATAATTTTAAATCCGGCACCTTAGAAAAATGGGGTATCGGCTACGATGAGGTGCTCGCGAAACGCTTCCCCTCGCTGATCTATTGCTCCATCACTGGTTTTGGCGCGGACGGCCCGTTCGGCGGTTTCCCCGGCTATGACGCGGTGGCGCAGGCATTGTCGGGGCAGATCTCAGTCAACGGTTCGCCCGAGACCGGGCCGACCCGGATCGGCGTGCCGATCATTGATCTGGCTACTGGTCTTTATGCCAGCATAGGCATTCTGCTGGCGGTAGAAGAGCGACGGCGGTCAGGATTGGGCCAACGGGTCGATACCTCGTTGTTCGATACTGGCGTTGCGTTGTTACATCCCCAGGCGGCGAATTATTTCATGTCCGGCAAGGCGCCTGTCCTGACCGGAAATTCGCATCCCAACATCTCGCCCTATAGTCAGTACCAGACCAAAAAGGGCCGGTTGTTCATGGCCATTGGCAATGACCGGCAGTTCCGTTTGCTGGCCGAATTGCTGGGTCATCCCGAATGGCCCACCGACCCGCGTTTCCTGCACAATCCAGAGAGGGTGGAAAACCGCGATGCATTGGACGCCGAAATCACGGATGCGCTGCGGGATCATGTGGCGGAGGATATCACCATGGCTCTCCTCGCCAAGGGTGTGCCGGCGGGGGCGGTTTTGACCATACCCGAGGTTGCGAAACATCCCCATACCAAGCACCGTGAGATGGTGGTTGAGCTGGATGGCTATTACGGCACCGGCATTCCCGTCAAGATGAGCCGTACGCCGGGCTCTGTCCGCACCACGCCGCCGCACTATGGTAGCGCCACCCGCGACGTGCTCGCCGGCCTGGGCTATGACCATGCCCAAGTCGATGAATTGATTACCGACGGCGTCGTCTACACCAAACGAGCCAAGGCGCCGTCGTAGACTTTGTCTCCTGGTGCTCTGGATACCCGCTTTCGCGGGTATGAGGGAATTCGTCTAATCCTGGGTCACGATCATCGAGGCATTTTGTCCGCCGAAGCCAAAGGCATTGACCTGAATGGTTTCGACCTTGGTCTTATGCGGTTCATTGATCACGGCGTGGAATTCCACCACCGGGTCAACGTCCTTGGTGCCGGCGTTGGGGATCACCGCGTTGGCCTGCATGCTGGCCATGCCGCCAAACAGGCTGAAGACACCGGCGCCGCCCGCCGTGTGGCCCAGATGACCCTTGACAGAGGCCACGGGGATAGGTTCCTCCCGCCCGGCGAACAGGCGGTTGATGGCTTTGGCCTCGGCGATATCGCCTACCGTGGTGGCGGTGCCGTGGGCAAACAGGGCATCGATCGCATCCGCACCTATGCCGGCATCCGCCAGGGCATCTTCCATGGCCACCTGTTCCCACTTGCCCTCGGGCTCGGGCGAAGAGGGGTGATAGGCGTCGGCCAATGAACCATAGCCACGGATGCGGCCATGGATTGCAGCACCACGGGCCCGGGCATGGTCCGCCCGCTCCAACACCAAGACGCCAGCGCCCTCGCCGGGCATCACCCCGGTGCGGTTGGCATCGAACGGCATACAGGCTTTGTAAGGATCGGGCTGCTGAGAGAACATGCCGTATTTGCCCATGGAGAAAATCTGTAATTTGCTGCGTCCGCTGTCAGAGGCTCCCGTAATGGCCACATCGACGATCCCGGCCTCGATCATGCGGGCGGCGGTGCCGATGGCATCATGGGCCGAGGCGCAGGCAGTTGACAGCGTCAGCATCGGCCCATGCAGGTCCCAGCGCAGGGCAATGTGCGCCGCCGCCATGTTGTTCCAGGCCTGTAGCTGCAATTTGCGCGAGACGCCGTCGGGTCCTTCGGTATCGAGGCCATGCTGGGCGGCGGCCACGGATTCACAGCCACCCAGGGCCGAACCCATGATCACGGCGGTGCGGCGCGGGTTCAGACTGGTCAGGCCTGAATCTTCTACCGCCTGCACGGCTGCCGCGACAGCATACCAGGTAAAGGGATCGCTGCCCGTGATGACGCGTTGGTCCATCCATTCCTCGGGTTCAAAATCATTGATCAGTGAGACCCAGGCATAGTCGAGGCCCTCGTCTCCTGCCCAGGGTGCTGCCTGCACAGCAACATGGCCGTTGTGGAAATTGCGGTTGACCTCGTCAAAATTTGACCCGATGGAAGAGATTACCCCCATCCCGGTGATGGCCACGTTTTCCATTGTGTTTCCTCGCTACATTTATCATTTGGCGCCGCGTCATGATGATTATGCCTAATCAACGAGGCTGTTGTCATGGAAATCTGCTCCTTCCGTACTGGACCCTGGCCGGCGGCTGCCATAGGCTGATGGCAATATCGGCGGCAGAAAATTGGGAGATGGGGTGATGAAGGCATATCAGATTGTGAAATGGGGTGAGCCTCTGGAAGAACGGGAAGTGCCGACACCGGAACCCCAGGGCACGGAAGTCTTGGTACGGGTGACCGCCTCAGGCATTTGTCACAGTGATATCCATATCTGGGATGGCTATTTCGACATGGGCGGCGATAACAAGCTGTCCCTGGAAGCCCGTGGCATGCAGCTGCCCTTCACTATGGGCCATGAAACTCTGGGCGAGGTGGTGGCCCTGGGACCGGATGCGACGGGCGTTGAAATCGGCGGCAAGCGCATTGTCTTCCCTTGGATCGGATGCGGCGAATGCGATGTCTGCCAGCGCGGCGAGGATTTGTTGTGCCTGGCACCGCGCACCGTGGGCACTCGTTATGCCGGCGGTTATGCGGAATATTGCATCGTCCCGCATGCGAAGTATCTGGTGCCTTTTGCGGACGTGGACGAACCCTATGCTGCGACCTGCGCCTGTTCCGGCGTTACCGCCTATAGCGCCCTGAAGAAACTCAAACATCTGCGGCCGGAACAACATCTAATGATCGTCGGCGCGGGTGGCGTCGGTCTGGCTGGCATCGGCATGGCCAAGGCGGTGGTCGATGCCAAGTTGATCGTCGCCGATATCGACCCGGCGAAACGCGCCGCCGCCCTTGCCGCGGGTGCTGACATCGTGATTGATAACAGTGATGAAAGTGCCGTCGCCTCCTTGCTGGAGAAAACCGGCGGCGGCGTGCATGGGATTATCGATTTTGTCGGCGCGCCGGCCTCTACCGGATTCGCCATGCAGGCGGCGGCACGGGAAGCCAAGATCGTCGTCGTCGGCCTGTTTGGCGGCGCCATTCCCGTGCCACTCGCCAGTCTCCCGTTGCGGATGATGAGCCTGGTCGGTAGCTATGTGGGTACGTTGGACGAGATGCACGAGTTGATGGCCCTGGTGCAGGCAGGCAAGGTGAAGCCGGTGCCCGTGACCTCGCGCCCCTTGCGTGAGGCCGGCCAGGCCATCGCGGATCTGCGCGACGGTAAGGCGGTGGGGCGCTACGTTCTGGTCAACTAGCGTCGGCCAACACAGTGCTGGGCATTTGCGCTACGGCGGCCTCAAGCAGGCCGCCGTCGGCCTCCGCCTGATAGCTTCGTTCGGAGATATAGCGGCGCCAGGCCTTGGCGCCCGGCTGGCCATGGTATAGCCCCAACATGTGCCGAGCGATGGCATGCAGGCGGACGCCCTGGGCCATTTGTTCCGCGATATAGGGTAGCATGGCAGCGACTAGATCGGCGCGGCTCGGCAGGGGGGCGGTCTCGGCGAAAAGCTCCCGATCCACCAGGGCCATCATATAGGGTGAATTGTAGGCCGCGCGTCCGAGCATGACGCCGTCCACATGCTTTAGATACGCCTGGCATTGTTTCAGGCTGTCGATGCCACCGTTGATGATAATTTCCAATTTTGGGTAATCGGCTTTCAGGCGATAGACCCGGTCATAATCCAGCGGTGGTATCTCGCGGTTCTGCTTTGGGCTCAGCCCCGTCAGAATGGCCTTGCGGGCATGCACGATGAAGGTGGCGCAACCGGCGGCGGCCACGGTCTCGACAAAGTAACGCAGGAAATCATAGCTGTCCGGATCGTCAATGCCGATCCGGGATTTCACCGTGATGGGCAGATCCGTGGCCGCACCCATGGCTGCGACGGAAGCCGCGACCAAATCCGGTTCCGCCATCAGGCAAGCGCCGAACCGGCCTGATTGTACCCGGTCGGATGGGCAGCCGACGTTGATGTTGATTTCGTCATAGCCAAAGCCTTGGCCGATCTCTGCCGCCATGGCCATGCGGTCTGGCTCTGAACCGCCCAATTGCAGGGCGACGGGATGTTCGGCGGCGGAGAACCCCAGCAAGCGCCCGCGATCGCCATGGATCACCGCCTCCGCCGTGACCATTTCCGTATACAGCAGGGCTCGGCGACTTATCTGACGCAGAAAATAGCGCGCGTGCCGGTCGGTATATTCCATCATCGGCGCGACGCAGAAACGCCGCTCTAGGGCGGGCGCGGGCATTAGGCGTCGAAGGCCGTTTTCAAGGCATTGGCCGCATGGTCAAGGGCCTCGAGGGCCACATCGACCACGCCGCCCATGCGGGCGAAACCATGCACCATGCCAGCGTAGCATTTGTATTCCACCGCCACGCCCGCTTTTGCCAAGGTTTCGGCATAAATGCGCCCCTCGTCGCGCAGGGGGTCGAATTCAGCGGTTTGGATCCAGGCCCGTGGCAGATCAATGTGGTATTTAGCCAGCTGGGGCGAGGCGCGGGGATCGTTGCGGGCGGCGTGGTCGGGCAGGTACATATCCGCGAAGGCTTCCACCGCTTGCCGGGTTAACAGATAGCCTTCGCCATTTTCTTCCATAGAAGCTGTTTGGGCTGTGAAATCCACTGCCGGGTAGATCAGTAACTGCAGGCTCAGGGGGACCTTTCTGTCGCTGTCACGCAGGGCCAGGGCGGTGGATGCCGCTAGGTTCCCCCCCGCCGAATCCCCGGCCAGGGCGATGCGGGCGGGATCGCCGCCAAAGGTCTCTGCGTTTTCTGCGACCCAACGCGTGGCGGTGATGCAATCATTCAGGCCGGCGGGAAACTTATGCTCAGGTGCTAAACGGTAGTCCACCGAGACAACTATACAGCCGGCGCCATGGGCCAGATAGCGGCAGATATGATCATGGGTTTCCAGCGAACCGATGACCCAGCCGCCGCCATGGAAGAATAAGGCCACGCCCATGGCCGGCAGGACGGATGCCGGGGTGTAGATGCGGATTGGTATCTCATTACCGTCAGGGCCTGGAATGGTGCGGTCTTCCACGCTTTGTAAATTGCCGGTGGCGTGGCGATAGACGGTCGTCGCGGCTTCGTAGGCGTCGCGCGCCACCCGATAATCGTCCTGTTCCAACGGCGAACCGCCCGCCGTCGCGGCGGCCCTTACAATGGCCGCGCATTGTGGGTCCAGGCTCATGGGCTTTCCTCTTCGATAATTTCCTTGCTGCTCCGGCCTAGCAGATACCAGGTCTACATTTTGCCCTTACCCTTAACCTTGATTTCACCGCGCGGGTCAAGGTGATAGCTGGCCGTTATCGGTAGATCAGCGTGCCGTCGTCCAGATCCGCCGCCGGCAGGGTGTCCTTGTCGGTATAATAATCCTGGGTATGCAGCCAGGGGTCCCGATCGCCCTGTTTCGGCATGATGTGCATCAGGCGCGCCAGATAGCCGGCATTGAAGTTATGGGGATCTACCCAGGGCCGCTCGGGCATGTCCCGGTCTTCCTCGCGCAGTTGCGGCGTAACCACGTCAACACCCTTGTCGCCCATGTGATTAAGCAGGCGACAGACAAATTCAGCCACCATGTCCGCGCGCATGGTCCAAGAGGTTCTGAGATAGCCGAACACCCAGGCCATGTTGGGAATGCCTGAAAAAAGTATGCCCCGGTGGGCCCATGTATCGGCAAAGTTCAACGCCTCGCCGTCAATGGTAAAATTGATGTCACCCAGGGCGCTTAGATTGAAGCCGGTGGCGGTGACGATAATGTCGGCCTCCAACTTTTCACCGGACTGCAACAGAATACCGTTTTCGGTGAATGTCTCGATTTGATCGGTGACCACGGATGCTTTGCCTGAGGCAATGCCCTCGAACAGATCGCCGTTGGGCACGAAGGCCAGGCGTTGGCGCCAGGGCCGGTAGCTGGGCGTGAAATGCTTTTCCACATCGTAGCCTTGGGGTAGATACGACTTGGTGCCAGCAATCAATTCCTCTTTCAAAGCCTGTGAATCGTTGAAGGACCGGTATGTGATGGTTTTCTGGTCATGCAGGATCTTGCGGCGGGCGATTTCATGGGTCCACTCATCCGGGACATCCAATTCGCGCAGCATATTGGCTGTATCATTGCGGTTTTCACCGGCATGAAAAAAGGTTGGCGAGCGTTGCAGCATGGTGATGTGGGCGCAATCTTCCGCCATGGCCGGGATAATGGTGGCTGCCGTGGCGCCGGAGCCGATGACCAGAACATTCTTGTCCTTGTAGTCCAGATCCTCCGGCCAGGTCTGGGGATGCACGATCAGTCCCTTGAAACGCTCGGCGCCGGGGAATTCCGGCGTGTAGCCTTCGGAATGGCGGTAATAGCCCTGGCACATCCAAAGGAAATTGCAGGTGAATTCAACTTGCTCGCCATTGTCGCCGCGTATTGCCAGCAACATCCATTGCTTGTCCTCGCTAGACCAAGTGGCGTCCTTGATGTCGTGCTGAAAGCGGATATGGCCGCGGATATCCTGTTCGTCGAGGGCTTCGTCGAGGTAGGTCAGAATTTCCTCGGCCGTGGCGATCGGCACGCCCTTCCACGGCTTCCAGCCGTAGCCAAAGGTGAACAGATCGCTGTCTGAACGGATGCCGGGATACTTATGGGTCAGCCATGTGCCGCCAAAACTTTCCTGCACCTCCAGCAAGGCAAAGCTTTTGCCGGGACAGTCTTTTTGTAGATAATAGGCCGCATCAATGCCGGAAATGCCTGCGCCGACAATCAGGACATCGAAATGTTCGACACTTTCGGTGCTGCTCGTCTCTATTCCCGCCACGATACTCATAATCTACTCCCGAATTCTGTATCCGGGTGACTTATACCACATCGCAATGGGAACCATCCATGTGCGAACCAAGCGAGGGAAGATTCGACATGGGCGCGCCAAGAGGACACACTTGGGAAAGCTAAAAAATTCGGCCATTGAGGAAAGCAATACGAGGATGACAAGATGAGCAGCCCCGCACTTGAAGAAGTCACCACGCCGATTACGGAAATCCTGGCGCAAGGCGCCGCCGATCTGCGTTTCGAGGATATAGACGCCGATAGCCTGACGGTGGCCAAGCAATGCCTAATCGATTGGTTCGCCGTCACCCTGGCCGGTGCGGCGGAGCCTTTGACGGCGATCCTGGCTGCCGAGGCGGCGGAGGAGGGTGGCGCGCCGCGCGCCACGCTGATAGGCTCCGGCGCTAAGGGCACCTTGACGCAGGCCTGTCTGGTCAACGGCAGCGCCTCGCATGCCCTGGACTATGACGATGTCGCCCGCGCCATGGGCGGGCATCCGACGGCGCAGGTTGGCGCGGCAGTGCTGGCGGTGGCCGAGGATTTGGGCGTTTCGGGCCGTGACCTGATAACCGCCTTCGTGGCCGGCTATGATGCCGAATGCCGTGTCGGCAGCTTGGTCTCGCCCAGCCATTACGAAAAAGGCTTTCACGCCACCGCGACGGTTGGCAGTTTCGGTGCGGCGGCGGGCATTGGCCGCCTGATGGAACTAGATGGCGAGGCCATGGCCAGGGCCTTTGGCATTGCGGCCACCCAGGCCGCGGGCTTGAAATCCCAGTTCGGCACCATGTGCAAGCCTCTGCATGCGGGCAAGGCGGCGGGCAACGGTCTGCTGGCGGCGCGTTTGGCGAAACGTGGTTTTACGTCGCGCCCGGATATGCTTGAGACCAGCCAGGGTTTCGCCGATTCCCAAAGCGATAATTTCAATGCTGATCTTGCCACTCAGGCGGCGAAGCGCGGCTTTCATGTGCGGGAAAATTTGTTCAAGTTTCACGCTGCCTGTTATATGACCCATTCGACCATCGAAATCCTGCGGGATCTGCGAGATGAGGCGCAGATTGACCCGGACCAGATCGATCACGTTGATTTGTCCGTTGCTGCCGGATCTTTGGCGGTTTGCAATATTCAGGAACCAGATACGGGCCTGGAGGTCAAATTCAGCCTGCGCCACACGGCAGCCTTTGCCCTTGCCGGGCAGGATACGGCCAACATCGAAAGCTATTCCGATGCCAATGCCCGGGCGCCCAATCTGGTTGCCCTGCGCCGCAAGGTCAATGTTGTGGGCGATGGCGGGCCTGCTTCCTTGAGCACCGCGAAGATTACCTTGCACGATGGCCAGACCTTTGAGCGTAGTTTTGATGTGGGTGTTCCGGCGGAAGACGTCGCTGCCCAGGGACTGAAGATTGACGGCAAATTCCGCAGCCTGGTCGTGCCCCTGTTGGGCGAGGCAAAGGCTGAGGCGCTGCTGGCGGATCTGCACAATCTGGAAGATCTGGACAATGCAGGCCAACTATTGAGTCATGTGTCCAATTGGCAGGTAGGTTAGGATATATTTCGAATAATTTAGATTAGAAATAATCTATAACTTTTGAAATATAAAAGAAAATTTGGTTTTATGTGCATGATTTCGCTATGTGCGCACGATAATATTGCGTGAGTGGGGATCGAGAGCAATGAATCAAGGCAAGTGGCAAATCGGTGAAGTTACCGTAACGCGGGTGGTGGAAATCGAAGCAACGGGCGGCATGAGCCGCATCATTCCCGATGCCAAACGAGAACTGTTGAAGGAAATCCCCTGGCTGTATCCGCATTTTGTCGATGAGAATGGCCGCATGCGCGGCTCCATCCACGCTTTGATTATCGAAACGCCGGACCGGACCATCGTGGTTGATACCTGTGTCGGCAATGACAAGGAACGGGGCAACCCGCCCTGGAGCAATTTACAGACGACCTTCTTGAGTGATCTGGAGGCGGCGGGCTATGCGCCGGAGCGGATCGACAATGTGCTCTGTACCCATTTGCACGTCGATCATGTAGGCTGGAATACCATATTGGTGGACGGTAAATGGCAGCCAACCTTTCCCAACGCCCGTTATCTGATGGGCCGGGTGGAGTTCGAACATTGGACAAATGTGGATGAAACGGGCACCAAACAGGTGATGTCGGATTCCGTGTTGCCAGTGTTCGATGCCGGCTTGGTGGATCTGGTCGAAACTGATCATAAAATCTGCGATCAGATATCTCTGATCCCGACGGTGGGTCATTCCCCGGGCCATGTCTCGGTGCTGATCCAGAGTCAGGGAGAAGAGGCCGTGATTACCGGCGATTTCATCCATCACCCCTGTCAGATCGTTCATCCGGAATGGCCGTCCGCACCCGATTCCGATCCCGAACAGGGGCTGAAGACCCGGCACGCGGTCTTCTCCCGTTACGCCGATACGCCGACCCTGATTATCGGCACCCATTTTCACACGCCCACCGCCGGCCACTTGAAACGCGATGGTGATACTTATCGCTTGGACGTCTAGGAGTATCCACCTGCCATGAGTTTTGAAAGGCCCTACGAGGGTATCAAAGTGCTCGATATGAGCCAGGGCATCGCCGGTCCTTATTGTGCCATGCTGTTGGCGCAACATGGGGCTGAGGTCGTCAAAGTGGAGCCATTGCAGGGTGACTGGGCCCGCAGTTTGGGCGCCTCCAACGGCAATCATACGGACTATTCCTTTATCGCAAATTTTGGCAAACGCAGCCTGGCCATCGATCTGAAAAGTGACGAAGCGCAGGGGATCATCGACGCCCTGGTGGCCGAGGCCGATGTGTTTTTCGAGGGCTTTCGCCCAGGTGTGATCGCCCGTCTAGGTTATGGTCACGAACGTCTGATGGCGCTAAATCCGGGCCTGATTTATGTTTCGATCTCGGGCTTTGGCCAGGTCGGACCGTTGCGCGGCAAACCAGCCATGGACCCCGTGTTGCAGGCCTTTACCGGCTACATGCTGGATAACAAGGGTGAAGACGGCATTCCCCACCGCACCCATACGGTGATCAATGATATGTCCACGGCGCTGTATACCTTTCAGGCCGTGGCGCCGGCGCTGTATGGCAAGCGCGAAGAAGCCAAGGGGCGTTATCTGGATATTTCCCTGATGCGGGGGGCGGCAAATCTCAGCGTTATCCGTGTCATGACCGCCTCTCAGGAGGGCGAACTGCAGCGAAACCTGCGGACCACGCCGTCGGGTATTTTCCAGACTGCCGAGGGCTGGCTGCAACTGGTCACCCTGCAGGACAAGGATTTCATGGCCCTGTGCGACATCCTGGGCCGGGCTGACTGGAAGGCGGACGAGAGCCTGCGTGGTAACGAAGGCCGCCGGGCCAAGGCCGACATGCTGTTGGATGGCGTGGCCGAGGCCCTGCTGAGTAAAACGGCGGCCCAGTGGCGCGAAATGTTTACCGAAGCCGGTATGCAAAATGAAATATTGCAGAGTTTCAATGAATTCCTGGCCCATCCGCAAGTGATCGAGACGGAGTTGTTTTCCTACATCCCGCTCGACGGCCTGGAGCAGCCGATGCCCATGCCCAATCCGCCGGGCATTCCCAAGATCGACCCTGACACTCCCTTTGGTGTCTCGCCCGTCACGGGACAGCATAATGACGAGGTGTTGGCGCAGTTGGGGCATGATGCCGATTTCATCGCTGATCTGCGGCAACGGGGCGTGATCATCACGTGGACCGGATGAGGAGTTCGCCATGAGTTTCGATAGACCCTACGAGGGCGTCAAAGTGGTTGACCTCAGCCAGGGCATCGCCGGTCCTTATTGCGCCATGTTGCTGGCCCAGCATGGCGCCGATGTGGTCAAGGTGGAGCCGTTGCAGGGTGACTGGGCCCGCATACTGGGCACGCCAGTATCCGATCATACGGAATTTTCCTTCATCGGCTCCTTGGGCAAGCGCAGCCTGGCTATCGATCTGAAAAGCGCCGACGCACCCGCCGTTATCGATGCCCTGGTGGTGGGTGCGGATATTTTCCTCGAAGGCTTCCGTCCCGGCGTGATCGACCGTCTGGGCTTTGGCCATAAACGCTTGATGGCGCAGAACCCTGGCCTTATCTATGCCTCGATTTCGGGTTTTGGCCAGACGGGCCCGCTACGCGATAAACCCGCCATGGACCCGGTCTTGCAGGCCTTTACAGGCTTCATGCTGGACAATGCCGGGGATGACGGCGTTCCCCATCGCTCTAACACCATTATCGTTGATATGGCGACGGCGCTGTTTGCCTTTCAGGCCATTGCACCAGCGTTGCACGCCAAGCGCGATGCCACGGATGGCGGCGGCGGGCGCTATATTGATGTTTCCCTAATGCGCGCCGCCGCAAATCTGAGCGGCATCCGCATCATGATGGCATCCCATCTCGACATTCAGGGCATCGGCGCACCGCCGTCGGGCATTCACCGCACCGCAGAAGGCTGGTTGCAATTGGGTGTCGTCAAGGATGTGGATTTCCACACAGTCTGCGATCTTCTGGGTGTAGAAGACCTGAAGGCCGATGACCGTCTGCTTGGCCTGGTAGGGCGCAGGGATCATGCGGCGATGTTGTGGCAACGTTTCAGCCCGATTTTTCTTACCAAACCGGCAGTTTATTGGCGCGATATGTTCACCAAGGCGGGATTGCAAAACGAGATGTTGCAGGAATTTCACCAATTTCTTGAGCATCCGCAAGTTGCTGCGGCGGAACTCTTTTCCTATCTCGAACTGGACGGTCTGGAAAAACCCTGGGCCATTCCGAACCCGCCGGGTATTCCCAAGATCGAAGCAGATACTCCCACCGGCATCTCGCCCGTTACGGGTCAGCATACCGACGAGGTGCTGGGCCAGTTGGGTTACGACGGCGCGGCCATCGCTGATATGCGCGGCAGAGGCGTCGTTACGACCTGGACCGGCTAGGGGCTCGAACTGATCTCAAACGATGGCCTGGAAGCGGCCCAGGTCGCCCTTGGCGGCCTTGTATTCCGCCTTCAGGCGGTCGCCCAGCGCCGCTACCGAGAGCACATCGTTGATGCTGCCCACGCCGTGGCCGGCGGACCAGACGTCCTTCCAGTGTTTTCGGCCTTCGTCGGCGGCGACGATGGCGCCGGGGGTTTGCCGTTTCAGACCATCCAGATCCACGCCCGCCCGGATCAGACTGGGCGCCAGCAGGTTGGCCGGCGCGCCGTCCATGACGGCGGTGAAAAAGATGTCCGTGGCGTTGGCCTCCATGATCATCTGGCGGTAGCCGTCCTTGGCGCCGGATTCTTCCGTGTTGATAAAGCGCGTGCCCATGTACACTAGATCGGCGCCCATGACCTGGGCAGTTAGCACGTCCCGGCCCGTAGTGATGGCACCGGCCAGGATGATTGCCTTGTCGGTCATCTGCCTGACTTCGTTGACCAGGGCGAAGGGATTGATAGTGCCGCAATGGCCGCCGGCCCCACCGCATACCGCGATTAGGCCGTCCGCGCCGGCGTCCAGCGCCTTTTCTGCATGCCGCGCCGAGGCGATGTCGTGAAAGACCAGGCCGCCGTATGCGTGCACCGCATCAAAGACTGCGCCCGGTGCACCCTTGGAAGTGAGGATCACCGGCACCTTGTGTTTGATGCACAGCTCCAGATCGCCGGCGAGACGCAGATTTGTGCCATGCACCACTAGGTTGACGCCATAGGGCCCGACCGGCCCATTATTTTCAGCCTTTAGACGGCCAAGGCCGTCTGCCATGGTTGTCAGCCAATCCTCCAGCATCTCGACGTTGCGGGTGGTGTGGGCCGGAAATGTTCCCATCATGCCCTGGGCGCAGGTCGCCAGCGCCATTTCGGGGTTCGATACCGTGAACATCGGCGCCGCGATAACCGGCAGAGACATGGAGGCGATAAGCTCTTTGACATTACTCATCGGGTGCTCACTCAATTTGGTGCAGTTCGTGGATCCAGGGCCGCGCGGTACGATCCTTGTCCTGAAAAGCGGTGGTGTCGGCATCGTCCTTGAGGGTTTGCGCGATCTCGTCCAGGCCCTCCAATAGGGCGATCTGCCGATCGGGGGATAGATCAAAGGTGATGACCCGGCCCGATGGAGTTGTCAGCGTACGGGAGGCGACGTCGAGTTGAAATTGCATATTGCCTTGATCGCCGCTGGCCTCTGTCATCAATTCGGCGACGGTTTCCGCCGGTAGGCGGATCGGCAGGACGGAGTTCTGGAAGCAATTGTTGAAGAAGATATCGCCAAAACTTTCTGCGATGACACAACGGATGCCTAGGCCCCGAATACCCCAAACAGCGGTTTCCCGGCTGCTGCCGCAACCAAAGTTGCGCCCCGCGATCAGAATTTTGGCGTTGCGGTAGGCTTGCTTGTTCAGAACGAAATCCGGGTTCTCGCTGCCATCTGCTAGAAAGCGCAGAGGCTCGAAGGCGAATTCGTGCATGTTGTGCTTGCCGGCGGTGTTCAGACGCGCCATGGGCGTGATGATATCGGTGTCAATATTGGCGCGGGGCAGGGGTGCCGCGACGCCTTGCAATTGTTGCAGCTTTTCCATCACTTGACCTCCTCTGTACCAAGATCCGCAGCCGCCAGGTTCCGCACATCGGTAATTTCACCCATCACCGCCGCCGCCGCTGCCATGGCCGGCCCCGCCAGATGGGTACGGGCACCGGGGCCCTGGCGGCCGACGAAATTTCTGTTGGCGGTGGAGATGCAGCGCTCGCCAGGTGGCACGACTTCGCCATTGCTGGCCACGCATTGGGCACAGCCCGGCTCCCGCCATTCAAAGCCGGCGGCAAGGAAGATTTCGTGTAGGCCTTCCGCTTCCGCCGCCAGTTTGACCGGAACCGAGCCCGGTACGACCAGGGCTACGACGCCCTTGGCCACTTGGCGCCCCTTGGCGATGGCGGCGGCGCGGCGCAGGTCCGAAAGACGGCTGTTGGTGCAGGAACCAATAAAGACCCGGTCGATTCTGGTGCCTGCGATGGCCGCCTCGGCCTTCAGGTCCATGTATTCAAGCGCGTTGACGGCGCCTTGTTTCTGCTCGGGCTCGGCGAAACTCTCCGAGTTTGGAATATTCCCGGTCACGGCCATGGTCTGGCCGGGCGAAATGCCCCAGGTGATTTGAGGGATGATCTCGCTGGCATCAATATTGACCTCGCGGTCGAATACGGCACCTTCATCGCTGACCATGGTGCGCCAATAGGCTAACGCCTTCTCCCAGGCCCCTCCCTTTGGCGCCAGGGGTTTGTCCCGCAAATATTCGAAGGTGGTATCGTCAGCGGCCACCATTCCCATGCGGGCGCCGAATTCGATAGACAGATTACAGATCGTCAGGCGCCCTTCCATACTCATGTTGGCAATGGTGCTGCCCGCGTATTCCACCGCATGGCCGGTGCCGGCGGCGACACCCAGTTGGCCGATGATATGCAGGATTACGTCCTTGGCCTCGACGCCCGGTCCCAATTCACCGTCAATGGTGATGCGCATGGCCTTCGGGCGGCGCTGGCGGATTGTCTGGGTGGCCATCACGTGCACCAGCTCGGACGAGCCAATGCCAAAAGCCATGGCACCCATGGCGCCGTGGGTGGAGGTATGGCTGTCGCCGCAGACCAGCAGGCAGCCGGGCAGGGTATATCCGGTTTCCGGCCCGACCACATGCACGATGCCCTGATTGGGATGTTCCAGGCCGTAATGGACGATGCCCGTGGCATTCGCCATGTCCCGCAGGCCGCCGCCAAATGCCTCGCCGTGCTCGCTGGAGGCCAGGGTGCGGCCGGGCATGGTTGATATACTATGATCCGGTGTAGCCAGACAAAGCTCGGGGTTGCGTACGCTTAGGCCGCGCTCTTGCAATTCCTTCATGGCGCGGGCGCCGCTCAGATCGTGCAGCAGCAGGCGGTCCACATGCAGCAGATCCAGATCCTCGCCCAGGGAACGGACCACATGCGTGTTCCAGAGTTTTTTGATTAGGGTTTTTGTTTCGCTCATCCCGCTTCTCCAGTGCCTATGTCGCTAGGGCCTTAGTCGCTATGTTCCTTGATCCACGCCGTTACCGCGTCGTTGAAAATATCCGCCGCTTCGATATTGACCGCATGGCCAGCATCGACCTCGACCACTTCCAGATCGGGAATGTTCTCAACGGCATATTCATAGTTGGCCCGAAAACGTTTCTCTACCGCGCCGTGAACCAGCAGGGTGGGAACAGTAGTATTGGCGGCTTCCTCACGCACCGAGAGAAATGGAGAGGAATACCGGAACGCCTGCGCCAGACCCCGCGGTTCCAGTAATTCCGCGTCCCGAACTAAGGCCTTGCGGGCCGCGTGCGGCAAACGCCGGGCCTTGCCAGGATAGATTGGCAATTCCTTAATCCCCTCCTTGCCGCCTTGTCCCATCAGCTGCGCGCGCTGTTCGGCTGTATTACGGAAGGTCGATAAATATTCTTCGCCTGCCAAGGCAGAGGACGAGTTGGTAAAGACCTGGGCGATAATTCGGCTGGGATGGCGCAATGCATAACGCATGGTCAGACCGGCGCCGAAAGACTGGCCGCACAGGAACCAACGATCAATATCCAGCTTATCGCGAATCGCCTCGAAAGATTCTACGTAGAATTCTGGATCATAGGGTTCCGCGTGTTTTGGCGATGCGGAGCGGCCATGGGCCAGCAATTCCACCAGAACCGGCCGGGCGACTTTCTGGATGGCGGAAATGTTCAAGTCCCACTGAGCACGTGATGACAGCATGCCGTGCAGCATCATGATATAGGGGCCATCCCCGTCCAGCACTTCGTAGTGCAGATGGATATCGTGTTCGCTCAACATCGTTTCACCACCAATGCATCAACTACGCTAACACCCTTGCCTTTGCCATGGACCAGTACGGGGTTGAGGTCCAAATTCCCCGATTACGCCGCCATGATCCGCCGCGAAAATGGACAACTTAACAACCAGATCCAGCAGCGCGTCAATATCCGCCGCCGCTTCGCCGCGCACCCCATCCAGCACCGCCCGGCCCCGTAGCCGGTTCAGCAGGTCCTCCGCCGCCGTCCGGTCCATGGGTACGGACGACAGCGCTACATCCGGGTCAACCTCAACATGGATGCCGCCGAAACCCAGCATCAGCATGGGGCCAAATGTGGCGTCATGGTTGATGCCCAGGATCATCTCGTGACCTCCAGGCGCCATGGGCTGAACCAGCACGCCATGGGTCCGTACCGTGGCCGCTGCCATGACCCTGTCATAGCCGTTGCGGACATCGTCGTCGCCTTGAAGATTCAGGTCCAGGCCACCGGCCTCGGTCTTGTGCAATATGTCCGGTGACTGAATTTTCAGTGCCACGGGCCCGTCTATTTTCTTGGCGAAATCGACTGCTGCATCGGCGCTGACTGCCAGTTGCTCCTCACCAACAGGAATGCCATAGGACGCCAGCAGCGGTTTGACCTCGTATTCGCACAACACCGGACCGGCCTTGGCCAGCTGTGAGGCAACCTTGTCCCGTATGTGCACATCGTTGCTTTGTATTTTCGGTGCCGTCAGAAAACGTTCACGCAGCTGGCGATAATCGGCCATCTCTGCCATGGTTCGGGCGCAATTGGCCATGTTGCCATACAGCGGCACGCCAGCCCGGCCCAAAATCTCGGCCGATACCTCGTGCGGCTGGGTGTAGGAGCAGAACAGCAGCGGTTTGTCGACGTCGCTGGCCAGTTCGATCCAGGCTTCCCGCTCCCGCTCCAGAATAGTCGGATTGCGGCACGAGGCGACGGTGATGATCGCATCCAGGACATCAGATTTCGCGGCCATCCGCGCCAGCCCGGCATAGCCCAAGGCACGGACCGCTTGCGCCGTGGCATCAATCGGGTTTTGTGAGGTGCCATAGGCCGGCAGATGTTCGTCAATGGTGGCGCGGGTGTCCGGATCCAGTTCCGGGACCTCGAGGCCGGCGGCGACGCACATATCCGCCATCCAGCCGCCGCCACCGCCCGATGCCGTGGTGATGCCGACCCGCTTGCCCATGGGCAGGTTGCGGCCGTGGTAGGAGAAACCGGCGGCGATATCGACAACCTCTTCGATATCGCTGGCCTCGATAATGCCATAGCGCTGGAAGATGCCTTGATAGGATGGATAGGCCCCCGCCAGCGAGGCGGTGTGCGAAGCCGCTGCCCGCTCGCCCGCGTCCGAGCTGCCGATCTTGGTCACGATAATCGGTTTGCCGGCCTTCAGGGCTTTTTCCGCCACGGGGACCAGCCGGGCGCCATTTTTGATACCTTCCATGAACAGGATGAAGGCATCAGTCTTGCCTTGGTCCAACAAATGGTCAACTACGTCCAGGGCTTCCATGCAGGCTTCGTTGCCGGTGGTGATAATATGGTTGAAAGGCAGTTGCTTGGGCTGGCCATGATCGAAAAAGGCGAAGCCGATGCCGCCACTTTGCGCCACCACGGTAATGTGGCCGTCCTTGCGCCAGGGCGGCAGCAGGGGCTGCTCGAGATTGTCCACCGACGGGCTGAAGGTCGGACATAGCGCGTTCAGGGTATTGGCGAAACCAATGCAGTTTGGGCCAAGCACTGCCATATCGTAGCGCTTGGCGATGGCGCGGATTTCATTCTGCAGGGCGGCGCCGTCATTGCCGCTTTCCTCGGCGAAGCCAGAGGTCAGGATTTGTGCCGCGCGCACCCCAGCCTCACCGCAGGCGGCCAGGGCATCGGGCACGAATTGCGCCGGAATGATCAGGATCGCCAGATCGACCCGCTCGGGCGCCTTATCGATGGAGGGGTAACAGCGCAGGCCTTGGATCTCTTCATGGCTGCGCGAGATCGGATAGACAGGCCCCTCGAAGTCGTGACGCAGCATCACCTCCATGATACGGCCGCGCAGCGTGGTGGTTTCGGCAGAGGCACCAACGATGGCAACCGCGTTCGGCCACAACAGGGCGGACAGATCAGGCATGCAGAATTGTTCCTTGCGTAAGGTATCCCAGCGTAATGTTATGCCTTAGCGCAATCCGAGGCCACGGGCGACGATGCCGCGTAGCACCTCGGTGGTGCCGCCCTGGATCGTCAGCTTTGGCGCGATTGTGATGTTATGGGCCAGGATTTCCTCAAAATGCATGCGGTTGCCTTGGTCCTTGTCAACAAAGGCTGCCAGATCGCGAGCGATCGAGGGCAGGGCCTGTTCCCAGACCGTGCCCAGATCCTTGACCACGGATGCTTCCAGAACCGGTTCCTTGCCCGCATGCAGCATGCCGGCGACGGAAATGGACATGCGCCGCAAGGTATGCACCTGTGCCACCAGACGGCCCAGGCCCTCGGCTTCGCGCGTGTCTGGATTTTGGCCGATGAAATCAACCAGCTCGAACAAAACCTGGCCGGTTTCCAGAAAGCGTTCGGAGCCACTGCGCTCGTAGGCCAATTCCGATGTCGCCTGCTTCCAGGCCATGTCCGCCTCACCCATGAGATAGTCGTGGGGCAGAAGGAGATTGTCGAAGGTGACCTCATTGAACTCATGGTTGCCGTTGGGATGCAGCACCGGCTGGGTGGAGATGCCGGGCAGGCTCATATCAACCAGGAACTGCGACAGGCCATGGCGGCGGTTTTCCTGTGTTGGCGCGGAGGTGCGGAACAACCCGATCATATAGTCGGATTCGTGTGCCAGGGAGGTCCACAATTTGCGTCCATTGATCAACCAGCCATCGTCGGTACGCTCGGCCCTGGTCTTGGCGGCGAACAGATCGGAGCCGGAATCGGGCTCGCTCATGCCGATGCAGAAAGATACCTCGCCACGGGTGATGCGCGGCAGGATATCCTGCTTAATCGCCTCGGAAGCGTATTTCAGCAAGACCGGCCCACTTTGTCGGTCAGCGGTAAAATGTTTGCGGGTTGGTGCGCGGGCAATGAGAAATTCCTCGTTGATCACATAGCGCTCCAGAAAGCTTCGTTCCTGGCCGCCGTATTGCTTGGGCCAGGTAATGCCGATCCAGCCCCTTTCGCCGACCTTGCGGCTGAACTCCGAGTTCGGCCTGCGGTCGGGTGTGCCGTCAAAGGTACCGGCGGCCAATTCCTCTTTCAGGAATTCACGGACCTCCTCCCGTAGGGTTTCGGCCTCAGGCGGCAGGCGGATGGGATCGAACTGAATTGCAACGGACATCTTGTAATTGCCTCTATCTAGTTACGCGGCCGTCAGGCTATGCCATAGACCTTCACCGCCGCCGGCGGCGACCCGGCGGCCCAAATCGACGGCCCAGACGGTTTCGTTGTCGAAATCATCACGCCACGACCATAGACGCTGCACGAAGCGGTGCAGGATATGCTCCTTGGTGAAACCAATAGCGCCAAAGGCCTGATGACCAATAGCGGCACCTTCGCCGGCGGCTTCGCCGATCCGGATCTTGGCCGAGGCGATCTCCAAGAAGACGCCGCCGTTTGACCAATCCTCCAGGGTTTCGACCGTATAGGCGGTGGAAGAGGCGATGGCTATGGCGGCGGCGGCTTCCTCGCCCAGACGGGCCAAATTATGTTGCACCGCCTGGAATTTGCCGATGGGCCTGCCAAAGGCGACCCGCTCCTCGGCATATTGCACCGCGATTTCTAATATCGTCTGCAAGGCACCGGCCATTTGCATGGACCTAGCGGCCGCACCCATAAGTTTCAGGGCCTGGGCATCGATGCCGTCGCGGGCAGGCGCGAATTGCAATGGCGTAACACCAGTGAAATCGACGGTGTTTTGCACCTCGTCCGCCATGTTGCGGCCATCCGTACAGTTGCAGTCTGCGACGCCGACCAGGGCCACGACGGGTCCATTGGCGCCATTCGCCAAGACTGCTAGATGCTCGACATCCGCAGCGAAGGTTACCGCTCGCGCGGTGCCTGACAAAATACCATCGGCGGCCAGGGTGATGTTGTCACCGCGCTGCATGGGCGCCACGGACATCGCGCCGCCGGGCAACATGATGTTACCCATTTCCAACAGCCAGCCGGCAAGCAGGGTTTCTGCCAGGGGCAGGGCAGCGGCATATTCGCCTGCTACCCGCAACACGGCGAAGCCCGAACCGATGCCCGCACCCGCGCCGCCCAACTCGTCGTCGACCCAGGCCGAGGTTAGGCCCGCTTCCTCCAGGGCCGTCCACAGCGGTTCCCGCCAACTATCATCGCCGGCGGCGTTGATGGTCTGTGGGCCGCCCAGATCGCGAAAAATCCGGGTCGCTGCATCGGTGACCAGGGTTTGGGCTTCATCCATGATCTGTTCCTACTTGCCCTGAAAGTTGGGCAGGCGCCGATCAGCGGTGGCGGCGATGCCTTCCTTGAAGTCGGCCGTCTCTTTCAGGCGGTTCTGTACTTCCAACTCATGATCTGTCGCCGCCTTCACACGGTCGGCCAGACCGGCCCGCAAAGTGGCGCGCGTCTCGACCACGCCCAGGGGGGAGGAAATGGCGATTTCCTTGGCCAGTTCCATGGCCGTGCTGCGTACCTGGTCCAATGACACAATGACATCGGCCAGGCCCATTTCGTGGGCTTCCTCGCCCTTGATGCGGCGGCCGGTATACATCATCAGCGCCGCATTCTGCTGGCCGATCAGGGCGGGTAAGGTGTGGGTTAGACCGAAACCGGGGTGGAAGCCCAGACGGGTGAAGTTAGCCGCGAAACGTCCTTCGGGGCAGGTCACCCGAAAATCAGGCACCAGGGCTAGACCCAGGCCGCCGCCGATGGCTGCACCTTGAATGGCGCCGACGATAGGTTTTGGCGTGGCGAACAGGCGCACCGCTTCGACGTACAGATGCGTCTCGGGCTTTTGCGGCTGAGCCGCCTTGTTTTCGAGGATATTTTCGCCCGAGCTGTCACCGAAATTAGCGCCGGCGCAGAATGCCTTGCCTTGCGCCGCCAGGACGATGGAGCGGCAGTCGTTGTTGTCGCCCAGGCTCTCGCAGGCATCAGCCAGCTGACTAATCAGCGCATGGTCGAAGAAATTATAGGGTGGGCGCTGGATTTCAATCAGGGCTACATGATCGTCCAGATTTACCTCGATATCGTCAAAATCGCCAATTTTCATCATTTCTAAGTATCCTTTGGTTTCGTCTTTAAGAGGCCAATGTGCATTTGCCGTTCTTGACCACGACCAGGTCGCGCTCTTTCAGGCGGCATTGGAAGGAGACGATATCGCCGTCCCGCCACATATCGGTGATGATGGTTTCGCCAGGGTAGACGGGCGCGGAAAAGCGCAGATCAAAGCCTCGGATCATGGTGTGGTCGTAATTGCAAATGGTCGTGACGATCGCCCGGCACGCTGTGCCATAGGTGCAAAGGCCATGTAGGATTGGGACCGGAAAGCCAACGCTCTTGGCCAGACCCGGGTCCGCGTGCAGGGGATTACGGTCGCCATTCAGGCGGTATAACAGGGCCTGATCGGGCCGGGTTTCCAATTCGCTGGTGAAGTCTGGCGCGCGGTCAGGGGTTGGATGGGGTTCGGGCCCCGAGCCCTTGGGTCCGCCGAAGCCGCCGTCGCCACGGGCGAATACTGTGGCGCCAACCTTGAACAACGGTTGGCCGTCTGATTTCAGGCGTACGTCGGTCTCGATAAGGACAAGCGCACCCTTGCCCTCGCCCTTGTCATAGGCTTCCGCCACCCTGGCATCCGCGATCAACTCACCCTCGGGCGGCAGGGGTCGGTAAAGTTCCAGGCGCTGTTCGCCATGCAGGACCTTGGTGTAATCCCAGCCGATATCGGCGGTTAGATTACCCCGGGTCAGCACCACCGCCATTGACGGCACGGTTTTTAGGGTGCCCTGTTCAAAGACGAAGTCGAGCTCTCTTTCATCCAGGGCATCCTGGCCGAAGCCGACGCCCAGGGCGTACAACATGGTTTCCCTATCGCCGTAGGAAAATTCCCGTCCCTCCTCCCGCAGGGACATCACGTGATCGTAGTTCATGGCCATGGCCAAGCACTCCTCAACTCAATCGAAATTATACGGCCTATAGCGGGTCCGAAGTGAATACAGTGCGGGCGTTGCCAAGATCCGTCAGATTGGCGCGGAAGGCGGGGAAGGCGTTCGACAACATATTCGATGGTGTCCAGCCTTCCGTATTAGCAATGCCGCGAATGGGCCGGGGTTGATTCCAGATATACACTTCGTTGCCGCGGATGGAGAAGATCTGCCCGGTCAGGTCCTTGGCGTCATCGGCCACCAGGGCCACGCCCAAGGGGGCGATCTGATTAGGCCGCATGCGCGCCTTGGTCAGTTCCATACGCTTGGCCGTTGCCTCGTCTTTGATGGGAATGGTGCCGATCATGCGAGTCCAGGCGGATGGTGAGAGGATATTGGAACGCACGTTCTTACGCTCGTTCTCCATGGCGATAACGCGGGATAGGCCGACGATGCCCATCTTAGCGGCGGCATAATTGGTCTGGCCGATGTTGCCGATCAGGCCGGAGGTCGAGGTGAACAGGACATAGGCGCCGTCTTCCTGGTCGCGGAAATGGTTGATGGTGGCTCGGGTGACATTGAACGAGCCCTTTAAGTGCACATCGATTACCGCATCCCAGTCTTCTTCCGACATTTTGTGGAACATGGTGTCGCGCAGGATGCCGGCGGGGGCGATGACGCCATGCAGGCCGCCGTAGGTATCCATGGCTAGTTCGAACATGGCCTTGGCACCGGACATCAGAGCTACGCTGTCGCCATTGGCCACCGCCTCACCGCCGGCGGCCTTGATCTCGTTGGCGACCTCTTGTGCGGGACCGACATCACCATCATCATCGCCGGAGGTTGAACCGCCGAGGTCATTGACTACGACCTTGGCGCCTTCGCGGGCCGCCAGCAGCGCGGTTTCCTTGCCGATGCCGCGGCCACCGCCGGTGACCAGTATGATTTTTCCGTCAAGAACGCCCATGATCCATTTCCTCCAAATTTACTATTGGAAGGAAATCTAACGCTTGTTTGCCTAGCTGGGAAGCCCTCCCCCACGCGTGCAGGCGTCCGGGGGAGGGCTCGAGCCAAATCTGTTAACTATTTCGGCAACTTGCCTTGAACACCCTGGACGTACCAGTTCATGGAAAGCAGCGATCCGTCGTCAAGATTTTTGCCGGCAGGGACTTTTTCCGCACCCGTTTGGTCCTTGATCGGACCGGCAAAGGGATGCACCTTGCCGGCAATAATGTCGGCTTCAGCCTTTTTCGCCATGGCGATAACATCCGCTGGTATGGCGGCATTGTAGGGCGCCATTTGCAACATGCCCTGCTTCAGGCCGTCCCAGGTATCGCCGGATTTCCAGCTGCCGTCCATTACCGCCCTGGTGCGGGCGACATAATAACTATCCCAAACATCAATGATCGCGGTCAGATGGGATTTCGGCCCGAAATGCGTCATGTCCGAAGCTTGGCCCACGGCCCAGACGCCACGCTCCTGGGCTGCCTGCACCGCTGCTGGGCTGTCGGTATGCTGCATAATTACGTCGGCGCCCTGGTCGATTAGCGCCTTGGCGGCCGCGCCTTCCTTGCCCGGATCGTACCAGGTGTTGACCCAGACAACCTTGACCGTGGCCTTTGGGTTGACCTTTTGTAGCGCCAGAGTGGTGGCGTTGATGCCGCGGACCACTTCAGGAATGGGGAAGGAAGCAATATAGCCGATGACGTTCGATTTGGTCATCTTGCCCGCGATCAGACCCGCGATATGGCGGCCCTGGTAAAAGCGCGCGGCGTAGGTCGAAACGTTCTTCGATTGCTTGTAGCCGGTGGCATGCTCAAAGCGCACGTCGGGAAAGCTCTTGGCTACCTTCAGGGTCGGGTTCATGAAACCGAACGAGGTGGTGAAAATCAGTTTGTGGCCCGAGGCGGCCAGCTGGCGGATCACCCGTTCGGAATCCGCGCCTTCCTTGACGCTTTCCACCAGAGTGGTTTTGACCTTGTTGCCAAAGGCCTTGTCAATGGCCTGGCGGCCCTGATCGTGACGATAGGTCCAACCATGGTCGCCAACCGGACCGACATAGACAAAACCAACCTTGAGCGGTTCGGCGAGGGCTGAGGTCGACATCGCGGCGGAGACGGCGGCCGCCCCCAGCCAAAGCGCGGTTCGTTTGATTAATGAGATTTGCACGTTTCGTCTCCCTGTTTTTTCAACCGCATTGTCGGCACAAAGTGGGGCTAAGTCGAGCAACTTTATGCTGCGGGATAAAAAATCCTGCCCAGCGAGGCAGGTGCATTCAATCGCGCTCGCGCGCCATCGGCAGAGATCGCCACCAGCACGACGATGGTCGCCAAATAGGGCAGCATGGATAGGAACTGCGATGGGATATCAAAGCCGAAGCCCTGAATATGCAACTGTGCCACCGTGATGCCGCCGAATAGGTAGGCACCCAACAGCATCCGCCCCGGCTGCCAGGTGGCGAAAACCACTAACGCCAGGGCGATCCAGCCGCGTCCCGCCGTCATGTTTTCCGCCCACATGGGCGTATAGGCCAGGGATAGATAGGCTCCGCCTAGGCCGGCCATGGCGCCGCCAAACATGACCGCCAGATAGCGCACCCTGATCACTGGATGGCCGAGGGCATGGGCGGCGGAATGATTTTCGCCGATGGCGCGCAGCACCAGGCCGGCGCGGCTGCGTTCGAGAAACCAGATCGTTGCCGGGATCGCCAGAATGGAGAGGTAGACCAGGGCATCATGGCCGAATAGCAGCGGGCCCAGGATGGGCAGGTCGGAAAGGCCCGGCAGATCCAGTTGCGGCAGCCGCTGCAACGGCACGCCAACGAATGAACGCCCTACCAGGGCGCTGACCCCAACGCCGAAGATCGTCAGCGCCAGGCCCGATGCGACCTGATTGGCCAGCAGGGTCAGGGTCAGCAAGGCAAAGACCAGCGCCAGGGCGGCGCCCGCCGCCGCACCCGCCAGAATACCCAGGGTGGCGCTGCCGGAGATCAGGGTAACGGCAAAGGCTGCGACCGCACCCAGCAACATCATGCCTTCCACGCCCAGATTAAGAACGCCGGATTTCTCCACCACCAATTCGCCGGTGGCGGCGAAGACCAGCGGCGTGGCGGCGCCGATGATGGTGATCAGGACGGCGGCAACGGTTTCCATCACCCAGTCTCTTGTACAACCGCACCGTGGCCCCAGCGGATGCGGTGACGTACCAATACGTCCGAGGCCAGGAGGAAGAACAGCAACATACCCTGGAAGACGCCAGAGACGGCAAGCGGCAGGCCAAGTTCTATTTGCACCGTCTCGCCGCCCAAATAAGACAGCGCGATCAGCAGGCCGGCCAGCAATATGCCGATCGGATGGAGGCGGCCCAGAAAGGCTACGATAATGGCGGTGAAGCCGTAGCCGGGCGAGATCGACGGCAGCAATTGCCCGATCGGCCCGGCAACCTCGAACAAGCCCGCCAGTCCGGACAGGGCACCGCCCGCCAACAGGGTGATCCAGGTCAGGCGCCGAACCGAAAATCCCGCCAGACCCGCCGCCGCAGGCGTCAGGCCCACCACCTTGATCTGAAACCCGACGAACATCCGCGCCATCACCCACCAGGCCGTCAACGCCACCAGCAGCGCTACCGGTGCGCCCAGGTGCAACCGGGTGCCCATGATCAACAGGGGTAGAAGAACGCTGTCCGCGAACATCCGTGATTGCGGAAAGGAATAGCCGTCGGGATCCTTCCATGGCCCATGCACCAGATAGCTCAACAACAGGATCGCCACGTATGTCAGCATTAATGAGGTCAGGATCTCGTTGGCATTGAAGCGCGTCTTAAAATAGGCTGGAATGGCGGCCCATGCGGCCCCGCCCAACAGACTGGCCAGGACCATTGCCGGGAGGACCCAGGCGGAGGCATCATCGCCGGCCCACAGCGCCAGGCCGCCGCCCGCGATGGCGCCCAGGGTCAATTGCCCCTCGGCGCCGATATTCCAGATATTGGCGCGGAAGCAGAACGACAGGCCAATGGCACATAACACCAGGGGCGTCGCTTTCACGGTCAGTTCGGCCAGGCCGTAGGCGCTGGATATGGGTTGGATGAAAAAGGCATACAATACGGCGGCGGGGTTGTGGCCCAGGGCCGCGAACAGCACCGAGCCACAGGCCATGGTCAAGACTACCGCCAATACCGGTGTAAGGTAGATCATGGCGCCCGAGACGCTGATGCGGGCTTCAAGCCTGGGGCGCATGGGGTTCTCCCGGCTCGGTCTTACCATGCTTGCCATGGCCGCCCATCAACAGGCCGATATGTCCCACATCCGCCTCCGCCGTGATCATTGTTTCCGACAGCCGCCCTTCCGATAATACGGCGATGCGGTCGCTGATCTGCAGCAATTCGTCGAGATCCTGGCTGATTACCAAGATAGCCGTGCCTTGATGCGCCAGATCCAGCAATGCGGTATGGATCGCTGCCGCCGCGCCCGCATCCACGCCCCAGGTCGGGTGCGCCAATACCAAGACTTTCGGTTGCTGCAACAACTCCCGACCAATGATGAATTTTTGCAGGTTGCCACCCGATAGGCTGCCTGCGTTGGCGCCGATGCCGCCCGTGACGACTTGGAACGATTGCACAATACGTTCGGCGTAATCGCGGGTTCTGGCGAACATGATACCGCCGCGCGAGAGCAGCTCCTGGCGCTCATAACCGGTGAGGAGGGCATTGTCCGTCAGCGACATCTCCGGCACCGCGCCATGGCCCAGGCGTTCCTCGGGCACGAAGGCCAGGCCAAGCCGGCGACGCCGGCGCGGTCCCAGAAGACCGGCGTTCTGATCTTCAATACTTATCGTATCGGCTTTGTCGCATAGCTGTTCGCCGCTTAGTGCCGCCAGCAGGGTGTTCTGCCCATTGCCCGCGACACCGGCGATGCCGAGAATCTCACCAATGGCGACTTCAAACCCAAGATCGGTGATGGCGGTGCCGTGAATAGCGGCGGCAGCCATATTCAGGCCTTCGACCCGCAGCCGCGTCCGTGCTTCTTCTGGGCCAAAGCTGGCGCCGTAGCTCTTGCTGGCCTGATCAAAATCCTCGCCAATCATCAGCCGTGCCAGATCATGGGCGCTCTTGTTGTGTGGATCGCAGTTGGCTACGACCCGGCCTGCCCGCATCACCGTGGCGTGGTCGCACAGAGCGCGGATTTCCTCCAACTTGTGCGAAATATAGAGAATGGTGCAGCCTTCCGCCGCCAGTTGCCGCAGGGTAACGAACAAGGTCTCGGCCTCGCCTGGGGTCAACACGGACGTTGGCTCGTCCATGATCAAAAGGCGCGGGTTCTGCATTAGGCAGCGGACGATTTCTACCCGCTGGCGCTCGCCCACGGAAAGATCGTGCACCACGCGCCCCGGCTCTAATGCCAGGCCATAGCGGTGGCCGATTTCGCTGACCTTGACCGCCAGTTCGTTCAGATCGGTGCCGTCATCAAGGCCCAAAGCCACGTTTTCGGCCACAGTCATGGATTCAAATAGCGAAAAATGCTGGAAAACCATGGCGATGCCCAGCTTCCGGGCCTGTGACGGTGAGGTGATGGCGACGGCCTTGCCGTCCCATTCAAGCGTGCCGCTGTCGGCCTTCAGGACACCGTAGATGACTTTGACCAGGGTGCTTTTGCCCGCGCCATTCTCGCCCAGAAGGGCATGGATTTCGCCATGGCCTAGGGTCAGATCGACCTGGTCGTTGGCCAGGCAGCCGGGAAACTGTTTTGATATGTCGCGTAATCGTAGACGCGCTGGCGCACCTTTATTGGCCATGTTGTTTTTCGCCCCTCCAACCTGTCACCCTATTGGTAGCAGCCGGGAGGCTGATTGCAAAGTTATGTGGACGGTGCGCCGTGAACAAGAGGTTGGACGAACTGCAGCTCCGTATCCCAGGGCAGAAATATCCACGTATCCTGGCTGACTTCGGTGACGAAGGTATCGACCAGATCGCGGCCCGCGGGTTTGGCGTAGACTGTGGCATAGTGGGCTAAGGGCAGCAGGCCGCGAACCACCTTAGCCGTGGCACCCGTATCGACCAGGTCATCAATGATCAGGACATCCGCGCCGTCATCCGTGACGGATTTCAGTATTTCCGGCTGTGCAATGTCCTGATGGTCGTAGGTTTTGATGCAGATGGTGTCCACCAGACGCACTTCCAACTCCCGGGCCACGATACAGGCTGGCACCATGCCGCCGCGGGTGACCGAGACAATGGCACGCCATGGGCCCTTTTCCGCCAAGCGCCAAGCCAGGGCCTTGCTATCCCGGTGCATCTGGTCCCAGGATACGGGGAAGCCTTTGTTGTAGCTCTCTTCCATCTGCCGCGCCCCGAACTACCGTCGTGCTAGCGGGCCAGGCTGCGCATACCCCTATCCAGGCCGGCCAGGGTCAAACCAAACATGCGGTGGCCCATGATTTGCTGGATCATTTGCAGGGACGGGGTGTATTCCCAATGGCGTTCGGGTACCGGATTGATCCAGCAGGAATGCTTGAAATGATCCAGCATGCGTTCCATCCAAATCTGGCCGGCTTCCTCGTTCCAATGTTCAACGCTGCCGCCCGGATAGACAATTTCATAGGGGCTCATGGTGGCATCACCGACGAAGATCAGCTTCCAGTCCGGGCCGTAGGTGTTGATCAACTGCGAGGTGGGAATGTGCTCCGTATGGCGGCGACGGTTGTCTTTCCAAACCTTCTCGTACATGCAATTGTGGAAATAGAAGGATTCCATATGCTTGAATTCGGTGCGAGTGGCCGAGAACAACTCTTCCATGGTGCGGATGTGATCATCCATGGAGCCGCCAACATCTAGCAACAAAAGCACCTTGACCGTGTTGCGCCGTTCGGGCCGCATCTTGATATCAATATAGCCGCCGTTTCTGGCGGTGGAGCGGATGGTGTCGTCCAGGTCCAACTCGTCCGGCGCCCCTTCACGGGCGAACTGGCGCAGGCGGCGCAAGGCAACCTTGATGTTGCGGGTGCCAAGGACGACGGTGTCATCGAAGTTGCGGTATTCCCGCTTGTCCCAAACCTTGACGGCCCTGCGGTGGCGGGATTTCTCCTGCCCGATGCGGATGCCTTCGGGGTTATAGCCCTGGGCGCCAAAGGGGGAGGTGCCCCCCGTGCCGATCCATTTGCTGCCGCCCTGATGGCGCTTTTCCTGTTCCTCGAGGCGCTTTTTCAGCTCCTCCATGATTTTTTCCCAGCCGCCCAGAGCCTCGATATTGGCCTTTTCCTCTTCCGTCAGATGCAGCTCGGTCAGTTTGCGCAGCCATTCTTCTGGAATTTCGGTGACGGTGCCTTCCTCCGGCTGCTCCAGCCCCTTGAAGACGGTGCCGAAGACCCGGTCGAATTTGTCCAGGTTGCGCTCGTCCTTAACCAAACAGGAACGGGACAGATAGTAGAAATTATCGACGCTGTATTCCGCCACGTTGGCTGACATGGCTTCCAGAAGGGTGAGGTATTCCTTCAGGCTGACCGGAACCTTGGCGGATTTCAATTCGTAGAAGAGATTGAAAAACATGGGCGTTTTCCCTAAAGCCGTGCTGCCTAGTTACTCTGCTCCCGCCGTGCCAAAAAGGCCAGGCGCTCGAACAGATGCACGTCCTGTTCGTTCTTCAACAGGGCGCCGTGTAGGGGCGGGATCAGCTTCTTCGGATCCTTGGTGCGCAGAATTTCCGGCGAGACATCGTCGGACATCAACAGCTTCAACCAATCCAGCAACTCGGAAGTAGAAGGCTTTTTCTTCAGGCCGGGCACATCGCGCACTTCATAGAAGATATTCAGCGCCTCGCGGACCAGGGATTTCTGGATGTCTGGATAATGCACGTCTATGATTTCCTGCATGGTGTCGCGCTCCGGAAAGCGGATGTAGTGGAAGAAACAGCGGCGCAGGAAGGCATCCGGCAATTCCTTTTCGTTGTTAGAAGTGATCATCACGATAGGCCGGTTTTGCGCGATCACCCTTTCCTGTGTCTCGTAAACAAAGAATTCCATACGGTCCAATTCCAACAACAGATCGTTGGGGAATTCGATGTCTGCCTTGTCCACCTCATCAATCAACAGTACCGGGGACTGTGGCTGGGTAAAGGCATCCCACAGTTTACCGCGCACGATGTAGTTGGAGATATCCTTGACCTTTTCATCGCCAAGCTGGGAATCCCGCAGGCGCGAGACTGCGTCATATTCATACAGGCCCTGGGCCGCCTTGGTGGTGGACTTGATGTGCCACTCGATCAGGGGCCGTTCCAAAGCCTTGGCCACTTCGTGCGCGAGCACGGTCTTACCGGTGCCAGGTTCGCCCTTGATCAAAAGGGGCCGTTGCAGGGTGATGGACGCGTTTACCGCGATCATAAGATCGTCCGTTGCTATGTAGGAGTCCGTACCTTCAAATTTCATCGTTCGTTACGCCATATATCGTGGGGGGATGGAGGATAAGATTTGCCGCCAATTTACGGCCCCTGGGCTGATAACTCAAGTGGGGCACAAGATTTGCCTAGCATTGCATGGGAAATGGCTATTATCTGCCCCTGATTGTCGTTACTCAACATGGATTAGCTAATGAACGATGCTCCAGCATATGGCATGGGAACCCTCAAACAAGGTATCCGCTGCCGTTCCATCCAGGGCGTGAATGGCCTTGATATGCACATAATGGAGGCGGGCTTCGAGAAGCAGGAGCGGCCCTGCATCCTGTTGCTGCATGGTTTTCCCGAACTGGCTTATAGCTGGCGCAAGGTGATGCTGCCCCTGGCGGCGGCGGGCTATCATGTGGTCGCACCGGATCAGCGGGGTTATGGCCGAACCACGGGCTGGGATGGTGAGTTTGATTGTGAGCTGGAGAAATACCGTATGCTCAATCTGGCCCGAGATGTCTTGGGCCTGGTCTTTGCCTTGGGGCGTGTGGACGTTGCCGCCGTGGTCGGGCACGATTTTGGCTCGTCCGTGGCGGCCCATTGCGCCCTGATCAGGCCAGATGTCTTCCGCTCCGTTGTTTTGATGAGCGCGCCGTTTTCGGGCCCGCCCGCAATTGACATTGATGCCGCCGCCGGTCCCGATATTCATGCTGCCTTGGCGGCTTTGCCGCGGCCGCGCAAGCATTATCAATGGTATTATTCGACCCGTCCGGCCAATGAAGACATGGTCAGGGCGTCTCAAGGCTTGCGTGATTTCCTGCGCGGATATTATCATCACAAAAGCGCTGATTGGGCCGGTAACGAGCCTTTCCCCCTTATGGCTTGGACGGCGGATGAATTGGCCAAGATGCCCACCTACTACATCATGGAGCATGGCCAGAACATGGCCGAAACCGTAGCGGCGGAGATGCCTAGTGCCAGGGAGACCGCGGCCTGTGGCTGGTTGAGCGAGGACGAGTTGGCGGTCTATGCGGACGCGTTTTCCCGTACCGGATTTCAGGGTGGGTTGAACTGGTACCGGGCGCGGACATCGGGGAAGTTCCAGGCCGATCTGCAAATATTTTCCGGCTCTACCATTGATGTGCCGTCCTGCTTCATCGCTGGTGCATCGGATTGGGGTATTTATCAGGTGCCCGGTTCAATCGAAGCCATGCGCCACAAGGCCTGCACCGCCATGGTGGATGTCTATTTGCTGCCCGGTGCCGGCCACTGGGTGCAACAGGAACAGGCGCAGGCGGTTAGCGCGTTGCTGTTGTCGTTCCTTGAGCAGCGGCACGGGCACCAGCAATAATCCTGGTCCAGTTTTATAATTTTTTGGAGCAACGTAATGCCAAACAATGATCGATCCGAACAACAGCCGATCTGGTTCGCGGGCGGCCCAGAGGCGGCGCCGGCGGGGCATCGGTTTGCCGAACTGGTGGCGCGACCCGGTATACTCGGCGTGCCCGGTGCGCACGATGGTATGTCGGGACTACTGGCAAAAAAGGCAGGCTTTGAATGCCTCTATATTTCCGGCGCGGCGCTGACCGCCGGCATGGGGCTGCCCGATCTGGGTGTCATGACCATGGAAGAGCTTTGCGGCGCCACGCGCATTCTGGCCCGGGCCACGGGTCTGCCCCTGATCGTCGATGGCGATACCGGCTATGGCGAGGCACTGAACGTCATGCGCCTGGTCCGCGAATTGGAGGATGCGGGCGCGGCGGCGGTGCAGATCGAGGATCAGGTATTGCCAAAAAAATGCGGCCATCTGAACGATAAGCTATTAGCCAGTGCCGAAGATGCGGCTCGCAAGATCGCCGCTGCTGTTTCTGCTCGTCGCCATTTGCAAATCGTGGCGCGGACCGATGCCGCCGCCGAAAGCCTGGATGAAGCGATCCGCCGGGCCAAGCTGTATGTAGAGGCCGGGGCCGATATCATCTTTCCCGATGCGTTGATTTCGGACGATGATTTCCGCCGCTTCACCGATGCCCTTAAGGTGCCCGTGCTGGCCAACATGACCGAGTTTGGCCGCACGCCCTATCGTACGGCGGCGGAGCTGGAGGCACTGGGCTGCAAGGTTGTCATCTGGCCTGCGTCCTCCCTGCGCATCGCCGCGAACGCGGTGGCGGATTTGTATAGTGAGTTGGCCAAGTCTGGCAGTGCCAAGGGCTTGCTCAACCGCATGCAGACGCGGGCCGAACTATACGAGACCATCCGTTATCATGATTTCGAGGCTCTGGATGCGACAATCGCCCGAAGCGTGGTGCCTGAAACCCCGGAGTAGAATAGTATTGATGCCAGGTTTTAGAGGAAGCGGAAGCAATGGATGTTTCGTGGCCGAAAACTCTGGTCGTTGGCGTGGCCGCCGATATCGTCATCGATATTTACGAGTATTCGCTGGAGCGAGGCCTGGGCGGCGGTGGTTTCTTTGGCGTCAAGACCGGACGAACCGCGTTTGTTCTCCTTGCTAGCCTGTCCGTTCATGCCGTATTCGGCACCAGTCTCTATATCGACACGATGGTCTACATTCTTATATGAACGATAGGCCGTTCAGGAGGGTCGGACCAGGCAGCGCTGCTCCATTGTGGGCGGCGCTCTATGTCGTGATGGCCTCGGCCCTGTTCGCGGCCATGAATGCCTTGGCCAAATACCTGCTGTTGCCGGGGACCGGACCGGAAATTGGCGTGTTACAAATCACCTTTGTGCGCTATGTTTTCGGCACGCTGTTCTTGCTGCCCGTCTTGTCCCGAATACGGTGCATTCCGTGAAGTATGCCTTCCGCGCCAGTACCGGTGCCGCCGGGATTGCGCTGATGTTTCTTGCCATTACCCATATTCCTTTGGCCAATGCAGTAGCGATCAGTTTCAGTTCGCCGTTTTTTACCATGGTCCTATCAATATTGTTTCTGGGTGAAAGCGCCAACCGATACCGCTTGCTCGCGGCGGTGCTGGGCTTTGTTGGCGTGGCCGCCATCGCGGCGCCGGATGCCAGCATTTTTGGCCTGGCATCACTGATCGCGGTGGCCGCCGCGCTTTGCATGGAAGCGGAAGTCACGATGGTGAAATGGCTGACCAATCTAGGCGATCACGCCATTGTCATGCTGTTCTTCGGCAATATGTTCAGTGCTTTGCTCACCTTGGTACCAGCCCTGCCGGCTTGGGTTTGGCCGGAGCCGATACAATGGCTGATCCTGGCCGCGCTTGCCCTGGTTGTCATTGTCGGCCAGCGTCTGGTGCTGCATGCCATGGCCCTGGCGGATGCGAACTTCGTCGCGCCGTTCATGTATTCGACCATGTTGTTTTCGACCCTGGTAGGCGTTTTGCTGTTCGATGAGGTGCCGAGCCTGACCTTGTTCTTTGGCATGGCCCTAATCTTCGCGAGCGGCCTCCTTTTGGCCCGTTTTGGGCATTAGCATTTTCAGCGTTTTCTTTAGGCCGCGACGGCGGCCCGGCGGTAGGAACTTCCACCTGCAGCCACGGCGGCCACGCAACTAATCCGCAAACTATTTACTCGATCCTAGGAAACCATGTGCCTCGATCTCCACCGCCAGTCCGGGACGGGCCAGGGCGGACACCTCTACAAGGGTTGAGCAGGGAAAATCACCAGTGAAGAATTCCTGCCGCGCCTTCCAGACTTCCTCGCGCCGCGTGATATCGGTGACGAAGATAGTCACCTTGATGATATCGTCCATCACGCCACCGGCCTCCTCGACCAAATTCTTGATCTTGGTGAAGGTGATCTTGGCCTGTTCGTAAACGTCATCACCGCCAGCAATCACGTCGTTTTCATAGCCCGAGACACAGCCAGCGATCTGAATGAAATTTCCGGCGACCTTGCAATTGGACCAGGTTTCGGGAATCGGTTCGGAAACCAAAGGCGAGATAATGCGTTTCATGGTCATGTGAATGTCTCCATCTATAACACGGCCTTGGCAAGCAACTGCAATTCGGCGCTGGAGGAGGCGCGAACCAAAAGGGAATGGACCTTTTTCTCTTTCGATGCAGCCTTCCAATCCTGCAGCCGCTCGGTGATCTTACCAGCGGGTCCAGTCAGGGCGACCTGATCAACCAACTCATCTGGTACCGCCGCCACTGCCTCGGCCCGGCGGCCGGAGAGGAAGTGATCCTGGATCTCCACCGCTGCCGCTTCATGGCCCAAGCGTTTGGCATAGTCGTTATAGAAATTCTTATCCTTCGCACCCATGCCGCCGATGTAGAGGCCAAGATTGGCCTTCGCCGGCATGCGGGCAGCATCCTCATCATCCGATATATTGATGCCGCAAAATGGCGTGATGTCGAAATTACCCAGGCTCTTGCCGCCACCCGCCTTGGCGAAACCGTCGTTAAGCGCGTCCTCAAACACGTCAAAACGGTCCGGGTTCATGAATACGGGGATCATGCCGTTGGCGACCTCGGCGCTGACCCGTACGCCGGCGGGCGCGATGGTGCCGGTGATGATCTTCAGCGGCGCGGGACTGTGCAGAATGCCCTTCAGGGGCTTGCCCAGGTTTGTCGTGCCGTCGCCGGCTTTTGGGATTTGATAGTGATAACCGTTATGGGTCAAGGCGCTTTCGCGGGCCTCGATCTTGCGGATGATCTCGATATATTCCCGGGTCCGGGTCAGGGGACGGCCATAGGGCATGCCGTGCCAGCCTTCGATCACTTGTGGCCCCGAAGGGCCAATACCAAGGATAAAGCGGTCGTTGGAAAGATGCTGCAACGACATCGCCGTCATCGCGGCCAGGGCCGGGGTCCGCGCCGACATTTGGATGATCCCGGTACCGACCTTAATTTTGGAGGTCTGCGCCAGAATCCAGGATGCGGTGGAAATTGCATCCGAGCCCCAGGCTTCGGAGGTCCAAATAGAATCGAAACCCAGATCTTCCGCCTCACGCGCCAGATCGATATCCACGCTTACCCGGCCACCTTCGCCTAGGCCCATCACCAATCCCAGTTTCATGACGCTTATCTCCCAAATTTAAAAATTACCCGATGCGGTTTCAGTCAACTTATCTGTTGTCTTATGCCGCGCCTAGAGCACATTTCAAAAATGTGCTCGGACTCTTTAAGGTTGAGCAATCCACGCGGCATGTTGCTAGTCTAGCCATGTTAGGTATTTGTGAGGAGACATCGAGTATGGATTTCGGATTGATGATCATGGCCCGTGGACCGGGCGGTCGGGCCCCGGGTCTGACGGCAATGGCGCGGGCGGCGGAGGATGGCGACCTAGATATGATTGCTATCAATGATCATGTGGTGGTGCCGGGTGATATCAATTCCGCTTATCCCTACTCCAACAACGGCGTTTGGCCTGGTGCGGCGGTCGGCGAATGTCTGGAGATGGTGACCGCCGGTTCGTTCATCGCGGCGACGACAAAGAAAATTAGATTGCTTAGCTCAGTCATGGTAGTGCCCTACCGCCCGGCGGTGCTGGCGGCGAAAATGCTGGCGACCCTGGAAGTATTGTCCAACGGTCGCTTGACGATAGGCTGTGGCGCCGGCTGGATGAAGGAGGAGGCGGATGCCTTGGGCGTGCCGCCCTTCAATGAACGGGGCAAAGTAACGGATGAGTATATCGATGCCTTCAAGGAACTCTGGACCGCTAAGACACCGAGCATGAGTGGCGACTATGTCCGCTTCGATGACGTGGTCTTCGAGCCGAAGCCCCTGCAAAAACCCCATCCTCCTATTTGGATCGGCGGTGAAGGCGCCGCGGCGACCCGGCGGGTGGCCCGTGTCGGCGACGGCTGGTATCCCTCCAATCACAATCCGGCGCATCTTTTAAATACGCCTGAACTTTACGCCCAAGGTGCCGCCCGGTTGGACGCGGCGGCGGAAAAGCTAGGCCGGAACGGTGCCGAAATTCACCGGGCTTATCTCGCATTTTACCCGGTTTTCAAAAATGCAGCCGATCGGGCGGGTGTAGACAGAGTTTGTTTAACTGGTTCGGCGGCGGCCATTCGCGATGATATTGGCGCCTTTGCCAAAGAAGGCGTAGAAACAATCGTCTTTTCCGTCGGCGGCATGGAATTGAGCGAAATTTTGGACAATATCGCCTGGCTGACCGGTGAAGTGCTGCCGGGCGCGGGCAACTGAGTTGTAATTTCTAACTGTAAATCGGAATAGAGAACTTTCATGACAGGACAAAAATATACCATCGCCGTGATTGGTGGCACGGGCGCGTTAGGCTTTGGTCTGGCCCTGCGCTGGGCCAAGGCGGGGCATGGTATCATTATTGGCTCCCGTGCTCAGGACAGCGCCGATCGCGGGGCCGAGCGTTTGATCGCCTTGGCGCCAGAAGCCACGGTTACCGGTCTGGAAAACGGCGCGGCGGCGGCGGCGGCGGAAATCGTCGTCCTGACCGTGCCGTTTTCCAACCAGTCACCGATGCTAGAGGCTATCAAGCCGGGCTGTCAGGGCAAGATTATGGTTGATGTCACCGTGCCCTTGCAGCCGCCGAAAGTCCGCACCGTGCATTTGCCCGAGCATGGCTCCGCCGGCAAGGGCGCGCAGACCTTTCTGGGCGATGGCGTGCGCGTGGTTTCCGCCTTCCAGAACGTGGCGGCGGATCATCTGACCGATCTGGAGCATGCTATCGATTGTGATATTCTGGTCTGCGGCAATGACCCCGACGCCCGCGAGATCGTTGTCGGCCTGGCCGAGGATGCCTCCATGCGGGCTTGGCATGCCGGACGGATCGAAAATTCCGTGGTTTCGGAAGCCTTGACCTCCGCCCTTATTTTTATGAACAAACGCTACAAGATCGCTGGTGCCGGCATCCGCATTACAGGCGCGCCGGGATCGGCTGAAAACGGAGATCATTAGATCGCCATGGCGTCTTCTAGTATGCAGTTGTTCACCTTGCCGGATATGCCCTTGGTCAAGCCCGGCGACGATCTGGCGGCCCTGATTGGCGATGGATTGAGCCGTGCCGGTGAGAAATTGCAGGATGGAGATATCCTGGTTCTGGCTCAAAAAATCGTCTCGAAGGCATCCAACTGTATCGTTGACCTCCGCGATGTCACACCGACAGCAGAGGCGGAAGCCTTGGCGGTGGAGGTCGATAAGGATCCGAGACAGGTGCAGTTGATTCTGGATGAATCCGTCGATGTAGTGGGCAAGCGCCCTGGCGTTTTGATCGTGGCCCATCGTATTGGCATCGTCATGGCCAACGCAGGCATCGATGCCTCCAACGTGGAACAAGCGGATGGCTCGGAACATGTGCTGTTGCTGCCAAAGGATCCGGATGCCGACTGCCGGGCCCTGCGCCAGACGATGTTGGAACGGCACGGCGTCGAGATCTCGGTGATTATCAACGATTCCGTGGGCCGGGCTTGGCGCCAGGGCACCATGGGTTTGGCCATCGGTTCCGCCGGCATACCGGCGTTATGGGATTTGCGCGGCGACCCGGATCTGTTTGGCCGCGAGTTGCTGGTTAGTGAGGTCGGCCTAGCCGATGAGCTATCCTCTGCCGCCTCTATCCTGCAGGGCCAGGGCAACGAGGGGCGGCCGGTGGTGGTGATCCGTGGAATGAGTTTCCCAGCCTCAGACCAGGGCGCCGATGCTCTCGTTCGGCCAAAGGAAATGGATATGTTCCGCTGATGGCAAAAGGTCAGGTGATAGCTCTTTCAGGCGGGGTAGGCGGCGCCAAGTTGGCGCTAGGACTGTCGCGTCTGGGGCTGGACGATGATTTGTTGATCGTGACAAACGTGGGCGATGATTTTGAGCATTTGGGCCTTAACATCTGTCCCGATCTCGACTCGGTGATCTATGCCTTGGCCGGTTTAAACGATCAAGAAAAGGGCTGGGGCCGCGCTGATGAAGGCTGGCGCTTCATGGAAGCTATCGGCGAATTGGGGGCCGAGAATTGGTTCAATCTTGGCGACCGCGATCTGGCCATGCACGTGGTGCGCACCCAGGCCTTGGCGCGCGGTGAAAGCCTGACCCAGGTAACGGCCGCCATCACGCGGCAGTTGGGCATTACGGCGAATGTGGTGCCCATGACCGATGATCCGGTGCGCACCATGGTGCAGACCACCGATGGACCCCTGGCGTTTCAGCATTACTTCGTCCGCGATCAATGTGCACCCGTGGTCACCGGCTTCGAATTCGACGGTATTAGGCAGGCCAAGCCTCAGGCCGATTTCATGGCCGCTTTGAGAAATCCCGATTTGCGTGCCGTGATCATCACGCCGTCCAATCCCTTCGTCAGCGTTGATCCAATCCTCCATCTGCTGGGTGTGCGCGATGCCCTGGAGGCAACCACCGCGCCAATCATCGCCGTGTCCCCCATTGTGGGCGGCCTGGCCATCAAGGGCCCAGCGGCCAAGATGATGACGGAATTAGGTATGCCAAGCACGGCGCTGACGGTGGCGGAACACTACGAAGGTTTGATCGATGGTTTCGTGTTGGACGAAAGCGATGCCGTATTGGCGGATGATATCGGCAGCCTTGATATGCGCGCCTTGCTGGCGCAAACGGTCATGGTCAGCCTGGAAGACCGTGAAAGCCTGGCGGATTATGTCATCGCCGCCGTGGACGAATTGGCTCCCTAATGTGGGCGGTGGTGCCGATCAAGGGTTTTGATGCCCCGAAACAGCGCCTGGCGGATGTGCTCTCGCCCCAGGAACGCGGCGCCTTGGCCGAACATATGCTACGTGATGTTCTGGCTGCGTTGTCCAACCTTGAAGGCGTGGTGGTGATCAGTGGTGATGAAGAAGCCCTATACAAGGCGCGCTGGCTGGGTGCGCGCGTGATGTCTGAACGGCAACCGGGCGGCTACAGCGCCGCCGTGGGCCAGGCGGGCGAGGTGCTGGCCGGCGAAGGCGTCGATGCCATGATGCATGTGCCGGGCGATGTGCCCCTGATCACACCGGACGAGGTCGCCCAAATTGCTGAGCTGAACCCAGCCGTGCCCGCTGCCTGCGTCGTGCCTTCCCGTGATCATGATGGCACCAATTGTTTAGCTCTATGGCCGCCCGATCTGTTTCCTCCCGCTTTTGGCCCGAACAGCTTTCACCGCCATTGCCAGATAGCGGGTGATAGCGGCGTGCAACCCGTCATATTGGAATTGGACGGTTTTGCCTTGGACATTGACACGCCGGACGATTTACGGCTGTTTTGTGCGGGTCAATATGATTGTGGCAGTTTGCGTTATCTGCAGGCTTCGGGCATTGCGGCCCGGATTTCGCAGAGTTAAAGGAAGTTTGAATGGCGTTGCAGACGGAAATCGAAGCATGGCTGGGTCAACGACCACCGCAGCGTGCGGAGGCATTGGCTTTGGCCGAGGTGTCCGACCTGGATGCGTTGCAGGCCGCCGCCGCGAACCTGCGCGACCAAGGCCATGGCCGTCTGATCAGCTATTCCCGCAAGGTCTTTATTCCTCTGACCCAGCTGTGCCGTGACGTTTGCCATTACTGTACATTCGCGCATCCGCCACGCAAGGGTCAGCGGGCCTTTATGACCCCGGACGAGATTCTCGCCGTGGCCCGGGCGGGCGCGGAGGCTGGCTGTAAGGAGGCCTTGTTCACCCTGGGTGATAAACCGGAGCTGCGCTACCGCGTGGCCCGTGAGGAACTGGCCGAACTGGGCCACGAGACTACTATGTCCTACCTGCGCGCCATGGCGTTATTGGTGTTCGAGGAAACGGGCCTGTTGCCACACTTGAACCCCGGTGTGATGGAAGAGGCGGATCTGGCGTCGTTGCGCGAGGTTTCGGTCTCCCAAGGCATCATGTTGGAGAGCATCTCGCCACGCTTGATGGAAAAAGGCGCCTGCCATTATGGCTCTCCAGACAAGGATCCGGCAACGCGGTTGGCAACCATCGCGGCGGCGGGGCATCTGGCCATACCGTTCACCACGGGCATTCTGATCGGTATTGGCGAAACCATGGTGGAACGGATTGAGGCCCTATTGGCGATCCGTGATCTGCATGAGCAATACGGCCATATCCAGGAAATTATCGTGCAGAATTTCCGGGCCAAGGACGATACCCGCATGGCTGATTGGCCCGATGCGCCGATCGACGAACTGCGCTGGAGCATCGCCATCGCGCGGCTGATATTCGGTCCGGATATGCATATCCAGGCGCCGCCGAACCTTAGTCCCGGCTCATCTCCAAGTTTGATTGACGCGGGCATTGATGATTGGGGCGGTGTTTCGCCCGTGACACCGGACCATGTCAATCCAGAGGCCCCCTGGCCGCATTTGCGTCAATTGGCTGATGATACGGCACGCGGCGGCAAACATTTGGTGGAGCGCCTGGCAATTTATCCCAGCTATGCGCAACAGGCCGAACGTTGGCTGGATGCAGGGTTCGTGCCGTCGGTGTTGAACAAGGTCGATGCCGCCGGTCTGGCACGCACGGATACCTGGGCTCCGGGCATTGATATAGCACCCCCCGTGGCGATAGCCTCCGCTTCGCCATATGTGCCGGAGCTGGACCTTTTGTTGAGCCGCGCCGCCGATGGTGACGATCTGAATGAAACCGAGGTCACGCGCCTGTTTTCGGCCCGTGGCGGTGAGGTTGACGCTGTTTTTCAGGCCGCCAATGCTTTGCGCCAAAAGGTCAATGGCGACAAGGTTTCCTATGTCGTCGTGCGCAATATCAACTACACCAATATCTGCTATTTCAAATGCCAGTTTTGCGCGTTTTCTAAGGGCAAGTTGAGCGAAAATCTACGCGGCCGTCCCTACGATCTATCGTTGGAAGAAATTTCCCGCCGGGTGTCCGAAGCCTGGGCCCGCGGCGCCACGGAAGTTTGCATGCAGGGCGGCATCCATCCCGAATACACCGGCCAGACATATCTGGATATTCTGCGAACGGTAAAGGATGCTGCGCCGGATATGCATATCCATGCTTTCTCGCCCCTGGAAGTCTATCAGGGTGCCGAGACCCTGGGCTTATCCCTGCCGGAATATCTTGGCCAGTTGAAGGCCGCCGGCCTCGGCTCCTTGCCCGGCACGGCGGCAGAGGTGCTGGATGAAGAGGTCCGCCAGTTGCTGTGTCCCGATAAACTGACCGTGGATCAATGGTTCGAGGTCATGGAGGCGGCCCACGGCATTGGTTTCCGCACCACCGCGACGATCATGTTCGGCCATGTGGACCGGCCCATCCATTGGGCACGCCATCTGTTGCGTCTGCGCGAATTGCAGGCCAGGACCGGTGGCTTCATGGAACTGGTGCCGCTGCCTTTTGTCCATATGGAGGCGCCGATCTATCTGAAAGGCCGCGCCCGCATGGGCCCGACCTATCGCGAGGCGTTGCTGATGCATGCGGTGGCGCGTCTGGTCCTCCACCCCCACCTAACGAACATTCAGACGTCCTGGGTCAAGATGGGCCGGGACGGTATCCGCGCTGCTCTGAATGCCGGCGTCAACGACATGGGCGGCACCTTGATGAACGAGACCATTACCCGCGCCGCCGGGTCCGAGCATGGCCAGGAACTGCCCCCCCATGCCATGGAGAGCCTGATCCGCGAGATGGGCCGCGATCCGGTACAGCGCACGACGGAATACCGCACCCCGCCTGAACGGCAGGTCCAAGCTTCATTCCAGGCCGCGCCTCTGGCCGAGGTGATCAACAACCCGGCTCGCAAATACGAGCATGACAGCGACCGCCAGCCCTTAATCCGCCCCGGACTGGAAGCCTCTGGCTCTGATTAGCTTGCGAAACTTTTGAATTTCGTCGGTATGCGCTGAATATCCTGAAGCACATCCGGCGGCATGCCGCCGCGCAGCTCGGACGAGGCGCTGTCGGATATGCTGTCGGAAATACCACCGAAACGTTTCTCAACGGCGCCGGCGATCTCGTCATGGCGACCCACGGCCGTGAACAGATGGACCAGATCATCATCGACCTCCGCCGTCATTTTGTCCCATTGATTGGTCTTTGACATGTGATTCAACTTTTGCCCTAGTTCCTCCAGGCCATGTTGCTCCAGCACCGGCCAATAGGCCCGGGTAGAGCCGTAGAAGCCGATCCGCATGCGCACCCATTCAATCATTTTGGCCACCGCTTCATCGTTGGCGCCGGTGGCGATAAAGCCGCCGCCCGAGATCTCGAAGTTTTCGCGTTTCCTGCCCACATTCGCCATGGCGTTTTCCAGGCGGGGGACGACGATTTTTTCCAGATATTTGCGGCTGCAAAATGGATGCAGGCGGGCACCGTCGTATTCCTCGCCCGCCACCTTCATCATGGCCGGGCCCACGGCAGCGACGGTAATGGGCGGAGCGGGGCAATCTATCGGCTCCGGCGTGAAATTTGGCGTCATCAGGGTAAAGCGATAATGCGCCCCCTCGAAATTCAGTGCCTCACCGGTTTTCCAGTTGTTCCAGATGGCGCGCAAGGCCTGGGCATACTCGCGCAGACGCGGGGCAGGGGGGGTCCAGGGGGCGGAAAAGCGCCGCTCGTTATGGCCCTTCACCTGGCTACCGATACCCAGCACGAAGCGCCCATTGGAGGCGGCCTGCAGATCCCAGCCGATGTTCGCGACCGCCATGGGGCTGCGGGCGAATGCAATGGCGATCCCGGTCGCCAATTGCAGCCGTTCGCTGTTCACGGCAGCCACGCCCAGCGGCATGAAAGGATCGTGGCGGTTTTCCAGGGTATTGACGCCGTCATAGCCCTTGGCCTCGATCGCGCGCACCGTTTCGGGCACCTGGCGCAGATCATGTTGCGGAATTGTTGTCGTCACGCGCATGGCGGTTTCCTCTGATTAATCAAGATTTGTGCAAGTGTGCCAGATGTATGGCCGCGGCGCAGGCCAAATTATGCCCGGTGCCGCAATAAAAATGTCCGCTCTTAGCTCCAACCCGGCTATGCTGAACAATACAGTATATCAGGGAATGAATTATGAGCATTCGCGCCGGTATCGGTCTATCGACCTATCCTTTTTCCAGCGCTGACGGGTTTTGGAATTGGGTGGGGCTGTGCGAAGAGGGTGATATCGATTCCGTCTGGCAGACTGATACCCTGGTCTCCAAGGAACCCATGCTGGAATGCATGACCACCATGGCCGCGGTTGCGGGTGCCACCAAAAAATTGAAATTCGGCATGAATGTCGCCTCGGTTGCCCTGCGCAATCCTCTGGTGCTGGCCAAACAATGCGCCACCATTGATGTCTTGAGCAATGGCCGCATTCTGCCTGCTTTTGGTATTGGCAACACTTTTTCAGCCGATTGGCGCACCACCGGTACGCCGACCAAGCGCCGGGGCAAACGCACCGATGAAGGCCTGGAAATTATCGGCCGGTTGTGGCGCGGCGAGACGGTTACCCTGGATGGTGAATTCTTTCAATACGACGGCGTGCGTATTTCGCCGCTACCAGTACAGAAGGAGCTGCCGTTATGGATTGGCGGTTCGTCCCAGGCGGCAATCCGGCGCACGGTGAAATACGGCACTGGCTGGCAAGCCTCGTTCGAGAGCCCGGAACAGGCAGGTGTGACCGTTGCGGCGATCAAGCAGGGCATGAAGGATGCTGGCCGGGAGTTTGAGGATGATCATTTTGGCACCGGCATCAATTTTCGCTTTGGCAAATGGGATGACGACGTGGTGATCCGTGCCGCCGAGCGTTTCGAGCGGGTTGGCGGACGTGACTCGCGGCAAAGCTTTGCTGTTGGCGGGGCCCAGGAAATCCTGGACAAGGTCCGTGCCTTCGCCGCCGCCGGCCTGCCGAAAATTATCCTTCGTCCCCTGGCCTCCGACGATGCGGACACCATGCGGCAAACACAATTGATGATCGATGAAGTGCAACCGGCCATTCGAGTGATGAGCCGCGAAATGAACCTGGACTGAATTATAATGCCCGATAGAGGCGCTAATAATGGAAAGCAGAGGAAAGCAAACCATGGCGGATAAAAAACTTAAGATCGTTGGCTGGGGTTTTGAAGGCGACGATATTTCATCCGAAGAGCACGAGATGATCACCTCCCGCTATAGAGAGCGTTTCGCGGGCGATTTCGAGATCCGCAAGGCGCCGACGGAAGATGCGATCAAGGTGCATGCCCCGCGCCTGGAAATTCCCAGCAGCCTGGCCGCCTTCGCGACCACGGAAAAGCGCGACCGTCTGGTGCATACCTATGGCAAGTCTGTGCCCGATTACACCCGCATCTTTGACGGAGATTTCACGCCCGCCCCTGACATTGTCGCCTTCGCCCGGGACGAGAGCGATATCGAGGCGGTCTATGAATATGCCGCCGGCGCTAATGTGGCGGTGATACCTTTTGGTGGCGGCTCCTCCGTCTGCGGCGGTGTCGAGCCGGAAGTGGGCGGCAGCTATAACGGCACCATTAGTTTGGATCTGACCAAGCTGGATAAGATACTTGAAATAGACAAGACCAGCCGCGCCGCGCGCATTCAGGGCGGTATCCGCGTACCGGCCATGGAAGAACAATTGAAGGCGCACGGCCTGACCATGCGTCATTTCCCGCAAAGCATGGAACTGGCCACCCTGGGAGGCATGATCGCCACTCGCTCGGGCGGCCATTACGCTACCCTGTATACCCATATTGATGATTTCGTTGAAAGCTTGCGCACGGTGACCCCGGTCGGCATCATGGAGAGTTTCCGTCTGCCCGGCTCGGGCGCCGGTCCCAGCCCTGATCGCCTGATGATTGGCTCGGAAGGCGCCCTGGGTATCATTACTGAAGCCTGGATGCGCTTGCAGGACAGGCCTACCTATAGGGCCGGCGGCGCTGTATTGTTCGATGATGTTTTCAAGGCAGCCGAGGCGGTGCGCGTAATTTGCCAATCGGCGCTGTTCCCCGCCAATGTGCGTCTGCTTGACGCCGACGAAGCCTACAACAATGGTTTTGGCGACGGCCGGCAATCGGTGGTTATTCTGGGTTTTGAAAATGCCGATCACCCCATGGAGCCGTATCTGGAGCGGGCCTTGGAGATCGTTCGTGATTTTGGCGGCAGTTACGATGACGGTAGCGCTAAGAGTGGCGAAGGTCATCGGGCCGGTACCGCGGGTGCTTGGCGTCATGCCTTTATCCGCATGCCATATTTCAAGACCGCGACCATCGAGATGGGGATCATTACCGATACCTTTGAAACGTCCATCACTTGGGAGCGGTTTCCGAAATTTTACGAAGAAGTCATGGAGGCGACGAGGCAAGCCGCGCTGGAGGTTACGGGGCAGCCGGGCTCGGTCTCCTGCCGTTTCACCCATTGCTATCCCGATGGACCTGCGCCCTACATCTCGTTCCAGGCTAAGGGCCGTCACGGTGCCTTGGCGGAGCAATGGCTGGCGATCAAGACCAAGGCGCTGGACGCGGTGATTGAACACGGTGGCACGGTAACCCATCACCATGCCGTGGGCCGGGAGCATATGCCCTGGTACGCCCGCCAGCGTCCGGATCTCTTTGCCGCCGCCTTGGCCGGTGCCAAGGATCGCCTTGATCCCAACGCCATTCTCAACCCCGGGGTGCTGCTGCCAGCGCGTAGCTGAGCTGTCCAAAATGTTGAGTATCGATGACGTCCTGGGTGGGCAGCCGGCCCGGCTGACCCACCTGCTGGACGCCGGCGCCGAAAGGGCGGCCAAAAGTTCACGGGGCGCCATCATCATAAGTGATGACGGCGAATGTTTGTCTTACGCCCAACTGGTGGCACGGGTCGCGGGCAGTGCGGCGCAATTGGCCGAACACGGTGTGCGTGCCGGCGATCGGGTGCTCTTGGTGATAGAGAACAGCATAGAGGCGGTGGTTCTGTTCTTCGCTGTGCAGCGTCTGGAAGCTTGGCCGGTGATGGTCAATGCCCGCATGACGACCAGCGAAATCAGCGGCATCCAGAACCATTGCCGGCCCCGCGCCATTGTCTTTCTAAGCGCGGCCTCACCCGCCGCCCTGTCCCACGCCGGGACTTTTGGCGCGGCGGAGCTGGGGCCTGTGCATATTCTGGCCGGACTGGTGGCGGAGCCTGAAATCTGGGGGGCGGGTTCGGAACAGCAGGTTGCCGCAATGATCTATACTTCCGGCTCCACTGGCCAGCCCAAGGGCGTGATGCTGAGCCACCGCAACCTGCTTTTTAACGCCGCCGTGGTGGCGCAGGAGCGGGGCTATTGCCCCGATGATACGCTGTATGGCTTGGCGCCCATGTCGCACAGCCTTGGCCTTGGTGGTTTGTTGCTACCGGCGCTGTTGAGCGGAGCGCGCTATCATGCCGTAGCGCGCTTTGATGCAAAGGCGTTTCTGGACATGGCCATGGCGGGCGAGGTCACGATCCTGAACGCACCGCCGGCGGCCTATCTGGTGCTTAGCAAGGTGATCGCCGATGGCGGGTTGGATTTGAGCGCCGCCAAGCTACGTGTTCTGGGCGTTGGTAGCGCGCCGCTAGATGCTTTGTTGAAGGCGCGCGTCGAGGCGGCTTTTGGGCAGCCGCTGCACAATGGATACGGCATTACCGAGACCGGGCCGTCGATCAGTTTCAGCCGTCCTAAAAGCCCGGCCCCCGGTCTTTCCGTCGGGCCGCCGTTGCCGCATGTGCAGGTCAAGGTTGTCGATGCCGCCGGAATGGAGCTTGCGAGTGGTGAGGAGGGGGAATTGTGGGTTCGCAGCCCCGGCAACATGCTGGGCTATTACCGAGATGAGGCCGAGACAGCGGCGGCCATGCGCACTGGCGGCTGGTTCACCTCAGGTGATATAGCCAGTCTTGATGGCGACGGCAATCTTTACATCCTCGGTCGCTTGAAGGAGTTGATCATTCGCTCCGGCTTCAATGTTTATCCCGCCGAGATCGAAAATGTACTGAATGATGATGCCACCGTGGCGGCCTCCGCCGTGATCGGCGTGCCCGATGACGAGGGCGGCACGAACGAGGCGATCATGGCCTATGTCCAGCCCGCCGTGGGCATGCTGGTCGATACGGAGCGTCTGGCCGGAACACTGCGCGACCGGCTGTCGCCCTATAAACAGCCACGCGAAATCCGCATTATGGAACAACTGCCGCAGACCAGTACTGGTAAGGTGCTAAAAGCTCGCCTGAAGTAAACTTTTCTGTTGCCTTAAGCGTCCGCTGGACACTAATGACATGGCTGAACTTTGAGAGGATTACTGAATGTCGTTGAAAGTCGATGCCAAGCGATTGGAAGCCCTGATCGCCGAAATATTCGCGCGTGGCGGCTGTATGCGGGATGAGGCGGAACGCATCGCCATGCGTCTAATGGGTGCGAACTTGACCGGCCATGACAGCCATGGTGTCATTCGCACCTCGCGCTATATGGATTGGCTTTCACGCGGTATATTCCATGCTGGCCGCAAGGTGCATATCGGCCTGGATACTGATGCCCTGTGTATTCTGGATGGCCAGTACGGTTTCGGCCAAACCATTGGCGAACAGGCGGTTCGCCTTGGCCTCGACAAGGCGGCGAAGAGCGGCGCTGCCGTCGTGGCCTTGAATAACTCAGGACATCTGGGGCGGATCGGCGACTGGGCTGAAATGGCGGCCGAGGAAGGCTTCGTCTCCATTCATTTCGTCAATGCCCGTGGTTCGGTTCTGGTGGCGCCCTTTGGCGGCGCCGAGGCACGCTTTTCCACCGCGCCGTTCTGTGTTGGCGTGCCGCGCGGTGACGAGCCGCCGGTGGTACTGGATTTCGCTACCTCCATCGTGGCAGAGGGCAAGGTTCTGGTGGCCTATAAGGGCGGCAAGCCGTTGCCAGAAGGCGCCCTGATCGACGAGAACGGGACCCATACATCCGAGCCGGAAGTCCTGTACGGCAGCGCCGGTCCCGACGCGCCACTCACTGAACGCAACGGCTATGGTGCCATTCGGGCCATGGGTGATCACAAGGGTTCCGGTCTGGCCTTTATATGCGAATTGTTGGGCGGTTCCCTGACCGGTAACCGCGCCACTGGGATCGAGGGAGAGCATTTCGCTAACGGCATGCTGTCGATCTATCTTTCCGTCGAGGTATTTGATCAGGGCGGTGGTTTCGCCGACGATATCAAGCGTTACATCGACTATGTGAAAAGCGCTAAAAGAGCCAACGCGGATGAACCGATCCTGGTACCCGGGGACAAGGAACGCAGCGTCAAGGCAGACCGCCTGGCCAATGGCGTGCCCATGTCCGAGGAAACCTGGGGGGATATTGTCAAGACCGCCTGCAATGTTGGCATGGAACAGGCGGAAATCGACGAGATCGCCGCGCCGATGGCCTGAGTGAAGTTTATCGATCGTTTCTAACGATCCTGGCCAACGCCCTTGAAACGCGCCCGGACGGTCATCAGCGCGCCAAGGTCTAGAAAAGGCCGGGGTGGTATCAAGGCAGCGGGGGCAGAGGCCAGGCAATCTTCGATCAACGCGGACTGGCCGCCGGCGGCGTACTCCGCCAGCGCCAGACCAAATGCCGCTCCCTTGGAAACGCCGGAGCCATTGTAGCCGCCGGCGAAATAGATATCGTTCCGCTGCCGGCCAAAAAAATTAGTGCTGTTGCGGCTGATCCCTTCCACGCCGGACCAGGCGAATTCAAACGGTACATGGGCCAGCTGGGGGAAGCGTTTCTCGAAGCCGGCCCGGTGGATGGCCTGGCGTTTGACGAGTTGTTGATCGCTCAGCAATGCGGCGCCACGGTATTCGGCGGTGTTGCGGATACAGATCCGGTGATCAGCGGTCAGCCGCACCGTGGCGCCGCCGCCATGCAGGGATAGAATGCCCCATTCGCTTAGCTGTCCAAGGCTGGCGAACTCCTCGTCATTCAGGACCCGGCTGAAACTGCCCGACAAGGTACTGCCGGTCAGGGCGTAGCGTAGAAAGCCCAGCTTTGCCGCTTCATAGTTGGTGGTCAGGATCAATTTGTCGGTCAGTACCTTGCCATGGGGCAGCTCAAGTGTAAGAGGTGGGCCGGGATAGATCGTCAGAACCGGGCTTTGTTCGTACAGCGCGACGTTGCCGGGCAGGCTGTCGGCGAGACCATGAACCAATGCTGCCGGATGCAGTAGGACTCCTGGATGAACATGGACGCCGGTTTGGTAGAGGGCGCTGCCCAGGCGGTTCTGCAGCATCCCGGCATCAAGGGGTGTGTGGGCGATCTCCATGGCCTCTAGATAGGGCAGAAAATTATCACGTTCCCGGATGGCGGGTTGATCGGCGGCGGCATAGTGGATGCCTTTCTCGGACCATTGGCAGTCAATGCCATGGCTGCTGATTTGTCCGCGCAGTGTGTCCACGCCGGCCTGGTTGATGCGGTTGATGCGGCGGTACTCACCCACCTGTCTGGCATCGAAGGGACCAGTGAAATGGGTGATGCCAACAGCAAAGCCGGAATTGCGCCCCGAGGCACCCTGTCCTACCAAGCGCGCGTCGAGGAACATAATTTCATCGTCGGGATGCAGCTCCGCCAGGCGCTGGGCGCAGGCCAGACCGGTGACGCCGGCGCCAACCACCGTCCAAGGTACCCGGTGAGTGCCTGTCAGGGCAGGGCGGCCAGAACGCGCGGGCAAAAGCGCGGCCCAGCCGTGTTTGTCCGTTGGGTAGGTATTGCGGTTTCGGTACATTGCGGGGAGTTTACCTGCTACCCCGACATTGGCTAACACTATATGAATCCACCGCCTTGGGCGCCCAGAACTGCGAGCCAAGAACTTCGCGATTGCGCGGTGGCTGGACAACCCGATACACTGAAGCCTTGCCATGCAAGCGATCTCTGGGAGGGAAGTTGTTGAAGGTGACATTGTGCCTTTGACGGGACCTGAAGCGGCGGAAGCGGTGGAACGGTGCTCGCAAGCGCTGGCATCGCGGCCGGACTATTTCGAGGCCGCCCAACTGCTCGCCGCGCTGCTGCAACGCTATGAATTAAATGCCGATGCGAGGATTTCGCCGCGTGGTCTGGAAGCCGCGTTCGCGTTTCCGAATGTCGATGGACAGGCATTGTGCGATGGCGCGCTCGCCTTTCTGAAATGCCAGGATCCCCTTGCTGATGTATTGGCGCGGGGCCGGGTCGATGGCTGGGATGCTGCTTCGGAGGCGCTATTCGCCCGCAAAGGCACGCGGTTGTTGCGCGACAGAGTGTTCAAGGCGGCTTTGAGCCATGGCATCGTCACGGATATGGAAGTCGAGTTCCTGCTGACCGCGATGCGCCGACGTCTGCTGCTGTCGCCGACGCTGCTCAAGGCACGGCCGATCTATGAATTTGCCTGCGTGCTGATCCGGCAGTGTCTGAACAACGAGTACGTTTTTTTTGCCGATGAAGATGAAAAGGCCGCTCTGGATGAATTGAACGTGGATATCGACGCGATGTTTGCGGGCGATGCGGCTGCGGGCGGCGCTTTCCAGCTGTGCTCACTGTACCGTCCGTTTCATGAAACATTGGGACATGAAACGCGCGCCATCGACCGGGTATCTCCCCAGGCCCTGCGCGCGGTGCTGCGTGATGAACTTGTGGCCCGGGGAAGGGAGGCGATGCTTGGTGACAGCCTGCCCCAGTTGACGGCAGTCACCGACGACACCTCTCGTCGGGTCGCCGCGCAATACAGAACCGATCCGTATCCGCGCTGGCTCAGTTTGCAGGCTCCGCAACCTGGCAGCGCCAAAGAGCGCATGGACGGCCATTTTTCCGCTGATGCACTCGGTGCCGTTGATGGCCCTTGTGACGTTCTGATCGCCGGTGCTGGAACAGGCCGTCAGGCGGTGCATGCGGCAATCGGTTACGGTGAAGGGGCCCGGGTGCTGGCAATTGATTTGAGCCGGCCCAGCCTCGGCTACGCCGCACGCATGGCCGAAATGCTGGGCGTGGGAAATCTTCGCTTCGCCCTCGGCGATATCCTGCATCTTGAGGAGACCGGCGGCAGTTTCGATGTGATCGAATGCGTCGGTGTCCTGCATCATATGGAGGATATGTATGAGGGATGGCGGTCGTTGCTTGGCCGGCTCCGCCCCGGCGGGCTGATCCTAATCGGGCTCTACAGCGCCGTTTCGCGCCGGGTCATTCGGGGACTATCCGAGGACTCGGATTGGCCGGGTCCGCACGCGGATGATGACAGGCTGCGTGCCTACCGTCGAAAGCTGATGCAGCGGGCGCCCGGTGATAACGCTTTCGCGCTGACAAAATCAGTTGATTTCTTCACCAAAAGCGGCTTCCGTGATCTCGCCCTGCATGTCAGTGAGCAATCGTGCACGATCCCGGAGATTGCCGGCTTCATGGCCGGTCACGGGCTCCAATTTCATGGCTTTAGTTTGCCGGACGAAACTCTGCGGGCCTACGCAGAGGCTTTCCCAAAAGACGAAGTGCCTGGCACGCTCGATCATTGGTGGGCATTCGAGTTGGACAACCCGCAGACCTTCAGCGGCATGTACCTATCCTGGTGCCGCAAAACCTAGAGCGGTAATATCAGGCGTTGCGGGCAGCTATAGGACCAGGTCGGTTTCCGGGTCGATCAGATGCATATGCGCCATGTCAATGGTGAAATCCATGGGCTCGCCGACCTGGCTGACAGCCCGTGGCCGCGACCGGGTGGTAATCTCGGTCTCGCCGATATTGATGAAAACCATGGTGTCGATGCCCATGGGTTCGAGGACCATAACATCCGACGTAAAATCGTGATGTGTTGGATCGGTATGGGGGCGCTTGTCGGTAATATGTTCGGGGCGAATACCGAACAGCATCTCCTTGCCCACATGGTCCTTATACCGTTCCTCGCGCTCACCGGGTACGGAAAGCGACAGTTCATCAGAAAGGCGGACCGCCATGCCATTATCGGCGGCTTCCAACTTGCAAGGTATGAAATTCATTGATGGCGAACCGATGAAAGCCGCCACGAACAAGGTTTTCGGCTCGCCGTACATTTCCTCCGGCGAACCGACCTGCTCAATGACGCCTTCGTTCATAACAACGATCCGATCGGCCAGTGTCATCGCCTCGACCTGGTCATGGGTAACATAGACTACCGTGGTCTTGACCCGTTGATGGATCTTCTTGATTTCGGTGCGCATCTGTACGCGCAGCTTGGCGTCGAGGTTGGACAGGGGTTCATCGAACAGGAAAACCTGGGGATCGCGGACGATGGCGCGGCCCATGGCGACGCGTTGGCGCTGACCACCTGAAAGCTGCTTCGGGCGCCGTTCCAAAAGCTCGCCAATATTCAAAATATCGGCAGCCTCGCTGACGCGGCGGTCTATTTCCACCTTCGGCGTTTTCCGCAGCCTGAGGCCGAAGGACATGTTTTTCTGAACGCTCATATGAGGATAAAGGGCGTAATTCTGAAACACCATGGCGATGTCCCGGTCCTTGGGTGCAACCTCGTTGATGACACGGTCGCCAACCACGATATCGCCGGCGGTGATGTCTTCCAGTCCTGCGATCATGCGCAAGGTCGTGGTCTTGCCACAACCCGAAGGGCCGACAAGGGCGATGAATTCATTATGCTCGATATCCAGATTGATGCCGCGCACCGCGGGGACATCGTCGTAGTACTTCCAGAGATCTCTCAATTGAATTTCGGCCATCTTTACTCTCTTCTTTCGTCTTTTTTATCGTGTGGCTTTTTATGCCGTGGCCTTCGGGATTGAATTCCCGATACGGCCTCCCTGTTCAGTGATCTATTTGATCGCACCGGCGGTCAGACCGGACGTGAAGTAGTCCATGAAGAAACCATAGATCATGATGATCGGCAGCGCGCCGATGAAGCAGGCCGCCATCAGCGAACCCCAATAGTAGATGTCGCCCCGGATCAGTTCGGTTATCACGCCGACGGATATGGTCTTTGCGGTCTCATCCTGAATAAACACCAGGGAATAAAGCAGTTCATTCCAACTGAGCGTGATGGAGAACAGGATCGCGCACATGATGCCCGGGATCGCCATGGGCAGGACTACCCTGATAAGCGCGCCAAGGCGTGAGCAACCATCAAGATAGGCGCATTCCTCCACCTCCACCGGAATGGTCTTGAAATAGCCCATCAACAACCATGTCACGAATGGAATCAGGAATGTTGGGTATGTCAGGATCAGAGACCAATACGTATCGCGGATTGGGACATAGTCGTCAATCGTATTGATGACATCGATCAATGGAATGAACAGCAGCGTTTGCGGTATCAGGTAGGTAATGAAGACGGCAACGCCGAAAACCTCAACGCCGCGAAAACGCAGGCGCGCCAGGGCATAGGCGGCCAAAGTTCCAATCGAGACAGAGATAATGGTCACGGCCACCGTGACGATCAAGGTGTTGACGAACCAATGGTTGAAAAAGCTCGTGTTAGTGGCCAGGTAAACATAATGCTCGGTGGCTATTCCAGTCGCCCAGAATGGAGAGTTACCCAGATTATTGATCTCTGCATCTGTCTTAATCGAGGTGACGCCCATGATGTAGAAGGGAAACAGTGCGAAGAATACATAGGGCAGCAACGCGATATAATTTGCCGCCGCTTTACGCCGCCGCCAGATCGGTACTTTATTAATGGCCACTTCCCGGCCACTGCTGCCAGTTAACGTTTCGGTACTAGAGCTCATGTGAGGTATCCCTTCTCACCATCCGTAGCAAAAAGATCACGATGAAGACCAAAATCGGAAACAGGAACAGCGCGACGGCCGCGCCCAGCGCGATTTCGTGATTGAGGATGCCATAGGTGAAGGAGTAGGTGGAGAACAAATGTGTCGAGTTCATCGGACCACCCCTAGTCAGCACATAAATAATATTGAATTCGCCCAGCGTGAAGATTGTTGAAAACAAGATGATGATGGCCAACACCGGCCGCAGCAAAGGCAGCGTGATGGAGTAGAACTTCCTCCAGGTCGAGGCGCCATCGATCTCAGCGGCATCATAAAGATGCTCCGGGATCGCCATCAGTCCCGCCAGGATGGTGATAATAAAGAATGGAATGCCGCGCCAGATGTTGACGAAGATCACCGAGGCCATAGCCAGGGTCGGATTGCCGAGGAAATTATAAGGCCCCCAGCTGAACATGGTAAATGGCCACATGTTTGCCAGGATCCAGTTGATGTGGCTGTAGGTCGGGTCCAGGATCAACCACCAGCCCAGCGTGGAGAGCGCGGTCGGCGCCACGAATGGCAGCAGCACGGAGCCGCGGAAAAAGCGTCTCAGCTTCAGAATACGCTGCAGCAACAACGCACAAGTAAGACCCAGCACCACCTTGAAAAGTACCGACCAAAAAGCAAACAGCAAGGTGTTCCAGATCGTCATGAGGAAGATGTCGTCTTCGGTCAGGATATAGATGAAGTTTTCCAGGCCCACATATGATGCTGGCTCGCCGACAAAGGCGTCGGAGACGCTGAACCAGACCGCCAGACAAAAGGGATAAACCACCAGTGATATCATTACGAGGGTTGCCGGTAGTAGAAACCCGTAGCCGTCAATATCTGGGCCGACACGCTTCTTCATGCGGGTGCGAAAAGTAGCGGGCGGTGATTTTATCACCGCCCGCTCAGTATTGGGTACGCTTACCATGACGTGTCAATCACCCGGGGATGGTCAACAGGCCACGCTCCTTTACTGGTATTATACACGCTTGCTACCCCTCCCGCTTGGCAGCCCGTTTGTAGATCCGCTTCATTTGCGATTCCAGCTTCTTGACCGCATCTTCAGCCGAGGCCTTGCCAACTGCAACGGATGCCACGGCGTCAGGCAGCAGATACTGATCAACTACCGTCTGCACGGCAGCGGTTGGCACGCCAGGCCAGCCAATGGCATGGGTGTACCAGCCGATAAACGGCGCGAAGTAGTACTTGGAGTTGGACGCGTAGAGTGGATGCAGCGCGTTGCCGGCAAGCACTGGCTGGTTGTAGCCTTTAGAGGCCGTCAAATGCTTCTCGGCGTTGTTCTTTGAGAAATGGAAGGCCATGAACTCCTTGGCCAATTCCTTTTCCTTGGCAAACTTCCAAACGCCCATGTTGTTGAATGAGGCGGCCATGTGACGGCCCGCCGGGCCCTTGGGCGGCATGATATGGTTGATCGCGTGATGCACCAGCCGATCAGTGCCCGGAACCTTGGTCTGTGCCTTGATAGCCGAACGGTAGGCCGAGATCGGGTTCAGGATCATGCTGCACTTGCCAGAGTTCAGGCACACGTTGTTGTTGCGGTCATCCCAGGCAAGCACTTCGTCGGTCATGGCGTCGTTATATAGCGCCGAGATGAATTTGAAGGCTTCAACCGATGCTTTCGAATTGACGGCGACGGTCTTGCTGTCCTCATCCACCAATCTGGCGCCATAGGACCACATGATACCGCGCAGGATCATGTTCGAGTCGACTGAGTGGGCGATTTGGATACCCAGCGGATTGCCCTTTTTCTTCAACTTGCTGCCGATGCGGTGCACATCTTCCCAAGTATCAGGCATGTTCTCGCCGATTTCGCCGATTAGATCCGTGCGCAGCGCCAACGGGAAGGAAATGAAGAACCATGGAATGGCCTTGTGATGCCCATCCGAGCCTCTGCCCACGGTTCCATCTGTCCAGCCGCCGCCGGCCTTACCGATCTGCGCATAGAGATCGTCGACGCTTTCCAGATGTTTGGAATAGAGATGCGGGTTGGAGTTACCGACGGAAACCAGATCGTGGCCCTTTTGGCCCTGCACTTCACCGGCGAGAACCGCCGGCAATTGCAGATGGGCGACACGGTCGAGACGTGTCTTGACGCCGGCCGCCTTACCGAATTCCGCCAACTGCCGTTCCAATTCCACATCGGACGCCGGTACGAAATGCGAGTTCGTGAGCATTTTCAGCTCCCGTGCCGCCGCCGTTGCCGGGGCGATGCCGGTCGCCAGAATGCCAGCCAAACCGCCTGACGCGGCGGCTGTACCCCGGAGAAATTTCCGTCGGCTGGGTGCGTCTGTCGAGAGTGTATCGTTCTTCTGCGTAAGTTTAGTTTTACGGACCATTGTTCCTCTCCCTGCTGCAAAATTATTCGGTTTTGTTGTTTCTTGGTCTGCTTTAATTAGAAAGTTCAAATATTGACGTAACGTATCATGCCCATAGTGTAACCGGAATGCCCGGCTTTATGTCAATCGTTTATGTCAAGATCCTGTATGAATTGTCTGCCAATAGTCCGCGTTGAGATCCCAAAGGTAGGCATCGTGGGTCGATTCCAAGCAGTGGCGCAGGCTGGGATAGATCCCTAATTTGAGATCCTTGCTGCAAACGCGCATTTTGACGGCGGCGAGGCTCCGTGACTCCGCCGACATTCTTGCCGCCGCTAGGCTGGCGCTGGCCTGCCGCATCAATTCCTTGTCGGCCAACGGGGTGTCAAGGTCTCCATATGGCAGTGAATTGGCCAATTTGGATAGCCAAACCATGGTCTCCGTCCGGGCGAATGGTCTTGCATCCGTCGGACGTGCAAATGACGGCCGCTTGGTCGTCCTTGGCCGCCATTGCCATCATCCCAGTGGGCAGCAAGGCGTTGAGGCATAGTGACAGCGCCGCGATCAACACAATCGCGTGTCGGCTATGCCCCGGCCGGGCTATCGTCTGCTGCCTGTCCTTCTTGACGTCTACAAGACAAGGGGACGGTGGACGCTATTCAATGATCTAGCCCAAATTTTCGAGACGATGGCCTAGCCTCGTTGCCGTGCTGTTGCCTCGTCATCGATGGTCAACTCATCGGTGATCACCACGCCGTAGTCGTTGGCCGCCGTATTGATGCTGATCAGGCCGTCGGTAACGTCGGCCAGCACCATCTCGGGGTCGCGCAGCATGGGATCGCCATAGCCGCCGCCCGCCGGGCCGACACAAACAAAGCGGTCGCCGGCTTGCACCGGCGTGTGTGGTACTTTCGAGGGCAGTTCGCCGCTCTTGCCGCTATCGGTGTTGGCGCGGTCCAGATGCAGGCCGGCGGTACCGCCTTCGCCGCCGCCCTGAAAGCCCCAGGGCGCGAACTTGTGTCCTTCGCCCTCGACCGAGGCGCCGCCGTCGTCGAGATAGACGAATTCCCGCACCGAGCCGAGGCCGCCGCGCCATTGTCCGGCACCGCAGACATCTTCGCGCAACTCGTAACGGTCCACACGCAGGGGCAGATGTGACTCGATGTCCTCGATGGGATTGTTGCGGGTGTTGGCATACAGGGTATCGACGGCGTCCATACCGTCCTTGCCGTCCCGGCCGCCATAGCTGCCTTCGAAGATTTCCATGTGCACCCAGTGTTCGGAGTTTTGCAGGCCGGAAAACGCGATGACCCGCAGATTGCCAATGCCGGCGGAAACCTGGCTAGGCGCGACCTGGGCCAGGGCCTTCATAACCGTATCGGCCAATTGATTGCCGGGGCAAAATCGGGCAATGGTGGGGGCGGGGAACACCGGATTGGCCAGGCAGCCCTCGGGCGCGGCGATCTTGATCGGGCGCACCAGACCGTCGTTCACCGGGATATGGCCATGCACCGCCGTGTCCAGCAGCACAGAACGCACGGTTAGCCAGATGGCGATATCCACCGTGCCCTGCAGCGGCATATTGATGGGCTTGTCGGGGATTTGTGGCGCCGTGCCGGTCAGATCCACCACCATCTCATCACCCGTTACCGTAATGGCGACGCACAGAGGCAGCTCCTTGCGGCTGGGTTCCGGGTCATCGAGATAGCCGTCTATATAGGTCGTGGCTGCATAGGTGCCGTCGGGCAACGCGGCGATGGCCTGGCGCATCAGCCGTTCGGAATGCTGCATGACGCTTTCACAGGCGCTTTGAAATATCGCCTTGCCGTAGCGGTCGATGAGTTCCACCAGGCGTTCGGCGCCAATGCGGGCGGCGGCGATCTGCGCCTCCATATCGCCCACCACCAGATCGGAAACCCGGATATTGTCGCGCAGGATATGCCAGACCGGTTCTACCTTCTCGCCCTGGTCATAGACGCGGATGGCCTTGAATTGCAGGCCTTCGGCGTAGGCATCGATGGCATCGACAATGCCGCAGCTGCCCGGCGTCAGGGCGCCGATGTCCAGATGATGCGCCGTGGTGGCTGAAAAGGCGATCAGCTCGCCGTCATAAAACACCGGCACGATAAAGCCCACGTCTGGGCCGTGGGAGGCGCCTGAATAGGCATCGTTGTGCATGATCACATCGCCGGGTCGCAGGCCGTCACCGCGTTGATCAAGGATCTTCTGCATGCCCTGGACATAGCCGGGAATAGGCCCCGATTGCAGGGGCGTCGATTGCGCCGATTCTGCGAGACCCCGGCCCTGGACGTCCACCAGGCCGGCGCCGAAGTCCTCTGATTCCCGAATGATCGAGGAATAGGACATGCGCATCAGCTTGTAGCCCATCTCGATCGCGATGTTTTCCAAGGCGCCTTGAATGACCGAGGCGGTGACGTGATCAACGGTGGGGGTGCTACCCGCTTGCTGGTTCATGATCAGGCTCCTGTCTCGATCAACAGATTGCCGCCCGCCTGGGCTGTGGCCCGGGCGCCGGGGGGAATGACGGTTGTGGTATCTTTCTGCAGCACGATCGCCGGCCCTTCGAAGACCTCGTCGATGGGCAACTTGTCCCGCTCGTACAATGGCGTTGCGGCGGCCTGCAATTCGCCATCCAAGCGGAAATAGCACCGCGCCTCGTCCAATCGGGCATCCTGAAGGCTGCCGCCCTGTGGCAACGTTGGCGAAGCGACCTTGGGCATCTGACCTATGCCGGTAATGCGGATATTGACGATCTCGATGGGGTTGTCGGCAAAAACGTGGCCGTATTCGGTCGTATGGATCGCTTCAAAGGCCTTGAAGATATCTGCCAGGGAGGTTTCGTCCACCGCGCCGTCGGCGACTGGCACGCGGAGTTCATAGCCCTGACCCACATAGCGCAGATCGCCGCTGCGTTGGTATTCCACGGTGCCCTCGTCCAGGCCGTCGGTCTTGAACAGCGCTGCCAGGCCGGCGCGCATGGCATCGAAATCCCGGCTCAGGCGATCGCCGTCCACGTTGCCGCTGGTCTGAAACTCGGTGCGGATGGCATCATACTTTAGATCCGTGGTCAGCAGGCCGGCGGCTGATGTAATGCCTGGATAAGGCGGAATGATAACTTCCGGAATGCCCAGATCCCGCGCCATCTCCACACCATGTAGTGGCCCGGCGCCCCCGAAGGCGACCAATGAGAATTCGCGCGGGTCATGGCCCTTTTGTACCGTGCGGGAGCGGATCGCGTTGGCCATGTTGGCGTTGATGATGGTCAGCACGCCGTCGGCGGCGGCTTCCACCGTCATGCCCATCTGTTTGCCAAATTCGGCCATGACCTTGTGGGCCGCACCGGCATCCAGGCGCATCTCGCCGCCCAGGAAATTTCCGGGCTGCAACCGGCCCAGAACCACGTTGGCGTCGGTCACCGTGGGTAGTTCACCACCCCGGCCATAGGCGGCCGGACCCGGTACGGCGCCAGCGGAATGAGGACCTACACGGAAGGCCTGGCCCGCATCCAGGTGCGCGATGGAGCCGCCGCCAGCGCCAATGGTGTGGATATCGATCATCGGCGCCATTACCGGATAGCCGCCAATCCAGGTATCCCGCGCCGTGGCCTCGGCGAATTGGCCGTCCACCACCAGGCCGATATCGGCGGAAGTGCCGCCAATATCAAAGGTGATCAGGCGCTTGCGGTCGGAGCGCTCGCCGCTCATGGCACCACCCAGGACTCCCGCTGCCGGGCCCGACAGTAATGTCAGGATGGGGCGCTCGGAGACCATGGCACCAGTGGCGACACCGCCGTTGGAGCCCATGACGTGGAGGTCCGCCGTGAAGCCATTGTCGGCAAGGGCGCGTTCCAGCTCCTCGACATAGACGCGAACTTTAGGGCCAATGAAGGCGTTCATGGCGGCGGTGGTGAAGCGTTCGAATTCCCGGAACTGCGGTGATACGGTAGACGATGTCGTGACGAAACAATCAGGATATTCCTCCCGAATGATCTCCGCCGCGCGCTGCTCATGCGCCGGGTTGATATAGGCGAACAGGAAACAGACTGCGATGGCCTCGACGCCTGCCTCACGCAATTCCCGTGCCGCTTCTCGTACGGCGTCCTCGTCCAACGGTTTCAACACCGTGCCGTCGGGCGGGCTCAGACGTTCGGGCACGACCTTGCGGTGCCGCCGCTGCACGAGGGGCCGGTCCTGCCAGGGCACCTCCTGCATGATGGAATAATGTTGGGGCCGCTGGTGGCGGCCGATGTGTAGGATATCGCGGTAGCCTTCGGTGGTGACCATGCCGGTCTTGGCGCCCTTGTATTCCAGCACCGCGTTGGTGGCAATGGTGGTGCCGTGCAGCACATGATCAATGGCGCCTCGGTTCACATCAAAGCGTTCACAAATTTCGCACAGGCCCTGAATGACGCCCCGGCTGGGATCATCCGGAGTGGTAGGGACTTTATGAATTGCGAGGTCCCGGCTTTCCGTATCGCCGTACATCACGTCCGTAAAGGTTCCGCCAACATCGACGCCAATTAGTTTCATCTTGTTATTCCCCAGCTTGGTCTTCAGGCGGCAGAATGACGCCGGCGGTTTCGGTGATCAGTCCGTATTGGTCGGGCTGACGATGTTCGGCGAAGTTGAACACCGTGTTCTTGTAGTGATTACAGGCGTCCAGATCGCAATCGGCAACCACCAATTCATCTTCCAAGGTACGGCCCTGGGCTACGATTTCCCCCGTCGGAGCCACGATCAGCGTACCGCCCATCATATCGCAGCCGCCCTCGTTGCCCGCCTTGGCCACGCCAATGACCCAAGTGGCATTCTGATAGGCGCCCGACTGCATGGACAGATTGTTGTGCAGGCCGGCCAGATGCGTCGGCTCGAACCCCCAAGGCGGCTCGGTCGCAGGCGTGTTATAGCCCAGCATGATCATCTCCACGCCCTGCAGGCCCATCATACGGTAGGTCTCGGGCCAGCGGCGGTCGTTGCAGATGCACATGCCCATGATGCCGCCCATGGTGCGCCAGACCGGAAAACCCAGATCGCCCACATTGAAATAGGCTTTCTCCAAATGCTGCCATTTCCGTTCCGGCAGATGCTTGGCGTGGCCTGGCAGGTGCACCTTGCGGTATTTGCCGACAATGGCGCCAGATTTATCCACCAGAATGGATGTGTTGAAGCGCTGGGCCTTGCCGCCGTCTTCGACTATTTCCGCGAAGCCCAGGCAAAAGCCCATGCCATGTTCCGCCGCCCTGTCGAACAATGCCTGGGTCTCGGGTCCGGGCATAGCGGTTTCAAAAAAGCCGTCAATTTCATCCTGATCCTCGAAATACCAGCGTGGGAAAAACGTCGTCAGGGCAAGTTCGGGAAAGACCACCAGATCACAGCCGCGTTCATGTGCTTGATCCAGAAGCGCCAACAGGCGGTCCACCACCCCGGCGCGGGTTTCGTCGCGGGCGATCGGGCCAAGCTGCGCCGCCCCCACCGTGACCATGCGATTTGACTTTGCCATCATTAGCTATTCTGCACTCAAGCTGGCGGGAATGGAAACAGGCGTTATGATCGGGTGGGCAACAATAACGAGGACGTCATGGACTTCGGCATATCATTCCCACAAACCCAAATCGGCAACGACCCCGCCGTTATTCGTAACTTTGTTACCACGGCGGAGGATCTTGGCTTCGAGCGCCTGACTTTGGTGGATCATATTCTCGGCGCCAAGGATGCCAGGGACGCGCCCTGGGCCGTGCATTACACCATCGAATACGGTTTTCACGAACCCATGACCCTGTTCGCGTGGATCGCCGGCTTCACGGAAAAAATACAACTGGTCACCGCCAACGTGGTGCTGCCGCAACGGCAGACGGAATTGGTGGCCAAGCAGGCCGCCGAAATCGATATTCTGACAGGTGGGCGTATAGTGCTGGGCATCGGCGTTGGCTGGAGCGCCTCGGAGTTCGAGGCGTTGGGCATGAATTTCGCTAATCGCGGCGACCGGATCGAGGAGCAGGTAGCGCTGTTGCGCCGGCTCTGGACCGAAGAGTTGGTGGATTTCAACGGTGAATGGCATGCAATGTCCGACATGGGCATGAACCCGCTGCCGATCCAGCGGCCGATTCCGATCTGGTTTGGCGCCATGGCCGATGTCGCCATCCGCCGGGCGGCGCGGATCGGCGATGGCTGGTTGATGAGCCCGCGCACCAAACCCGATGACGTGATGCGGGCCAAGATCGAGCTATTTCACGAGACCGCCCAGGCGTCGGGCCGTGACCCGGCGGACCTGGGCATCGATGCCACGGTCTTCGCCGAGGACCGGGGCCCCAACGAATGGCTGTCCGAGGTGGAGGCCTGGCGCGAGATGGGCGCAACTTCCGTTACCTTCCGGACATCCGAATCCGGTTTTGCACATATCGATCAACATCTCGAAGCCATGCGTAAACTGGCCGACGCCGTCGGCTAGATCATTTCCAATGATTGCTGAACCAGCCCACTCCCTCTCCCGGCCACCCCGAAGGTACCATTACTGGGTGGCCGGGAGAGGGAGTGGGCTGGCGTTGCGAAAATACTTAAAACCCAGGAGGAAACATCATGCTCGATCTACCTATCGCCATTGGCGAAAGTGCTTCGTTCACAAAGACCGTCGCTGAATGCGACATTTATGGCTTTGCCGGCCTGACCGGCGATTTCGCCGCGCCCCATACCAACGAGGAATTCATGAAGAACTCGCAGTATGGTCAGCGCATCGCTCACGGCGCTCTGGTCGTCGGTTTCATGTCCACGGCCTCGGCTCTTCTGGGCAATCGGATGTTGGAGGGGCGGGACGACCTGACGGCCGTGTCCCTGGGCTATGACAGGGTGCGTTTCGTCGCCCCAGTGCTGATCGGTGATACCATCACCGTGACTTACGAGGTCAAGGAACTGGAGACGGAGCGCCAGCGCAGCCGCTCGGCAGTGACTGCCACCAATCAACGCGGTGAAACCGTCAGTGTAGCCGAGCACATCATGAAATGGCTGGTAAATCCCTAACGTCGAACAGGAAAACGATTATGCAGTTGAAAGAAAAGGTCGTCATTGTCACGGGCGGCGGACGCGGCTTGGGCCGGGCCTATTGCGAGGCGGTGGCCGCCGAGGGCGCGCTTGTAGTCACCGCCGATATCCGCGATACCGCCGGCACCGTCGCCAGCATCGAAGCGGCCGGCGGTCAGGCCGTGGGCACGCATCTGGATGTGGCGGAAATGGACAGCTGCCAGGCCATGGCGGATCTGGCGGTGGAGAAATTTGGCCGCATTGATGTCGTGGTCAATAACGCCGCTTTGTTCGGTGATATCTCCGGCGGCCGCTCTGATCATATCCCCGAGGATCAGTGGGACGCCGTCATGCAGGTGAATATCAAGGGTGTCTGGCAATGCTGCAAGGCCTGCGTCCCGGCCCTGCGTCAGACGGGTGGTGGTTCCATTATCAATATCTCGTCCCTGGCGGCGAAGTATGGCATGGCGTTCGGCCTGGATTACGCCATGTCCAAGGCGGCTGTAATCGGCATTACCCGCAGCCTGGCGCGCGAATTGGGCCGGGATTGGATCCGGGTTAATTCCGTCGCGCCCGGCGCGGTTCTGACCGAGGGCACCACGGAAAACATGGGCGACAAGAAGGATATGGTGCTCAAGGCCATCGCCGCCGGACAATCCCTGAAGAAAAACCTGAATACCGAGGATTTGGTCGGCACCGTGGTTTTCTTATCCTCGGACGCTTCGAAATTCATCACCGGCCAAACCATCATGGTTGATGGCGGAACGGTCATGCTTTGAGGGGCGGAAAGCTGGGATACCAGTCTGCATGATTGCCTGCGTGGTTACCCATGCCGGGCTTGGTCAGCAGGCCGCGCGGTGCGATGTAGCTGCTGATATGGTGTTGCGGCGCCTCCGACCAACCGATGTTAAAGGCGCAGAGTTTGGGAAAGAACTGCAGTCGGCTGTAGGGCAGGTGGTCGTGCATCCACCAAGCCAGCGATCGCCAGTCCGCGCCGTCGGCATATTTGTCAGCAAACCATGGCACCACGACGCAAGCCATGGCGCCCATATGGCCATTGCTGTCCCTATGATCCCAAACATGGCGGCCCTTGGCGCGTTCTGAGCTGGCGCAGTTCAGATTATGTTCGTTGCCGAAGGCATTGACGGCGGCGTTGCGGTAGGAGGAGCGGATGGAAAGGCCGCCAAAACTGGCTTTCAACGGCTCCAACAATTCGGTGCATAGACGGCTGCCGGCGGCGATCGCCAGGTCTGGATTGTCGGGGATATTGGGGATGCCGTAAAAGACCGAAATCTCGCTGTAAAGAAAATCGCGCATGAAGAACGACGGCGACAGGCGCACCCGACCCAGCTCCTCCAGACCTTTCATGCTGCCTGGTTTACGCATTGCCGCGTAATCCCAAAAACCATTGGGCGAGGGCGAATAGGGCGGTCAGAACCAAGGGCCAGAAAGTGGCTAATCCGGTGGGCGCTTGCCACCATAGAAACAGGGCCACGCCACCGGCGAACAGCAATGGGGAGTGTCGCCAACAGGGTAATTTAATAGATCCGATATTCATATTTTAGATTAAAGAAAAAATATAAACAATTATATTATAAAGCATAATTTAGATCCTCTAAAAGATCATCGCCATCCTCGATGCCGACCGACAGGCGTATCAGTCCATCGCTGATGCCCAGCTCGGCACGGATTTCGGGGGGGATGGAGGCGTGGGTCATGATGGCGGGATGTTCGATCAGGCTTTCCACCCCGCCCAGGCTTTCGGCTAGCGAGAACAACGTGGTGCGTTCCAGGAAACGGCGGCTTTTTTCCAGCCCGCCCTTCAGCACGGCAGTCACCATGCCGCCGAAATAGTCCATTTGTAGGACTGCAAGCTTGTGCTGGGGATGGCTTGCCAGGCCGGGGTAGTAGACCGTCTCCACATCGTCATGGCCCTCTAGAAATTCGGCGATGGCCATGGCGTTCTCGCTGTGGCGCTGCATCCGTAGCGGCAGTGTTTTCAGGCCCCGCATGGCGAGAAAGGCATCGAACGGTCCGGCGATGGAGCCTACCGCGTTATGTAGGTAGGCTAGGCGCTCGCGCAGCTCGGCATCGTCACGGGCCACCACCATGCCGCCCACCATGTCGGAATGTCCATTTAGATACTTGGTCGCCGAATGCACCACCAAATCAAAGCCGAAATCCAGTGGCCGTTGCGCCACGGGGGAGGCGAAGGTGTTATCCGCCACGCATAAAATACCCTTGGGGGCGGCAACCCTGGCGATGGCGGTGAAATCCACTAGGCGCAACATGGGATTAGTCGGGCTTTCGATCCAGATCATCTTGGTTTCCGGGCGGATCGCCGCTTCCAGTGCTGCCGCGTCCGATAGATCCACATAGCTGAAATCCAGGCCGGCGGAGCGTTTGCGCACGTCCTGGAACAAGCGGTAGGTGCCGCCATAGAGATCGTCCATGGCAATCACGTGATCGCCGCTATCCAGCAGCTCCAGCACCGTACCGGAGGCCGCGAGTCCAGAGGCGAAGGCATAGCCCTGAGCGCCATTTTCCAGATCCGCGACGCAGGCTTCATAGGCCATGCGGGTGGGGTTTTGGCTGCGTGAGTATTCGTAACCCTTGTGGACGCCGGGGCTGTCCTGAACGTAGGTGGAGGTGGCATAGATGGGCACCATGATGGCGCCAGTGGTCGGGTCGGGTTTCTGGCCCGCGTGAATGGCGCGGGTGGCGATTCCGTGGCGGTTGCGTGACATGTCTCTCGACCTCGTATGATGGTGTTTTGAGATTTAGCCGCGTCCCCGGTAAGGGGCGACGCCTTGGTCCGGGATCCAAACGCTTGCGGGCGGTTCCCCCGTGGCATAAAAGACATCGATGGGGATGCCGCCACGGGGATACCAATAACCGCCGATACGCAGCCATTTTGGCGCCAGTAGTTCTATCAGCCGTTTGGCGATGGCGACTGTGCAGTCCTCGTGAAAAGCGGCATGATTGCGATGCGCGGCCAGGAACAGTTTCAGGGACTTGCTCTCAACGATCCATTCGTCCGGCAGATAGTCGATCACCAGATGGGCGAAATCCGGCTGGCCCGTTACCGGGCAGACAAAGGTGAATTCCGGACAGGCAAAGCGGATCAGGTAATCATCGCCCACACGAGGGTTCGCTACCTTTTCCAACACCGCCTCTTGGGGCGAAAGGGGCGCCTCGACCATTTGGCCCAATTGGCTCAGTTCACTCGTTTCCATTTCGGTCATGCCACCATCCGTGAAGCCTTGTCTCTATGCCAAGTAATATCAAGGAGCTTGCTGATTAGCCAGGGCGCTTCAAGGCCGGTGCAGGGTAATCAATGCTGCTGAGGGCCGTGCTCGTATTCCCGACAGCGGTTCAAACCTTTCACTGGCGCACACCCCCAAAGGTAGGCGGATCTGGCCGCCATGGGTATGGCCGCACAAATACAGAGCAATAGCGGCGGCGGCTGGATCGGCACCGGACAGATTGGCGCCGCTCATTTCGGTCTTGTCCAGTTTGCCTTTATAGATATTGGCGCCGGACAGATCGGTCATGTTCAGGGATGAACCCAGGAAACGTGCGGGTGTCAACGAAGTGCCGACCATGGAGGCGCCCGAGAGATCGATACCGGAGAAATTCACATTATCCAGATCCGCGCTATCCAGCACCGCGCGTTTGCCCTTGGCGCCAAAGCTGGCCATCCATTCGTCAGCCGTCTCGACGGTATCGCGCAGGTCGTCGGGCAGGCTATCGGCGGAGATAATAATTTCGGCCCCTGTCAGATCGGCGCCGCCGTAATCCATGCCTTCCAGTTCCTGCAAGGGAAAATCGGCCCACGCCCCACCGGAACCGCCCGAAAGCCAGCGTTTGGGCCGCGCCAGAGTGAGTTGAATTTCTTGCGTTATCATTATTTTCGACCACATGAAACGGGTGCAATAAGCCCGAGGGCATATTGCGCGTTCCAGGTAAAGATTGCCTTAAGGTTTGCCAGCCTGTGACAGGCTGCTCAATGACACTGTCGAGGCAATTTGACGGTTTATGGCTGGTTTGGGTTCGCCTTCCAGCCCATGGCGCGGAAGAAAATCGGCGCCAGGGTGACGATCAGTATTATCCGAACCAGGTGCATGGTGGCGACAAAGGCGGTGTCCACGTCCAGGGCCAGGGCGATCAGGCTCATTTCCGCCAAACCGCCGGGCGATAACGCCAATAGTAGCGCATACATGGGCAGGCCAAGGATAGGTGCGGCCACATAAGCAAAGGTGGTTGCCAGGGCCAGCATGCCAAGGGCCGAAATCACACCCAGAATAATTGGCCGGGCGGTCTTACGCAGATCAAGGCCGACAAACCTTGCGCCGATGGCGCCGCCGATCACGACCTGCGCCACCGCGATGATTTCAGCCGGTGGCCGCCCCTCGACGAAACCCGCCAGATAGGCGGCGGCGGAGACCACCATGGGGATGAAAATCTGACTGCCGGGCAGGGGCAGTTTCTGGCCGAGGATATATCCCACTATGGCGCAGGCCGCCAGAATGGCCAACTCCCCCTCTTGCGCCGCCGGTCGGCCTGCCAACACCCGGGCCGTATTGGGGATATCCAGATCCGCGATGCTGGCTAGGAACAGAGGTAGGAGGAAAACCACAACGAAGATCCGCGTGGCATGCACCAGGGCAATCGTGGGCGTATCGCCGCCCATGCGCTCGCCCACAAGGGTCATCTCACTTAGGCCCCCCGGCGTGCCGGAGAAATAGGCTGTCGCCCTGTCCATGCCGCCGATCCGTCTCAGGAACGACACCGCTACTACCGTCATCAAAGTGACGAAGATGGCGACGGTAAGGGCGCCAGCGCCCCAGTGCTGCAGTTGCTGCAGAATTTGCGGTGTGAAGGCGCTGCCAAGCAACGTTCCCAGCACCGCCGTCATGGATAGCCGCGTCGGCATGTGCAGGGCAATTGGCGCGCCGGATAGGGCGGCAATGGTGGTGAAGGTCATGCTGCCCAGCATCCAGGCCAGGGGTAGATTGAAATAGTAAAACACCGCGCCGCCTACGGCGCCCAGCGCGATGGAGAAGGTTAGACGGAGAACAAGACCCATACGCGCCTAATCTATAAAGCGACCAAGGCGCACCGCGGTCTGCCCCACGCGGGGGCGGTGGGTCGGCATGATCAGGACGCAATCATCGTGTGGCGTGGTCACGGGCTGGACGCCATCATGGCCGATGATGGTGCCGGCCTGGGCGATCACCTCCAGGCCGGTGAAGTCGTCGGTAAAGCGGAAGGCCTCGGTCTGAATGGTAATGGGGCCGACCACCTCGATCATTTTCTGTGGCGCTGGACTGTCGGCCAGATACGGCTTGGCCGTATCCCGGTCAATGACGCCCAAGGCATCAAGAAAATGGAACACCGTCTGGATGGCGACCTGGCGGGAGGTATCCTGCCAATGCTGACCGCATTCGATTAACAGCGCCGTCTTCTCGCCGCTATCCGCCGCAAAGGATCCATAGTCACGCATGCGTGGACCGGCGGTATGGCCCGGATCGGCGACCACATGTTCTGGCACGCCCATGGCCATGGCCAGACGCTGGCCCTTGGCCGCCGTGCCGCACAGCATCAGGGCCGGGCAGGGCAAATGCATGGAATGCAGATCCAGCAGGTAATCAGCCGTCGCCACGGCGCCACGTACCTGCCTCGCCCGGCTCAGCTCGGACGACTGGCGCTCGCCGTCCAGAATATCGTCTGACCACAGCCGGTTGAAATCTTCGTCCACGAGGCGCGAGGCGCCGGGATTTTCCGCGTCAAAGGAATGGTAGGCATCGACGTTGTTGAAGCACAGGGTCAGGCTGCCCTTGCTGGGCCGGATATTGTTTTTGAACAACACGGATAGCGCGTAGGCGCCGCAAACTTCGTTGCCGTGGGTCAGGGCGGTGATCAGGACATTTGGCCCAGGCTGACCGCTGTCAAAGCGGTGCAGGTAATCGATATCTGTATTGCCGGTACGATAGCCCGTGATGTCAATGGGCAGCAATTCCAGCCCGGCCGTCATGCCATGGCTCCATAGTCGATGGGCTGGTGGCGGTCCAAGGTGGTGCCGGCCCGAGGCATGGGATATTTCAGGCCGGAGGCGCAATTGAATAGAATGCTGCGGTCCTGAGCGCTGATCCTACCGTCCGCGACGGCGGCCTTCCAGGCGGCGTAGGTGGCGGCACCTTCGGGGCACAGCAGCATGCCGCCATTCCTGGACATGTCATCGCGGGCGGCGAAAATATCCTCGTCATCAATGGCGATGGCAAAGCCGCCCGATTGGCGCACCGCGCGCAAGATTAGGAAATCGCCCACCGCCGCCGGTACCCGGATTCCGGAGGCCATGGTGTGGGCATCGGGCCAAAGGTCCGCATGTTCGACACCATCGTCAAAGGCCTTGACGAGGGGCGCACACCCCGATGCCTGTACGGCGATCATCTTGGGCCGCTTGGAGCCGATCCAGCCCATGGCCTGCAACTCGTCGAACGCCTTCCACATGCCGATTAGGCCGGTGCCGCCGCCCGTGGGGTAAAAGATCGCATCGGGCAAATGCCAGCCGCATTGTTCGGCCAGTTCCAGGCCCATGGTTTTCTTGCCCTCGATCCGATACGGTTCCTTCAGGGTCGAGGCGTCGAACCAGCCCATGGCCTTCTTGCCGTCACCGACGATCTTGCCGCAATCATTGATCAGGCCATTGACGCAGTAGACCCGCGCCCCTTGTAGGGCAATCTCGCGGATATTGGTTTCGGGCGTGTCATCAGGGCAAAAGACAAAAGCCTCAATCCCGGCGGCCCGGCAATAGGCAGCCATGGCGGCGCCCGCGTTTCCGTTGGTGGGCATAGCCATGCGGGTGACACCAAGTTCTTTGGCCATGGAGACGGCCAGACACAAACCCCGTGCCTTGAACGAGCCCGTGGGCAGGCGGCCCTCGTCCTTGATCCAGAGATCGCCATCCACGCCTGGCGCCGGTATCAAGGGCGTCATGCATTCCCCTAACGAAAGGACGTTATCGATCGAACGGACGGGCAGGAATTCCCGGTAGCGCCACATATCGGGTGGACGCTCCGCCAATGTTTCCTTGCTCAGGCTTTGGGCCATGCTGTCGAGATCATAGCGTACCAAGAATGGCCGTCCGATGGATGATAGCCCGTGCAAGCGGTCCGCCTCGACCTCTTCGCCGCTTAGCCCGCATTCCAGGTGGGTCACGAAGGTTCGCCGTTCCTCGGACACATTGCGCCAGCTTGGCATTGCATCAGTCTGCATAGTTTATTCCATCATCAGTTACATCTTCAAAGGCGTCATCGTGTGATGTCATGGTAATCGGGTAGACCCCCGGCGGCGCGTGGCGGTAGGGCAGGGTGGTCAACTCGGCTGGGCCCCAGTCGGGCGTTTCGACGATCAATATGGCGCCCGCGATGGGTTCATAGGCGGCGCGAAAATGCGTCTTGGAGCGCAGTGCGATGATATCGAACTCATCGATATCCAGGCCGCATTGGGTAAACGGATCCGTATCCACCGCCGATGAGCTGACCGAGGTCACGATGACGGCGATCTTGCCATTATCGATGACCGCTGATTGGCCCAGATCAATCGTTTCGCCGTTACGATAGGGCCCGGTGATCTCGTAGCGCAGGGGTCCGGCGAATTTGATATAACCTGTGAAGAGCAATGGCAGGCCGGCCAGTTCCGATGATTTGCCGCCCAGGGTCAGCCTCAATTGGCTGTCGAGGCCGCTGGAAGTCGCCGCCATGGCCCCGATGGGATCGTGCAGATAGGGCACCGCCGCCCGGCCCAGATTTGGCCCACGTGCCAGCATGGCCTCCAGCAGATGGGTGGAATCGTTGCTTCTATCCGCATGTTCCAGCAGAACCACCGGGCGCACGCCCTCAGCTAGCAGCTCGGCCGCCTTGTCCAGGGCCGCTTCCGGATCATACAGCGGGGCCGAGTGATATAGCGCCTCCCGTGCCTCAGCCAGGCGCGCGCTTAGGCGTTCGGCGGCTCGGATCGCCAGAGCTTCATCACCATCCGCGATAGCCACGACCGTGGCGCCGATCGCTGGCACATCGGCATAGGCGAAACCGGTGAATATGGTGATATCCAGGATTCTTTTCTGTTCCGTTTCCACCCGCATTTCCGCCATGATATCGCTTAACGGCACGACTTCGGTGGCGGTGAAAATCGAGGGCAGGACCAGGCCGGGCCGGGCCATGGCCGTAACCGGGTTGATCTCGCCCGCCAGCTTGCCCAGCAGCAATTTCGCCGCGCGCGCGCCGGTTTCCGCCATGTCGGTGTGGGGGCTGCGGCGAAAACCACAGACCACATCGGCCAGCAGGGCTTTCTCCACACTCACATTGCCATGGAGATCCATGGCCATGGCGATGGGATAATCATCGCCCAGAACCGCGCGCAGGCGTAGCAGAAGGGTATGTTCAGGGTCCGTGTCGCCACGGGCGGCCATGGCGCCGTGCAGGTGCAGCAACAAACCATCCGCCTCTTCCCGCCATAGAGCTGCGCGCGAGAGCAATTCGTCGGCCATGGTCTCGAACGCTGCCGCCGCGACGGGACCCGATGGGGCGCATTCGGCCACGAGCAAACCTTCCACGGCGATTTCATTGTCCTGACAGACCTGGAGAAAGCCGCCAAATACCGTATTGGAGCCGGCGAATGTGCGCGCGATCTCATCACCCCGAACGGCGCGGTGTTCGAACGCGGCAAGCTCGGTTTCCTGGGGCAGGAAAGTGACGGTTTCATGCACCAGGCCACCAATTGCCAGGCGCTTTACGGCCTGGCTCATGGAATAAACTGTTCGTTCAAGATGCGTTCTTCTAGATTGTGTTCCGGATCAAACAAAAGATGCAGTTCGCTACCGCGGTCCTCGGCCACGTCAATCCGCACCACGGTGCGGATTTCCTGATTGTCGGCGACCACGGAAACCGGCCGCTTGTCCGGCTCCAGCACCTCGAAGCGGACCTGCGCCGAGGCCGGCAACAGTGCCCCACGCCAGCGCCTCGGCCGAAAGGCCGAGATTGGGGTAAGGCCCAGAATATTCGCCTCCAGCGGAATGATTGGGCCATGGGCCGAAAGATTGTAGGCGGTGCTGCCCGCCGGCGTGGCGATCAGGACGCCGTCGCAGACCAGTTCATCCAGGCGTACCTGGCCGTCGATGGCGATGCGGATCTTGGCTGCCTGGCGGGTTTCGCGAAATACCGATACCTCGTTAATGGCGATGGCCTGGTGCTCGGCCCCGGCGGCATCCAGGGCGGTCATGGTCAAGGGGTGGACCACGGCCCTTTGCGCGGCCTGCAACCGGTGCGGCAGATCATCAAGGGTGAATCTGTTCATCAAGAAGCCGACAGTGCCCTGGTTCATGCCATAGATGGGCAGGGACAGATGACGGGTCTCGTGCAGCACGGAGAGCATGAAACCATCGCCACCCAGGGCGATGACAACATCGGCCTGTTCGGGCCCCACGTCGTCATAGCGCTGACGTAGGTCCTGCATTGCCGCGCTGGCCTGCAGCGTCTCGCTCGCCATGAATGTCATTTTATCGCAGGCCATCCGCTATCCACCACTCTGCATATTCGACAACATCCCAGTTTCCCGTGCCACTATATAGCTTTCCAAGGTTTGGTATAATGCCAGATAACTGCATTTCCAAAGGGAAGAAATTATGCTGCCTCGCAAATTATCCACTGTTCTACTGTTTGTTGTTCTACTGTTTGTTCTGTTGCTTGGCCCTATTCTGACCGTTTCCTCCCGGGCGATCGCGGGCGACCGTCACGCCGGATACTATTATCCCCTGGTCAGCAGCCAGGAGAATTACCAAGCCCGCTCGCGAGTTATGGAAAATGTCGGCCGGGAAACACGGATCGGCTTTATAGTGGCGCAAATGAATGGCCAGCGGCAATTGCATTACCCACCGCGCTTCGCGATTCTCGCCAAGGGCCGGGAGGCGGAAAAACTGGTCATCGTCGGCCTTGACGAACATAGCTTCGCGACCTTGTACCGGGCCCGCGCTGTTCTGGCGCAATTGACTGCGTCGGCCCGGGGCAGCGCACTGTTCCGCGACATGGCGGTGGAGGATCTGTTTACCTTTTTTGACCTAGCCAAAATGCTCGGCTTCAAGCAGATAACGGTCAGTGATGGCAAAAATTACGCCCACCGCATAGACCTGAAATAGGACACAAAGACTAACTCTAGCGGAGGGGCCGGCACTGTCTTCTGCCGCGAAGCCACCGGAACAAAAGATAAAGCAGCCAAATCGCCAATACAGGCCAAGCATAAACCCGGGGACCATAATCATCGCCAGCGCGGCTGATGCTGGTGCGCCGTTCCGTGTCCTTTGCCTTCTTGGTCGGTAGGCTGGTCATGATAATGCCAAATTCCCGGCGCAAATCGGCCTCGGTGGCGACTGCGCGCCGGACGGCGCCCTTGGCATCAACCCGAAGCATTTGATTGGCCTTATCCAAGACAATGTCCTACCCTTGGCGCCGCGGATCGCCGTTGCCGCCGCCGGTGAAACCGCATGTTCCAGATATGGGATACCTAGATGGACGGCCTTGCTCAATGATTGTGCCTTGCCGTCAATGTCACCGGCTTTATTTTTGTGGCCGCCCGTACCGGTCCGGTCGATGGCGGCAGCAAAAGGCCCGCCAACAGCACGAGGGCTAGCGGCTATATGGTCACGAGATCCTAGCCGCCGGTCACGCTCATGTGGCGGGCCACGGCGGGGTCGGCGGCATCTCTGTCGATGATGAAGTCATGTCCCCTTGGCTTGCGGGCGATGGCGTCGCGGATTGCCTGTGAAAGCAGGTTATCGTCGGCTGATGCCCGCAACGGTGCCCGCAGATCGACGGCGTCGTTCTGGCCCAGGCACATAAATAAGGTGCCGGTGCAGGTCAGCCGGACCCGGTTGCAGGATTCGCAGAAATTATGGCTCAACGGCGTGATGAAACCCAGCCGCCGCCCGGTTTCCGCCACGGTGACATAGCTGGCCGGGCCGCCAGTTTGATGATCGCTGGGCAGCAAGGTCCAGCTCTGTTCCAGATTTTGCCGTACTTTGCGCAATGAAAGATGCTGTTCCGCCCTGTTTTGGCCGATATCGCCCATGGGCATAGCCTCGATCAGGGTCAAATCCATGCCGCGCTCGCCACACCATGCGATCATCTGGTCGAACTCGTCCTCATTGAGGTCGCGCATGGCAACCGCATTGATCTTGACCGCCAGACCGGCCTCCAAGGCGGCGTCTATGCCGGCGATGACACGGTCGAATTTTCCCCAGCGGGTGATGGCCAAAAACTTGTCATGGTTCAGAGTGTCCAGGGAGACGTTGATCCGGCGCACGCCGCAGGCATAAAGCGCGGCCGCATGGCGGGACAATTGCGAGCCGTTGGTGGTGACCGTCAGTTCGTCCAAGGCGCCACTGTCCAGATGGCGGCCCAATTGTTGAAACAGCCACATGATGTTGCGCCGCACCAGGGGTTCGCCCCCAGTTAGGCGCAGCCTGCGGACGCCCTGGTTGATGAAGGTGCGGCACAGGCGTTCCAATTCCTCAAGACTTAATACCTCGGCCTTGGGCAGGAAGGTCATATCTTCGGACATGCAATAGGCACAACGGAAATCACAACGGTCCGTGACTGAAACGCGCAGGTAATTGACGACACGCCCGAACGGGTCGATCATTCCTTGTTTGGTCGTTTGTCGATCAGTTGTTTCTTGGTCAGCCATTGCAAACTTGCCTCCGCCTGGCACTCAGGGCCAAATTCGATCCCGGGTCGCCAGCGCACCATTATCGACAAAATGCAGTATTTTCCACACCCCAGCCAATATATAACGCTTCTTATTATGCAATGTCCCGCGGCATATTGGCAGTCTTATTTTCCAAATTTCCACCGTTTGAAACCGTTGATTTCGAGCTGTTTTTTGATTCGCCTAACGGCGTTGAGAAGGCGCGGATCACGCTGCATTTGCACAGAACCAAAAAGGCGGATTCTCGCGTTATGAGTTAGAAAAACTGCGTCAAACGCACCACTTCGTCCTTGGACAGGCGGATTTCACCCAGGCCTAGCGCGGCTTTATCGCCCCGGTTCGCCGAATGGTTTGGTACGACACCTCGACACCTCGTTCAACCATGGGCTCCTCGACGTCTCGGAGGCTCAGATTAAATCGAACATACATCCAGATAGCGCGCTGGATGATCGATGATGGGACGTGGAGATTTCGATAGCTGATTACATTCATCCGGCAACCTTAACCGGATCAGCTCTGCTGACGCGCTCCAGTTTGTGACAAAGCCGGTTGACCAAATGCGGGCCTCATACACTTAAGTCCGTTGAACGCAATAATGCCCTTAAGTTTGCGGCTGAAGAAAATATATACCGAAAAGAGAGTTGGTATCTATCCAAGTCATTGTTGTTTTGTAACCGGCACGAGCTGCGAGTGCTCTAAACTCACCCGGGCTGTATTTATAGGAGTTCTCGGTATGAATGGTCTCATCTTTCTGGAAAGAAAACACCTCGCCGCCAAGGGTCACCGTCTGCTCGGACAGGCTGACCAAGTACATCTCAATCCGGCTCCTTTCTGCGTTATAGAAGGCATCATGACGAAAATGACACAAGTCGAACGTAGCCCCTAATTCACGGTTTAGGCGTGCCAGCAAGTTCAGATTGAAGGCCGCCGTAACGCCTTGGGTATCGTTATATGCAGCATGAAGAATGCGTTCGTCCTTTTTCAAATCAACACCAATCAGCATGGCGCCGTTTGGCCCGACAACCTCTTTCGTACCTATCAGAAACTCTATTGCCCCTTCATGGGTAAAATTACCAATGGTGGAGCCGGGAAAAAATCCGACCCGCAGCCCGGTACCGACCATTGCAGGGACAGCGAACGGCCTAACGAAATCTGCGGAAACCGCGTGCACCATCAAATCAGGATATTCTAGCGACAGGGCTTCCGTCACCACCAACAAGTGCTCTTTTGATATATCAACCGCTGTAAATGATTCTGGTTCAATAAGTGCGGAAAGCACGATCCGCATTTTCTCGGATGATCCGCATCCATATTCAATCATCTGGCATCCAGGCCCAATCAGTTCGGCAATCTCGCCTGCCATCGATTTCAGCAAACCCGTCTCAGCACGGGTCGGATAGTATTCCGGCAAATCGCAAATTTTCTGGAACAGGTCTGAACCTCTTTCATCGTAAAAGTATTTGCAGGGTAAGGTCTTCGGCGTGGATAACAAACCCGCCCTAACCTCTGCCAACATTTCAATGTTATCCGGGCGCGCATCCTCGAATGACGCCAGATCACGAACTTCTTGATTCATGATGAGCCTTTCAGGAACCCGATGTTACAAGTTTGCAGGTTCGAAATCCGCTGAATACATTCAAGCGATGGGGCTCGAAAAAGTTGCGATAGGTGCCACGCATCATGCGGCCGCGCGTTGTCCACGCCCCGCCCCGCAGAACTTTGGTGGAACCGAACAGCATGGTGGAATATTCCGTGTAGGCGTCGGCTGAAAAACCTGGGAAGGCTTGAAATGTATCCGCCGTCCATTCCCAGACATTACCCAGCATTTGCCGGCAGCCAAACGCGCTGTCACCAGCGGGAAGTGCCGCGACGTCGATGGGCCCCAGGGCCCGGCCATCCAGGTTGGCCCGACTCGGGTCGGGTAGCGCCTCGCCCCATGGGTAGTGCCGCTTGAGGGGCGCCAGGTCGCCGTCGGAACCCGCCTCGCCCAGGGCGGCGGCCTCCCATTCCGCTTCCGTCGGAAGGCGTAGTCCGGCCCAGCGGCAATAGGCGTTGGCCTCGTACCAGTTGACGTGAATGATAGCCTCATTGAGCGGTAAAGGCAGAACCTTTTCGAACCGTCTGAGCAGCCAATTGCTGGGACCGTCGGGCTGCCAATAAACGGGATGCTTGGCATCTGCCTCCATACACCAGGCCCAGCCGTCCTGATCCCAGTAGGCTTCGGTCTCGTAACCCCCCGAATCCACAAAGGCCTGGAATTCTCCATTTGTGACGGGCGCCATGGCAATTTCAAAGGGTGCGATCACCACTTCGTGGGCCCATTTTTCATTATCGAACAAAAATGGTGCGGATCTGTCCGCGCCCAGTGTAATCCGCCCTCCCGGCACCATCGCCCAGCCTGGATGACCGCCCGCCGCCCGCTCGGCAGAGACGTCTGCTGCAACGGCCAGATTTGGCGTCGGATACGCCAGGGTCTGGCGCGCCCACAGGTAGGCTTCGGTATGCATATCCTCGTGAAAGATGCCGAATTGATAGATGAAACTGTCCTGTTCGGACGCCATGCCGCCATTTCGGCTACCGACCAAACGCTCGGACAGGCGATCAAAAACCGCCTGCATGTAGGCCAAGGTACCCTGCCTGTCCGGTAGCGGCAGGTCCCACCTGACGTCGTGGTGAATGTTGATGGAGTCGTATAGTTCATCGGCCCGATCGCCAATGACACTGTCGTGGCCGTACAGCTGACGCAGGATGAAAAACTCATAGAAGTATGCGGTATGGGCAATTTCCCATTTTAAGGGATTTACGGTGCGGATTTTGGGGCCCATAAGCTGCTGATCGTCGAGGTCCTGGATCAGTTCCAGAGTGCGGTTGCGGGCGTCTTGCATGTTGGCGATTAAATGTGCGGTACTTACGGGCTGGGTCATGATGGGTCCCTGGATTGGAGTTTGCGCGTGAAGATTAGCCTAATCACCCCAGCCGGCAAACAATTGAAAAATGGCAACCGAACTACCGCCATGCGCTGGGCGCGGTTGTTGCGCAGGGCCGGTCACCGGGTCCGGGTTGCGACCGATTATGATGGCGGGGCGGTTGATCTACTGCTGGCCCTGCATGCGCGGCACAGCGCGGCGGCAGTACATCGTTATCGGGTCGCTGTGCCAATGGGGCCGCTGGTGATTGGCCTGGGCGGGACCGACGTCAATACGTTCTTGAAATCCGAGCCGGAACGAACTTATGGCGCGATGCAGATGGCGGATGCGTTGATCTGTCTGCATGACCTAATCGACGAGGCACTGCCGCCCGCTTTTCACAACAAGTTGCACGTGGTACGGCAATCTGCCTTGCCGTTGCCATCTCCCCGACGGGTGTCCAAGCAGCATGTCGATATTTGTGTAATTGGTCATCTGCGCGAAGAGAAAGACCCCTTTCGAGCCGCTCTGGCAACCCGGCATTTGCCCGCCGACTCCAGAGTGAGGGTTATTCATTTCGGCAAGGCGACGACCGCCGAATACGCAGACCGGGCAACCGCCGAAATGGCCCGAAACCCGCGTTATTTCTGGCGCGGGGAAGGGCCGGGTTGGCGCGTACGCCGGGAATTTTCCAAGACCCATGCCATGGTGATAAGTTCCCTACAGGAGGGCGGCGCCAATGTCGTTTCAGAAGCGCTTGTCGCCGGGGTGCCGGTCATCGCCAGTAACATTACCGGCAATATCGGACTACTGGGCCGGGACTACCCCGGCTATTTCGCCGTTCGTGATGAAGGCGCATTGGCCAAATTACTACACCGGACCGAGACGGAGCCAGCGTTCCTAAATTCACTTATGCGGCATGGGCAGAAGCTTGCGCCTTTATTCGCGCCGGACCGGGAACAGGCCAGCCTGAACCAAATCGTCAACCAGGTTACGCAACTAAGGTAATCGGCTCCAGGTGGTCAGTTCCCGCGCTGACCTTGCCGACGATAGAGGCTTGCTCATAGCCTAATTCATGCAATGCCTGGAGGCATGCTTCCGCCCGTTCTGGCTGAAGGCTGGCCAATAGGCCACCGGATGTCTGGGGATCAAACATCAGGGGATAGCGTTCGTGATACCGCACCGTGTCCATGTTGCGGATGGCGCGGCGCAGGCGAACGTTGGCTGGCTGCAAGGAACTGAGTATACCCAGACGCACCGTGTCCAGGGCGCCATCCATAATGGGCAGAGCAGCCATATCAATTTCCACATCCACGTTGGAGGCCTTGGTCATTTCCACGGTATGTCCCAGCAGACCGAACCCGGTCACGTCGGTGCAGGCACTGGCACCGTGACTGAATATACAAATCGCGGCCTTGCGATTCGACTGCACCATGGATTTCAACGCGTTTTGGATCCAACGGCCCTTAGCCTTTTGCTGCATATCGGCGGCAAATAATGTGCCGGTGCCCAGTGGTTTCGTCAGGATTAGGACATCGCCTGGCGCCATGCCGCCCTTTCGCAGAATGCTTTGACGATCCGCCAGGCCGTTGACAGAAAAACCCAACGCCAGTTCCGATCCCTCGCTGGTATGGCCGCCAACCAGGGTCGCGCCTGCATCGTTCAGCACTTCCATGGCGCCCGTCATCATTTCCCTGAGCGAAGCCTCGACCTTAGTTTCCAAGCCATAGGGCACCGTGGCGATGGCCAGGGCCGATTGCGCCTCTGCCCCCATGGCGAAAATATCACTGAGGGCGTGGTTGGCGGCGACCTGGCCGAAAACATAAGCATCGTCGATAAAGGCCCGGAAATAATCCACCGTATGGACCATTACCTTGCCATCGGGGATTTGCACCACGGCTGCGTCATCGGGCGCGTGCAGGCCCACCAGGACATCTTCGTTGGCAACCGGTTCCAACTCGGATAGGGCGCGGTTCAGAATATCCGCACCGACCTTGGCACCGCAACCGCCGCACCGCATCGCGATGGCCGAAATGTCGCTCAACGTGGCTTTGTCGGCCAGGCCAGGGTAGAGGGTCGCTGCGGTTTCTTCGGCCATTTCGGGTAGTTTATTGAACTTGCGCATAAACCGCTGATCAACCCAATCCTTCCATTTCCAAACCCAGCGTCCTTCCGCCGTCCAACCCCATTTCGCCGCGACCGCGTTTTTATTGCCCGTGGTAATCAGGACCAAAAATTTCTTCTGCGGCGAAAACGGCCGTGTCGTCTGGCCGACCAAGGCCCGCCGCAAATTATCATTCAATGGCGCGCCCTGTCGCACCGCGAATACGCCCGCCTTGGGGCGGGGGTGATTGATCACGGCGGCAATGTCACCGGCGGCAAAGATGTCGTCATGTGACGTGGACTGCAGCGTATCCTTAACTTGGATAAAACCCTCGTCATCGACATCCATTCCAGATTCGCCCAGCCATGACGGTGCGCCGGCAGCCGTGACCCAGAGAATTTCGTCCAACGCAATGGTTTTGCCTCCCACAATTGACAGTAAACCCGGCGCGACCTCCGCCACGGTAGCGCCATTGTGCAGATGAATATTCCGTGGCTCTATGTGGCGCGCAAACCGCCGCCGTACGCCCGATCCAAAATCCGGCAGAATGGGATCTGACCGGGACACCAGGTGAAATTCCAAGCCGTCGTCACTTTGCCCCTGTTCAGCCAGTAGATTGCCCAGGCGATATTGCACCGCCAACAATAACTCCATACCACCTGCGCCGGCGCCAACCACACCAATGCGATAGGAATCCGGGCTGCTCAGGACCCGATCAACCAGGCGTTGCCACCGGTTGATAAAGTTATTGATCGGCTTTACCGGAGTCGTATTTTCCGCGGCACCTTCGGTATCGTCAAAACTCGGCGTAGAACCGATGTTGATCGACAACACGTCATAGGGCACCGCCGGACGGCCCTGGCAGATCACCTGTTTGTTTACCGTGTCAATTTTGTTTGCTGTGTCGTGGTACAACCGGGCCCCGGCGAACTGGCACAGGGGCCGCAAATCAATGTGTACTTCGTCAAAATCATAATGACCCGCAACATATCCCGGCAACATGCCCGAATAGGGCGTATGCACGTCGCGAGCAATGACGGTCAGGCGCACGCCGGGCAGCGGCTTCATCGCAAATTTCTTTAAGACGATGACGTGGCTATGTCCGCCGCCCACTAATACCAGATCTTTTACGACCGCGTCCGAACTTGATTTCATAAGCTATACTGTCCCACAGGTTCCTAGCAGGTTGCTGAAAAAGTCAGCAACGTTTTGATTTTGCTTGCCTGATTTGTCGGCGGCAAGGTTGAAGTTGGGTTTGTTGTGCTATTTGCCTTGTTGCGGTGGGGTGTTTTCGCATTTCCGCTGTCACAAGACACACTTCGGTCTTGGCCATGGCGGCGCTTCCAGCAGTTTCGGCAGGCGGATTGGGTTGAAGGCGGCCAGTGCTAGGGTGAACTGAGCATCGACCCGCACACGGCCCCGGAACTTGCTCTGCCTGAGGCCGGCGCTCTGCTTTACCCAACCAAAGATTTCTTCGATGCGTTTGCGGATACGTTGGCTGATCTGATAGCCCGGGTGCCGGGCGGTGCGGCCATTGATCCTGGTCTTGCGCCGCTTGTCGGTTTTTCTGAGATGATCCTGTACGGCAAGGTGCGGCGTGACCTGGCGGGCCCGCAGCTCGTCGACAAAGTTCGCGACATCATAGCCCTTGTCACCAGCCAAGGTGATCCGTCACGGCAAGGCCGACTAGCCGGTCCTGCCGTCGGCCCTGTCGCTGACCTTGCCCCACCAAGTGCCTCGCCGCCGGGGTCATAGACAATGCGCCGCGCCAGTACAGGGCGGATGCCGAGCATCTTGGCGAAGGATAATTTAAAGATCAAAACCTGACACTGGTGTAATGATTTCAGGGCTAATTCGGCTGATACACTGCCGCCATCGTACCGGCGGTCGACTAGGCGTTCCGCTGCGACGGCGGACTCGTCGTCTTTGCCTTCGACAACCTTGCTGACCGTGGCCGACATCTGGTCGTCCAGGCTGTCGATATCGACATCGAAATTCTCGACAATATAGTTGCGCACCGCCACTGACACCCAATAACACATGTGTTCCACCAGCTCCGATGGCAGGTTGGGGCGGCGCACCAGCGGCTTTTGGTAACTATCGATACGCTTCGATTCCTCTGCCAGATACTCCAGAACGTCAGATGAAATGCCTGCATCCTGATTGTTCAGCAAGGTCGGGATGATGTCTTCCGTGCCGGTATCGACCAGGGCGGCGGGGACTTCCTCGCTGATATCCTTGCGGATGACGACCGCGTAAAGTGGGACCGCCGCAAGTAGGTGGAAGCCCGCGACGAGGCGCTTTTTTTAATGCAGTGACGAACCATCACCGGGCAAAAAATGCGCGCTTGACTTAGATCAATGTCAAGAAGTCCGCCCATATGTATCTTGCATTGAAGCTCACTACTGGATGTCTTCCTTCTGTTGGTTTGAGTGCCAGCAGAACATGCAACAGTAGCAAGGTGGCTGATGCTGGGATCTACCCAAGATCTCCACTAACGAGTCCCCTGGCGCTGCAATCCCCTGCAAGCGCCGAGGGCTGCGGTCCCCCATCCGCAGCCCTCATCTTAGGAATGGCTGCGTTGTGATCCTCTATGGTCGACGTGGCCATTTCTTCGTTCAAGGGTCTTCATTCAGAGGTCTTCGTTCGGGGCCTCTGTTTCCATATTTCCAGCGTCTTATTCATAGCTTCCTCTTGCCAGCGGCGGTGGTGCGGCGCGATGATGGCGGTGGCCCAAATGTAGAAGTTTTAAAAACGCGAAGGGGGTACCAGCCATGGCGACCATCACCTATCTGACCAAGATTCAGTTTGATTTCGGCGCGGTGCAATTGTTGGCGGGAGAAATGGCCGAACTGGGCATGACCCGGCCGTTGCTGGTCACCGACAAAGGTGTGCGCACGGTTGGCTTGTTGGACAAGGTCATGGAGCATCTGCCCAAACAATGCCCGGCAGAAATTTTTGACGCGACGCCGGAAAACCCTACGGAGGCGGCCATGACAGTGGCCCTGGCGCAATATCGGGAAGCGGGCTGCGATGGTTTGATTGGCGTCGGCGGCGGCTCGTCGATGGATCTGGCCAAGGCAATTGCCTTGATGGCAACTCATCCTGGCGAGCTGTCGGAATATATGTCGATTATGGGTGGGGCGCCTAAGATCACGGTGGCCATGGCGCCGGTGATAGCTATTCCGACCACCGCCGGTACGGGCAGCGAGGTGGGCCGGGGCGCCATCATAATTCTGGACGATGGTCGAAAACTCGGCTTTGGCAGCCCGCACGTGATCCCCAAGGTGGCCATATGCGATCCGGAGCTGACTTTTTCCATGCCCAAGATGCTGACGGCGGGCACGGGGATGGACGCCTTCGCCCATTGTTTTGAAACCTTTTGTGGCTCCGCCATCAACCCGCCCGCCGATGCCATCGCCACCGATGGCCTGGGCCGCGCCATCCGCTTTATTGAACAGGCTGTGGCCGATGGCAGCGACCCGGAGGCGCGCTGGCAAATGATGACGGCGTCCATGGAAGGGGCCATGGCCTTCCAAAAGGGCCTGGGCGCGGTCCATGGCATGTCCCATCCCCTGGGTTCGATTCAGGATCCGATCCTCCATCACGGCACCTTGAATGCGGTCTGTTTGCCGGCCGTCATCCGCTATAACGCCGATGCGGTGGGTGATAAGTACGGATGGGTCAAACAGATCTGGGGCCTGCCGGCGAACGTAGATCTGGCCGACGAGGTTGCGGCCCTGAACGCCCGCCTGGGGCTGCCGGCCGATTTGCGCGAAATGGGCCTGGATGAGGCAATGATCGAACCGTTGATCCCTCATGCGGTGGCGGATCACACCACGGCGACCAATCCCAAACCACTGACGGCGGATGATTATCGCGCGTTGTTCATGGAAACCCTGGGCTAGGAGTTACGAGATGGCTTTTGCCGACAAGGATGATGTACAGCGGCTGCAGGACTTGCTAGAGGGCGCCGAAGACGTGGTGATCTTTACCGGCGCGGGGATCAGCACGGAGTCAGGTATCCCTGATTTTCGCAGTCCCGGTGGATTGTGGACCAAGTACAAACCGATCGATTTCAGTGACTTTATGGCTTCGGAGGAAATGCGCCGGGAATCCTGGCGGCGTAAATTCGCCATGGACCGGACCATGGCCACGGCCGAGCCGAACCGGGGCCACCGCGCCGTTGCCCGACTGGTAGATACTGGCAAGGTTTCCGCCGTGATTACACAGAACGTCGATGGCTTGCACCAGGCCTCGGGCATTCCGGATATGCAGGTGATAGAGCTGCATGGTAACGCCACCTATGCCAAATGCCTGGGCTGCGGCCTGCGCCATGAACTCGATCCCATCAAGGAAGCCTTTCTGGCGGATGAAACCATGCCGATCTGCGCCGGCTGCGGCAGCGAATTCATGAAGACTGCGACGATTTCGTTTGGCCAATCCATGCCGGAGGCCGAGATGGCCCGGGCCCAGCGTGAAACCCTGGCCTGTGATCTGTTCATTGCCATCGGATCTTCGTTGGTGGTTTATCCGGCGGCTGGCTTTCCGGTGATGGCAAAACAAAACGGTTGCGGCATGGTTATTCTGAACCGCGAGCCCACGGACCTGGACCAATATGCCGACCTTGTCATTAATGGCGAGATCGGGCCGACCCTGGGTGATGCGGTCGCGGTGAACTAGGCGGGGGATAAGGCATGGCACTGGACGAAAAATACATCCAGGAAGCCGCCGACCGGGTGATGATCCAGGATTTGCTGGGCCGCTACGCCTTCGCCATTGACTACGAGACCAATGATCCTGGCGCCTGGGCCGCCTTATTCGCCGAGGACGGCCGCTTTGAAATCCCGATCATGAAAGTCGTGGTCGAGGGGCGGGATGAACTACGCGATTTCGCCGCCGGCCTGCAACGCACCATCCCCGGACTGCATCACCTCATGACTAATGTGATGATCGATGTGGACGGTGATCGGGCCAGTGGTAAGTGCGAGTTGAACGAATTCTTGCTGCGGCCGGAGGCGATCTACACCAACCTGCAAGGCTGGTACGAAGATGAATACCTGCGCAATGGCCGCCATTGGCTGTTCCAGACGCGCAAGGTTTTCGTGCCCAGGGATTCTAGCCGGGTCACGACGGGCGGCAAAATCGGCGAGTATTTCAAGGCCTATCTGGAGTATTGCCGGCAATACCGGTGCGAGCCATAAGGCTTAGAACTCCATGATGTCTGCCAGCATGGACCTGCTCCGCGTCCATTCCGCGTGGTTGCGGGCAATTGTTTCCAACAGAGACGGTGGCGGTTGTATCTCCTGCGAAAAACGTTCGTCGGCGGTTAGCTTTTCGCGCCAAGCATGGACCTTTGGATGTATACGGGCAAAAGGATAGCCGCCGAATTGCAGCCGGCTGGCATAGACGAACCAGGCGATATCCATGACGCTGATGCACTGGCCCAGAATATAGGGTGCCCAAGACAGCCGTTGCTCCAAATCATCAAAAGCCGCGCGGAACTTGGCCAACGAGGCGCGTGTCGTATCATCTGGGATGCCCTGGCTTGCTAGGCGCTGGTAGAATTCGATTTCAGGGGCCCGCTTGTCATGGTCGGGTTCGCTGTTGACGGTGCCGCTGCCGTCGTCGTAACGGGCCAGCATCTCCGGTGTCTTGTTCGAGGCCGTGCGCCCAATGACAAAACGGAAGCTCAAGGTCCGCAGATCCAGATGCAGATCATCCTCCTGCCGCAGCATCGCCGTGACCTCCTCTGCCTGCATGGCCGGGATCAGGCATGGCTCGGGAAATTCACGTTCCAGAAAGCATAGGATATCATTGCTTTCAATATGTACGGCGCCGTCCCGGACCAGGACCGGTACCAGGCCGCGCGGATTGATGCCCAGGAACCATTCCCCATAGGTCTCGCTTTTCGCCAGGTCCATCTCGTGACCTTGCCATTCGATGCCCTTGAGGTTGAGAAATATCCGCAGTTTCTGCGAACAGGACGACATCCGCCCGTGCAGGAGATGTAGGCCCTGCCAATTCAGAACCTCGCGGGTATGGATATCGCTATCGCTCAGTTGTACCAAGACATCATACCCGGCGGGGGATCTTATAGCCGACGGACTCCCGGTCCCAGGTGCGGTTGGTGATGCCGGCCTGCCGCAGCGGTTCCTTCTGGATTTTGCCCGTGGCGGTTTTCGCCACCTCCGCCACCGCCTCGATATAGCGGGGCACGGCAAAGCGGGGGATGTTTTCGGCGCAATAATCTAACAGGGCGACATTGTCGATCTCCACACCGCTTGGCGTGACGATATAGGCCTTGACCTCGTCCTCGCCGCCCGTGCCCTCGATCTCGACACGTATGCCGACAACGGCGCTTTCCACCACATCGGGGTGGTCGTTCAGAACCTGTTCAATTTCAAACGAGGAAATGTTTTCGCCACGCCGGCGGATGCGGTCCTTGATGCGGTCGGCATAGTACAGCCGGCCCTCCGTGTCGAAATAACCGGCGTCGCCAGTATGGAACCATAAATTACGCCAAGTCTCGACGGTCTTCTCGGGCATCCGGTAATAGCCTTGACTAAAGCAGAACTGCACCTTGGGCCGGACGACAATTTCTCCGATCTCGCCTTGGGGCAGGGGGGCATCCGTCTCCGAGTTGAAGATGGCGACTTCAAAAAAATCGTCTAGTACGTGCCCGGCCATGCCTGGCGACAGAGGGTCGTCTTCGTTGGTATAGCAGGGGAGATTGACTTCCGTCATGCCATACGCCTGTATGAATTTGAATCCGAAGCGTTTCTCCATTGCATCGCCCCACTCGGCGGCTATGGGCACCGCCATCACGGTACGCATTTTGTGATCGCGGTCGTATTCGGTTTCCGGCGTGCGGAAGATAAATTCGGGTATAACGCCGAGCGCATTGGTCACGGTGGCGCCGCAGGCGCGCACATCATCCAACCAGCGGGCCGGTGAAAAACGCTCAATGCAAAATACTTTCGAGCCGCTGATCAGCGAGCTGACCACCTGCAAAAACAGCCCCATAGCATGGAACAGAGGCATGCAGACATATTGGCAATCGTCTTTCGTCATCGCCATGGAACGGGCCATGCCGTAGCCGAACAGATAGCAATGGGCATGCGGCATCAGCACGCCCTTGGAGGGCCCCGTCGTGCCTGAGGTATACATAATGCAGGCGATGTCCTGAGGCTTCCGCGTCACCAATACATCGTCTTTCGCGCCGTCGAGTCCGGAAAGATTTTCGAACGTCATGGCCTCTGCCTTCGCTAGGACGGCCGGGCGTTCCTTGGGGACATGCCCTGCCACATAGATAATGGTGGCAAGGCTTTCATTTCCCGCCTTCACCGCATCAAAGGCGTCACGCAGATCGTGGTCAAGGAAGAGCAAGCGTGGCTCGGTGTTGGACATCTGATGGGTTAGAAAGGCGCCCTTAAGCTCCGTATTGATGGGTACAAAAATCGCGCCCACCTTCATGGTTGCGAACATCGCCAGCATGAACTCGATACGGTTCTTCAACATCACCATGACCCGGTCGCCCGGTGCCACGCCAAGGCTGGCTAGATTGCGGGCCAACTGGTCGCTGTCGCGATGCAGCGAGGCGAAACTTAACGACGTCCCATGCTCGAACGACATGAACTCCCGCTCGCCATGGGCTTCCGCCTGACGCTGTAACAAACCGGTAAGCGTCCAACTTGAAATATCCTGCATCATACCGTGCGAAGCTCCCCTACTACGTTGCAGATACCACGCTGCAGATTTGTCTTGTGTTTTTTATCCGACCATAATGCCAGCAGCGGCGCCGGGATGCCATGAATGTATATCGCGGCGCCAGGGAGAGAAGACGAAATGAGCATAGAGCTTTATTTGGCCTTTTGCCTGGCTACCACGTTGATGATCATGCTGCCGGGCCCCGTCGTTAGCCTAGTCGTGGCGCAATCGCTGCGTCATGGCACGGGCACGGGACTGGCCACCGTGGCGGGGTCCAGCCTGGGCAATGCATTGCTAGTGGGGCTGGGCGCTTTCGGTCTGTCAACGGTCATGGTTCTGTTGGCGGACCTGTTCGATCTGATCCGCTGGCTAGGCGCAGGATACCTGGTTTGGCTGGGCCTCAAGGAACTACGCGGCAGGGGCGTCCTGCTTGATGAGACGGATACAGGCGCCCGCCGGACGAAATCAGCCGTGTTCTGGCAAGGTATCCTGGTCGCTATCACCAACCCCAAGGCAATGCTGTTCTATGTTGCCTTTTTTCCGCAGTTTATTGATCCCGTGGCGCCCGTGGAGCCACAATTGGCCCTGATGAGCGTTAGCTTTGTCGTCATCGCGATCATATTCGATTCCGGTTATGCTTTGTTAGCGGGCCGCTTGCGTGGTTATTTCCAGAGCGTCCGGCGGGCCCGCACCTGCAGCCGTATCACCGGTTGTCTACTGATCGGCACTGGTATCGGCCTGGCACTGGCGAGGCGTTAAGGAGGAGAAGCGGATGCAGTACGATTACATCGTCATTGGTTCGGGATCAGGGGGCGCTGCGGTGGCGGGCCGCTTGTCCGAGAACGGCAAGACTTCCGTGTTGTTGCTGGAAGCGGGCAGCAAGGACCGCCATCCCTTTATTCATATCCCCGTGCTGTTTCCGCATTTGCTGACCAATCCAAAGACGACCTGGCTGCGCAAATCCGAGCCTGTGCCGGGCCTGAACGGGCGCGAGATGTTTTTTCCCTCGGGCAAGGTGCTGGGTGGTTCTTCCTCCATCAATGGCATGCTCTACATTCGCGGACAGGCTCAGGATTACGACGACTGGCGCGATGCCGGCAATGACGGCTGGGGCTGGGACGATGTGCTGCCGTTATACAAAAAGATGGAGGATAACCAACACGGCGCGAACGAGAGCCACGGTGTCGGCGGGCCCATCGCGGTTTCCAATACCCTGCCCAGCAACGACTCCTCGCACAAGTTTCTCGCCTCGGCGGTGGCCACAGGCATCCCGCGTATCGATGATCTGAATACCGGCGATCAGCACGGTATCGCTACCGTGCAGGGCACCATCCGCAATGGCCGTCGTGCCTCCGCCGCGCAAGGTTATCTGAAGCCGGCGAGAAACCGCGCTAATCTGAACATTCAAACCGGTGCCAATGTTGCCCGCATCCTGCTCGACGGCACCCGTGTCGCCGGCGTTGAATACCGTGACAACGGCGGTGCCGTCCATATGGTGCAGGCGGGGCGGGAGGTGATCCTGGCGGCCAGCGCGATTGGTTCACCACAGATCCTGCTGCAATCGGGCATCGGGAATAGGGCCGAGCTTAAAGACGTCGGCATCGAGCCGGCCCATCATTTGCCCGGCGTCGGCAAGAACCTGCATGACCATGCCTTCGTGCATCTGCAGCCACGTTTGAAGGCGGCCTATCCAACCCTGAACCAGATGCTCAACAACAAATCGCGCATGGGGTTCGAGCTACTGCGCTATGGCATCACCCGCACTGGCGCCTTCGGGCTGACCAGTACCGAAATCTGCGGCTTTCTCGATTCTACGGGAGCGGGCGGGCGGCCGGATATTCAGATCAATTACCGACCCTTCAGCTTTGACTATTCCTCGGAAGGCGGCTTTGTCTTTCACCCGTTTCCGGGCGGTACAGCCTCGATCTGTTTTACCCGCCCGAAAAGCCGGGGTGATGTGCGTCTTGTCGCGCATGACGGCGGCACACGCCTGGCGATCCAGCCGAACTATCTGGACCAAGATGAAGATGTACAGGGCATGCTGCGCGGGGTGAAAATCCTGCGCCGGATCCTTAACACGGAACCGTTCGCCGATTATCTGGAGGGCGAGCATGGCCCTGCCGCCAAGGCCAATACGGACGAGGAGATCATCCAGCATATCCGAAACAGTGCCGCGACCATCTATCATCCCGTGGGCACCTGTAAGATGGGCAACGATGAGATGGCAGTGGTCGATGATCGTTTGCGGGTGCGGGGCCTGTCGGACCTGCGTATCGCCGATGCCTCGATCATGCCGGTGGTCACCTCGGGCAACACCAATGCGCCCGCCATGATGGTCGGCGAAAAATGCGCCGATATGATTCTCAGTGAACGCAATCGGTGAGCGCAATCTGTTTTCACGGTAAAGGTATGGCACCAGTATGACGCAGGCGTTTTCAAATATCCGAATTCTGGATTTTACCCAGGTTCTGGCCGGGCCTTTCGCGGCCCAGCAACTATCCCTGTTGGGGGCGGAAGTGATCAAGGTGGAGCAACCGGGCGACGGCGACCAAGTTCGCCGGCTGATTTGTGGTGACGAATTGCGCGCCCTGGGCCTGTCGCCAAGTTACCTGATGTGCAATGTCAATAAGCGCGGCATCGTGCTTGATTTGAAGGCGCCGGAGGCCAAGGAAATCGTTACTCGCCTGATCCGGGAAAGCGATGTGGTGATGGAGAACTTCAAAGCCGGGCAGATGGACCGCCTTGGCTTTGGTTACGAGTTCGCCAAGTCGATTAGGCCCGATATTATTTATTGTTCGATCTCGGGCTATGGCCAACAAGGCCCAAAGGCCGGCGTGCCGGCCTATGATGGCGCGATCCAGGCGGCTTCGGGCATGATGAACGTAAACGGCCATCCCGAAACCGGGCCAACCCGAGCCGCCTTTTTCCCGGTCGATATGTCAACCGGTCTGACGGCGGCGCTGGCGATATCCGGGGCGCTGTATCGGCGCAAGGAAACTGGCGAGGGGCAGCGTCTTGATGTCGCTATGCTGGATAGTGCGCTGACGTTGCAGGCCTCGCGGGTGGTTTGCCACACGGTGGAGGGCGAGGAGGCGACGCTGGACGGAAATGAATCCGTGACCCGGATGCCGACGGCGAATGTCTATCCCACCACCGATGGCCATCTGCAAATTGCCGCCGTTCAGGAATCTCAGGTCAAGGCCTTGTTCGACACCATCGGGATCGGCGCGCTGTTGGACGATCCCCGCTATGCCGACCGTGATGGGCGCATCGAACATGGCGAATTTCTGAAAGGCCAGATCACCAACGCCCTAGCCACAGATAGCGCCAAGAACTGGGCCACGAAACTGCAGGCCGCGAAAGTGCCTATCGCCAAGATCAACCGCTATGCCGATGTGGTTGCCGACGAGCAGATGGCCCATCGCGACATTTTTACCGATGTCGATGGCCCGCCAAGCCTGGGCGGCAGCCAGAAATTGGTTATCGCCGCCTATATGGCCGATGTGGACGGCCCCGCGGTACGCCATCCCGCCCCCGACCATGGCCAGCATACGGACGAGGTCCTGGGCGAGATAGGGTATACAGATGCGGAAATCGCTGGTTTTCATGACAGCGGCGCGGTTTAGGCCTTTTCTAGAACGCTGGATTGACCATTTGTACGTATGAATTACATAATTACGTACAATACGTAATTCAGCGATCAAGGCATCAGGAGCATGCTCCTCACCTTGAACATAGACCCGCCCCATGTGACGGACCTGAAAAGCCATGCCAGACAACGCGGTGTCCGGGCCTCGTGCCTTGTCACCGGTATCATTGACGGTTTGAGTTCTGAACCGCGCCCGCCATTCCTGGGCCAAAGCATCCGGCGGCTGCGCCAACACCGCGCGGCCCTGGTGCTGCAGGGCTTGTTGAACATCGCCGTCTTTGGCCCCGTCGCCCGTGGTGAAGAGCAGCCGGGCAACGATGCCGACCTGTTGGTCAAGGTCGCGGGCGATATGGACGCCTTTCGTCTGGCTGCGTTGCAGGCGGATCTGGCGGAGATATTGGGTGCGCTGGTCGAGATTATGACCCTGCCCAAACTGAAAGCGGCCTTTTTGACATTGCAGCAACGGCACTCCATGCCGGACGGGGCGGCGGGCGCCGATTTCGATCCGTTTTGAGGGGCGAGCGAAAATTAAGAGAAAAGCGTAACGTTTAAATTAGTGCTGTCCAATAATCGAACGCTCCTGACGGACGCATGATAGCGGCAAGCCTTTTCCACATAAGGACCGAAAGTTTCAACCCCTGTCCTGAACATTACCAGCACTTTGATGCTTTCGCGACCCATAACACGACCATTAGAGCTAGGATAGGGGCCAGAAACGACCTAAGTGGCCATAAAAAATTGCCGCCAATCCACCCGAATATGACCGATAGTACAATACCCGCGCTGGTCAATTGAAGCCTGGAGAAGCGGCGACTTTTTTTCTTCTTCGATGTCTCTCTTTTTCTTGTCCTTCCAGCACTCTTTTAGGCTTTTTTCGGTACTCTTTGCGGCGCTCCACGATCTCGGCCGCACGCTGCACTGCTTGTCGCTGCGACACGTAAAACTCTTTCATTTCATCGTTAACAATAGCTGATTAGTTTCTTAATACACGTTGAAAAAGAGGACGCTACCTTTTCCAATTGTAGCCATCGATGTGAGACGTTCGTAACCCTATCTTTGCTAAACGCCGCTCCCAATCACCGCCATGGCTTCGACTTCGACCAGCAGTTCCGGCATTACCAACGCTGGCGTGGCGACCGCCGTGGAGGCGGGGACGCCGTCAGGAAAGGCCTCGGTACGGGCCTTGCCGAATTCGCCGTAGGTGGAAATATCGGTCAGGTAGGTGGTGATCTTGACCACATCGGCCATGCTTGCCCCGGCGCTGCTCATGGCCTCTTCGATGTTCTTGAAGATCTGTTTTGATTGGGCGTAAACATCGCCCACGCCCACGATATTGCCCGTGCCGTCCAGGGCCACGATGCCGGACAATTGTACCGTATCGCCCAGCTTTACTCCGGCGGAGATATTGTATTTCTTGGTCCAGGCCCAGCCCGGATCGAGGCGCTCTTGTTTCATCGTGTTCTCCTTCGCATGGGTTGAAATTGAACGCGGGTGCCAAATCATGCTGCCTCGAAACCCTTGACCATGGCGGCCCATTTCTCCACCGGGTCCTGGTCGGGGATGGGATAATAGGTCGCGATGCGCTGCACCAGGCGAGTATAGCGTTGTTTCAACAACCCGCCCAGCTGGCCGAAATCGGTTGAAACCGCGACCTCGGCCATCAATTTGTCGGGCACCTTGGCGGCGATGTTTTCGAAATCGCCGGTGCGTACGATGCCGCTTAGTTCCTTGCCCAGATCCTCCAGGCCGTGATGGCGCAACAGGGCGCGGTAGTTTGGCGTCGAGGCATAGAAGGCGATCTGTTCGCGGATCTGCTGCTCTGACGCCGCGCGCTCGGCCTCCGTTTCACCCAGGACACAGAAGACGGAGGCATGCAGGTCCAGATCATCCACCGTTTTGCCGGACATCTTCGCACCTTCGTCCACCGCCGGGCGCACCACGTCACGCAGATAGGCGGTGGAATGCATGGGATGCACATGGAAGCCGTCCGCGACCTCGCCCGCCGCTTGGCACATGCGCGGATTGACGCCGGCAACATAGATCGGGATACGCGGGTGCTCAATGGCGCCGGGGATAAAGGCGGGATTGGTCAGGATGAATTTATAGAACGAACCCTCGTAGGACGGTTGGCCACCGTTCTGAAAATTATCGAAAATGGCGCGCAGGCAGCGGATGTAATCGGTCAGCCGCGCGGCGGGATGTTCGAACGGCATATCGTAGCGCCGCTCGATATGCGCCCGCACCTGCGTGCCCAGACCAAGATGGAAACGGCCAGCCGACGCCTGTTGTAGGTCCCAGGCTGCCTGTGCCGTGGCGAACGGACTGCGGCCAAAGGCGACGGCGATGTTGGTGCCGATCTGGATCTTTTCCGTCGCCATGGCCGCCGCCATCAGGGGCAGGAACGGATCGTGCCCGGCCTCGAAACTCCAGACCGCATCGAAGCCCATGGCCTCCATGCGCCGTGCCATCTCCGCCGCCTTGCCCGGATAAAGGCTGCCCAGTTGCGCGTCGATCTTCATGCTCGGCTTCCTACTCTAAATTACATCATTATCGCGAAAGGCCTGGATGACGGCTGCATCATAGCCCAGTTCGGCCAGTACTTCTTCGGTATGTTGGCCCAGGCGCGGGCCGGCGGAGGTCACTTTCGGCTCGCCGTTGGAGGCATGGAAACCGGCCCCCGTCATGGTCAACTCGCCTTCCACCCCTGGCGGTGCTGGCACTGTAGCCAGAATGCCCCGGTGTTCCAGTTGGGGAAACTCCATCAGTTGTTTCAAGCTGTTCACGGGGGCGGTGGGGATCCCCTCATTACCCAGACGCTCGATCCAGTGGGCGGTCGTCTCAGCCGCCAGAACGTCGCCAATCAAGGCCTTGACCTCATCCGCGTGTTCGACCCGGCCTTGCGACGTGGTAAAGCGTGGATCGTCGGCCCATTCGGGCTTGCCCAGGGCTTGCACCAGTGTCGCTGTCATCCTGTCGGTGATAACGCTGACCTGCATATGGCCATCCTTGGTGGGCCAGGTATTGGCGGTGCCCTGAAAGGTGGGCGAGGTATTGCCCACCAGCGCCGGTTCCTCCCTGGTGGCAAGATATTTGTTCAGGTTGGGGCTCATGATGGTCATGGCGCTGTCCAGCATGGAAACATCCAGGTGCTGTCCTTCGCCCGTGTGCGTGCGCCGGAACAGGGCGGAGGAGATGGCGAAGGCGGCGGTGATCCCGGTGGAGATATCGGCCGGCATATAACCCGCCCGCATGGGCCCGCTTTCGGGCGTGCCGGTAATGCCCATCATGCCCGAAACCGCCTGAATGGCACCATCATAGGCCGCCTTGCCCGCCATGGGCCCCTGCTGGCCATAGCCTGAGACAGAGCAATAGATGATATCCGGCTTGACCGCGCGGACCGCGTCATAGTCATAGCCCAGACGCTTGATCACCCCGGCCTTGAAATTTTCCAGCAGCACGTCGGCATCGGCCAGCAGGCGGTGGATTATTTCCTTGGCATCAGGATGCTTCAGATCGACGGTAATGGCGCGTTTGTTGGCGTTCACCCCCATGAAACCGGGCGACAGTTTCAGGTCCGCCAGTTTGTTGTTAGCCATGGTGGTGCGCATCTGATCGCCCACGCCGGGCTGTTCAACCTTGATCACGTCTGCTCCCAGCATGGCCAACTGCCCGGAGGCGAAGGGCCCGGCCAGGACCTGGGAAAAATCGACAATGCGGATACCTTCGAAAGCCTGCGTCATTCTTTGCACTCCTGAACCTGTATTTATGGCATTATTTCATAAGGTATGGGGGAAGAAGCGGCAATGGCGAACCCGGATCTTAAGGCTATGCGGGCTAAACTGAAGTGAGGGCGAAATGTCGGTTGTGGAAGAACGAACACGGACATTCCTGAAAAACTGGTACAAAGCGGTAGCGGCGAAGGACATTGCCGCCGTCGCCGAAACTCTGGCCGACGATGCGGAAATAGCCTCGCCCGCCTATTGGGCCCCGAAAGGACCAAAAGCGTATGTTGTCGGTGTCTTGACCGGGGTCATGGGCGCCTTCGAGGATTTTTGCTACGAAGGGAAATGGATCGAAGGATCGGAGATTATCCTGGAGTTTAGCGCCCGGATCGGCGACACCAGGCTGCGTGGTATTGATCGTATCAGTCTGGATGACGAGGGCCGGGTGCGCCATATTGAGGTGATGATCCGGCCTATCAACGGTCTGATGGCGTTGGCGGAAAAGGTCCGCGATCATCTGGCGGCTAACAATTGACACTAATTTTGGAGACGACTTGATGAAAGAGACATTACAGACGGGCCTGAAGACTACGCGCCGCTACAACGTTGATAAGGACAAGACCATTGATTTCATGGGCGATGCGTTGCGGGTATATGCTACGCCGATGATGGTGATGGATGTGGAGCGGACGTGTCTCGATCTGATGGCCGAACACGCCGATGATGGTGAGAGTTCCGTCGGCGCCCGGGTCGAGATTGACCATATGGGACCGACCCTGATGGATATGTGGGTCGAGGTGCGGGCCGAGGTGGTAGAGGTCAAGGGCCCGAAGGTGGTCTTCGACGTGGAAATCCACGATGCTCTTGATCAGGTCGGCAAAGCGCATCATATCCGCTTCATGATCGACAAGGCCGGACAGCAAGGCCGGCTGGAGAAAAAGCGCGCTAAGGCTAAAGATGCCGGCGCGCTGTAGGTCGATCACAGTAGCTTAGTCAATGTAGGTCAATCGGGGTTGATGCTTAGCAACCAGGTCTGGCCGCTTCAACGTCGTTGAAGGTACGGGTTGGGTAGGGATTTTTTTGTTGCGTCAGCAACAATTTGCCCACCACCCGACCGGTCTTGGCGCCATAATCGACCACGATAATGCCGCCCTTGTCCAGAATTGTCTTGGGTCTTTCCATCATGGGCCTTACGTGGTCTTTATCACGGTGCGCGCGGGCAAATTCGCGGCTGGTCCCGGACAATGATAGCGGGCTAATTAAGGCGATGGAACGACTTGCCGCTGGCGGTAGGGCTGCTAGTTTAGGCGCCAACAAGTTAACAAATACTCGACCGCGGAAGGAGCGAAAAGATGAGCGAACAGGATCCTATTGTTATCGTCGGCAGCGCCCGTACGGCCATGGGCGGAATGCAGGGCGATTTTTCCGCCGTCACCGCGCCGCAGTTGGGCGCCGCCGCGATTGAGGCAGCATTGCAGCGCGCCGGTATCAACGGCGACAACGTGGATGAAGTGATCATGGGCAATGTTCTTGGCGCGGGCCAGGGTCAGGCGCCCGCGCGGCAGGCCTCGAAAGGTGCCCGCATACCGGACGCGGTCGGTGCGACCACGATCAACAAAATGTGCGGTTCCGGCATGAAGGCGGCCATGTTCGGCCACGACCTCCTCGTCGCGGGCTCGGCCCACGTGGTGGTTGCGGGCGGTATGGAGAGCATGACCAACGCGCCCTATCTGTTGCCCAATGCACGCGGTGGCATGCGCCTGGGCCATGGCGAAGTCAAGGATCATATGTTCCTGGACGGCCTGGAGGATGCCTACGACAAAGGTCTGGCCATGGGCGTTTTCGCTGAACAGACGGCGCAACATTATCAGTTCACCCGCGAGCAGCAGGACGCCTATGCCATCGAATCCCTGACCAGGGCCAAAGCGGCCACGGCTGATGGCAGCTTTGCCAGGGAAATCGCCCCCATGACGGTCAAGGAACGCCGGGCCGAACGGGTGGTGGAGATCGACGAGCAGCCGGGCAATGCCAAAATCGAAAAAATTCCGTCACTGCGTCCTGCCTTTGCCAAAGAAGGCACGGTGACGGCGGCCAATTCTTCCTCCATCTCCGATGGCGCCGCGGCGCTGGTCCTGATGCGGCAATCAGAGGCCGAGAAGCGTGGCCTCACGCCTTTGGCCAAAATCGTCGGCCATTCGACCCATGCCCAGGAACCGGCTTGGTTCACCACCGCGCCGATTGGGGCGGTCAATACGCTATTCGAGAAGACTGGTTGGAGCAGGGAAGACGTGGACTTGTTTGAGGTCAACGAAGCCTTCGCTGTAGTCACCATGTCAGCCATGAGGGAGCTCGGCCTGCCTCACGATATCGTCAACATACATGGCGGGGCCTGCGCTCTGGGTCATCCCATTGGAGCCTCCGGTGCCCGTATACTGGTGACGCTGATCGCAGCTTTGCAAAAGACCGGCGGCAATAAGGGCGTTGCGACCCTGTGCATCGGCGGTGGCGAGGCCACGGCCATGGCAGTAGAGATGCTGAACTAGTTTAAATTTATTCAACGTTCGGAGCTTCATAATGTTGTTGAACGATGATCAGATCATGGTGCGTGACATGGCGCGGGATTTCGCTCAGCGTGAGCTGGCGCCTAATTCGGCTGATTGGGACCGTGATGCCAAGGTTTCGCCCGATGCCCTGGCGGCTATGGGCCAGTTAGGCCTGTCAGGTATGTGCGTGGATCCGGAATGGGGCGGTGCCGGGGCAGATTATCTGTCCTATATCGTGGCGTTGGAGGAAATCGCTGCCGGTGATGGCGCGATTTCGACCATCATGTCGGTGAACAATTCACCGGTCTGCGCGGCCCTGGTGGAGTACGCTACGGATGCGCAAAAGGCGAAATTCCTCACGCCCCTGGCGAAGGGGGAGCATATCGCCGCGTTTTTGCTGACCGAACCGCAGGCGGGTTCCGATGCCTCGAACCTGCGGACCCGGGCGGTCCGCCAAGGCGATAACTTTATCATCAATGGTGACAAGCAGTTCATCACCTCTGGTCAGATCGCATCGACAGCGATGATTTTCGCCGTCACCGATCCCGACGCTGGCGCCAGGGGTATTAGCTGTTTTCTCAGCCCCACGGATGCACCGGGTTACAATGTGGTGCGTATCGAGGACAAGCTGGGGCAGCGCGGTTCGGATACGGCTCAGATCTCGTTGGATGATCTGGAAGTACCGGCAAAGATGATGCTGGGGCGTGAGGGCGAGGGCTACAAAATCGCCCTAGCCAATCTGTCCTCCGGGCGCATAGGCATCGGGGCCCAGGCCACGGGCTTGGCGCGGGCAGCCTTCGAATATGCTCTGGTGTATGCCAAGGAGCGGGAAGCGTTCGGCAAGCCGATTTTTGAACATCAGGCGGTTGCCTTCCGCCTGGCGGACATGGCCACTAGGATCGAGACCGCACGGCAATTGACCTATCATGCCGCGACATTGTTGATGGCGGGCGTACCCTGCCGCAAGGAAGCCTCCATGGCCAAGTTGTTTGCCTCGGAAATGGCGGAACAGGTCTGCTCCGACGCGATCCAGACCTTGGGGGGTTATGGCTATTTGAATGATTACCCGTTGGAAAGGATCTATCGCGACGTACGCGTGGCGCAGATCTATGAGGGTACTTCAGATGTGCAAAAGATGCTGATCAGCCGGCTGATTAAGGATGACGTATAGAATTGGTGCCGTGAGGACAATCGTATGAGTGATGTAACCGCCAAGGCCCTACCGCTGGATAGTTTGACCATACTGGAGATGGGATCTTCGTTGGCCGGCCCCTTTGCCGGCAAGACCTTGGCTGAATTGGGCGCTACGGTGATCAAGGTGGAACCGCCCGGAGTTGGCGATGCATCCCGGGCCTGGGGTACGGGAAAGTTGGGCGGCAGTGCGGTGATGTTTCAGGCCTTTAACAAGGGCAAGCGCTCCCTGACCGTCGATTTCGCCGATGCCGGCGAGCTGGACCAATTGCGCCGCTTGATCGCGGAAAAGGCCGATGTGGTGTTTCAAAACTTGCGTCCCGGCGTGGTTGAAAAATTCGGTCTTGATGGTGCCACCCTGATGGCCGGCAACCCGTGCCTGATCTATTGCAACATGGGTGCTTATGGCCCGGAAGGACCGCTGAAGGATGCGCCGGGCTACGATCCGTTGATCCAGGCCTTTACTGGTATCTCGGACGCCACCGGCGAACCTGACGGTGAACCGGTTCGGGTCGGCGTTCCGTTGATCGACATCGGCACGGGCATGTGGGCCGCGCTGGGCATTTTGACCGCGTTGTATCAGCGTGCGGTCACGGGCCGGGGCTGTCTAGTGGATGCGGCCATGCTAGAAACTGCACTGGCCTGGCAGGGTTTCAACTTCGCCAATTTCGAGGGCGGGGGCAGCTGGCCCGAACGCATGGGTCTGCAAGGTCCTCTGCTGGTGCCAAATGGCGGCTTTGAGGCCGCGGATGGAACCTTGGTGATGACTATTGGCACGCCGGCCCAGTTCACCCGGTTTTGCCAAGTGTTGCAGCGCGGGGATTTGCTCGACGATCCGCGCTTTGCCTCCAATGACGGGCGGGTGAGCAACCGGGTGGCCTTTAATGAGACGGTCAATAAAACCTTGCGGGGCAAGACCCGCGGCGAATGGAATCTGTTGCTGAACGCGGTGGATGTGCCGAATTCGCCGCTGATGAACCTTGGCGAAACCATGGCGCATCCGCAAACTCAGGCGACCGGCATCGTACAGAAAAGCCCCGACGGCGGGTTCGAGCTGATCGGCGCGCCTTTGTGTTTTGACGGCGAACGTCCACCTTTCAGCCGCACAGCGCCGGAGTTGGGAGAGGCTAATCAGGAGGTCTTCGCCTTCATGAAGGACGGGTGACGCGCCGGGAATTTGATGACTATTGCCGTGCCTTCAAGGGCGCTGAGCATGTCGTGCAGTGGGGCGGTGCTTCGGTCTGGAAAATCGGCGGCAAGATCTTTGCCATTTGTTCCAAGTGGGGGGCGGGAAGCCATGCCAAAATCAGCTTTAAATGCAGCGACTTAAGCTATCGTCTTCTCCGCGAACAGCCTGATATCATATCGGCCCCCTATTTGGCACGGGCCAAATGGGTGCAGGTCGAAAATGATGCGGCTATGGAAGACAGGGACCTCAAGGCTTATATTGAGGCAGCCTACCTAATCATTGCCGCCAAATTGACGAAGGCGAAGCGCAAGGAATTGGGCCTCAAGGTCTGATGCTTAGGAATTTCGCCGCTCGTGCAGCATGATGAACAGCCCGGCCATGGCGATTATGGTGGCGCCGGCCAAGGTATTCAAGGTGGGGACGTTGCCGAAAACCAGATAGCCGGCGGCGGCGGCCCAGATGATCTTGGAATAGTTGAACGGCGCCAGCAGGGAAGCCTCCGCCTCGGCGAAGGCCTTGATCATGCATAGATGCGCGCCCAGACCCAGGGCGCCCTGGATCAGAAATCCCCACCAATGCCATTGTTCCGGTGTTTGCCAGACGAACGGCAATGCCAGGCTGCTCCAGATCAAGCCGCCGGTGCCGGTGTAGAACAGGGTCGCGAAGGTGTTCTCGGTACTGGCCAATAGCCGCGTGGCGATCTGAAAGGCGGCGAAGGCGACCGCGCCAAACAGCGGCAACAGCGAGATCCAGCTGGCTAGGCCGCTGCCCGGCCGCACCACCACCAGCACACCCAACAGGCCGCCCAGGACGGCCAGCCAACGGGCTCTGTCCACCTTCTCCTTTAAGATGGGGATGGCGAGCAGGGTAATGAATAGCGGCGAGGTGAAGCTGATTGCCGTGGCATCGGCCAGGGACATGTAACGCAGGGCGATGAACAGCATGGAGATGGACAGTACCAGCAGACCGGAGCGGGCAAAATGCAGCGATAGCCTTTGCGTGCTCAACAGGCGCGGTAGGTCGCCCCCCTTGCCCGCCGCCAAACCAAGCAGGCAGATAAAGATACCGAGAAAATAACCCCAGACCAATTGTACTGGGGGCAGGGAGGCGGTCATGTATTTTGCCACCGTATCGACAACGGTGATAAAGCCGATGGAGGCGAGCAGAAACAGAATGCCGATATGTGTATTTTTTTGTTCTTGCACGGGACCCTGGCTCACTTTTGAAGGCTTGTTGGCGCCTATCATAGAGTATCCCCCTTGCCAATGCCCGCCGGGTCGTGAAAATGGGGACATAGACTAATTCCACCAACACCAGACCAACATCATACTAACAGGAAACCAACATGACTGAAGCGACCGGGCAGGGCCCCTTATCCAGATTTCGCGTGCTTGATTTGACGCGGGTGCGGGCCGGCCCGACCGCTGTGCGGCAGCTGGCGGATTGGGGTGCCGATGTGATCAAGCTGGAAACCCCGCCCTCTCCGAACGAGGGCGAGGGCATGGGCGGGCCGCGCCATGGACCGGATTTTCAGAACATCCACCGTAACAAGCGCGGCCTGACCCTGAACCTGAAATTAGCCGAGGGCATGGAGGTCTTCCGCCGCCTGATCGCCCAGGTCGATGTGGTCGTCGAGAACTATCGCCCGGATGTGAAGCACCGCCTCGGCATTGATTATGACAGTCTGAAGGAGATCAATCCGGGTCTGGTCTACGGTTCCATCTCGGGCTTCGGCCAGGACGGCCCCTATGTGGGACGGCCCGGTTTCGACCAGATCGCCCAGGGCATGGGCGGCCTGATGTCGATTACCGGCGAACCGGGCGCGGGGCCCATGCGGGTCGGCATCCCCGTGGCCGATCTGACGGCTGGGTTGTTTTGCGCCCAAGGTATCCTGATCGCCTTGTTGGAGCGGGAAGTCTCGGGCCAGGGGCAGTGGGTCAAATCCTCGCTGCTGCAATCACAGATCGCCATGTTGGATTTTCAGGCCGCGCGTTGGCTGATGGCCGACGACGTGCCGCAACAGGCCGGTAACAACCATCCCACCTCGATTCCTACGGGCGTCTTCAAGACCAACGATGGCCATATCAACATCGCCGCCTCGGGCGCGGCGATCTATGCCCGCCTGGTCGATGTGCTGGGCGAGCCCGATCTGGGCACCGACAAACGCTTTGCCGATGGCGTTACGCGCTCGAAAAACCGCGATGCCCTGAACCAGCGCATCGAAGCGGCGACTGTCACGAAATCCAGCGAGGAATGGGTCGATATCCTGAACAAGGCTGGCGTGCCATGCGGGCCTATCTACAGCATCGATCAGGTTTTCGCCGATCCTCAGGTGCAGCATCTGAAGATGGCGCAGCCGGTGGAGAATGCGTACCTGGGCCATCAGGAGGTAGTGGGCCAAGCTGTTGAATTGAGCCGGACGCCCTCGGAAATCCGTTTTGCTACGCCGGAATTGGGCGAACACACGGACGAAATCCTGGGCGAGCTGGGTTATGCGCCGGAGGAGATCGCGGTCCTGCATGACAGCGGTGCGGTCTAATGAAAAGCCTTGCCGATATAGCTGGGGATCTGGCGGCTGGGCGTGCCAGCAGTCAGGACCTGACCGAGGCCGCTCTGGCCCGTATCGATGACGGGGCAGGCGAGGGCGCGCGCGCCTTTATCAAGGTCTATCACGAGGCGGCCCTGGAATGCGCCAAGGCCTCGGATCAGGCCCGTGCACACGGCATCGTGGCTTCACCTCTGGCCGGTATTCCCGTTTCCATCAAGGATCTGTGCGATGTGGCGGGCGAGGTCACTCTAGCCGGCTCCATCGTGCGCCGGGACGAGGCGCCGGCAACGAAGGACGCACCGGCGGTGGTGCGTTTGCGGGCGGCGGGCGCGGTTATCACCGGGCGGACGAACATGGTGGAATTCGCCATGGGTGCGCCGGGTACCAATGCCCATTACGGCACGCCGAAAAATGCCTGGGACCGGGCGACGGGGCGCATTCCGGGCGGTTCCTCCTCTGGTGCTGCCGTCTCGGTCACTGACGGCATGGCCGCCGCCGCCCTGGGTACGGATACTGCCGGTTCGGTCCGTATACCCGCTGCCCTTTGCGGCCTGGTGGGTCTTAAACCAACCGCCCGGCGGGTGCCCACCGAAGGCATTTATCCGTTGTCGCGAACCCTGGATTCGGTCGGCCCCCTGGCGCCAACAGTCGCTTGCTGCGCCCTGGTGGATGCGGTCTTTGCCGGTGAGACGCCACCCGAACTAGCGCCAAGGCCTCTGCAGGGACTGCGTTTGGCGGTGCCGAAATATCTGGTTTTTGATGATGTGGACGATGCCGTTGCTGCTGCTTTCCAGGGCGCTTTGAGCAAGCTTTCAGCGGCGGGCGCGCGGATCACGAATATTGATTTCGCCGAACTGGCGCGGATTCCGGCAATCAATCGGATAGGCGGCTTTTCCACTGCCGAGGCGTATACCTTGCACCGCGCTGTCCTGGACCGTGCCGGCAATCAATATGATCAAAACGTCGCCGCCCGCATCCGCTCGGGCGAGGTATGGACTGCCGCCGATTATATCGACTTGATCGATATCCGGGCGGATATGATGGCCGCGGCGGACCGGATCACGGCGCCCTTCGATGCTATTGTAATGCCGACCTTGCCGGTGATCGCCTGTGCGATCGCTGATGTCGAGGACGGTGAGGCCTGGGGCACCATGGGCCGGTTATTGTTGCGCAATACGCTTGTGTCCAATTTCCTGGACCGTTGCGCCCTGACCGTGCCCTGTCATGACAAAGGCGATGCTCCAGTTGGTTTTACGATGATAGGCGAGACCATGGGGGACCGCCGTCTGCTGGAAATAGGCCTGGCGGTGGAGGCCTGTATCTCTCCTGCGCTTTCGTGAGCACGGACCGGGCTGCCTTCATTGCCGCCAACACGGTCGTGCAATCACCCGAGTTGCTGCCTGAAATCAAGCTTCATCTGGCCGCGGAAGAGATGCCAATCAGGCGGATGAATGATGAGGAGCGGGAAACTGCCGGTGTGCCCTGCCCTAATGGGTCTTTGCCTGGGCAGGGAGGCAGGCATTGGCCCGCTATCTTGCTTGACCAGCCGGGGACCGCGTGGGGCGAGACCGTTCTGGATGTGGGCGCCGGCAGCGGGTTGGAGGCGATCGCCGCGGCCATGACGAGGGCGGACTCGGTGTTAGCGGCGGACCTTGGCCAAACATCTAGAATCCTGGCTGCGCGGCTTGCATACAACTGGCGTGGAAATTCTGATCGGTGACCCGCAACGGACCTTTCTACCCCGTCAAGGTTTGGAGAAATTGGCGAGCTATGTGGTGACGATCACGTCGGCCCTTGAAGATAGTGATTTACTCAGCGCAAGCATCTGGCGGATGGTAGATTATTGAACTATGCTGTGCGCTTCTAATTGATTGGAGGCGTACACAATGAGTGATCAAATCAAATATCTTCTGGAAGAAGAGAAGCTGCCAAGGACTTGGTATAATTTGGCCGCTGACCTGCCCGAGCCTATGCCTCCCGTGCTGCACCCGGGCACCGGCCAACCTGTTGGCCCGGACGATCTGGCACCGCTGTTCCCCATGGCCCTGATCGGCCAGGAAGTCAGCACTGAGCGGGAGATCGAAATTCCTGAACCCGTGCGCGAGGTTTACCGCCAGTGGCGGCCATCGCCACTGCATCGGGCCCGGCGTTTGGAAAAAGCCCTCGATACTCCAGCGCGTATTTATTACAAATACGAAGGCGTCAGCCCCGCCGGTAGTCACAAGCCGAATACCTCCGTGGCGCAAGCCTTTTACAACAAGGAAGAGGGTGTGAAGCGCCTGACCACCGAGACAGGCGCTGGGCAATGGGGCTCATCCCTGGCCTATGCAGGCAATCTATTTGGATTGGAGGTCGAGGTCTACATGGTCAAGGTTTCCTACAATCAAAAGCCCTATCGTCGGGCCTTGATGGAGACCTATGGCGCCACATGTTATGCCTCGCCCACGGACCGGACGGAATCCGGCAAGGCGATTTTGGCGCAAGACCTGAATTCACCGGGTAGCCTGGGTATTGCGATTTCCGAGGCGGTGGAATTGGCCGCGCAGCGTGATGATACGAAATATTCTCTGGGCAGTGTCTTGAACCATGTTCTGCTGCACCAATCAGTGATTGGTGTCGAGGCCATCGCGCAGATGGAAATGGCCGACGACTATCCCGATATCGTCATCGGTTGCGCAGGTGGCGGCAGTAACTTTGCCGGCCTAGCGTTCCCGTTCCTGGGTGCCCAACTGCGCGGCGGCAAGAATGTGCGGATTATCGCATCCGAGCCGTCGGCCTGCCCCTCCCTGACGCGGGGCACTTACGCATATGATTTTGGCGATACGGGCAACCTGACGCCGTTGGTCAAGATGTACACCTTGGGCTCATCCTTCATGCCTCCAGGGTTCCATGCCGGCGGTCTGCGCTATCACGGCATGTCGGGTATCGTCAGTCATATCAAGGATCTCGGCCTGATCGAGGCGACTGCCTATCAGCAGACCAGCTGTTTCGAAGCGGCAGTGAAATTCGCCCGCAGCGAAGGTATCGTGCCGGCGCCCGAATCTAGCCATGCCATCCGCGCGGTGTTCGAGCAGGCGGAACAATGCAAGCAGGAAGGTGCCGCCAAGACCATTCTGTTCAATCTGTCGGGCCATGGTCATTTCGACATGGCCGCCTATACGGATTACTTCGCCGGCAATTTGGAAGACCGTGACTATGACGAAGCGGCCTTGCAGACGGCACTGGCGGCTTTGCCGCAGGTGGCGGCGGAGTAGCTTTCTGTTCTCACGGTTGAGGTCTATCGACGATGGCGGTGATCACCAGCAAGGTGCAGACCCGTTCGCCTGAGTTCGAGGCGAATTATGCCCATATGGAAGAAAAGCTGTCGGCGCTGCGGGCCGCCGTTGCCCAGGTAAAACTGGGTGGTGGCGAGCATTCCCGCCAACGGCATGTGGACCGTGGCAAGTTGTTACCGCGGGAGCGTATCCGCTCGCTGCTGGATCCAGGCGCGCCGTTCCTGGAATTGCAGCAACTGGCGGCGTGGGAGCTTTATGACGAGGATATCCCTTCCGCCGGGGTGATCACCGGGATTGGCCGGGTTTCGGGCCGGGAGTGCCTGATCATTGCCAACGACGCCACGGTCAAGGGCGGTACCTACTATCCCATGACCGTGAAAAAACATGTGCGGGCCCAGGAGGTGGCGGAGCAGAACCATCTGCCGTGCATCTATCTAGTGGATTCGGGCGGTGCCAATCTACCTCAATGGCCCGATGTGTTTCCCGACCGGGACCATTTTGGCCGGATCTTTTACAATCAGGCTAACATGTCCGCCAAGGGCATCCCGCAGATTGCCGTGGTCATGGGATCATGCACGGCCGGCGGGGCGTATGTGCCGGCGATGTCGGACGAAAGTATTATCGTGCGCGAACAGGGCACGATCTTTTTGGGCGGCCCGCCCCTGGTCAAAGCCGCGACGGGCGAGGAAGTCTCGGCGGAAAATCTGGGCGGTGCCGATCTGCATTCCCGGACCTCCGGCGTCACCGATCATTATGCCATGGATGACCGCCATGCGTTGGCGATCGCACGCCAGATCGTTTCCAATCTTAACCGGGTTAAGCATTGTTCCTGGGATGTCAAAACACCGCGTCCGCCCGCTTATGACCCCAAGGAGCTGTTCGGCATCCTGCCACAAGATGTGCGCCAGCCTTACGATGTGCATGAAGTCATAGCGCGCATCGTGGATGGTAGCGAGTTTGACGAATTCAAACGCCTCTATGGCACCACGCTGGTTTGTGGCTTTGCCCATGTCTGGGGCTATCCGGTGGGCATCGTCGCCAACAATGGTATCTTGTTTTCGGAATCTTCTCTAAAAGGTGCGCACTTTATTGAGCTGTGCAGCCAGCGCAATATTCCCCTGGTGTTTCTGCAGAATATCTCCGGCTTCATGGTTGGTCAGAAGTACGAAGCGGGGGGTATTGCCAAGGATGGCGCCAAGCTGGTGACTGCGGTCTCTACCACCAAGGTACCGAAATATACCATCGTCACCGGCGGCTCCTATGGGGCCGGCAATTACGGCATGTGCGGCCGGGCCTATAGCCCGCGCTTTCTTTGGATGTGGCCCAGCGCTTCCCTCGCCCTGATGGGCCCGGATCAGGCTGCTGGCGTTCTGGCCACGGTGCGCCGGACCGGGCTTGAGCGCCAGGGCGAGGAGTGGAGCGCGGAAGCCGAGGCCGAATTCAAGCAGCCGATCATTGATCAGTTCACCGAACAAAGTTCACCCTATTTCGCCACCGCGCGGGGCTGGGACGATGGCCTGATTGATCCCTCGGAAACCCGCAACGTGCTGGGCCTAGCTCTATCTGCATCATTGAATGCGCCGGTGGAGCCAACCAACTTTGGTGTCTTTCGTATGTGAGCCTGAAGGATATTTTGATGAGTGCCCAAAAATGACTGAAGATGTTGTGCTGGTGAAGAAGCACGCCAATGGTCTGGCGGAAGTCACCATGAACCGTCCCGAGATCTTTAACGCGCTGAATGTTGAGTTGCAAGCCCGCCTGACGGAAGTCTTTATGGATCTGGGCACAGATGATGACGTGCGCTTCATCACCCTGACCGGTGCGGGTAAGCATTTTTGCGCTGGCGGTGATATCAACTATCTGCTTGAGACCGGGCAGTGGAGCGTGGCAGACAATCAGGCAGACGCTGAAAAACTGGCCAAGATGTTAAACACCATCTTTACCTGTCCCAAGCCGGTGATCGGCCTGATCAACGGCGCGGCCTATGGTGGCGGCCTGGGCATGACCGCGGTTTGTGACATCGCCATTGGGGTCGAGGCGGCCTCGTTCACTCTGTCGGAAGTCAAGCTGGGCCTGATCCCCGGTACCATCGCGCCCTATGTGGTGCAGGCCATGGGCGTGCGCCAGGCGCGGCGCTGGTTTGTCACTGCCGAGCGTATCGATGCCCACAAGGGCAAGGAGCTTGGCCTACTGCATGAAGTGGTGGCCGACCAGGATGCCTTGGAGGCTGAGCGCGACCGTCTGATCGGGATGATTCAGAAAAATGGCCCCATCGCCATGCAGGACAGCAAGGCCCTGGTGCTGGCGGTCTATAACCGCCCCGTGGACAACAACGTCATGGTCGACAGTGCCCGGCGCATTGCCGAAAGCCGGGCCAAGCCCGAGGGTCAGGAGGGCGCGACGGCGTTCCTGGAAAAACGCCCCGCCGCCTGGGTGCCACAAGGTTAGCGAAGAGAGCCCGAATATGTTTCGCAAAATTCTGATAGCCAACCGGGGTGAGATCGCCTGCCGGGTCATGCGCACCGCGCATTGTATGGGCACCGCCACAGTCGCGGTTTATTCCGAGGCGGACGCCAATGCCATGCACGTGGCCATGGCGGACGAGGCGGTCTTGATCGGACCCCCGCCGGTGCAGGAAAGCTATCTGTTGATTGAACGAATTATCGATGCGGCGCAACGCACTGGCGCGGTGGCGATCCATCCCGGTTATGGTTTTCTGGCCGAGAATGCCGCTTTTGCCGAGGCCTGCGCGGCGGCCAATATTGTCTTTATCGGCCCGCCGGCCTCGGCCATTCGGGCCATGGGTGAAAAGGCGGCGGCCAAGGCGCTGATGCAAAAGGCTAATGTTCCCGTTGTTTCTGGCTACCACGGCGATGATCAGTCCGATGAGGTGCTTACCAAGGCGGCGGATGAGATCGGTTATCCGGTGCTGATCAAGGCGGTTTTGGGTGGCGGCGGCAAGGGCATGCGCAAGGTCAATGCGGCTGGCAAGTTTGCCACGGCCCTGAAAGGCGCCCGCCGTGAGGGTCTGTCCTCGTTCGGTGATGACAAGGTCTTGGTGGAGAAGTTTCTCGAACGCCCCCGGCATATCGAGATCCAGGTTTTCGCCGATAAACTAGGTAATGCAGTGCATCTGTTCGAACGCGACTGTTCCGTCCAGCGCCGCCATCAAAAGGTATTGGAGGAGGCGCCAGCGCCGGGCATGACGCCCGAGATGCGCCGCGCCATGGGTAATGCGGCGGTGGCCGCGGCCAAGGCCATCGGCTATGTGGGTGCGGGCACGGTGGAATTTATCGCCGATGTCAGCCACGGTCTCTCGGAAGATGCCTTCTATTTCATGGAAATGAATACGCGCCTGCAGGTGGAGCATCCGGTGACCGAGATGATCACCGGCCAGGATCTGGTGGAGTGGCAACTGCGTGTCGCCGCCGGTGAAGCCCTACCCATGACCCAGGACGAACTGGTTATCGACGGCCATGCGGTGGAAGCACGAATCTATTCAGAAAACCCGCAAAAGAAATTCCTCCCTGCCACGGGAACCTTGCATCGTCTGCGCCCACCCAAGGAAGGCCCACATCTGCGTGTCGATACAGGCGTGCGCGAGGGTGATGAAGTCTCCATCTACTACGATCCGATGATCGCCAAGCTGATTGTTTGGGACCGGGACCGGACCTCAGCCCTGCGCCGTTTGCACGATGCGCTGGAGCGTTACGAGATCGCTGGTGTTATCACCAACGTCAACTTCCTGGCCGCCGTCGCGGCCCATCCCGCCTTTGCCGCCGGCGATCTGGAAACTAGTTTTATCGACAAGCACAAGGATGACTTGATCCCACTCCCTGGCGCCGTGCCCAATCATGCCCTGGCCCTGGCTTGTCTGGACCTGTTGTTGGCCCGCGAAGGGTATGCCGCACCTGCCGATCCACATTCACCCTGGGTCCAGGTTGACGGCTGGCGCCTGAATGATCAGGGCCATGATGAGCTATGTTTCCGTGATGACGGCGACGGCAGCGATATCTTGGTGACGGTGCACTATCCGGCTGTGGCCGGTTACCGCCTAGAATTGCCGGGCGGTGAGATGCTGGCCAATGGTGAAGTGGATGAGGGCGGGACTTTATGGGCCGATCTGGATGGCTTGCGCGTCTCGGCCGCGGTGGTCCATGAAGGTGACAAGGTGACGATCCTGTTTGGTGGCCGGGCGCATCGCATTGAACGCGTCGATCCCATGGCCCTGCGTGATGTAGATCTTGATGAGGGTGGCAAGGTGACGGCGCCGCTACCGGGCAAGATCGTACAGGTTCAGGTCGAGGTCGGCGCCAGCGTCGGCAAGGGCGATCCGTTGCTGATCCTGGAAGCGATGAAGATGGAACATACCATAACTGCGCCCCGTGACGCGGTGATCGCCGGCTTGCCCTTTGCTCCCGGCGAGCAGGTCGAGGAAGGCGTTGAATTGGTTATTTTCGAGGCTTCGCCCGAGGCTTAAGCCCGGAACTTCTCCAAGTTTAACTACTGCGTCCTGTCCGTATTGCCGGCGGGGGCAGCCGCATCATTGTTGAGCGCGACGGTCTGGGTTTTCTTACGCAATTTTGCCAATAGGCCCGAGACCTTGCCGCCGCTGCCGCGGATCACGGAGGTGAATTCCGACCGTTGGGCCATGGCGAGCGAGACGCCTTCAACCATGATATCAACCACCCGCCAGCCACCTTCGCGCAACTTCAGGCGCCAATCCAACAGGATGACGGGGGCATTGTAAGATTCGATCTTGCTGTACACGATGGCGTCATCGTTACCGTCGGCCCGGTGGCCGGTCACCGTCAGACCGGCGCTGCCGTAATTGCCCAGACGTCGGCCGTAAATAGCGACGAGGTAGTCTTCGAACAGCAGTACGAATTCAATCGGTTCCGCTTCGCTGGCCCGGCGCCAATAGCGGCCCAGAACAAACCGTCCGATGGTGGGCAGGTCAAAATCGCGTCGCAGCAGGTCGCGGTCGGTCCGGTGGAGGCCGAGGATATTGTGAGCCTGAAAACCGCCGAGCATGCCTTTAAGGCCAATGGCGCCGTTTTCAATGCAGCCAAGCGGATGGAAGAACGCTTGTTGGATATCCTGGCCTGATATCACATTGCGATGCCAGCCTAATTCAGATTTCGAGCCGTGTTCGCGGCGCGCGGATCGCCCGCCAAGAAACCATACTAGGCGGCGGTGCTACCCTGGGAGAAGCCTTTTGGCACGCCGGCCTTGGCGATTGCGCCCAGCAAGGGTTCGTCGGGCAGGCCAGCCGCGACGATCTCGCGCACCGCGACGAGCGCATCAATATCGACACCGGTATTCAGGCCCATGGCTTCCAGCATAAAGACCAGATCATCCATCACAATATTGCCGCTGGCCCCCGGCGCGAAAGGACAGCCGCCCAATCCGGCCAGGGAAGCATCGAATTGGCGCACGCCCTCTTCCAGAGCGGCATGCACATTGGCCAGGCCCAGGCCGCGGGTGTCATGAAAATGCGCGCTCAACAATACATCAACACCCAGATGCCTGCGCAGCAGGCGATAGACATCCCGGACCTGGATCGGGTTGGCATAGCCGACGGTGTCAGAAACAGCCAATTCGTCAGCCCCCAGCTCCATTGCCTTTTCGGCGATGCGGACGATTTCGCCCGGATCTATCTGTCCCTCAATCGTGCAGCCCAATGCTGTGGCCAAGCCGACGCCAAGGGTGACTTGCTTGTTCTCTGGCGTGGAATTACGCAATTCCGCGATCTGGCGGAACTGCTCCAACGACTCTTCCCGGCTGCATCGCACGTTAGCCTGATTGTGGCTCTCGGAGACGGACAAGACGAAGCTCAACTTGTGCACGCCGGTGGCAAAGCCACGTTGAGCGCCACGCAGGTTCGGCACTAAGGCCGAAACCTTCAAGCCTTCAAGGCTCAGGGCCTCGTCAATAACCTCTTCACAATCCACGAATTGACCTGAAACACTGGGGGGCACGAAGGAGCAAACCTCGATCTCCGGCACCCCGGCCGCGGTTTCGCCTCTTATCCAGGCCTTTTTCTTGTCCGTGGGAAAGAACTGATCAATGCCCTGAATGCCGTCCCGCAGGCCAACTTCGCAAACTCTGACGTCATTGTTGGCCCCATCGTTCATCGTCATGATCATACCCTTCCATTCCGCAGCGCAAAATATTTCCGCCTCTTTCATAGCGCTTTTCCCAAACGAACCCAAATGGTCAATAATGGCTATGTTGGGTTTCGGATTGAAGGCTGTTGGGGAGGCTGATATGTGAATGGCGATTTTGACCGGAGGCGGCGTCGCGACGGTCAACCAAGAATTAGCTTATTTGATGCGAGCCGGTCCTACCGATAGCCTTGACCGCATGGTCGCGACGATTTTCGCCAATCTGGCCATGCAGCAGTTTGAAGACGGTAAATCCGGTGTCATGATGGCCTTGCGCGACGGTAACTACACCACGGTGGCGGCGAACACTTGTATTCAAGGCGAAAAGCGGGTTGATGTGAACCAGCTTTACGATATTGAAGCCTACCGGCTCAGCGTACGCTATGCGTTGGATAAACCGATGTTCCTGTATTGATCATGCCGGGAGCTGTTTCCTTTCTTACACTAATCCCGCTAACCTGAACTTTCCCACGCGGCAATAGCAGGCAACTCGGCCGACTATCTTGATGAAAAGAACAGGCAGCATATTGGGCAAGGCCGTTGCGGCCGCTCTGTCCTTGATTATCCTGGCATTGATCGGGGCCGGCGCCATGTTGTCGCAAGGGCCGGTGTCAATAGCGCCCCTGGCGCCTTATCTGGAAGACTTGCTGGATGATCCGTCCTGGCGTTTCCGGGTACGTTTCAAGGATGCGGTGTTGAGTTGGGAAGGCTGGCAAAGGAAGCTGGATGTCAGGGTCGTTGGCGCCCGCTTCGTGGATCGGCAAGGCGTGGACTTAATCCTAGTGCCCCGCATGTCGATCGCTTTTGATACTCATGCCTTACTGGCGGGCCAGGTTCGTGTTGTTGGTCTGCAATTGATTGAACCGCGCTTGCGGTTGCTGCGCCACGGCGATGGTCATATCGAGATCACCAACAATGAAGGTTCCGACACCACGGCTGCGCGCCGGGGGATCAGTTTTGATCTAAACAAACTTGGTTCGCCCAGACGGGACAATGGCAATGGCGACGGAGTGGGCGTTGCCATGGCGGCCTTTGGCGAGCTTCGCGAATTGAGCGTGCGCGGTGCCGATCTGTCGCTTCACGATGCCATTAGTGGCCTTGATCTGGCTGTCCCATCGGCTGACTTGAGTTTGCGTCAGGACGCGATTGGCGTCGCCATGCGCCTATCGACACGGCTGCGCATTGGTCAATCGGAAGCGGCCCTGGGTATCTCGGCGCTGTATCGCGATGAAACTGCGCCCATAGCCGCGGCGATGAATTTCGCCGAGGTTGATGTCGCGGCCCTGGCCGAGAATATTGGCAGCAAGGGCCTTGAACATCTACGCGGCGTAAAGGTAGTAGCGGCGGGCAGCCTGGATCTGTCGATCCTGCCAGATGGCAGCATCGAGAACATGGACTTTGAGATCGAGACGGGGCCTGGAGAGATCTTGCTGCCCGTTCTCAATTCCAAGGCAATGCCGCTGGCGGCCATGGCGGCCAATGGCCGATTGTCGAAGAATCTGACCAATTTGACGCTGAATGGCCTGCATCTTGATTTGGGCGACGGTCTGGCGATTCGAGCCGATGGTGCATGGCACCGTGATGGGGCCGGGGCTATATCGCTGCGGGGCAAGGGCCAATTCGAAAACGTCGATATGGAGAAATTGCGCCTCTATTGGCCCGAAACTCTTGGCGTGGATGCGCGCCAGTGGGTGTTTAGCCATGTTCACGAAGGCCACGTGCCACAGGGCAGTTTCAGCGTTGATATTCGGCCCGGTGATTTGGATCTGGTCCGGCCACGGGCCGGCATGGTGCAGTTGGACTGGTCGTTCCAAGATGCGGCGGCGGACTATTTTGGCGAACTGCCGCCGTTGCGGAATGCCAGGGGCAGCGGCCATGTTGATGCGCGGGAGTTCAGGCTGATCGTGGAACAGGCTAACGCCGGCGGCCTGGAGATCGGCGAAGGACGCCTGCACGTGGCGGAGCTTGCCGCTAAACCGGCGGTTTTGGACGTGGAGTTTGTTGCCCATGGTGGTGTGCGGCAGGTGTTGAGCCTATTGGATAGCAAGCCTTTGGCGTTTGCTCAGGCGCTGGCCATCAAACCGGAGAATGCCGCCGGCCTGTCGGCCACGCGGGCCCGGTTTCACATTCCCTTGAGCAATGCTCTTACGCTGGATCAGATTGGTTTTTCCGCCGCCACCAATATCGCCGAATTGTCCTTGCGCGAAATGCCCGGTGGATACGCGCTGACGGCTGGCACCTTTACCCTGGCCCTGGAGCAGGACGCCTTGAAAATGTCGGGCAAAGGAGCGATCAATGGCGTGCCGCTGCAATTGTCGTGGAAGCGCGGCTTTCGCGCCGCCAAGGGTGCGCCAGCTGATCATTTGACCTTCCATGGCCTTGTTGCCGAGACGCAATGGAAGGAACTGGGGCTGCTCTCCATGGGGCGGTTGCAGGGCGCCGTGAACATGGCGGTTACCGTTGACGTTTATGACAATGGCACCCGGCGTGGAGCTGGAAGATTCGATTTAACAAACGCCACCGTGGATCTGAACGAGATCGGTTGGCATAAACCCAATACCGTGCCGGCGGAGATGAAGTTGACCTTTCAGGCCGGAGCCAACGGCGAGATGGTCATTGATTATTGGGAGATATCGGGAGCTGGGCTGGCCGCACGCGGCAGAGCCAAATTGGCGGCCGAGGCTGGACTGCAAACCTTATACAGCGAGGATCTTGCGCTTGGGGCAAGCCGCTTGAGCGTTGATATGGCTGTCTCGCCCAATGGCGGCTATCGCCTGCATCTCAAGGGCCCCAGTCTTGATTTGCGCTCATTCGTGCCAAGTTGGTGGGCCGGCGGTAGAACAGACAGCGGGGAGCCGCCGCTGGAGCTGGGTTTGCAGATTGATCAGGTCTTATTGACGGACGGTGTCGTGGTCCAGCGTGTGCGAGGCGCTGGCACGCGGGTCGATGGCCGCTGGCTGACGGCCAATATGCGCGGCGTGATGGCAGGTGGGCAGCCGGTCGGCTTCACCGTGCGTGCGGCGTCGGGCGGGCGGCGCTACACCATCGTCGCGGGCGATGCGGGCGGCATGGCGCGGGCGCTTGGCATCTACGAAAATGCCAAGGGCGGCAACATGTATCTTGATTTTCTGATGCCGGAGAGTGCTGGCGCCAAGGTCAATGGCGAGGGGCCAATAGTCGGGCAATTGCGAGCTGATAATTTCCGCGTGGTCAAGGCGCCGGTGCTGGCGAATTTGCTGACCTTGGGCTCGTTACAGGGGTTGGGTGACATGCTGAACGACAAGGGTATTGCCTTCACTCGCCTGAATGTTCCCTTCACCTTGCAGAGTGGACAATTGTATATCGAGCGCGCCCGCGCCGTGGGCCCAGCGTTGGCCTTGATCGCCACCGGCGACTATGGGATCGAGAAACAGGGTTTGAAATTCAAGGGTGCCATCGTGCCTTCGTACACGATCAACTCGGTCCTTGGCGTGATCCCGATCCTTGGTGATCTGCTGATCGGCCGCAAGGGAGAGGGCGTCTTCGCCTTCACCTATAAGGTCGGCGGCGATTTGATCAAGCCCAAGGTGTCGGTAAATTTGCTCTCGGCCCTGGCGCCTGGTTTCTTACGCCGTATCGTCGAAGGGTTGGACGAACCCACCATCGACGACAGTTTCATGGAACCGGAAAACCGGGACCGCTAAAGATCAATCGTGCCAACAGGCGTATGGCCAAACGAGTTTGCTATCGCTGGGCTGCATCGTGCCATCATCGAGAACAACCGGTATCGGCACTTGCTTTTCCGCCATGGGCAATGCCTTCATGGCACCGCTATCAAGCGGCGGTCGCCCCCGATAGAGCGCGATTGGGTCCATCCAGTAGCCATCCCTTCTGGCTGATCCGACCGTCGCCATTGGCATCATTCTTCTTGATGATGCGTAATGCTTTATCCTGAGCCTGCCCACAAGTAATGAACATGACCAAGCTGGACGCGAGGACAATAAGGATGCTTTGCAGCGATATGTAAGCTAAATCTATGCCGGCCTGATCAGGACGTGACGTTTCTTGCCAGCACTCAACTTAATCACGCCCCCCGCCGTTATATCGTCCATGGAGACCTTGGCCATTTCCTCGGCTACGGATTTGTCGTTGACCCGCGCGCCGCCGCCCTTGATCAGACGCCGGGCCTCGCCGTTGGATTTGCACAGACCGGCCCGGCGCAACAGTTCGAACAGCACCGCGCCACCCTGTAGTTCCGCCTTCGGAACATCCACCGTGGGCAGATCCGTCGCCACGCTGCCTTCTTCAAAGGTTTGCCGGGCGGTTTCCGCCGCTGCCTTGGCCGCGTCTGCGCCATGACACATGTCGGTGGCGTGCTCGGCTAAAATCTTTTTGGCTTCGTTGATTTCGGCGTCCTGCAAGGCTTCCAGCTTGGCAATTTCATCCAAGGGCAATTCCGTAAAAAGGCGCAGAAAACGGCCCACGTCAGCATCTTCCGTATTGCGCCAAAATTGCCAGTAATCATAGGCGCTCAACATATCGGGGTTGAGCCAGATTGCACCCTGGGCCGTCTTGCCCATCTTGGCGCCCGAGGCCAGCGTAAGCAGCGGCGTGGTGAAGCCATATAGCGCCGCGCCATCAACCCGGCGGCCTAATTCGACGCCGTTGACGATATTGCCCCATTGGTCAGAGCCGCCCAGTTGCAAGACGCAGTCATGGCGCCGGTTCAGTTCCAGGAAATCATAGGCCTGTAGGATCATGTAATTGAATTCTAGAAAAGTCAGCGGCTGCTCCCGCTCCAGGCGCAGCTTGACCGAGTCGAAACTCAACATCCGGTTGATGGAGAAATGCCGCCCCATGTCGCGCAAAAACGGGATATAGGCCAGCTCGCTTAGCCAGTCATCGTTATTGACCATGACGGCATCGCCCGCGCCCTCGCCAAAGTCCACGAAACGGCTGAAAACCTCGCGAATGCCGGCCATATTGGCAACGATGTCGTCGTCGCCCAACAATTGCCGCGAGGCATCCTTGCCCGAAGGGTCGCCTACCTTGGTGGTACCGCCGCCCATCAAAACGATGGGTTGGTGCCCGGTTTTTTGCAGATGGCGCTGCATCATGATCTGCACTAGGCTTCCGACATGCAGGCTGGGTGCGGTACAATCATAACCGATATAGGCGGTGATCCGTTGGCGCGCGGCCAACTCGTCCAGGGCATCCAGATCGGTGCATTGGTGCATGAAGCCACGCTCGACCAGCGTGCGGACAAACTCGGATTTGAAGGCGGTCATGATATCAATTTCCAGATTACGGGAGGCCCGGGCGCCCCAAATGGCCAAAATGGCTCAGAGGCCGAGGCTGTGTAACACAGCCGGGGGCGGGGCGGCAATGCATCAGAGGCGGGCCGCGCCATGACCGAGTTGCGCACCGCCATCGGCCTGATGAGCGGGACCTCCATGGATGGTATCGATGTCGCCCTGTTGAGCAGCGATGGCCGGGCTGAGGTGCATCAGGGAGCGGCCCTGGCAGTGCCATATGATGGCGAAATGAAGGCCGCGTTGCGCGCCGTGCTTGGTGGCCGGTGCAACACGAAGGCGGTCGCGAATCTCGCGGAAGCGTTGACCAGGGCCCATGCTGAAGTGATTAATTTATTGCTTAAAAAAAAATCTATAAATACCGGTAAAATAAAAGTAATTGGATTTCATGGACATACAATTTTACATCAGCCGGAGCTGCGGAAAACCTGTCAGATCGGCGACGGAGCCTTGCTGGCCACGCTGACCGGCATTGATGTGGTGGATGATTTTCGCACTGCGGATGTCATGGCGGGCGGCCAGGGCGCACCCCTGGCGCCGTTGTACCACGCCGCTCTGGCGGCGGCCTTGCCCAAACCTCTGGCGGTGCTGAATATTGGCGGTGTCGCCAACGTTACCTGGATAGGCCGGAATGACGACATGCTGGCCTTCGACACCGGTCCCGGTAACGCGTTGATCGATGATTGGCTGCGTCGCTGCGGCAAGGGCGAGATGGACCAGGGCGGTCGTTTAGCGCGGGCCGGCCAAGTTGACCAATCCGCTTTGTCTATGTTGTTGGCGAATGGCTATTTCGACCTGACGCCGCCAAAATCCCTTGACCGCGACGATTTTGCCCTACCCGGCGCGCCCGAATGGTCCCCTGAGGACGGTGCGGCGACCCTGACCGCCTTTACCGCCCAGGCCGTCGCCAGGGCGCGGGCGCATTTTCCAGAGGCGCCGGCGCAATGGCTGGTCTGCGGCGGGGGCCGGCATAATCCTAGCCTGATGTCGGCTTTGGCCGAGGCATTGGCGGTCCCCGTGGCACCGGTGGAGACGGTGGGTTGGCGCGGCGATTCTCTTGAGGCCGAGGCCTTCGCCTATCTCGCCATCCGCCATCTCGATGATTTGCCGCTGAGTTTGCCCGGTACAACCGGCGTGCCCTGGCCGCTTACTGGCGGCCGTATGAACAGCGCTTCTTGATCTTAGGCAACACTGCCGCCGCGGGTCATGGACCGCAGGCCAAGGGTCAGGCCTAAGAAAGGGCGCGGGAGTTATTCACGGGCTAGGGTTTGGGTGGCCGGAAACCAAATATCATAAGACCAAAGTACGAGGACGATGGCGACCACTGCGGCGACGGCATAGCGCTGTAACCGGGCCGCGCGTTTCTCGCGCTGAACCTCCTCTTCCGTTTTCTGGTGCATTGGTGTTCCTCCATTGACGAGTTAGCTGAACTCGAAAGGCCATCGCCGCTTCTGGGCGCGACCAAGGGTGGGATAAATAGCCTCGCAGCTATTCACCCTTAAAATTTGGCTTTTCCTTATTAAGAAAAGAAGCAATGGCATGCGGCGTGTCGTGTGTTCGCATCATCGCGGCAACACTTACCGACTCTTTGTCGAGTTGGGTTTCCATCGTGTCGGAAAAGGCAGTCTGTAAGAGACGTTTTAATCCGCCAAACGCCTTAGTCGGTCCGGTTGCAAAAACGCCTGCCATCTTCCGGGCCTTACTTGCAAGCTCGTCAGCGGGAACAACCTTGTTCACCAAACCCCAATCCAGAGCTTCATCTGGACTAAGCACCCGATTGGTCATCGCCAGCTCTTTGGCGCGCAATAACCCTACGTGCTTGGCAAGAAAATACGTTGACGAGCCATCTGGCGTTAACGCTGAAGCCGTATAAGCGGAAACAAATTTTGCCTTATCTGAAGCAATTACGTAGTCGCCAGCCAAGGCGAGTGAGAAGCCACCGCCACCAGCCGCTCCATTAACTGCGACTACGAGGGGCGCATCCATCTGCGAAAACCGCGTAATGGCAGCGTGGAGAATAGTCGCCAATTCTAGAATCTGCGCTTCACCATGGCCGTCCATTTCAGACAAAACAGCTAAATCGGCTCCGCCGCAGAATAGTTTGCCGCGCCCAGTAAGTATCACTGAACGGATTGACTTGTTGGTCGAACACTTGATCGATACAGCAAATAACTCCTCAACCATCTTCTTATTCAGAGTATTTGCGTTGTCCGGACGGTTAAGCGTGATCGTTGCAACACTGTCCGTAACTTCGAAATCGATAGTTTCATATTCCATCACGTTGATCTCCCTTGGTGACCCCATGCTCAATCACTTCTCGCGCTCGGAATTGGCCTGTCCGGCGACAGACGAAGTGCGCCTTGCTATTGGCTTTGGCGAGGCCCTAGAGCGCCTTCGCGTCGAACTGGACGCACCAATATAGCTCACCAGCGCCTGCCGCCCACCTTTGCGTTATGGCCAGAGGACCTTCAAAAAAAATCTCTACATCCAATCTCCTTATAGTAAGCAAATGATTTGTGTCAGGCTGGCGCACCGGTCACGCCTTCGGCGTTGGGATAAAAGGCCGGGAACGACTATCATTTGAAATCGAAATAGGGAGGTAATTCTATGAACAAAGTTTCAAAAGTAGTGAGATTGGTCGTGCTTGCAGGCGGTCTGTCGCTGGCGGCTGGCACCAGTCTGGTGGCCGAATGCAAGCCATCTAAGTGGGGTAAGAACGACGAAATTGGTGCAGCCAACTACGTCACGCCTCAGCAGGTTTTAGCTGCCACCAAATTGGTAAAAAAAGGTGAGAGCCATCCACTCGGAATAGTCATTTTTCCGGGTATGCCAGCTTTTGCACCGCGATATACACAACTACAAGTTGTACAGCCCGGACAGCAGTGGAATAATGACTTAGGTAAAGCGTTTGGCTGGCCCATAGTTTACAACGACGATGTCCTTCAGATGTGGTTAGGGACGGGCCCACAAATTGATGGACTAGGTCATCTCGGTGAAGCCGGCGTGTTTTACAACTGTAACAAAGGTCAGGATTTTGCTGATATAAAAGGCCTCAAAAACTCGGCATTGCTAAAATTCCACCAATGGTTGGTCGTGGTGTAATGGTTGATATGGCAAAATATTTTGGTGTCAAAACCATGAAAAAGGGACAGGTTATAGGCTCTGCTGATATCAAAGCTGCAGCCAAGGCTCAAGGTGTCACATTTAAACAGGGTGATGTGATCCTTTTTCACACTGGCTGGACCGATGGAATGCTTGCCTCCAATCCCAAAGATTGGGTTTCAGGAGAACCAGGCCTGAGTAACGAAGCCTATGTGTATCTCGTATCGACAAATCCAATGGCAATTGGAGCTGACACATGGGGAGTAGACGTTTTCCCGCCTGGTAAAGGTGATAAGGCTTTTTATGGGCACGTCACTGCACTAAAGGAAAATGGTGTCTACATTCTTGAGACCATGAACACAGGGCGCCTTGCCAAGGAAGGCGTACATGAATTCATGTTTGTACTTGGACAAGCGCGGCTAAAAGGCGCGGTTCAGATGATCATTAACCCGGTTGCCATGTGGTAACCGGCTACTGGATCAATTTGCCGGGGGAGCGGTTCGCCGCTCCCCCTCTTTTTATGCGCGGGCGTTGACCCTGTCTCACGGCCCTTCGTTGGGCACTACTTCCCGAAATTCCTAGGCGGTGAGTTCACGACCACGTTGGCTCGAAGGAACGTTGAGTATAATGTTAAAGTAGCGAAAACCCTTTTCGGTCAATTCAGCTGCTCGATGAACTGGCAAATTTCCTACGGAAAGATCGCCTCTTCGCAGGCTGCTGACGTCAAGTTCGTCGCCAAAACACAATTCGCCTGTAATCTTCGGATGTTGTTCCGCCAACCGGTGCGAAGAGCCGGATCAAACAATCCAGCATCGGTCCAAGTCGCCTCATAGCCGGTCGATCATGATCTCCACGCGCCTGTTGCGTGGATGGCGAATGCCATCGCGGGTCGGGGCGAGAGGTCTGGTTTCGCCAACCGCCTGGACCCGATTGGCGGGCGCGCCTTGCATGTAAGCGGCGAACCTGGCCCCCACGACGTTGGCCCGCTTCCTGGACAACGCCATGTTGTAGGCTGGCGGTCCGGAACGGTCGGCGTGGCCCGCGACCACGACGCGGGCCGGCCCCTCCACCCGCTCAAACCGAGCGATGTAATCAAGGATGTTGTCACTGATCGGGGTTATCCTGGCGGTGTCGAATGGGAAAAACATGCGGTAGGGAGCCGACCCCCGGAGATCCTCTTGCGCCAGAGGAACGGAATTCCCCTCTGCCCAGCGCACAACAGTGGCGCGCAGGGCAGCGCCACAGCGCTCGGCCAGCTCAAGCCAGGCCCCCGTCGCATCGCGGCCCTCGGAGCCCCCCGTTGCCATGGCGTTACGGCGGGCCGTCAGATAGCAGGCATAGGCCCTTTTCCCCGGGCCTGCATGTGTCGATAGGGAGCCATAATCCGCCAGGGCATTAAGATAGACCCAGGCATGGCCGTAATTATCCAGTTCGGTCGCCTCATAAGCGCCCTGCCTCGGATTGCCGGGTCTCGAGGACGGATCAAGGGCTGCCTGCATGGCCTGGTAACCTGTGAAGTCCACGAAGGCGAGATGTTCAAAATGTTCCTCCAAGAGAAGACTTTCATCTATTCCGCCCGCGATGGCCCCGGCAGAACCAAGAGCGAGAGGCAGGGCAACCACGGTGGCCGCGAGAAGAATTTTCATTGCATGCTCTCCTTTACGTCGGGATGGATCTCCTCCGGGGCCGTGCCCCCCTCTTCCGGCTGTGTGGGGGATGGCTCGTGGATCTGTTTGTGCTCCTCCTCCGTGCACTCGCTGATCTTGCCGGTCAGAATGCCACCGGAGGCGATTTCCAGCCGGACATAGTTGATGTCGCCGGTAACCCTGCCGGTTTGATGGATCTGTAACTGGGAACGGGCCGTGAGGGTGCCTTCGTAGTCACCCTCGATTTCGGCCTTCTCGACGTCTGCGCTGCCCGAGAATGTGCCGGCCGCCTTTACCAGGAGATGAGCCGCCGTGATGGTGGCTCTCACCGTTCCTTCGATCACCACTTCATCACAATTTCCAAGTGAACCATCAAATTCGACGCCAGGACCGATCAGCACGGAACGCTTTCCGGCACTTTGTGCCGCGGGCTGTTGGGTCGGTGTGCGAGGGGCCATCATGTCCTGCAGACGGGCACGGTGAAAATCGGGGTTGCTTTCCAACACCGTCGCGGCCCCCTGGCTCCCCGGCGTTATCTGGGCATCCAGTCGTTCTCGCGGATCGTGGTTAACACCTGATGAATTGTGCCGCTTCTTTGCGATGAGTTTGTTGATCATTCAATATTCTCCGTATGGGGCGGCCGTTTCGGGCAACGGTGACGACCCGGTTTTCGATGGTGATGGCGTAGAGACTTGCATAGCGTTCAAGGATGCGGCCGCTGTCGGGACCCAGGTAACGTCTGATGCGTTTGATGGTTCTCCTGGTCACCGCGTAGCGCTCGATACCGCAGCTGTGTTGGCGCTCGCCGAACCGTATGATCAAATCGACGATACCGCGCGGTATCCCGCCACGCTGCATTTGCTTTTCCACTTGCGGATCAAAGTCCAGTTCCATGACAGCCCTCCAGACAATCTTTGAATTACCGGCCTGTACGCTGCTGACCGATCGGCCGGCCTTTCCAGCTGATCTTTCCAGGGCGTTAGGGTGTCAGGAGAATGTGGTCAACAAATGGTGGAAGTTGGGCAATTTCGTGATGGTTCAGGGAAAGACGTGATCGTCATGCCATCGTAGAAAAAAATGACCACCCGGAACAGGAAACTGCCGAAGGCTGGCCTGCACTCTCATTTTATGGAAAAATGCGAACCTCGCCAAATGGACAAGCGTGGGCTATTGGTCGGCCGTACTCGTGGAAGCCGTCTCTGTAATTGCTCGGTCGGATCGGATCAGAAAACTTATGAGGGTGGCGATGAAACCTTCGTCACGGAAGTGCCCAACGCCAGTTTTTGCTTTGACGGTGAACTTATGGCAGCATGACCCTATCGGGGTGGCCCATGGTCAGGAATTTGTGCCAACGATCCCTCTTTGCCAAAGCATCCCTGACGCCTAGACAACCTTGGGCATCACATCTTCGGCAAACCACTGCAACTGCTCTAGTATCACCGACTGCGGCGTACCCATGGCTGATTGCACGTTGACGTCTTCCAGGCCCGGGTATTGTTCTGCGATATCTTGTAAGAACTCGACGAAGCCTTTAGGTGGGCCGCAATACCAGGCCCCGCGCTCGCAGGAATAGGCCAGATCCGCCAGTCCACTATCCTTGAAACCACCGCGCCGGCCTAAGGTCTCGAGTTGGCTGTCTTCCATGGGGCCCAGGAAGCCGAGCGGTGCGAACATCTTGGCGTGTTCCTCAAAGTAAGGTGTGGCCTCGGCAATTGCCTGCTCGCGGGTGGGCGCTAGGTGATAGGAAATGCCCAGGCATAGGTTCTGCCCGATCGGTCCATCGATGCCAGCCTGCTTGTGCGCTTCCTGGAAGGCAGTGATGGAGCTTTGCGCCATCAGTGCCGAACCGCCACCGACGATGCCCTTGATGCCATGTTTCATCATGAAGTCCAGGCCACGCTGGGTGGCGCTAACCACCGGTTGCCAGCATTCCACCGGCCGGTTCAGTGGGCGCGGCACTAGGGTCATCTCTTCGAGGTCATAACCGCGGTAGGGCACCCTGGCCGGCAAGGTGTAATGCTTGCCGTCGTGGGAGAACGAGTCCTGGTGAAAGGCCTTAAATAGGATCTCCACCTGTTCCTCAAAAATCTCTCGGTTGGCATCGCCATCCAGCATTGGCCCGCCCAGGCTTTCCACCTCACGGGTGTGATAACCGCGACCGACGCCGAAAATGACCCGTCCCTTGGTCAAGTGATCAGCCATGGCAAAATCCTCAGCCAAGCGCAGGGGATGCCACATCGGCGTGATGTTGAAACCGCAACCAATGCGCAAGCGATCGGTCAGATGCGCCAGATGTAGGCCCATCATCAACACGTTGGGTATACATTCATAGCCCTCACGCTGGAAATGATGCTCGGCCAGCCATAGGGCGTGATAGCCCAGCTTGTCCATGGCCAGGGCCATGGCCTCAGTCTTATCAAATATCGTGGCCAACTCCTTGTCAGAATAGAACCGTTCGTTGGCCGGTGTAGCGTCCTGGCCTATATCACCCAGGTCGATATGGCCAGCAAACAAACTAGAAAAGCGCTTGATCATGTGATTTCCCCTTTAGCGCCAGATTGTATGCCGCTTTCGACACGATTTTCCATACTTCTTAGGCTCTTTATAAACGACCGGGCTTGTATTATGATCGGATTCCGCAGTTTTCTGCGGGTCCTTCTGTGAACAATGACCTGCGGGTAACGCACGATCCCAAATGTTTTCTAGTCACAGAATTTTGGACGACGGGTTAATGCCCGAAACAACTGACCGATACACGGCGACACGGCTGTCAGCCGAACTTGGTCTCGATAACCGGAAAATGCGTGATATCCTGACCCGCGTTAATCCAGTGCAGGTAAAGGGCCGTAGCAAGCTCTATCTGCTACGAGATATCATCCCCCACGCTGCCAAGTACCTGGCGCACCGGTCGGCATCGAGCTATACGCCGTCTGGCGGTTTGGCCAGTACAGTCAGCGGCATTTTCGGCAACGAGTTTTTTGAAGTCGATCCGCTATCAGGCGTCGGCGTGGTCTGCGCCCAGCCCGGGTTTATTTGCGCAAAGGCGGCTTGCCCACCGGTGCAGCGGCAGGCGATGCGATCTCGGTCGACAGCACTGCCTATACAGTTCGCGTTATTCAGCCCGAAGGTACGGGCGTCGCCACTCCGGTCTTGGAGAAGGATTAGCCGCTGGCTTTAAATGGTCCATGATAAATCCACGCCTGCATGCCCGTGTCGGCTTGGATGCCTTGCCGGACGGCAAGCATCCCCTTGTGCCATTGATTCATCTTCGCCTTCGTATCGAACTCAGCGATTATCATGGCAGCGTGGTCGCCTATCTGAACGAATGACCAGTTCGCAACAATTTTTAGTTTTTTAATGCCTTCAATTTTGGCTCTGTCGTTGTTCTAAAAAGTTTCATGAAACCAGTCCATGGAATTGATGAAGGTACTTCTAGAACCAATACACGCGTGTAACTCATAGGAATTGCCTCCATTGGGTCATTTACAAAAACAGATACGGGATACTGTTGTCACGGCCC